>Ga0102940_1000295_pt1 | contig 34804 bp, 22 predicted proteins | sample SalPonR2_C_D1_MG_FD_78215 | JGI IMG/M metagenome (GOLD analysis project Ga0102940, IMG submission 78215) | Salt pond soil microbial communities from South San Francisco under conditions of wetland restoration - Salt Pond MetaG R2_C_D1_MG | ecosystem: Environmental > Aquatic > Marine > Intertidal... | reverse complement strand
GCCCTGCCCCAGCAGCCCTCCTCCTTCGGTTAGCCATTCCACCAGGTCCGCACATTTTACTTCTGCTGTCAGCGTGATGGAGTCACCTGGACAGGATATACGGTCTTCACCCGCATCAACCAGTGGTGCCGTCAGAACATCGGCAAACACTTCTTCAACTGTTTCGCAATTCGTTTCCGGGTCGGTAACTGTAACGGAATAAACCTGATCGGTAACTAATGTCGCTTCCGGATTTCCCGAAAGGGGATCATCTAATCCGGTACCAGGCGACCACTGGTAATTGAGGCCATCATTTTCGCCCATCGGATGTAACGAGGTGGGCTCATTTTCGCAAACCTGAACCGTATCGGGAAGAGTGGTTTGTAGTTCACCGAGTGTGATGATCACTGAATCCATCAGTGTAGCACCGCTAATTGCCTGTCCACTGACAATAAATATATTTTCTCCGTTCACTAAACTCACCTGTACGGAAGGGCCTTCACCCACTGCACGACCATCCTCAGCAAACCATTGCAGGCTATCCACACAAATGAACGTAGCCATCAACTCAATCGAGTCGATGCCACAAACAAATTGATCCTCACCTGCCATGAGGGCTGATGTATCCTGCACATCGACCAGAACAGTATCGGTCAAGGTACATCCCCGGACATTATCGGTGACAGTAAGTACAAATAATTGATCCTCTGCGAGGGTCACCCGTGGATTATGTGGTTCGGTAAGGTCAAGAATATCCGATGGAGACCATTGGTAATCTAAATCAGCATCGCCCCCAGGGTTCATTTCCACTTCTTGCCCCGGGCAGGCAATAACGACGTCTTGATAGGGTGCCATAAACTCCCCTATGGTCACCGTAATGGTATCGCGTGCGGTACAACCATTATCGTCGGTTCCTTCTGCGACGATTTCCGTTTGATTCATGATAGGCACCATAATCTGAGACCCGGTACCCAGAATAGTCTGCGGCTCGTCGGCAAAATACCAGACTAATGAATCCAAGTTGACTGTGGTAGCGGTAGCGGTAAGCATAAGGTTACCCGCAGCACACAGTGAAGTATCATTACCAACAAACAAATCATTTGCTGGCAGAACGACCAGTTGTACCGTACCACTTTGGGTGCATCCACGTTGGGTATCCGTTACGGTTACCTGGTACGTTGTTGTTTCCTGCAGAATAGCGATGGGTTGGGAGGGATCCGATAGATCGAGGCCTGCGGTATTTGACCACTCGTAAGTGAGTAATCCGCTATCTGCCGTATCACAAGCCAAAGATATCGGCGTAGGCTCCAGGTAACAAAGCGTATCCTGATAGGGTAATGCACATCCTGGCGAACTTGCCTCAAAAGTATACCGCGCAACACCGGAACAGTTGTCCGCGTTGGTAGCCCGGGCGAAATACGTCTGCACTCCGGCCACCACATCCACCTCAATTGAGGTTCCCGTACCAATCGAATCGGTCAATTCAGCATCAGCATACCAAATAATGTCTACATCGTTTTGTGGAGGCTCTACCGTTACTTCCAGAGACAGGCGGTCTCCTACACAAATAGCATCGGGCAGCTCCGTTGATGTAAGCAGAGAAATAGAGTCTCCCACAACGACCATGACTTCCTCCGTTGTGGTGCAGTTGAACCCAGACAAAGATTCAGAAATGATAACCGTATAGGTGGTACTGGTATCGCCTAAGAATTCCGGATTATTGATATTGTCTTCGCTCAAGCCCGCGGCGGGCGACCATTCGTAAATATAATTTGTATTGGCTTCCGGAGCGATGAACGTTTGCTCACCCGGACAGGTGATCACTGTATCTGGTAAATTCGACTCAATGATTACCGGATTGATGTGGCGAGTCACTTCTTGGCTACAGCCATCTTCATTTTCTACCATTCCGACTACCGTATAGGCTTCATTTATTATCTGAAATTTAGGAGTAGCCGTCCCCTGTCCGCTAAGGAGGGCATCGGCGGGTTCCCAGCTGTAGCTTAACACTTGTTCGGGATGCTCATTCGTTACGGTAAGTGCTATTGTATCGCCAACGCAACCGACCAGGGTATCCTGTTCCGGAATTACCGCGACGGATACCGACGCATTAGTGACTCTTATGGTATGGGTAGCTTCACATTGGCCCGCATCAGAGGTAGCGGTAACCGTATACGAAGCTTCTGTATCTGGATTTACGGTAATAGATGCCTGTTCGCCGACTACTTCACCGGCTTCGTTTTGCCAAACAAAATTGCCTCCCGGTAGATCGACCGTCAGTGTTACAGGTTCGCCGCAACTAGCCGTATCAGCGGGCAGATCAATGGTTAGGGAATCGACCACCACCACTGTAACCATATCGGTAACCGAACAAACTGCCGTACCCTGTCCACGCACCTCTGCCACATAGGTGGTGGTTGCAGTCGGACTGGCCAGCGGGTTAAATGAAGAAGGATCGTTAAGGCCCGTAGATGGCGACCATTGAAAGGTAAGCCCAGAAGGGTCTATTTCTTCCGATACAAGACTAACCGACTCTCCAACACAAATGAGGAGGGTATCGTCGAGATTTATTTTCGGAATACGTACTTCGATGGTTTCCGTTTTTGTGTAAACACAACCATCTTCCCGTGTTACTTCCAACGTAATATTGTAGACACCGCTTTCGCTAAAAATCAGTTCGGGACTTTCACCGAAGAGCGTATCGCGTCCGTCACTAACGATCCATGCCCGCTGGACAATGAGGCTATCGGGCGTACTGAGGTCAGTGGCCTGATAGCGCGATCCGTTTCCGTCACAGCTAATTTGCTCAAGATTGAAATCGGCTACGATGGGGAAGGTTTCAATAGTGATCGTCTGACGAACTGTATCAATACATGGAGCATCGTAGATCAGTGTAAGGGTAGCCTGATATACACCCGGCTCGCTATAGGTATAGGCCGGATCCTGTTGAATAGATTTGTCTTCCTCAGTATTTGGATCACCAAAATCCCAAAAATAACCAAAGGCATCTGTACTTTGATTGATGAATTGAACCTCACCATTACCGCACGGATCGAGTTCGACGGTGAAGGCCAGGTCGACATTCCCGTCAATAATAGCCAGTAGTACACTATCCGTAGCCATACATCCATCGGTATTCGTTACGGTGAGCGTCAGGATGTACTCTCCCGGCGTAGCATCAATAACCGGATTTGGCGTATCCCCACCAGAAACAATAATACTGGAAGATGCCCAACTATAGCTTAACTCTTCATCACCGGCACCCAGACCAAAATCAATGGCATCACCTTCACAAACTGCGACCGTGTCCGGCAGGTCGATCGTTAAAGGATCGCTGGTATAGTTTACGGTAACCTCTTCCTGACAGGCAAAGGCATCTTCCGCCCTCACTAATATTTGTAAACTGGTATCAAGAGGCGGTTGAAAGCTGTTACCCTCCGCCAACAGGTTATCAAATTGATCGAACCATTGAATGGTAGCCGGCACGGATGTGGTAGCCTCGAGTACGCGATCAGCGGCACATACGGGATCATTATCCTGCACCAGCAGTCCAATAGAATCGGTAACCAATGCCAACATAGTATCCTTACTCATGCAGGTTGTCCCCGGAATTCCACTGGAGAGGATGTATTGCGTAGTTTGCTCCGGAGAAAAGACCGGACGCAGACTGGTAGGGTCATCAATGCCGGTTATCGGTTGCCAGGTGTAGGTGTAATCAGACGTAAACGTTAAATTTATTCTTTTTTCTTCACCCTGACAAAGGACAAGTGTATCCGGTAGCATATCAGCGGGAGGCGACTTGATCATAACTATCTGAGAAGCAGTATCAATACAGCCCTCCGCATTTTCCGTGATGAGCTGTACGTTAACCATTCCTTCCCCGGTAAAGAAAAACTCAGGGCTTTCCGCGGTCGACTGCTGACCATCTCCCGCACGCCATTCTCTACGGATGATATCTGACGATGTCAAGCTTTCATCTTGAAAACGTATGCTAAATCCGCTAGCTTCACAACTTGCGTATTCATAGGAAAATTGAGCTTCGACAAACTGATTACCGACGTCAATCACTTTTTCTACCGTATCGGTGACCCCTTCGTTAGAAATAGCCACTAGTTGCACCCGATACATCCCGGCCACTTCGTAGGTAAAAGAGGGGTTTTCCCCGGTCGACTGTACGGAACTGTTTCCTCCGGTAAGGTCAAAGATCCACTCGTACCGATCGGCTCCGGTGCTATTGTTTGTAAATGCCACCTGATTCGTTCCGCAGGGATTAAGGGTAGAAAAATCAGCTATAACGACGTCATCATCTCCTCCTCCACAATACAATGGATTATTGGTAGCGAAGATGACTTTTTCGCCCGTGGCGGTACATCCATTTTCTGTTACTTGTACCGTGAGCGTAAAGCGCCCAAAGCTAAAGAAGGTAACAACAAGTTCTTTGCCGTTATCTTCCAGTACATTCACGCCCGGTGGAATACCCCAGGTGATGTCGCTGGGATTGGCCGTTTTGGTTTCTACCCGGTACGTCACGGTATCCGAGTCACATATTAACGATGGCCCAATAATGTTGGCACGAGCCTCGTCGCGAACGGTAATTTTTACTACTTCCGGTTCAATGAATCCTGCACAGCCAACCCGACGCACGCAACGCGCAAAATAGGTCGTTTTGAACAGTGGCCCCGGATCGTAGGTTTCGGAGTTCGAATTGGGGATTGGCTTGTAGGTGGATGGGGTAAACGCTCCATCCTCTTCTGAATACATCCAGAGATACTCCAATTCCCCTTCCCCACCTGATGGCTGTCGTACCGAAACGAGAGGCGCAGGATCATTTCCCGGTGCACATAATATCTGGTCATATCCGATTTCGCCTGGGTCAGTTACGTTGTTGCAACTATCCGGAGTTGTTTGATTTTGGAAGGCCAGTCCAATCGTAGGTATTCCTGCTAATAGAAAAACGAGAAGGCAAGCCTGTATTCGTTGTATCATGGGATCAATGTTTATGATTACCTGCTTAATCATTTTTCTTATTCTGTTTATCTCCTCTTGATGATTTAACGGAAGATTCTACGGAAATGCATTCACCGTTCTGTACAGGGTCGCGATAAATTTTAATATCCGTCACCTCAACCCTCCGGTCAATAGATGCCCGCAGACTAAATACTGTTTCTGACGAAGAGCCGCGCTCCAGCTTGCTTATAGGTACTTGTTGGATAAGGTTAAGGATATCCAGACTTGTTTCTCCGGTATCACCTTCCCCTTTGGCCTCTCGTATAATTTTTAGCTGCCCCTTGCGATCTCCATCAATATATGGCTTCAATTCTCCGCCGTTATACTCCCGGAAATAGTTCACAATAGAAACAATTCGACGATTCGTAAGACGCCGGTTGTACTCCGGGTTTCCGAGCGGACTGGCAAATCCACGGATATAAACAACAAATCGATACCCGTCATCCAGATAACTTTTAGCTGTGCTGATGAATTCACCGAGGTCATCTAAATCAGCCACTACTTCCTGAGTAAAAAAGCTTTCAATAATGGATAGAGAATCTAAGCCATTCGACCTGAATTCTTCTTTCCGGTCATAGTAGTTCTCGACCAGCTCTTTAATATTAGCCCGGGTCGTATCCTGATTTACGTACCCCTCTGGATACCAGTATTTAGGAAAATCATTATCGAAGAACATATTGAATGACTGAATTGGCTCCATCGGTAATTCAATCGTAATATCATAGGTATTCTGATTGACATCAGCCCGGCTAAAACTCAAATCTACCGTCCTCGGAAAATAGCCTTCCCGGGTAGCGCGCAAGGTATAGTCATCGAATAGCTGAATATCCGTAAAGTAAAAAGAGGTATCCCGGGAGCCATTAATTTCATGTTCCAAACATACTTGTGTAGCATCGGTGGAGGCCCCACTATACCACCAGGCTTGAGCTGACCCTAACAAAATCTTGGTTGAGTCCCTGTTTAGCATAGCCCGGGAGCCATCAGGCTGTATGACGTAAACCTCAAACGTTGTGTCAATAGTAGAAACATTATTTACGAGCATAGTATCCAGTACCATGACGGTATCTTTAGGTAAGTTTCCAATGATGGTGGTCGTATCGACAGGAATGACAGTGAGGTTGATGGTGCGAGGTCGCAGGTACAGGTTTTTCCTTACCTGTTTTAGCGTATCGGGTACCCGTAGTAAGTTTACCATTTCCTCCGCATCTGAATAATACGTACGACTGCCGTACAACCGGTATTCTTTGTAGCGCTCGACGCGGAAGATTGTCAGGTTACCGAACATTGCCATTTGTTCTTCCAGTAACTCCTCGGTACCATCCTCCTCGACGCCATATAATTTGACCAACACAGAGTCCAGGGCGGTAGAATCCCTTTGATCAAATGAATATACGTAGAGATCGAGCGGAGGGAGTGGTGTTTCGTACAAGTCATGGCAACAGGCGCCCGTTTCTTCATCTAAGCGTTGTGCTTCCGGAACGATGCGGGTAGACGAATAAATAGCACGAGTGCTTTCCTTATTTCGCCAGTAGTGTACATCAGCAAAACGGGAATTGTAAGGCTGAGGCAGGTGGACAGGCTCCTTCCATTGCTGTTTATCGTGTACGGTATAGTACAAATCATAATCGCCCAGGGAAGGATAACGCCCTTTGGAAGAAAAGAACAACCGCCTGGACGGTTCATGGTAAAAGGGGCTGACATCATCAAAGGATGTATTCACCTTGGTCATAGGAAAAGCTTCGCTCACGTTTCCTTCAGCATCAACCGGGCCATACCAAATATTCATATCATTTTCGCCCTCAACAGTGGAGCGGTTCGAAGCAAAATACAACACCTTGTTCCCCAGGCTATCTCGCCCCAAAGCAGGCTGAGTGTTCGTGTACTCTTCTTCATTGACGTCCAGTTTTACACCAGGGCCCCAGGGAGATGATTCGTCAGCCCGTTCCCGGGTATATATGTCACAACGCAGATTGTTCGACTGTTCGACAAACTCACATTTACAATAGTACATGCGCGTACCGTCTCTGGTAAATGAGACATACGCCGTATTATCGTTGGCTGCATTGATGGTATCCTGATAAATCCTGGCCGGAGACGTTAGATCACTAACCAAGACTCGAGAATATTTCCGAGGCTCTTCTTTTCGCTTCAGGCGACCTTTGCGGTCAAAACGAAGCGACGAATAGTATAATTCTCCATTATAGACATGGGGCCCAAAATCTGAATAGGGAGAATTTATGGAATCCCCTAAATTAGTCGCTTTTCCTTGCTCAGGGCCCATCTGGTAATCCAGGTCCTGAATGGTTTTTTGGGCTAACCGCCGCAAAGACATTGTTTGCAGCGTATCCGGCAAACTGAGGTAATGCTCTAAACTTGTTCGTGCCCCGGTAACTTCGCCCATTTGTTGGCGGCTCATACCCATCCATAAATACGAGGTGGGATAGCCCAGGGAGTCAAGAGCTATCGTTTTCTCGTAGGAGGCAATAGCCGAATCCAGGGCATTGATTTGCCGGGCTGATTCCCCGCGCTTAAACCAGGCCCGCACCAGCGTCGAATCAAAAGCAAGTGCCGCACTATAATATTCATACGCGGAATAATACGCTTGCTTATTAAAGCTGGAATCAGCTTCGCGCAAATAGCGGTTGACACCTTGCCCGTAACCGGACACACATACTATCGCGAGTAAGAACAAGGTGAATAGTAACTTATTCATATGGTAAATCTTCCTTGTTTAGGACGCAGTATCCAAAGAGAGGGGATGTGGAAACTACGGTGCTAAATTATTAAATCAGTGGGCACGTTTTCGATTCCACAATGGGTACTTTACGTATCATCCATCGAATCGAAAATTCAGGCCCTTGCCTACGATCCGTCGCCACGTTGAAACTAGATACATTCACGTCATAGCTAAAGCCAACGCGAAGTGAATTATAATGCAGTTCAAAGACAGGAGACCAGGCTCCGATATTGTTTTCGCCGGTACGCATGGTACCTCCTAGCAGGATGGCTAGTTGTTTACCCGGATCGCGATTCAAATGTAATTTCCCGGATACTCCGTAGAGAAATTGTTGGCTGTCCCCCTGAAACTGACCGAGGAAATGACCGAGCACATCAAAGTTGGAGCCCACCTGAATTGTTGCCGAAGCATAAGGAGACAAGCGTAAAGGCAGCTGTGCTTTGCGTCCACCCACAAAAGCCTGATCGGGCCGATTCAGGTGGTGAAATCCGATTCCTACATCAATTTTGGTTCTTTTTTCCAGGCGGGCAATCATCTCCCGGTTTTCCTGGGTTTGATAACGCAAATTAAGTCCGGTGCCAACACTCATGAACCAATTCTCTTCATTTCCGAATTGCTCTCCGTTATCGCGCCCCGGATTAAACTGCCCGGCACGAGGATCGTATTGTTCGCCAAAGGATATGCCACTGACGTCAAAAGCGCGGTAATTGCCTCCGAGCTGTACTCCTGCGGTTGCGAAAAACCTATAGCCTAGCTTACGGGTATAGCTTCCGAGCACATTTACTCCCGTCTGCCGTAGATTAGCGAAGCCGGCCTGATCGTGGTTAATCGCCGTACCCAGGGCAAAGAAACTCTTGCCATCTGCCGATGGTAATTTCATGTCTGCGGCCATAGTAGCCGTTCGAAACTCAACCGGTACTGATGTCCACTGCTCGCGGTAGTTTGCCATCAACCGTACATCGCCCTGAAACACACCAGTCAGGGCTGGATTAATCTGAAAAGGAGCATTGTAAAACTGTGTGTAGTTAACGTCCTGTCCAAACAAGGTCCATGTCAAACACGAACAGATAACTAGAGTAATAATCTTTTTTCTCACGTCATTTAGTTTTTTAGGCATCAAGTGGGGGCACTTTTTTGTTACAATCACGCATATTTCTCTTTTACATCTTACTTTTGGCATCATTATTGATACCCCTTTAAGCAAGGATAAACTATGCCTTTTGCACGTGATAAGTTCGTTGCCTTAGTTACGTAATAATCGGTAATAGGTTTCTTTTATTTATTTTTTTTGCTTATTCAAGATAATTTAAAGTTTTTGAATTCCCAGGCAACGGCGTTTTTTATTTATTTTACGGCACTCATTCGACAGAAACCGGGAATAACCGCCTTTTCCCTTGACCACCATTTTTTTCAACCTTCCCAAAATATTCAAATCCTGTTGTATTTATTAACAATAATTACATATCTTTGAATTGTTTACATATGGAAGTCTCCCAATATTAACAACTTCCAACTGTACGAAACCCCACAGTCCCATCCTAATTGTTCGTTTGACACACTCTTGTTTCGTTAGTGTGTGGGCGCGGCATTTCTATATGCCACGCGACTAAATTCACTGTCCCAAAACCGCTGCAACGATGCTTTTACATCATCTATCCAAAAATGAGTGACGTGAAAAGGGTAACTACTGTATTAATTCTTCTCGCTACGACGCTAAGCCTTTCGGCTCAGTCTATCCTATTCGTAAAGAAAGGTGGGCAGGGGAATGGCCAATCCTGGCAAACCGCTATGGGCAGCCTCCAGCAGGCACTACAAAAAGCACAGGCCGGGCAAGAAATCTGGGTATCCGCGGGAGTCTACCAACCTACTTCTTTTGCTGACCGCCAGGCCTCCTTTGTCATTCCTGATGGAGTAGCCCTCTACGGTGGATTCTACGGCACGGAGCAATCATTGAGCCAACGCGATTGGCAAAAAAATCCTACAATTCTTTCCGGGGAAATTGGCACGCCAGCTAGTGATGATAACTCCCTCAGCATCATTCGCACCTATGGTGTATCGTCTAGTACGGTTCTTGATGGATTTATCATCAAGGGAGGTAATGCTAATTTAGCTGCTAATATAGGTTCAGTAGGGGGATGTGGTGGTGCCTGGTTTAACGATGGATCAAGTAAAGAATCTAACCCTATAGCGCGCAACTGCGTGTTCGAACAGAATGAAGCGCACTTTGGTGGCGCTATCTTCAACAATGGAGAAGGCGGGAAATGCCACATGTCCATTGAAAATTGTGAGTTCCGCAATAATATCGCCGGCACAAGTGGTGGCGCTGTTTATAATAGCGGCCTACGTGGCATATGCAATACAGCTGTCAATTCATGCTTATTTGTTAAAAACGAAGCGCCCTACGGTGCCAGCATTCAAAATAGAGCAGATGGCGGGATTGCCAATCCAATTCTCAGCGATTGCGTTTTTCGTGAAAATATAGCTTACCTAAGTGGTAGCAGTGTCTACAATTACCGTAGTCCTGAGGCAGAATGCCGTCCTGTGCTAACCGAATGCACCTTTACCGGGAATAAGGACGGATTGGGAAATACCGTCGGTGACCCTGTCAATAAAAAGAAAAAGAAATCCAGAAAGAATACGTCATCGTTCACGATGCGTCCAACGTATTAAACCTTTGTTCTAAACACATATACAAACTTCCTTCCAATAAGAGCCTTTCCTCCTGTAAGGAAAGGCTCTTTGCTTTCCTGTACCTTCCTTTGTATTTTACCCGTTCACGTATCTCTTATTACTATGCGCTATTTCTTTTTTATGCTGCTCCTGATTGGTTTAACAGCTTGCCAGGTGTCTAACGACATGGCACCCGACGAGCAGGTCATCAATATATTAGAAACAATCCGTCAGGATGTTGCTCCCGATAAGCGTACAGCGCTGTTTGCGCCCCAGATAACCCAACGCGGCCAACAGCTTACGATTACCGGCCATACGAATTTCCCCGAAGCAAAAGACACCTTTTTGCGTCAGCTAAGCCAGGAAGGATACACCGTAAGGGACAGCTTCCGGGTACTTCCCGACACCGCGCAACTCAACGGGTTCACCCGGGGACTGGTCATTCTTTCGGCCTGTAATATTCGTTCCCGTCCTGCCCACAGTGCCGAGCTTTCCACTCAAGCCACCCTGGGTACGCCCCTTCGGGTCTATGAGCGCTCTGGTGACTGGTACCGGGTACAAACCCCCGACGATTATTTCGGCTGGCTCGATGCCGGAGGGTTCACCCTACTCAAGCCGGCATCTTTCCGGGAATGGCAGCAATCCGCGCGGCTGGTCTTTATGCCAGATAAGGGATTTGCCCTCGCCGCGCCACGCTACGGAGCGCGACGTGTATCTGATCTGATTGCCGGTAATATTTTACAATTGGTCGAAGCGGGTAGCGATTTCACGCAGGTACGCTTCCCCGATGGCCGATTAGGCTATATTCCAACCAACGAGCTCATGCCCTATCAGGCCTGGCTAGCCACGCGTAAGCCGTCACCAGAACGAATTTTATCGACAGCTGCCGACCATCTTGGCCGACCCTATCTATGGGGAGGAACCTCCGGAAAAGCGATGGACTGTAGTGGTTTTACCAAAACAGTCTTTTACCTAAATGGCTTACTCCTCCCGCGCGATGCTTCCCAGCAAGTGCACGTGGGGCAAGCTATTGAGGCCGACACCTCCCTGACCAATCTCATACCCGGCGACTTGCTTTTCTTCGGAAGGGCTGCTACTGCCGGACAGCCGGAAAAGATCACCCATGTCGCCATATACCAGGGAAATGGCAAGATCATTCACGCTAGTGAGCGCGTGCGCATACAGAGTCTTCGACCGGGTGACCCCGATTTTACCCCCGAGCGCCTGACTACTTTCGTGCGGGCCAAACGCGTACTACAAGGGGCTGGTGACTTTGGTGTTCCTTTTCTACGTGACGTCCCCTGGTACCATACTGACCTGGATTAAAAAGGAAGTTTTTCCAGATCTACGTTGCCACCGGTCAGAATAATACCGACCGTTTTGCCTGCAAAACGATCCGGGTTGGTTAGTACTGCGGCAAAGGGCACGGCACAACTTGGCTCAATGATGATTTTCATACGTTCCCAGATCAAGCGCATTGCCTCAACGATAGACTCTTCCGTAACCGTTAGGATATCGTCGAGGTGTCGTTGTATGATGGCAAATGTTTTATCGCCCAGGTTAGTCCGTAAACCGTCGGCAATGGTATCGATCGTGGTATTTACCTGCATCGTACCACTGATAAAGGAACGGTAGGCATCATCAACGGCTTTCGGCTCAGCCCCAATCAACTCCACCTGGGGCATCAAATAGCGGGTCGTGAGAGCGGTGCCACTCATCAAACCACCGCCTCCCACCGGAGCCATAACGATATCAGGAGCAGGCATATCAGCCAGCATTTCCAGGGCTGCAGTCGCCTGTCCCGCAATAACATTATAATTGTTATACGGATGGATGAAGGTTGCCCCGGTATCAGCAACTACCGCCTCCAACGTACTCTCCCGGGCTTCCAGCGTTGGGGCACACTCGATAATTTTAGCCCCATAGCCCGCCGTAGCTGCTTTCTTAATGGATGGCGCATTTTGGGGCATGACAATGTAGGCGGGGATCCCCAGCACTTGTGCGGCCCGGGCCACCGCCTGCGCATGATTACCCGAGGAATGGGTAGCAATACCTCTTGTTTTTTCAGCTTCTGTCAGGCGCACAGCAGCACTCGCCCCACCCCGCATTTTAAAAGCGCCGATCTTCTGGAAGTTTTCACATTTAAAATGCAGCTGCGCCCCCGCAATATCATTCAGCAGGGTTGACGTAAGTACCGGAGTGTGATGAATCATACTCCGTATGGCATCGTGGGTTTCCTGAATATTGTGCAGAGTCGGTACATCGTGCAGAGCGGACAATCGTTGCATATCGTATTTTTTTTAGCTTCCGCCAAAATAAGCAAGGCCTGGAATATTTACCGCTTTCCGCTAACTATTCCCGATACCCCTTGTTACCAAACCGTAGCAAATCACAAAACATGCTTAGAAAACGTATTAGTCTCTTGATTGCCGTGCTGGTTTGTCTGAGCCATATTCTCCTTGCACACAGCATGATTAAACTTCCATCCGACCCCTTTTGGGCGAGCCCCCTGGAGATGTACGAAAGCTATGCCTTTGCGATCGCACTGGGCCTTAGTTTGCCTGCGCCCTATATTTCAGGCCTCGTTATTCTGCTGATAACGGGTTGGGGCACGTACCGCATCACCCTTTGGTTTTTGCGCAAGCTTATCCGGTTAATAACGCGTAATCAAGCCGATGCGGTCAAAGGTGGGTAATTCCCCGTTGTCTACAAATACTACTGACCCGCCTTTCTCCATACACAGCTCTATAATTTCATCAACGACATCATCAATGAGGCCCGCCGCATCGTCGGGTTCTTCCAGGCTGATTTGTCCATCCCTCAAAGAAGCAGGTTGAAAATAACCTTTCTCTACCACCAAAATATCTCCTCTACCCTCGTTTATAGCTCGCCAAATATCATTTAGGTCACTGGCAAAGCGGTTGTCATTAACTGCATCCTCTAATTCTTCCACTGCTCTTTCGCGTTCAGTGGCTAACCACTCTTCAACTACAGCCCAGGCTTTATGAGCTACCTTGTGCGTATCCTCGCTCTGGGCAGGAGTCGTAAAGCCAATAAACACGTTTTTATTATCGGTCACCTCCCGTAGGAAAGCCTGTAAACGGTCGGTAGCAATGACCACTAACCGCCCGGCCTGTTCGTTGAGGAAAGACTGAATGCGCTTATCTACCCGGTTAACGAATTCTCGCACCCGGCTGTCTTCTCGTGTAGCCTCCGATTTCTCTTCTTCCCCTGGAATGGGAAGATCATTTAGAAACGGGAATAATTCGTTCCGTACCTCCATACTGATGCGGTTACCAAACGCATCGTACAATTGGGCTGACTCCTTGTGCAAGGTAAGAATAAAGTAGGCCTTTTGACTATGCATAGCCCGGTAGATATCCCGGGTAGCAAAGGTGCCATCAATAATCACCCGGGGCTCGGCCGCTATCGGCAGGCGGATATACTCGGCTACCGAATCACTAACAAAAAGGGCAAGGCTATCCAAACTACTTTGGAAATTGTACGAGGTAGCCAACTCATTGAGTTTAGATGTCAGCTCATTAGCAACGGATTTGCCAAACTCATTCTGCAGGCGGCGTTCTGTCTCTGCAATGAGATTCTTTAGTGCAATCGGGTCCTTTTCCGAGTCGGGTGCAGTGCGGTGGGTTGCTACAAATATGCTCACACACGGTACGGCCCGTACATCTTTGATGGCTTTTATCTTCTGCTTAATCATATTGAAAATTATACGTCGAAGAAAAATACGTAAAAAACAACAAGGTGAATACTGCTCCCGGTCATCAAATTACTCAATTCTTACCTTACTTTTGCCGGATCAATCTCCGCACACCGAAAATGTCCTTCCGGGCAAGCCTGGTGCCCATGTAAGCCACATGGCCGGCAGGGCAGTTCGCCGGCATACTCAACCACTCTTGCTTGCTCCGACAAAGGGGTGAACCCAAAGGCTGGAACAGTAGAACAAAACACAGCCGTCATCGGTGCATTCATGGCCGAAGCCAAATGAATAGGGGCAGAGTCATTGGCGTAATTCATTTTGGCGGAAGCCATCCAGGCGGCCGAATCCAACAGGGATAATTCCCCGGCTTTGGTATATACTCCCCCGCGACCGGCAGCTTTGCGAATCGCTTCGCAGGCAGCACGATCGCCGGGGCCACCCAGTAGATAGATCCGGTCCTGAGCAGGTAACAGACGAATTAGCGCTGCCCATTTATCGCCCGGCCATTGTTTGGTAAACCAAACGGAGGTAGGCGAGATGGTAACGTAGGACTCCCCCTGCGGTACCTTTGCGTAGGCCCCCTGCCCCGGGTACAAGCGGGGGCGTACCCATTTTGTATCCGTAAGATGGGCAATCAACCGTTGGTTGCGGGCCACTTCGTGGGTGCCGTCCCCGACCTGATGCTTTACCTTGCGGCTGTAGCCAAAAGCAAGGGGATTTTTATCGTAACCAATAATTTGCCGGGCTCCCGACAGTACGGCAATCAGGCCACTGGAAAAAAAGCGCTGGGCGTTGATCACTATACTGTACCTGCGGCGGCGTACTCCCCGGATGAGTTGCCGCAGACTGCGGGCCTTATCTTTTTTGTCAAAGATCAACACTTCGTGCAGATAGGGATGCCCGGTTAGTAACGACTCATTGCCCTTGCGCACCAACATGTCGATCCTGGCTTCGGGATAGAAGCTATGTAATTTTTCTAGTAAGGCTGTGGCCAAAATGACATCCCCGAGGAATGCCGTTTGAATGAGCAAAATATGTCGCGGTTCTGCGTTCATGCGTATATTTTGTTACCGTCTAAAAGTGAATGCCAAAAACAGGGCTAAGCGCCGTTTTTGGCGAAAGCCTACAAAATGCCCCACAGTAAATACACCAGGGCCGTAATTCCTCCCGCAACCGAAGCGTACGGTAACTGCGTTTTCACATGATCAATATGGTCACTGGCTGAGGCCATAGAAGACAAGATACTGGTATCCGAAATAGGCGAGCAGTGATCGCCGTAAACACCACCCCCGAGAGCGGCCGCGATAGTCATATACACATTGGCTTCCATCCCGCGCGCCATGGGTACGGCAATGGCAATCATAATGGCAAACGTCCCCCAGGAGGTTCCCGTGGAAAAAGCAATAAAACAACTCACCAGAAAAATGATAAACGGCACCAGCCCCGGAGACAGCCAGGCCTTGGCCACATCAGCCACATACTGACCAGTTCCCATTTCTTTACACACATTACCAATAGCAAAGGCCATCAACATCAGCAAGGCCAGAGGGATCATCCCGGAAATGCCTTTTAGGGTCATGTCGACCATTTCGCGAAAGCCAAAGATCCCCTGCACTTTATAAGCAACCATTGAGGTGAGAATGGCGGTAAGTACCGCAATCAGAACCGCTGTAGTCCCCGAACCCTGACCCACCGCAAAGAAAAATTGCTGCAGCCCCCCTCCACCATCAGGGTAGCGCTCAGCGGTAGCCGGCCACCCGGTATAAGCCAGCATAACCGGCATCATGAGCACCATAACGGCAATGGGGAACACCATATTCCCGGCTTTCGGCGTTACGCCATGTTTGGTGGGCTGATCAGTCAATTCATCACTAACCATCGGAGTAGCTCCGTCGGCCAGTAGTTTTCCTTCGTCGCGAGCTCTGCGCTCGGCAGCCAACATCGGACCGTAATCGCGTCGGGAAAAGATGATCACCAACACCATGATAAGCGCCAACATTGGATAAAAATTCCAGGTCAGAGCCTTGATCATAGTCGCAAAGGGATCTTCAAATCCTTGGGCCAGTAATAATGTCATAATGAACGCACCCCAACCGTTGAATGGAATCAGCATGCTGGAAGGCGCTGAGCTGGAGTCCGCGATATAAGCCAGTTTTTCCCGCGGAATCTGTAAACGGTCAAAAATTGGACGGTATAAAGCCCCAACCGTCAGAACGGAAATGCTGGACTCTACAAAAATGAGCAGCCCCGTCAGCCACGCCAGAAATTGAATAATGATGCGGTTGCTGCCTTTTTTCTTTCCTTCGTAGTGGGCTAAAAGACGGTTGACCCGGACGATAAAACCCTCTACTCCGCCCGAGCGCTGAATGAAAATAATCAGGGCTCCTACCAATGCACAGAACATAATGGTACGAGTATTTCCGGGATCCTGAAAGACATCAACCAGCGCCTGTACCGCCGCTAAACTGCCCTCTAGCAACTGGTAATCGCTGAGAATAATCCATCCCAGCCAGATACCAAAAAGCAGTGAGATAAAGACCTGCCGGCTGGCGATCGCCAAGATAATGGCTACTACCGGGGGAATGAGGGAGAGTATACCATAATTGTCCATATGCTGGCTTTTGTTTTGCGAAAAGGCAAAATAAGAAATCTATCCGGCAACCAATTGCGTAACTTGTAGGAAAGCATCTTGATCCGGGCGATTTGTCCCTGTCGGAGCCCGGCAGGCAACCCTGGATTCAGGCTTACGTTTACTCAAAAAAAGTTACTATGCCATTCTTACCTCGCTTGCGACCTGTTTATTGGACAGGATTAGTGCTATCGATAATTACTACCCTTCAGTCGTGCAAGGTAAAAGATTATGCCTCTGAATCGCGGCCGATCGATCATAATATCTGGGACAGTCTGGTACAAAAACATGTTGGCCCGCAGGGAGAAGTTAACTACCGGGCCTTTATTGCGGATAGCGCACGATTGAATGCCTATCTGGAGGTGCTTAGCGATAACCACCCCAATGAGGACTACTGGTCGCGCGATGAACGCCTGGCGTACTGGATCAATGCCTACAATGCCTTTACCGTCAAGCTTATTGTTGACCACTATCCTGTGCAGAGTATAAAGGAGATTAAAAACGGTATCCCCTTTGTCAATACGGTATGGGATATTAAATTCATTCGGATCGAAGGCCGCACCTATGATCTCAATAACATTGAGCACGGGATTATTCGCCCCCGATTTGACGAACCCCGCATCCACTTTGCGGTCAATTGTGCCGCTACCTCCTGCCCGCCGCTACGTAATGAAGCTTATACGGCTGACCGCCTCGACGAGCAACTTACCGATCAGGCCCGCTCTTTCCTGGCTGACACTCGTAAAAACAGGCTTTCCGCCGATACTCTGGAATTGTCCAAGCTATTCTCTTGGTACGGTAGTGATTTCCGCAAGGGCGACCTCAGCATTATCGAATACATCCGGCAGTACACCGATCAACCGATCAACGACGATGCGAACATCCAATATATCGAGTATGAGTGGGGGTTGAATGGGGTGGATTAGCCTCTAGCTGTACTGCCAATAGAACTTGGCGACACTTTGAGCTAGTACCAAATACATCTATTGAGCAGCACTTCAGTTAAGTAGTAAGTAGTAAGATGAAGGTACAGAACAAGTTGCCTGAAAGCTGCGATTCTTCCATGCCAGGGAAGATACCTACTTTACGTGCCACCTGCTACTTGATACGATGCCCCAATAATTTCCCCGTAGACTAGAAGCTGATAAGTAATAATGCCCCTAAGTTAACATGACAGTACATCTAGCCTCTAAAATCTATAATTTCATCTGCTTCAATTCCCGCTTGAGGTCTTTCTCTTTAATCGATTTACGCTTATCGTATACTTTCTTACCCTGGGCCAGGGCAATTTCCAGCTTGGCGAAGCCGCGATCGTTAAGATAAAGGCGATAAGGCACAATGGTAAATCCTCGTTCTTTGACGCGTTTTTCCAATTTGCGTAGTTCCTGTTTCTTCAGTAAGAGCTTACGGTCACGGCGCGGCTCGTGGTTTTGCCGATTGCCGTGTTTGTATTCCCCGACAAACATGCTCTTCACGAAGAGTTCCCCATTCTCAAAGTAGCAGTATGCATCGGAGAGGTTGGCATTGCTTTGCCGGATAGATTTAATCTCCGTACCTGTCAGAGAAATACCTGCCTCGTAGGTATCAATAAATGTATATTCGTATTTAGCTCTCCGGTTCGCAATGTTTACCGGTCCTTTATCGTCTTTTTTCTTCTTGGCCATTCGTTATTCGGTTGGTCTATCGTGCAATCAATAATCAATACCTTCTAAGAACACGTAAAGGGCGGGGAAAAGTTCGGAAGGTGAAATTTGGAGTGGGGAGTGCGGAATTTGGAATGGGGAAGGTAAAGACCTAATACTTCCGTATGCCGCACTCCACATTCTTACCATTTCTTCGACCGTTTCATCTTATTTTCTACGGCCGGACGTTTTTTCATGGCATTAAGAGCTTCTTTACCCAGATTCTCCATGACGAAGTTGGTCATTTTTGTGTAGAGATGGAAGCGGGTTGGGCCACCGTAGATACCGTGGTTGCGGTTGGGATAAAAATAGGTATCGAATTGTTTATTGGCCGCGATCAAAGCATTGGCCATTTCCGCAGTATGCTGAAAGTGGACATTGTCATCCCCCATACCGTGTATCAGCAGGTAATTCCCTTTAAGTCGGTCGGCGAAATTAACGGGTGAATTATCGGCATATCCATCCGGATTTTCCTCTTCATCCCGCATGTAGCGTTCGGTATAAATCGTGTCGTACCAACGCCAGTTGGTCACTGGAGCCACCGCAATGGCTGCCTTAAAGACATCATTTCCTTTGAGTAGGCACAGCGAAGACATATATCCGCCATAGCTCCAGCCAAAGATACCTATCCGCGAAGCATCGGTAAATGGCAGATTGCCCAGGTATTTTGCTGCTTCAATCTGATCTATCGTTTCATATTTACCCAACTCGCGGTAAGTCATCTTTTTAAACTCCTGCCCCCGGGCTCCCGTACCGCGATTGTCGACACAGGCCACCACAAAGCCATTTTGCGCAAGCATCTGGAACCACCAGTAGTTTTGCCCTTTCCAGCTGTCGGTAACCTGTTGACTACCGGGGCCGCCATAGAGATACATAAATACCGGATATTCCTGCTTCGGGTTAAAGTCAGCCGGCTTAATCATCCAACCGTTCAGTGCCACATCATCTTTCGTTTCGAAGGAGAAAAACTCTACCGGCTGCACTCCGTATTGCTGCTGTAGGGTAACGAGTGACTGGTTATCCTCGATCATGCGTACTTCGCCCCCCTCCCGATTGTATACCGTATAGGTCGCCGGACGGTTAATGGTGGCGTGATTCAGCACGTAATAGTCGAATGTACTACTGAACTGCGCGCTGTTGTAGCCCTCTTGATCGGCAACAGGCTCTTTGCCTTTTCCATCAAGCCCGATACGGTAAATTTCCCGGTGCAGGGGCGACTCCTCCGCCGCCTGATAATAAAGTATTTCCCTGGCCGCATCCAACCCATAGAAATTGGTTACTTCCCATTTACCATTGGTGATTTGCCGTACCAACTCCCCTGTCATATCGTAGAGGTAAATGTGATTCCAGCCGTCTTTTTCACTAGTCCAGATAAAGTGCTCACCATCATCCAGGAAGGTCAGGTTATCATGGATATCGATATAGTAGGGATTAGTCTCTTTTAGCAGTAGGGCTGTTTTTCCGGAGCCGGCTTCCGCCAAAAGCAGTTCTAGCTCATTTTGCCAGCGATTCATACGGAAAATACACAGCTGACCGGGATCAGTCGTCCACTTGATCCGGGGAATATACTGGTCGGCATCCACCCCGGTTTCAGCCATGGTCGTCGTGCCCGCAGCCAGGTCATGGATATGAATCGTCACCGTACTATTGTCTTCCCCTACTTTAGGATATTTAAAGGTGACATACTCCGGGTATAACCCATTGCGGTAATTGGTCATGGTAAATTCCTTGACCGCCCGCTCGTCGAAGCGATAAAAGGCTAGCTTTTGGCCGTCAGGCGACCAATGAAAAGCTTTGGTAAAGCCAAATTCTTCCTCGTAAACCCAATCGGCACTACCATTGATGATTTCATTGTATACGCCGTCATCCGTGACCTGTACCACGTTGCCGGAGGCCAGATCGCGATAATACAGATTGTTTTCGTAGACGAAAGCCACCTTGTCGGCTGCCGGATTGAAGGCAGCGTGCATGTGCTTTCCTTCCGGAAAAACGGGCGTAAAAGATTCTTCTGCCCGATCATAGACAAAAAAGTATGCTTTGGTTGATCGACGATAAATAGATTCCGTCTCCGTTTTGATGAGCATACGGCTTTCGTCAGCACTAAACGCATAACCGTCAATATTGCCGGAATAGCCCTCCGCTTCCACCTCAGCAGCACTAAACAACACGTCAGTCTGCTGGCCGGTAGTGAGATCGTACTGCACCACCCGATTATTTTGCAGGCGCGTGTAGGAGCGCCCATCTTGCAGAAAATTGAATCCGGGTACCGACTTTGCAGAGAAGCGATACCGCTGCCAGATGTCTTCCAGGGTAATATTCTGCTGGGCTATCCCGGGATTAACTTGTACGATGAGGGCGATTAGCACCAAAAAGAGTAAACGTTTCATGGAAACGAAGTTTAAATAAACGAAATAAAATGACTGTTAATGCTCTATCAAACGCTGCAGGCGGTCTTCTATTTCTCGGATCTGCTGACGTTTTTGTAGAATGATGGGCTCGCAGGCACGAACGGCACAATCACGGATAGCACACCGTTCGCAGGTAGTATGTACCTCAGTGTGTTGAATAGCCGGATCATTCAGGAATGCTATTTTTTTCTGCAGCTCCTCCGTGATCAACAGGCCAATGGTCACACTGACATTTTCGTTGGGGCTCGGATAAGCCGGCCGCGCAATGGTCAGGCACAGGTAACGGTCGTCGGAGCCCACATAGCTTGAGATTTGCGCCCGCACGATAGTGTCCACGTATTTTCCTTCGCGCTGCATGTCCCGCAAATCTTCCAGCAGGGAAATCGATACCCAACGGCGACAGTAGTGCTCGTCCAGGCTATTGCTGTGTGGACGATGATTATGGTTCAGATGCAGCTCTTGATCAATATCAAATTTTCCGGTGCGCAGGTCATTGGAGAAGCGGAAGAAAAAAAGCTTTTTAATACCAAAATAGCTGGGCAACACATTAGTCAACCGTTGATACAACATCTCCGGAGTCACCACGTACTTTTTGGCAATCTCCAGCCAGGCTTCTCCATTCCACGTTTTATGCTGAAAAAACGCCTTTAGATCCTGATTGATGTCCTTTAACGGCATGTGCAAGGCTACCGAAAAATAAATAGACTTAAAGTGATTGAGTACCTCCTCGAAGGAGGTGGGGCGCAAGAGCGACGAAGTATAAGCTCGAGTCGTCAACTCCAGGTACTGAAAACCGAGCTCTTTGCCGTATTGAAAAGATCGCTGCAGCTCGTTCAGCGAGCCGTTGAGCAGGAGTTGTTTTTCCCGGGGCAGAAAAACCGATCGCATTTTGCGTAACTCAGGATACGGGGCCAGCCCGCCCTCTTTTAATTCATAATCGTATTCCTGCCGTAGTAATTTCCCCAGCATGTCGGCCGGTAAAGGACGTTGCCCGGGCATGTGGTAGCGTTGCTCAAATTGAATAACCGCTTCTTCCAGGTCGGGAAAATAATTATTGTGCAGCTCCAAATAGGAGCGCAGGGCACTAAAGTAAAAGTTCTCTTCGCGCAGAGCGTAGTTGCGCGAGAGTTCCAGCAGCGTCGAAATAAAGGCTCCGACCCGGGCCGGCGCATTGGCAATAATCTCTACCACCTTGGTCAATTCGATACCGAACAGATCCAGGGGAAGCTCATTGAGAAAATTAGACTTGAGCAAGTCCACAACCGGACTAAGGCGCTCATCAAAATCGCGTGACGTCAACTCTTTAGGCGATACGTCAAGGGCATCGGCCAGGGAAGCAATCTTCGCTTCTTTAGGGTACTTTTTCCCTTTTTCAATCTCATTCAAATACGAGACCGACATGTTCGCCTTCTTGGATAATTCCGCAAAAGAAAATCCCCGCTCCTGCCGCAGTTCTTTCACTTTGAGTCCGAATAGAATACGATTATTTTGACTTTTTACGCTCATGCTGATAAATGTAAGGGGAAATTAGCGAAAATTCGCAAATCAGATAGCGAAAATTATTAGAGTCAAAACAAGCCAAGTAGATAGATAATTGACAATCAGCAAAGTAAAACAAAATCCAAGCCCATCTAACCAGCGAACAGGGAAGATTTTATCTCCATTAAAGGCGACGTAGCGCGGGTATTTAATCCGTTTACGTAGCCGGCATATGTTATTACCTTCTGAATCAAAAAGCAAGAATCATTATACCGTGTTACAAAAAGAGGGGCATATGTCAGAACGACATCTTTTCGATCTTACTTCTCCGTAATATAACGCAGGAAACCTCGGGAAAACAATATCTTCGCAGGCGATAAAGCACAAACATACATGCAAACACGTCAGACACTACGCGAAGAATATACCCGTCGGCAGGAAGCTTTTTCCCAGCGGGCCACGGCCTATCAGAGCCGCTACCAACGGTTTACCCTGGTACGCTTAATTGTATTTGTGGTGGGTATCGGTGCCTTATTTCTGTTGTTCGACTGGCATTGGCTGGCCGGTGTTCTGGGGATAGCCGGCTTCCTATTTGGCTTTTACCGCTTTGTTATTTGGCATATGAGGCTAAAAAAAGCCCAATACCACCACGAAGCTCTCGCCACCATTAACGAGCGGGAGCTGGAAGCACTAGACTTGCGTTGCACCGCTTATGCTGACGGTGCCAATTTTCTTGACGAGAGTCATCCCAATGCCCTTGATCTGGATTTATTCGGCCCCTATGCCTTCTACCCTTACGTGAATCGAACGACTACGGCCCTGGGGCGGCAGCGCCTCGCAGAATGGCTTACGGGTCAGGCCTCTCCTGCATTAATTGTTAGCCGTCAGAAAGCAATCAATGAATTAAAGGAACAACTTGACTGGCGACAGGAGGCCATAGCAACGGGGCTTGCCACCGATGACCGGGCCGATGTCCTGGAAATGCTTATTTCCTGGGTAAACCAACCACCGTTTTTACTGGAGAAAAGCTGGATTCGCCCCGTTCTACTCATAATGCCCATACTTACTATGGCCGCTCTTGGCTATTGTATTCCCTATCAGCCCTGGTACATCTGTCTGCTCTGCATCCTACCCAATGTGCTCATCCTGCGCCCCTTCCGCGAAAAGGTAGATCATATTCACCAACAGACTACGCATGCCGAGGCTACGCTAAAAGACTATGCAGCCCTTTTAAAAACCCTCGAAAAAGCCCCCGTATGGAACGAATCCCTGAACCACGACCTTCAACAACAGCTGCAGGGTGCCGCCAGCAAGGCTCTGGAACGCCTAAGCTATCTAATCAGTCAACTGAATACCCGCTATAATGTCTTTGCCATTTTTCTGAATCTTCTCGGACTTTGGGATTTACAATGGGTCTACCGCCTGGAAAAATGGAAAAACCGCTATCGCGATCAACTTCCCGGGTGGTTTGCCGCTATGGCAGAATTTGAAACCCTCAACAGTTTTGCCAATCTTTATTACAACAATCCCGGCTGGTGCATGCCCCACCTCGACGACACTCCCCATCTAGAGGCCACACAACTAGCACATCCCCTTATCCATCCGGAAAAAAGGGTCGCCAATGACCTCAGTATGCCTACCCGCGGACACATTAAACTGATTACCGGCTCCAATATGGCGGGTAAAAGTACCTTCCTCCGCACAGTGGGGCTCAACATTGTGCTAGCCATGGCCGGAGCCCCCGTATGTGCCCGTTCGTTACGCCTGCCGATGTTAGACGTGTACAGCAGTATGCGTACACAGGATGCCCTCCACGAGAGCACGTCCTCATTCTATGCTGAACTGAAACGGTTAAAATTCATTATTGAGGCGGTGGAAGCAGGGCGCCCGGTATTCTTCCTGCTCGACGAGATTCTAAAAGGCACCAACTCCAACGATCGGCACACCGGTTCCCAGGCACTAATCCGCCAACTCATTCACCAAAAGGGAGGTGGGCTGATCGCAACCCACGACCTGGAACTGGGCAGTATGGCAGCCCACTATGACGGAGCTATAGAAAACCTGTGCATGGAAGTGGAAATCGTCGATGATGAATTGTATTTTGACTATACCCTGAAAAAAGGCGTCAGTCAAAGTTTTAACGCTACGCTGCTGATGCAAAAAATGGGCATTCGTATCAATCAGGAAGAAACACCGTAAAAATTTATCCCGGGTTGCCCCGGCAACTCTCTGGCATACTAGAACAGCCCGACTGCCTGGGCGCAATCGGGCTGCTGAATAAAATGGAATGACGATCGAAAGGATCTTAGCCCTTAGACATCGACATTGGCATATTTTGCATTAGCTTCAATAAAAGCCCGGCGCGGCGGTACTTCATCTCCCATCAACATCGTGAACGTCTGATCGGCGACCATGGCATCTTCGATAGAAACCTGACGGAGAATACGATTTTCAGGATTCATGGTAGTATCCCATAGCTGCTCGGCATTCATTTCCCCCAATCCTTTGTAGCGCTGTACCTTCACTCCGCTTTCGGTGAGCCCGCCGGTGATGTCTTTTACGGCTTCTTTGCGCTCTTCGTCAGACCAGCAGTAGCGTTCCGTTTTACCTTTTTTCACCAGGTATAGCGGTGGCGTGGCGATGTAGATATACCCGCGCTCTACCAGTGGGCGCATATAACGGAAGAAGAAGGTCAAAATCAGGGTGACAATGTGGCTACCATCGACGTCGGCATCACACATAATAATGATCTTGTGATAGCGTAATTTATCCAGGTTTAGTACCCGCTCGCCATCCTCATTCTCCACAATATTGACCCCAAGGGCGGTGAAAATATTTTTAATCTCTTCGTTTTCGTAAATCTTGTGTTCCAGTGCTTTCTCTACATTGAGAATCTTACCACGCAGGGGCAGAATAGCCTGAAACTTACGATCGCGTCCCTGTTTGGCCGTACCGCCGGCCGAGTCTCCCTCAACCAGGTACAGCTCGCTGATGCTTGGGTCACGGGAAGAGCAATCAGATAATTTCCCCGGCAGGCCACCGCCGGAAAGCGCATTTTTGCGCTGTACCATTTCGCGAGCCTTGCGGGCCGCGTGGCGAGCCGTAGCGGCCAGGATTACTTTATCAATGATGCGCTTGGCATCTTTGGGGTGCTCTTCCAGGTAGTGCTTCAACACCTCCCCTACACATTGCGACACAATGGAGGTTACTTCAGAGTTGCCAAGCTCGCCTTTTGTTTGTCCTTTAAATTGGGGCTCAGGCACCTTCACCGAAACGACTGCGGTCAGGCCTTCGCGGAAGTCTTCTCCGGATATTTTAAATTTCAGCTTGCTGAAAAAGCCATTTTCCTCACCGTAGTTCTTAAACAGGCGATTGACCGCCATGCGAAATCCGCGAACGTGGGTACCTCCCTCCCGGGTGTTAATGTTATTTACGTAGGAATAAATAGTTTCCTGGTAAGAGGTATTGTACTGCATAGCGACTTCCACCTCCACGTTTTCGTTCTTTCCGATAACGTGGATAGGCTGCTGAATCAGAGGCGTTTTGGCCTCATCTAATTTCAGGACGAATTCCTTTAATCCCCCTTCAGAGAAAAAGCGTTCCATTTTGGGCTCACCGTCTTCGATAACCCGTTCGTCGGTCAGTGTCAGCACCAGGCCTTTATTCAGGTAGGCCAACTCCCGCATTCGTCCCGCCAGCACGTCCCATTTGAACGCCGTAACTTCAAAGATTGACTCATCAGGCTTAAAGGTGATAGCCGTCCCCGTCTCATCGGTTTTCCCGATAAAAGAAACGTCGGCCACCGGCTTACCCTTTTGGTAATCCTGTTCGGCAATTTTCCCATCGCGCCATACCCTGGCTTTCAGATCAGAAGACAACGCATTAACGCAGGAAACGCCCACCCCGTGCAGACCACCAGATACTTTATACGTATCCTTATCGAACTTACCACCGGCGTGCAATACCGTCATAACGACTTCTAAAGCTGATTTTTGCAGCTTTTCGTGCATATCGGTAGGGATTCCCCTTCCGTCGTCTTTGACCGACAGGGAATTGTCGGGATGAATAACCGTATCAATGCGGGTACAATATCCGGCGAGGTGCTCATCAATCGAGTTGTCAATGACCTCCCACACCAGGTGGTGCAAGCCTTTAGTATCGGTACTACCAATATACATACCGGGGCGCTTACGCACCGCCTCTAAACCTTCCAGCGCCGTAATATTCGACGCGCTGTAGTCCTGCTTACCAGGTTTTGCCTTCTTATTACTGTTTGCCATATCCATTCTACAAATGTACGTAAAAAAAGCCCCATTTTATAGCATTTCTACCGTGCGTAAAGCGGGCTTTCTATACTTATTTTATGTCGTATCTAAATTGCCTAAACACAACACCTCCAATAGCGTAACAGTTGATCAGGTCCCTGGTCCGTGCTCCTTGTCCCTTCCCCCTCAAAACCCTACCTTTGCTTGCGCAAAAACAGATTCATGGCACGAAGTATCATGGTGAAAGAAAAGGATTTGCCCCAGGCAGCAAAAGAACTGCTAACCACAGCCGGTCAGTGCCGTGTATTGACGTTCAGCGGAGAGATCGGAGCGGGGAAGACCACCCTTATCCGGGAGCTGTGCGCACAGTTGGCCATTCCCCGACAAGAGGTCAACAGTCCTACCTTTGCTCTGATCAACGAATACCTGACACCGGCTGGCGCCCCTGTTTACCATATGGATTTGTACCGACTGCAGTCCCTGGAAGAAGCTCTCGACATCGGAATTGAAGATTATCTGTATAGCAACGCTTATTGTTTTGTGGAATGGCCCGAGCTGATTGTCTCCATTTTGCCGAAAGGCACCCTGGGAATAAAGCTGGAAATAGCAGGCGATTCCGTTCGAAAAATTCTATTTTAGCCTAGAAGTTGTATACGCCACACTTTTGCCTGTTAATCATCTGATAGCTACTACTTATGAGCGAAGAAAAGGGACGCCGGATAAATATACCCAGAGAATTTACTGAAGGACAGTTGGAGACGCAGACGGAAACGCTGCAGGTTCAACGCAAGCCGAGTAAGCTATTCATCGGCATTCCCAAAGAATCTACCAAACAGGAAAACCGCATTGCCCTCGTGCCGTCCTCGGTAAAAACCCTCATCGCCCACGGCCACCGCGTCGTTATCGAATCCGGTGCGGGAGAGAAATCCAGCTTCTCCGACCATGAGTTCTCCGAAACGGGAGCCGAGATCGCCTACAGCAGGGAAGAGGTCTACAAGGCCGACGTTATCCTGAAAGTAGCCCCTCCCACCCTGGGGGAGATTGAGCTGATGCACCCCAATCAAATCCTGATTTCTCCCCTGCAGTTGCCCATTATTTCAGGAGAATACATCAACGCCCTGCGGCAAAAACGAGTGATTGCCCTGGCCATGGAATACATTAAAGACGAAGCCGAGACCTTTCCTGTAGTGCGCATTATGAGTGAGATTGCCGGCATTAGTGCTATGCTTACGGCGGGGGAGCTACTCACTCAAAATCGTGGCGGCACAGGGGTTTTACTCGGGGGTATCTCCGGGGTGCCCAGTGCCAAAGTTGTTATTCTCGGTGCCGGTATCGTAGCAGAATATGCAACCCGGGTAGCTCTGGGCCTGGGTGCTGAAGTGCGTATTTTTGACAATAATATCTATAAACTCAAACGCCTACAGAACCAGGTGGGCCAGCAACTATATACCTCGGCAATGAATCCCGTGTATCTGGAGCGGGAGCTCGTCACCGCTGATGTTGTCATTGGTGCCATGCACGCTAAGACCGGACGCACCCCCGTCGTCGTCAGCGAAGAGCAAGTGGCAAAAATGAAGTCGGGGTCAGTGATCATTGATGTCAGTATCGATCAGGGGGGGTGTTTTGCGACCTCTGAAGTGACTACCTTAGATCAACCGACCTTCGTCAAGCACGACGTCATCCATTACTGCGTGCCCAATATCTCCTCCCGGGTACCACGGACGGCCTCTACCTCGACCAGCAATATTCTCACCCCTCTGCTCCTCAAAGCGGGTAGTACGGGGAGTATTGAGCACCTGTTGTTCCATAACCATGGATTGCGGCATGGCGTATACACCTATAAAGGCTGCCTGTGTAACGAGTACCTCGGTGAACGATTTCAGATTAAATTCACCGATCTCGACCTGCTGATTACCTCCAACCTCTAGTTCCCAGGGGCTTGAGCCACCGGTAAAAACGAACTAAATCGACCGTTTTCAGGTTTTTTTAGAGAAGCTACACTGCTCGCGAAGAACAACGGGTATCCCCTTATTTTCTAACGAGTACAGGTAGCACTCGAACTGGTTTGGATGTTTCAAATCAATTCGCTGCATATATATTTTTCACCATAGTCTTACGTATGAAAATCACTATCCCAAACCGATTTCTTCTCCTCCTCCTGATAGGCCTGTTGGCGATTCCCACGTCTGCACAGACCCTCGACCTGGTGCAAACCAACGGCGTCAACAGTATTGAGCGCTATGGCGAAGATATTGCCGCGCGCCTGATCAAAGCAGATAATCTGATGCGCCGCGGCGAGTTTGAGCAAGCGATTATCCAATACGATCAGGCTGCTGCCCAAAACCCCATGCTAGCCGATATTTATATACGGCGGGCTATTGCCAAATTCCGTATCGGACGCAGCCGGGAAGCCCAAATTGATTATCAGCGAGCGACACTCCTCAATCCCTACATTGCCGACCTGTACGGCTACGGTAACGCTCAACGCGCCCTGCAGGTTATGGCACTGACGCCCGACCAACATCTACTGCGCTTCGACCACGATATGCTGCGTCATTTTCTGGAGCGCGAGTATAAACTACAAAACGATGACCAACGGCAGGACAGACGCATCTCCCCGCAGGTATGGTCCGAATTTACGGGAGAACAACTTCCCCTTTTGGGGCAGGCAGATGAACCGACCGATTCCGACTGGGATGCCGCCTTACTTGCCCTGAGGGCCACCGAAGACGGGCGCAACGCTTCGGCCACAATATTTATAAAGCAAGCACAGCAGGTACCACGAGCCCTGCGCGTATATGCCCAGGCTCTATTGGCCGCACAACAAGAAGAGTGGAACAGAGCCGAAGCATTGATTGCTCCCTGGATGGACGACAGGCAGCCCTATTCGCCTTTACTATTCCTACAGGCCGAGTTGCTACAACACGAAGAAAAATACGAGGAAGCTATTGCCATCTATAGCCAAATTATTGATCAGGAGACTGACCTGCTCTCTGTCCTGGCTTTCATGAACCGGGCCGTACTCCACAAGCTCAATGGCAACCAACTGCAAGCACTGAATGATCTGCAGGCAGCCGAACGCAAGCAGTTACCAACGAGCTGGAAGCCCTTGCTCAACAAACTTCGGGGGAATACCTACCTGCTGCTCGGCGATTATCACGCTGCCCGGGCTGCCTACAATCGAGCCATTCAACAAAAACCGGATTTTGCGGAAGCATACCACAACCGGGCCCTGGTCCATATCCTGAGCTATAACTGGCCTGATGCCTGTGCCGACTTTGAGAAGGGTATTGCCTTGGGACACGAAAAGAGCAAAGAGAAAAAACGCTATTTTTGTAGCTTCTAAACACCCTGATTCCCTGCGCAGCAACCGAATGGAAAGGCCCACCACTGACGCTATTTCCTGGCATAGATATGGATGTGGTCAATCTCTTTTACTTTCGTAAAATATTGCTCCAGGTAGGTCATGAATACCACTCGATTTTCAATCCGCTGATCCTCTTTAAACACGATAAAGGCAGGGGCTGCATCGCGCAAGCGAACCAATTCTGCGGCCACGTCAACCTCCAGTGCCTTGATGTGTTTGTCGCTCCAGAATAACGAAGGATGAACGTAGCGAATGGGGCTCAATCGCTCCAACAAATGATAGGCAATGTGAGAAGTGTTTGCTAGGTAAATGGTTTCGTCCGGTGCCAGTTGTGGGGCAATATACGCTGCAATCCGGCGCGGATAATCGGGGCGCTCAAGAAAATCTTTCTTCTGAAAGAACAGATTGAGCAAAACCAGCAAGACGATAAATACCGTGCCGGGTCTCCGCTTAAAAAACCAGCACAACCAGCCCGGTAACCGCTCGCGATACGGGCCAAAAGCCTCTCCCGCCAATAGACTCACCGGAAGCATTAACTGAATAAAATAGTGCCCGTAAAATGTACCGGGGAGTAAGACGATAATTAACACCAGCACACTCCAGACGATCCCCAACCACTTCCCCGGAAATAACGGGAAACGCCATAAACTGGCTACTAATAATATCGTTACCGGGAAAAACCGGAGAAAGAAATCGAGCGTCGCTACCAAGTAGTCGCTCCAGGCAGCTGATTCGGGATAGCGGGAACTCAATTCGAAGGTGTAGAACAAGAAAGTATCGAGCTGTCCCAGCTCACCGTAGTATAGGGCCACCAGTCCAAAGGGTAAAACTAAAGCCAGACCATATCCCAGGATACGTCCCCACATGACCTGTGGGCGCGCCCCGCTCGCTAATAAGAGCATGCCCAGGGCTATAGCGTCAAATAGCACCACGTACTTGATGACGAAGCCCAGCCCTAATAATAAGCCGGCTGTGCTAACCCGCCAAAAGGTGATTCGCCCGGTCAGAATCCAAAAGGCGGCGGCGGTCAGCGCTACAAAAAACGTCTCGGTATTGGGCGACACCCCATAAAAGGTGAAAATAGAGCAAAGGAATAAGAAAATTACTCCCGACGCCCGAGCAGCAGCTTCCGAGCTTCCCAGGTTGCGCTTTCCACGGTAGAGCATATAAGCGGTGCTCCCCACAATCAAAGTCGTGGCCAACCGCAAAATAATAATTGATGACCCAAGTAGCTTTTGCAACAGCGCGAAGACCAGAAACACACCAATCGGCTTGGTGTCGATAACGTCGACCCAGTAGGTTTGCCCTGCCAGCAAAGCATCCGAGATAACAATATACGTCGACTCGTCGTGATTGATTACACTGGGGAAAAACGACACTATGCGTAACCCGATGGCTATTCCCCAAAAGAAGAATAGCATCCCTGCTTGTTTACGCCAACTGTTTTGCCCCATAGCATCCAACCTTAACCCATCAGAAGAGATTCTTTACTTACCCGCTTGCGCACGATATCAGCAATCTGATCGATGTGGACGCGTTCCTGTTCCAGGCTGTCGCGCTCGCGAATCGTCACCGTATGATCATCGAGCGTTTCAAAATCGATCGTAATACAATAGGGTGTTCCGATGGCATCCTGTCGGCGGTAGCGACGTCCGATGGCATCTTTTTCATCGTACTGACAGTTGAATGAAAACTTCAGCTTATCGTATACATCGCGCGCCGCTTTGGTAAGTTCTTCTTTATTCTTTAACAGAGGCAGTACGGCCACCTGCACCGGAGCAATCGCGGGATGCAACTTCAGTACCGTACGCGTCGTATCTTTTCCATCCGCATTAGGTACCGTTTCTTCCTGCAAGGCGTGCGTCATGGCCGCCAAAAACATGCGATCAGCACCAATGGACGTTTCGACGACAAAGGGTACATAGCTTTTTTCCAGTTCCGGATCAAAATACTGCAGCTTACGTCCCGAGAATTCCTGATGACGGCTCAGGTCAAAATCGGTACGGGAGTGAATACCTTCCAGCTCTTTAAATCCAAAGGGGAAGTTGAATTCAATGTCTACCGCTGCGTTGGCATAATGGGAAAGGTTGTCGTGGTCGTGGAAGCGCAGGTCTTCATCGGTATGGCCAAGCGCTTTATGCCACTTCATGCGCGACTCTTTCCAGTATTCGTACCACTTCATTTCATCCCCCGGGCGAACGAAGAACTGCATTTCCATCTGTTCAAATTCGCGCATGCGGAAGATAAACTGCCGGGCTACGATCTCATTGCGAAAGGCTTTTCCGATTTGTGCAATCCCAAAAGGGATTTTCTGCCGGGTCGTCTTTTGTACGTTCGAAAAATTGACAAAAATCCCCTGGGCTGTCTCCGGACGCAGGTACAGTTTACCTTCTTCCCCGGCGATGTTTCCCAGTTGTGTGGAGAACATCAGATTGAACTGACGCACATCTGTCCAGTTGCGAGTGCCACTTTCCGGATCCGCAATTTCCAGATCTTCAATCAATTGTTTCAAGGCCGACATATCGCTATCGCCCATAGCTTTGGCCAAACGCTCCCGGATAGAATCAATTTCACCCTGATAGCGATTTACCCGGGGGTGGGTCGCCCGAAACTGTGCTTCGTCAAAATCGTCACCGAAGCGCTTCTTCGCTTTGCGGATTTCCTTATCAATCTTCTTCTCGATCTTAGCCATTTGATCTTCTACCAGCACATCGGCCCGGTAGCGCTTTTGGCTGTCTTTGCTATCCACCAGTGGATCGTTGAATGCATCTACGTGGCCCGAAGCTTTCCAGGTTTTAGGATGCATGAAGATGGCCGAATCAATACCAACAATATTTTCGTGCATTTGGACCATGGAGGCCCACCAATAATCTTTGAGGTTGTTCTTCAACTCCACACCATAGGGGCCGTAGTCGTATACAGCACTCAGGCCGTCGTACACCTCACTCGATTGGAAGATGAATCCATATTCTTTACAATGCGAAATCAGGTTTTTAAATTGATCTTGTTCTGCCATGTTATCTATTGATTTGGATCAGCTATTAGTTGTACCGCGTCGAGAGCGTATAGCGTGTTTAAAATGTATCCGCCGGCCTGCCAATGGCCATGAATTAAAACGGTATTGTAGGCCGCTATTTGCCCCACGTACACGGGGCATTGTAAAATATGCTCCGGCCCGGCACCGTTTTTTGCCGTAAGGCAGTCGGAACTGCAAAAATGATAAAATTTACCCGATACCCTTCATTTAAATCATTAAAAATAGGGGTAATCCCCCTCCCGTGGCATCTAATCAATAACCAAACCAACGAATATACCATGAAACAGACTACTTTAATTACCTATCTATTCCTTTTGATTTTGACCATTTGGGCACAGTCCATAGTAGCACAACGCGACATCCCGGTTGGAGACTTTGACGGAATTTCCGTCATTGGCAATATCGACGTTACGCTGGAAGCTGGTGAACCGGGTACCGTATCGCTCTATGCGGAGGGCATTCCCGAGGATGATATTTCCATAAAAGTCTCGCGGGGTACTCTGCGTCTGAAGGTGACCAACAGCTGGTTGTACAGCAATGAAATCATCCGGATCTACGTACCCTACCAAACCCTGCGCCTGATTCGGGCCGATGCAGGTGCGACCATTACATCCAGGGATACCCTAAAGACCGAAGTACTGGAAGTCAATATTGGTAGCGGTGCGGTGGTAACGCTGGCGGTCGACGTCGAATCCCTCAAAGCCAGTGCTAACGAAGGCGGGAAACTCACCTTAATGGGCAGAACCGTGTCTCAGGACGTGGGTGCTGGTACCGGCGGTGTGTATGATGCCTTTGACCTGGACTGTCAGCGCACCTACGTACGCGTCGGCACCGGCGGGCAGGCCGAAGTGGTGGCTATCGAACTACTTGAAGCATCCGCTAATACTGGCGGAAGCATCATTTACCAGGGTGAGCCCAAACAAAAGGTCATTAAAACCTTCATCGCCGGTGAGGTGGAAGCTTTTTGAGGTGCGAGGTATGAAGTATGAAGTGCGAGGTATGAGGTATGAAGTATGAAGTGCGAGGTATGAGGTGTGAGGTGTGAGGTGCGAGGTTTGAGGTATGAAGTATGAAGTGCGAGGTGCGAGGTGTGAGGTGCGAGGTATGAGGTATGAAGTGATTAATTTTATACTTCATACTTCGCACCTCATCGAGACTGTTCATTTAAGTGTGTCTTATATCTTTGACCAATATGGGAAAAAAGACATTAAACAGATGATGGAAGGTCCAGGACTGCTGGATCGTATGAAAGAGCACTTGTACTCAGGTGAATCAGTATTAGGGCAAGGTAATCCCTTCAGTGAGCTATTACAGCAGATGATGAACCAGATGTTGGAAGGCAAGATGGATGCATTTCTGGATGAACAGAAGGCATCAGGTACGCCTAATAAGCGCAATGGTAGAGGCTTTACACCGGATCATTCGTAAGCTGGTCAAAAATAAGGCTGCCTGGGTATCTGAAACGGCCCTGGTCAAGCAGTTTTTTTTTAACGCACAATGAAAAGTCCTGGAAACGAAAAGCACGTGGCTGGAAATCTATCCAGCGAGAGCTCTTAGATATGTATGCAGACAGGATACAGCCACACATTGAAGATACGCAAGAAAAAATCCAGGTTCCCGCTGCCTGAGGTCGTGGACCTCAGGCAGCGGGAACCTGGAAAAGAAGAAACAGAGAATGCTATTTTTTAACCAGACACAGTTAATTGAACTATCCCGTAGACCTCTAAACTTCATACCTCAAACCTCTTACTTCACACCTCAAACCTCCTACTTCATACCTCAAAACCTCCTACCACGGTCCATTCGGTTGGTCCTGAAAAACTTTC
>Ga0102940_1000293_pt1 | contig 35065 bp, 28 predicted proteins | sample SalPonR2_C_D1_MG_FD_78215 | JGI IMG/M metagenome (GOLD analysis project Ga0102940, IMG submission 78215) | Salt pond soil microbial communities from South San Francisco under conditions of wetland restoration - Salt Pond MetaG R2_C_D1_MG | ecosystem: Environmental > Aquatic > Marine > Intertidal... | reverse complement strand
CTCCGTCTCTCCGTCCCTACTGTTGTTTCACCGCCTGATACATTGCTTCGACCTGCTCCAGGCCAAAGGTCTTGGCCAGGCCGGTGGTGAAGATGTATTCCATGTCGCCCTGCAGGTAGACATAGCGGAAGCTGTAGTAGTTGGTGCTGTCGATGGTGGTCTCGTAAATAAAACCCTCATTGTCTTCTTCTATAATCTGGGAGAAGTAAGGGTTGCTGCGCACATCGCTTACCTGATCGGCTTTGACCTGTGAGGCTTCTGTGTTGCCGGCTTCCGAAGCGTAAATTTGTACGAAATAATTAGGGTCGGAAACACCTTCGATGGTCACGTCTTTCATGACCCCCAGGTCGGAGACTTCGATGTTGGTGCTATCGGGGGCCATAATGGTAATGGGCAGGCCAGAAGAGAGGAGATCCGTTTCGGTCCATTGGTTGGTGCTGTCCGTTTGGCAAGCAGTGAAGAGGAGTGCTATGGTTAGAGCGGCAAATAGTTGTCTCATTCGATTTCGACTTTTTTTGAATTCTTTTCTTAAGTCGTAAAAATAAGGTATTATCTGTCAAATCGCTTATTTTTACCACATTAACTAAAACGCTCAACTGCCCGCGTGCACCTATGATTAAGGGACTGTACATTAAGAACTATGCCCTCATTGAAGAATTAACCCTCGACTTTGCCGAGGGGCTGACCATTATTACCGGCGAAACCGGGGCCGGTAAGTCTATCCTGCTAGGTGCGCTCGGCATGGTCATGGGAAAACGGGCCGACACCAAGACGCTCTACAACCCGGAGGAAAAATGCGTGATTGAGGCTAACTTTTCTATTGGCCACTATAACTTGCAAGACTTCTTTGCGGCCAATGACATCGACTACGACGAGGCATTGGTCATTCGACGGGAGATTACGCCGGCTGGCAAAAGCCGGGCTTTCGTTAACGATACTCCCACCAACCTCAAGGTACTACAAGCCCTCACCGGAGAGCTGATTGATTTGCATCAGCAATTCGATACGCTCGACATCAACAATATGTCCTTTCAGCTAAAGATGGTGGATGCGCTGGCGGGAAATAAAAAACTGCTCCACGAATACCGCGGCCATTATCAGGATTACCTGGCGAATAAAAAAGCTCTGGATAAGTACCGCGCGCAGGATGAGCAGGGACGCAAAGAAGTTGATTTTATCAACTTTCAGTTGGAAGAATTCAATAAAGCAGAGCTGGTAGCGGGGGAGCAGGAAGAGCTGGAGGAAGAGCGCAACCGCCTCACTAATGCGGAAGATATTAAACGCACTCTGGGTACGGTATACCAACATTTGCAGGAAAGCGAGCAATCGGTGATCGGACAGCTGGAGGAGATGCAGCAATCCCTGGCCCAGATTAGCGAATTTGATGGCGAGCTGCGCACCCTGCAAGAGCGCTACGACGGCCTCTTACTGGAATTGCAGGATCTGGCCGGCGAGCTGGAACGGATCGGGGAATCTACTGACCACGATCCGGCGCGTATCGCGGAGGTGCAGGAGCGCCTGGATCTCATTTATCGCCTGGAAAAGAAACATTCCGTGACTACGGTGGAGGAGCTGCTGGACATTCAGGAAAATCTGGAGCAGCAGCTGCAAGCCTACGGAGACGTCAGCCAGGAAATTATGCGCCTGGAAAAATTACTCGACGAGCAGGAAGCTACCCTGATTAAGTACGCCGGTCAGTTGAGTGAGCGCCGCAAGTCGGTGGTAGAGGGTTTTGCCGAAAAGGTGCGGCAGATGCTGACCATGTTGTCCATGGAGCACGCGCAAATCCGCATCGACTTCAGTGTATCGAAAGACCTGGGGCCTAATGGCTGGGATGAGGTGCGCTTTATGTTTGCCGCCAATAAAGGCAGTCAGCTGCAGGAGATAAAAGATGTAGCCTCAGGTGGAGAACTATCGCGCCTGGCGCTGGTGATCAAATCCCTGGTCGCCTCGGCCATTCCATTGCCGTCCCTGATCTTTGATGAGATCGATTCGGGGATTTCGGGAGACGTGGCTCTGAAGATGGGCAGCATTTTGCGTAAGCTATCTAATGAGCATCAGGTGATTACCATTACGCATTCTCCCCAGATTGCCTCGCGGGCCGATCGCCATTATTTTGTATATAAGGAGGTGCGCGACGACCGCACTGTATCGCAGGTGAAACTGCTGGAGCACGAGGGGCGGGTGCAGGCGATTGCTACCATGCTTAGCCAGGATCCACCCAGCGCCTCGGCCATCGAAAATGCCAAAGAATTACTGAGTCAAGAAGTATAGAATAAGCGAATACGAACTTTAAAGAAATCTGTATGAGTAACAATTTATTAGCAGGAAAGCGCGGGGTAGTTTTTGGCGCGCTCAATAAAGATTCCATTGCCTGGAAAGTCGCTGAGAAGTGTGTCGAAGAAGGGGCAACTATTACCCTGACGAATGCACCGGTAGCGCTGCGACTGGGCGAATTGAACGAGCTGGGCAAGAAGCTAAACGCCGAGATCATCCCGGCGGATGCTACCAGCATGGACGATCTGAATGCGCTCTTCGAAAAATCTATGGAGATTCTGGGTGGCAAGATCGATTTTGTGCTGCATGCTATCGGTATGTCGGTCAACGTGCGCAAAAACCGTCCGTACACCGACCTCAAGTACGATTGGATGCAAAAGACCTTTGATGTCTCGGCGATTTCTTTCCACAAGGTGATGCAGTCACTATGGCACCTCGACGGGATGAATGAGTGGGGCTCTATCCTGGGCTTGTCGTACATCGCGGCTCAGCGCTCTTTCCCCGATTACAGCGAGATGGCCGAATCTAAGGCGCTGCTCGAATCTTTTGCCCGCAGCTTTGGCTACCACTGGGCAGAGCGCAAGGTACGGGTGAATACCATTTCCCAGTCGCCGACCTATACCACTGCCGGGAGTGGGGTGAAAGGCTTTCAGGAGTTTTTTGATTATGCCGATAAAATGTCACCCCTGGGTAATGCTACCGCCGAAGACTGTGCCGACTACTGCGTAACCCTATTTTCTGACCTGACGCGTCGCGTTACCATGCAGAACCTCTATCACGATGGTGGTTTTTCCAGTATGGGCATGAATCCGGCTGTCTTAGGGCTGGAAGAATAAGCACCGCATTTTTCCGTTTTATACCCCGACCAACCCGCTATGGGCTGGTCGGGGTAATCTGTTTTTTATGAAGCTACGTTTGCTAAGAGCTTGTCGGGATTTCGCTTTTGGTGCGAACGCTGCCAAATTTTGTGCTGAACGAGGCGCATATTCTAGAGCGGGGTTAAGGAGCCCTGCTGTAAAATATGCACATAACCTAAGCTACGTGACCGAAGAGCAACGAAGTGCAGTGCAAAATTTGGCAAGAGCAGCCCTAAGTGTGAAACCCCAACAAGCTCTAAGGCTGGCCCTGATGGTTATTGGCATGCTGCTTGCCTGGCAGGTGGATGCGCAGCGTCCGGGACGTATTCCCGGGCAGGGACAGAATAGCGGATTTCAGGATACGGTACCTCAGGGCGACGTACTGGTCGACACCTTTCCGATTTTTTCCTTCTCGGGAGCGTCTTTCTACCGCGAACAGGTCTTTGATGATACCTTACTGTCGGTTGCCTTCCGGCAAAATGAGCCGACGCGGCGACGACGGATGGAATATCGTCACCTCGGCGTAAATGGCTCTCCGGCCCGCCCTTTGTTTTACGAATCGACCTGGCGCCGGGGACTGGACGTCGGATTTCATCAGTTCGATGTGTACCGGATCGATATCGACAGCGTCAAGCATTACCGGCTGGAAAAACCCTATACGCAGGCCGCTTATAATACGGGAGGCGAGCAGGCCAACGGCTATTTTACGGCTAAATTTAGCCGCGATTTTGCCAATGGCCTGAATTTCTCCCTGGATTATCGACGGCTGGCTTACCTGGGTACCCGCACCCTCTTTCCAGACCAGAATGTACGCAACACTTCCCTGGGCCTTGGCTTCTGGATACAAACGAAAGCACAGCGCTATCAGGCCTTTATCAGTATGGCGTCTAATCGGTTTGACTTAAATAATAATGGTGGAATCGCCGAAGGCCCTGACGAAGAAGGGGACTTTAGTACGCCCGGCTCGGCAGAAGTTTTTCTGGACGAAACGGGCACCCGTTACAGTCAGACCGATGTGCGCTATGCGCATTTTTTCCGCCTGGGCAAGGTCCCTGAATTTGCCCGACAGGAAGCCCCACCTCAGCGTCCGACCCGACGAATACCCGGTATTCAGCGCGACTCCCTGGGCGGACGCGCCGATTCGCTAACCTCGGTGGCGCCCCCCGTGCAGCCCCCGGCAGCTTTGTCCGATTCGTCTTCCGCTACGACCGACAACAAACAGCAGTTTTGGCTTGGCCATACCCTGACGTACTCTACCAATAGCTATGTGTTTTTTGATCGGAGCATTGCTGCCGATAGTGCTTACTATGGAGTGTTTGCCACTGATCCGCGGGGGTTGCGGCAGTTCGTAGGGCACCGATCGGTGCGTAATGAATTTCGCTTACTGACTTTCCGGCCTACGGAACCTTCCTACCGGCAGCCCCGACGTAGCCGGGGGTTATTGGAAGTCGGCATCGATCATCAGTTACACTGGCTCGACCTGGAAGCTACGGACTCGACGGTGCAAAACCTTTTCCTTACCGGAAAATGGAATGCTCAGCTCGGCGAGATCCTTCGTCTGGAATCGAATGGCCACTTTGGCCTTTTTGCGCAGGCAGGGGATTACCGGGTAGAAGGTACACTATTCATTGATCTGGATCGCCGTTTTGACCTCCAGGCTACCTTTATTAATCAATTGTACACGCCGAGCCTGATTCAGGACCGGTTTTGGGTCTCGGAGCAATTGGTGTGGGACAATGATTTCCGCAAAACTCTGGAGACCAGTCTGACGGCTACTTTGTCCATTCCCGATTGGCAATTGCGCATCACGGGGGGCTATCATTTGCTCAACAACTTCATATACTACGATGCTCAGGGGCTAGCCCAGCAAAGTGGCCGACCGGTGAGCATCGGACAGTTGGCGGTAGAAAAGAACTTTCGGGTGGGCAAGTTTCACCTTGACAACCTGATTGCCTTGCAGGCCGTATCGGAAGATGTGCTGCGCCTGCCGGAGATACACGGTCGGCATAGCCTCTATTTTGCCGGAAAGCTGTTCAAGGTACTCGATTCGCGGATGGGCTTTGACCTGCGCTATAATTCGGATTACTTTTCGGATACCTACCAACCCGTTACCGGTAATTTTCGCCTACAGAATGAGCAGCTCGTATCCTTTTATCCTTCGGTGGATGCCTTTTTTAGCCTGCGCGTCACCAAGTTTCGCGCCTTTGTGCGCTGGTTTAATTTGACGGGCATCTTGCTGCCCGACCAATTGTATTACCAAACGGCCTTTTATCCGTATCCTCCCGGCGCTAACCTACGCATCGGCATTGATTGGCGGTTCACCGAATAACCCTCGTAGAGACGCACAATCACCCGCCCGGTGACGATTGCCAGGCCACTCGCCCGGTGGCGATTGGCCGCAACAGCCAGGATCCTACCGCGGCCAAACCGGCGAGTACCGCCAATACACTCAGCGCGAAGGTGAGGCTGACGGCTTCCGCCAAAAAGCCAATACTCGGTGGGGCAAGCAGAAAGCCCACCACAGCTGTATTGGCCATAAAGGCAATACCCCGGTCGGGACGGTGGGGGACCATGCTCGCTGCCATGGAAAACAAAACGGGGACTGCATTGGAAAACCCCAGTCCGGTAAGGCTAAACCCAACTACACTCAACCACGGCCACGGACTAATCAGGGCTATGAGCAATCCGGCCAGTCCCAGTCCGGAACCGCCCACCAATAAGTGCCGGGAAGGAATCCGCTGGCGAATACGGTCGCCGGAAAAGCGACCTATGGCCATCGTGAACGAAAAGCCACCGTAGGCCAGAGCGGCCATAAAGGCGCTGCTGCTCTGCACTTGCTTGAGGAAGATGGGGCCCCAATCGGAAACACCACCTTCACCCACCATAATACAGAAGCCGATCAATGCCGGCAAGATCAGCTGCTTCTTTTTGGGGAGCGACAGCGAACCTCCACCCGCTTCATCGGTACCAATGCTCGCCTGAACGTAATAAATATGGTGGTGAAAATACCAGATTACGCCACTGATAAGCACCCCCTGCCCTAAGAGTTGCAACGGAAGAGATATACCGAAATGAACGCCTATTCCTCCGGCCAGTGCACCCAGAAATCCGCCCAGGCTAAACATACCGTGCACGGCCGACATCATATTGGTTTCTTCCTGTCGCTCGATAACGTCGGCAGCCGTATTCATAGCTACATTGGTGGCGCCATTGGCAATCCCCACCAGAAAAAGGCTAAAGAGTAGGGTAAACCAGTTGAAGGCGAAGCAAAGTAAGATAATGAAGGTGATCACCAATTGGATACCCCATACCGCAAGCTGTCCGGTGCGGAGGTGCTTGAGCATGTACCCGGAGAGATAGTTGCCCAGGAGGGCTCCCAGCGGCAGGCCCAAAAGAGCCAGTCCAAGCTCGTGTTCTCCCAGATCCAGGGCCGTCTTGAGGCCAGGTAGCCGGCTAAGCCAGCCCCCGAGCATAAAGTTGGTAGCCAGGAAAATCGAGCCGACGCCCCAGAAGGAGGGGCGTATGCGCAGCAGCTTAGATAATATGGTAGTTCTATTCTTTTTCACGCCGGCAAATGTAGATGTTTTAAGGTACCAAGTCAATGATCATTTTAACCGGAAGTGGTGTGAAATTAACTTATGTTGTATTCAGGCGTTGTACTGCTGTTAATAGGGAATAAAAATGAAAGCACAACTAGAAAAAATAGAACCGGGATTCGGTGGCTCATTCACCCTGCGCCGCTTTGAAAATCAGGAAAATACCGGCATTAGCTGGCACTTTCACCCGGAATACGAAATTGTCTACCTTTCCAACGGACGGGGAAAACGGCATATTGGAGATCATATCTCTCATTTCCGCGACGGGGATCTTATCTTTCTGGGGCCCGATATTCCCCACTTTGGATTTTCGGATGAGATCGAAGAAGACCATCTGGAGATCGTCCTGCAGATGAAGGAGGATTTTCTGGGCGATCATTTTTTAGAGCGTCCGGAGATGGAGACCATTCAGAAGTTATTCGAGCGGTCGCGTCAGGGTATAACGTTCCGGCCCGAAGTGCGGGAGCGGATTGGCCCCCGGTTGGACAAGCTCTTTAGCTTACCGGCCTTTGAGCGCCTGATAGAGCTGCTGCGTATTTTACAGGAATTGGGCGAAACGGACGAGTACGATCTATTGGGAGTAGAAGGACTTCCCCTGGAAGTAGATCCCCGACAAATGGAGCGCATGCAGATTATTTATGAGCACGTAGGAGACCATTTTAAGGAAGAAATTCGACTGCAGGAGATGGCTGATTTGGTCAGTATGACGGTACCGGCTTTCTGCCGTTATTTAAAAAAATGGACTGGAAAAACTTTTACGCAATTTGTCAATGAGTTTCGCGTAGCCCATGCTTGCCGGCTGTTGGGAGACGAACATCGCAGTATTACCGAGGTTTCTTTTGCCAGCGGATTTAATAACTTATCGCACTTTAACAAACAATTTCGCAAGATCAGCGGAACGACACCGCGAGAATTCCGTAAAAAAGCAACGACCTTTATTCGATAAGGTTCAACCTGGCCGACCACCAACCGATTAAACGCGCTAACCAATTGCTAATAACAACTTCACTCGTTTATGAATCGATCAACCGTTCGTATGCTTCCTTTGTTCCTTTTCTTCCTGGTATCCTGTAAAGAATATCAGGTGCGAAATGAGTTGGTTGGTGTTTGGAAATACGACCTGGAAGCAACTCGCAATGAGATGCTAAGTCAGCGCGCTTCCCCCAGCGAAATCAACTATATGGAGAGTATTATGACGACTCTGGCTCAATCCCAGCTGCATTTTGAAAAGGGGGGAGCGTTAACGTTATACCTCGATGATCTGGAGCAGAAAGGACAGTGGACCCTGGAAGCATCCGGTAAAGAAGTGGTCATGAACCTGACGGGGACAGAGCAAATCTCTACCATCGAATACTTAGTTAACGATACCCTCATCCTGGCTCCGAAGCAAGCCCGCAATGGAGGTTTTCCGCGGGTCCTGGTGGCCCGCCCCGATTGATAGGATCAGGTTGGCATTGGGTAGTGGATACAAGCTATTGATGGATACCCCTCACGCAGTGGTATGGGCTTTGCCCATCCACTGCGTGAGGGTGTAGCTGCTCCTTAGCGCTGTGTGATCGACTGGAACCCAAGCATTTTTCCCAACTCTAAAAACGCTTCTTCCCATTGCGGGTCTTTCATTTCGGGCATCAACTTTTGATAATTACGGCGCATGGAGTAGTACAGGTTTTGTACTTTCCAAAAGTCAATATCTATGTTCATCAGTTGCAGGCTCTGCAAGATCGATTGCAGCTGCAGAATTTTTTTCAGACTATCCGGAATACCGATGGCCAGTACCGCTTGCAATTCGCGATACAGGCGATCGCCGGCGGCTAATGCCAGTCCCGATTCGTCTTCCACGGGAACGCCCCACTTTTTAAATTCAGATAACAGCCGTTTCAGCTCTTGTATCGACCACTGTTCGGTGGTGAAAAAATGGTGTAGATCGTGGTTAAGGATGAACTGTACGGCGCTCAAAAAGGGTGCGGGTACGGGAATGCCACTGTGTTGGTGGCTGGTCATCAGCTGATAATTTTCGTTGTAAATTTCGCGGAACTCATACTCAATACCCTGCAAACTTTTTTGGCTGATGTCGCGCAGGAAAGAGCGTTTTTCCTCCTGGAAAAGTTGCGCCAGGGTGAATTTATTGGATCCGAAAAATTCTTGCATCAGGCCGATCACTTTGCCCAGGTTGGCGTTCTTAAAAACGTCACTCAGCTGAGTAGCCATATGGTCAAACTCGGCCCGTTTCATATCAATGGATATGTTGCCGATCAGGTTCTGTTGCCCCAGGTAAAGTACGGCAAAGCTGAATTGTTTCTCGGAAAAGGTCGTTTTCGAGCGTACCGTGGTGCGGCCTATGACTAATTTCTGTATGCCGGCCTGCAGGCGGTGCAGCACTTCACTATCGGCCCGGTAATTAAAAACGTCGAGTTGCTCGGGGTGTTCTTCAAATAAAGAAGAGGCCGCGTAATGCATCGCCATGCCGGTCAGGTTAACCTGATTGGGTAAAATATGGTTGATGTACGACCAGGCTCCATTAGGATGGATATTACTAGGTGCTTTTTTCAGTCGCTCAATAAACTCCTCTTGCAGGTTCAGGCCCGCCGTTTGCTGGGCAAAGTGAATTACCCGGCAGGCGTACTGCAGGATCTGATCGGTTTCAATGCCGGAGATTTCGTCGAAAAACCACCCACAACTGGTATACATCAACATGCTAAAGCGCTGCATTTCCAGCAGGCGCAGGGTTTTTGTTTTTTCGGAGCGGGTTAGCTCCTTTTTAGCATGCTTGCGCAAAAAAACGTCGACCGTTTGCCGATTGCGGTTGAGGATTAAATCAATATAGTCGTCTCTGGCTTCCCATGGGTCACGGAGTAGGGGGGCTGCTTCCCGCTCGAATACAGGAATCAATACGTCGCGCAGCCAGTCAAGGCTATCGCGCAAGGGCTTCCGCCATTCTTGTGTCCACCCCGCATGGCCACCGGTATTACAGCCACAGTTGCTTCGCCAGCGCTCGACCCCGTGTACACAACTCCAGGAACTATTCTCGTGGATTTGCACCTCCCAGGTCGGAGGAAACCACTCGAGAAATTGCCCATAATTGGTCAATACCACCTCGTCTTGCTGTTCGAAGGAACGCAGGCAGGCGGCGAGAGCCATTTCGCCGTGGCGGTGGTGATGACCATAGCTTTCCCCATCGGTAGCAATATGGGCCAGTTGGGGCTCACTGCTTTCGCTAAAAACACTGGTAAAAGCCTGCGCAAAATGCTCGCCGTTATTGAGTAATCCCTGAAAAGCAACGCCCTGGGCAATACCACCGTGGTAGAAAAACAGCACAATACTTTTGCCGGAAGGCAACTTGCACAGATAAGGTCGCCGGGGATCAATACTATCGGGGGGGAGCTGCGTCCACTCTTTATCGTTCAGGGGGCGCACGGCTTTACCCTGTCGGGGTGCCAGTATCGTGTAGCGAATGCCCTGTTCGGCCAATACTTCCAGGGTGGGCGTATCGACAGCCGTTTCGGCCAGCCACATTCCTTCGGGCTTTCGCCCAAAACGGTACTCAAAGTCGCGAATACCCCAGATGACCTGCGTCTGCTGATCGCGCTCGTTGGCCAACGGCATAATCATGTGGTTGTACACCTGCGCCAACGCTGACCCGTGCCCCCCGAACCGGTCGAGGCTGCGCTTGTCGGCTTCGATAATCGCCTGATAAGTCGCTTCGTCGGCCCCTTGGAGCCAGGATAGGAGGGTGGGGCCAAAATTGAAGCTCATCCGGGAATAATTGCTCCGGATATCGACAATCGCATTGTGGGTGTCTAAAAGACGAGCTGAGGTGTTAGGCGCGTAGCATTCAAAGTTGATGCGCTCGTTCCAGTCGTGAAAAGGCGCGGCGGAGTCTTGCTGCTCAATAATCTCAAGCCAGGCATTTTCCCGCGGGGGTTGATAAAAATGACCGTGAATGCACACGTATTGTTGATTGGGTGAACCTTCCATTGTTTTTGTGTTTTCAACGCGCAATATACCGCACTCTCCATGGATAGGAAAAAAAAAGACGAAATGGATAAAATCTCTTGTTTCATCTGTTTTTATCCTTTCGGAAAAAATCGGTTACTTTTGCAAGGCTATACAATTACTTGAGCACCCGCTTTGTGCCGGAATACGAGACGCTCGTTGTGTACGACTTTGATATCCGGCAGACCACAAAAACAACAAACCATGATCAATCGACTTATTCTTCTGGGCCTAATCAGCCTAATGAGCCTGTCGACGACCCTGTCGGCGCAAGCTCCTGAAAAATGGACTTCTTCGGAGATCCATGCTGCTATGCAAAAACTCAATTTTCTGGGGTCAGCACTTTACGTGGCGGCTCACCCCGACGATGAGAATACCCGCCTGATTGCTTATCTGGCCAACGAGGTAAAGGCCGAAACGGCTTATTGCTCCATGACTCGCGGCGATGGAGGGCAAAACTTAATAGGACCCGAAATTCGCGAGCTTCTGGGCGTTATTCGTACCCAGGAATTGCTGGCGGCACGGAGTGTGGACGGTGGAAATCAGTTTTTTACCCGCGCTAATGATTTTGGTTATTCCAAGCACCCCGATGAAACTTTTAACATCTGGGATAAAGACCAGGTCATGGCCGACCTGGTTTGGAATATTCGCAAGTGGCAGCCCGATGTGATTATCAACCGCTTCGACCATCGCAGTCCCGGGCGCACGCACGGCCATCATACCGCTTCGGCCATGCTTTCGGTGGAGGCCTTTGATCTGGCCGAAGATCCTCAGGCTTTTCCCGAACAATTGAAATACGTTGATACCTGGGAGCCCCGCCGCCTGTTCTTCAATACCTCCTGGTGGTTCTATGGTAGCCGCGAGAACTTCGAGGATGCTGATAAAACGAACCTGCTTAGTGTGGATGTCGGGGTTTACTATCCCCGCAAGGGAAAGTCGAATACCGAAATTGCTGCTGAGAGCCGATCTATGCACAAATGTCAGGGCTTTGGCTCGGCCGGCAGCCGGGGCGAGCAAAGCGAATATCTGGAACTGCTGAAAGGCGATATGCCCGCAGGCGAAGATATCTTTGCCGGCATTAATACGACCTGGTCACGGGTAGACGGTGGTAAGCCTATTGGCGAACTACTGTCCCGTGTGGAAAAAGAATTCCGCTACGAAGATCCGGCAGCTAGCGTATCCGACCTGCTGCGGGCGCGCCGCATGATCGCGGGACTTCCTGACGGCTACTGGAAACGCGTCAAACTACAGGAAGTTAACCAAATTATTGAGGCCTGCATGGGACTGTTTTTGGAGGCAGCAGCCGAGGAATACTCCGCCACACCAGGCGATACGGTGGAAGTAAGTCTGGAAATGATCAACCGGTCTGATGTGTCCGTAATGCTCCGCTCGGTTCGATTTTTGCCGCAAGGCGCCGACACCACCATTGAATTAAGCCTGGAGAATAACGTATCCAACAAGCTATTTCGCAACCTCATTCTGCCGCAGGATATTGACTACACCAATGCTTATTGGCTGGAGGAAGAGGGGACACTCGGTATGTACAACGTCGAAGATCCTCTGCTACGCGGACTACCGGAGACCCCTCGTCCGTGTAAAGTACAGTTCGTCCTGCAGGTAGCAGGTGAACCTATGATGGTGACCAAAGAGATTGTCTACAAGCGTACCGACCCGGTAAAGGGGGAAGTGTACCGCCCCTTTGAAATTATTCCAAAAGCCGCTGTACGCGTGGACGAACCGGTATACATTTTTCCCAATACGGAGGCCCGCGAAGTAACGGTCTTTGTACAAAGCGGTCAGGATAGCTTGCTGGGCAGCCTGACGCTGGATTTGCCGCAAGGCTGGCGGAGTGAGCCCACCTCGGTACCGGTAGAATTGACGAATAAGGGAGCGGAACAAGCGGTGACCTTCCGCGTTTTCCCTACCCGTTCGGGTAGTGAAGGTGAACTGAGGCCAGTCTTCACCACCGCTGAAGGCATGGCGTTCGATCGGGAGATGATCCTGATTGCTTACGATCACATTCCGACGCAGACTATCCTGAGTCCGGCCCGGGCCAAAGTGGCTAAGCTGGATATTGAGAAGCGAGGCGAACGTATTGCCTACATTATGGGAGCCGGCGATGAGATTCCGGCTAGCCTGGAGCAAATTGGCTACGAGGTCGATCTGTTGTCGATCGAAGAGATCAGCGTAGACAAACTGCAGGAGTATGATGCCCTCATTCTCGGTATCCGTGCCTATAATACCGTGGATCGCATCGAATTTGCGAATCCCGTTATGTTAGAATATGTCAATCAGGGGGGCACTATGATTGTGCAGTACAATACCACGCGCAGGCTGCGTCTGCCTTCTCCCGAGATTGGCCCGTATCCCTTTCAGCTGTCGCGCGATCGCGTGGCGGTAGAAGAAGCCGAAGTACGCTTTTTGGCTCCTGATCATCCCGTGTTGAACTTCCCCAATGAAATCACTCAGGCTGATTTTCAGAATTGGGTGCAGGAACGCGGGTTGTATTTTCCTGACGAATGGAGCGAAGAGTATATGCCCATTTTAAGTGCCAATGATCCGGGGGAAGACCCCAAAGACGGTGGATTACTAGTGGCCCGCTACGGTGAGGGCTACTACATCTACTCGGGCTATTCCTGGTTCCGTGAGTTACCGGCCGGGGTGCCGGGAGCTTACCGCCTGTTCGCCAATATGCTATCGATTGGAGCAGCGCCGCGGCCGTAGGGGCGTAGCCGACAGATCAAAAAAGGGCTTGTACTTACGTGGTTACAGGCCCTTTTTTTGATCTGCTGGTTGATTATTCTTTTTTTATCGAAAAAAACCCCCAAATACGATCCAATTTCTTATCTGCCGAATAAATAAGGGTTCTCTTCTAGGTTTCTGCCTGGGAAGACCTATTTTTGTACGGAATCCGATAAAAACAACCAATAAACTATGGCTACACCCGAATCATCTACACCCGGGCCCGACGATGAGCGCCCTCCTATATTTCGGACCTGGAATCAGATGTACGCGTTCGTACTGATCCTGCACGCCATCATAATCACTTTGTTTTACCTGTTTACGCAGGCCTATTCTTGAAGACGACAACTGTAACCTATGACGACTATTGACTGGATCGTAATGGGGGGAACCCTCCTGTTTATTGTATCGTATGGCGTTTGGCGAACCCGCCACGTTAAGAGTATGAGTTCCTATTTGGGAGGAGATAAAGACCTTCCCTGGTGGACCATTGGTTTATCTATTATGGCCACTCAGGCCAGCGCCATCACTTTTCTATCTACTCCCGGGCAGGCCTATGAGGATGGTATGCGTTTTGCCCAGTTTTACTTCGGCTTGCCTCTGGCTATGGTCATCTTAGCTGTCTTTGTCCTGCCGATCTACTATAAACTCAATGTATACACTGCTTACGAGTATCTGGAATCGCGTTTTGATTTGCGGACCCGGTCTTTTACGGCCATTCTGTTTTTAATACAGCGGGGTCTGGCCGCTGGTCTGACTATTTATGCCCCGGCCATCATTTTGTCAACTATTCTGGAATGGCCCCTGCGGCTCACGGTACTAATGATTGGTTTTCTGGTCATTATTTATACGGTAGCCGGAGGTAGTAAAGCGGTCAGTGTCACGCAAAAGCAGCAGATGGTGGTTATTTTATCGGGTATGTTTATCGCGGCCATTATTCTGGTGCGTCAGTTTCCGGCGGGGGTAAGCTTTACCGATGCGGTGGGGGTAGCCGGTAAAATGGGTAAATTGAATGTCGTTGATTTCACCTTTGATCTAAATAACCGCTATACCTTCTGGTCGGGCATGCTGGGGGGGACCTTCCTGTTCCTGTCGTATTTTGGTACTGACCAATCCCAGGTACAGCGCTACCTGTCCGGTAAGTCGCTGACCGAAAGTCGTCTGGGACTGCTCTTCAATGGCATTTTCAAGGTGCCTATGCAATTTTTGGTACTCTTTGTAGGGATTTTAGTATTTATTTTTTTCCAGTTTCAGCGCCCACCGGTGCACTTTAATAACGCCAATCTCGACAAACTGCAGGGTACCGAATACGAAGACGAGCTCCGGGAGCTAGACCAACAGTATACGGCTGTTTTTGAAGAGCGTCAGGGAGAGATCGAGACCATGATTTCTGCCTTACGGCAAAATGATGAGGCCGTTATTGCCGAAAGTCAACAGCGTATTGCTCAGTTAGAGTCAGAGGATGATGCTATCCGGGAGGATGTCAAGGGTTTGATTCTTCAGGCCGACCCGGCGGCAAAAACCAAGGATACCGATTACGTATTTATCACTTTTGTGACCAATTACCTGCCCATTGGTCTGGTCGGTTTATTATTGGCCGTTATTTTTTCGGCGGCCATGTCGTCCACGGCCTCCGAATTGAATGCCCTGGCGACTACCACTGTCGTCGATTTGTACCGTCGTTCCTACAAAAAAGAAGCCTCCGATTCCCATTATTTGAGTGCTTCGCGTTGGTTTACCATTCTATGGGGCGGAATCGCCCTGGTTTTTGCCCTTACTGCTGACCTGTTCGAAAACCTCATTCAGGCCGTTAATATCATTGGTTCGCTCTTTTACGGAGCCATCCTGGGCATTTTCCTCGTTGCTTTTTTCCTGAAAAGGGTAGGAGCGCGTGCTGTATTTATTGCTGCCCTAATTAGTGAGGTGATCGTATTGATCATCTTCTACCTGAATAGTCAGGGCATTATTAGCCTGGCCTACCTGTGGCTCAACTTGATCGGCTGTACGCTGGTGATGTTGATTGCCTGGATCTTGTATATGTTCCGCATTGACGGTGATTCCAGGGCTGCGGCAGCTTAACCTGGATTATTCATTTTTGTAGGGAGGAGTGAAAGACGAGGATAGCTAAGTAAGAATGGCGGATCCTGTGCAATGCCGGAGGCAAAGCTTCGCCTGCTTGCACAGGGCACCGCTTAATAGATCAATCCGGGTTAAAGTTGACTACCAATAAAAGGCTAGCGCCGGGCTCAAAAATGAGCCCGGCGCTAGCCAATCGTGTTAGCCGTGAATTGTTTTGCTCACGAGGTGGTTGAGGGTTGGCTAACCGCGCCTGGCGAGTATAAATCCCGTTGGTTACCGGGATAGACTAGAAGTACAATCGAAATCCGACGTTACCGTAAAATACGTTATTGCGCGCTTCGGTGGCAGCTTGCTGATCGTCGGACAGATTGGAAATTCCAGCCTGATAGCCCACATCAATGAAGAGGATAGAGATATCAAGTCCAGCACCTACATTCCATCCCCATATGAGGTCATTCAGAGCATTATCATTGAGGTTGAGCTCATCATCGGAATTCGTGGACAGTTGCAGGAAAGCGTTGGGGCCGGTAAATAAACGAAGGTTAAATCCAGCATCCGAATCCTCGCTGAATACGCGGTAGCCGACCATTAATGGGATGCGTAATCCTGTGCGGTTTAGCGATCCATCGGTATCGAGCGAGGTGCGCAGGGTAGCGTTGTTTTTCAAAAACTCGAGTTGTACCCCTGGCTGCACATAGATACGATTACCAAATTGTACGTCAATGCCAACCTGAAAGCCCGTGCCGCTGTCGAAGTCAATAATATCGGCAGGCTCTCCCTGGATAGAGGAACGGTTGAGTCCGGCATAAGGACGTATCGAAATCTGAGCGTTGAGTTGGGCGAAGCCCAGGCAGGCGAAGAAAATCAGAAAAAGAGAACTACGATTCATGATTTTGTCTTTTGATTGTTAATGAAACACAGAGGGCATAAGTTTTGGTATGATGGTCATCAGGCTTTAAAGATTTTTTAAGTCTACCGTCCGAACGGGCTTCTAGTCTCCGGCGAGGAATGAAGTCATTCGCCATTGTCCTTTATCGTTGCGTTTGAATACAGCGCGATAATCGATAGGCGACGCGACGAACTTCCCCCAGACGTAGCCTTTTACGCCATTGTCTGTTTCTATCTCGTGCCAGGAATACGTTTCATCCCCAATAGTTGTTTGCTCATCTGTCTGCTCAATGTAGTTGACGAAGTCGTTGGAAGCAACCGTGGCAATACCTGAGTTCAGGGATGGGCGCTCCCGAATGCGCACGCCTGCCCCATCAATCAGCGCTCGTTGGCTGGGGTCCTGATCTGGTGGCCAGATAGCGGCAACATAAGGCGCTTCGAAGCGGCTGCCGTTTGCTGCAAAGGCACCGCCCTGCAGCAGGACGCGCTCCAAATGTAGCCATACGGCAGACTGGGCGGTCTTTTCTTCTGATTCCAAATTCCACTGTTCAATGAAGGCGGCGGTGCCGTTTTCCGTGCCGAAACCCACTTTAATATCTGCGGTCATACGGTCCATGAGGGTGAAAATATCTTTTTTCCGTACCGCAGCTAATAACGATTCCCGCCAGACAAAGAAAGCGGTGTCCTGTAGGGCTTCGTCCACCGGATATAATTTGTCGACCTCCTGAATTTGCTGGGCTGGCAGGTGTTCACGCGCCGACAGGAATTGAGTGTACTCTCGCCGCAGTTCGGCAGTGGAGGGCGTCGGTGGTGTTTCCGGATCGGCAGACGTACCGGAGTCAGAAGCACTTTGTTGACCGCAGCTCATGATAACGGTAAGAAGAAAAAGAGTAATTAAGCAACGCATTTTTTTATTTAGAAGATAGCAATTTTTACAGGATAAACGCAAAACCAGTTGATTTGGCCGGGGAAGCTCTACGGCTATTTTGGTTTAGTATGGTAACGTGAGATACTAGAAGCCACCTCAAAATTATCCTTCGGGCTGCAAAACCTTACTTTTTCGCTATCAAAAACATTTTTGAGATGGTTTCTAAACATAACACCTCGCGTGGTGGTAGAAAGATTGACCGGGCTTCTTTCCTCATTGGGGTATACAGAAAATGAGCTACACCTACTCCCCGGGTATAGCTCATTATGTTTTGACCGTGGTTGGTTTTTATCCGCAAAAGAAAATGTCAACCATTGGTGGATTCTAGTCTACTTAAACACCACCCGATACCTCTACCTGTTTGCGCGTATTTTTTTGTTTGGGCACAGTGCCCAGGATGTAATCCCAAAGGGGAGAGGATACGCCGAACAGAATGGTATTATCCTGATAGTGGTGAATCGCATGATTTGTCCACAATGCTTTAAAGACGTTGTTCGGTGGATGAAATACATGAACAGTATAATGCACGAGCAGATACGCCGCGTACCCGGTGAGAAAGCCGGCCAAAAAAGAGAAGGAGTATATATCAAGGACCAACTCAAAGAGCAGCAACAATACGGTACCGACAAAAATACTGAGAACTGGCGGCATAGCCAGGCGACTCTTATCTTTGGGGTAGTCGTGATGAATACCGTGCATGGTGTAAGTTATTTTTTTCCGAATCTTTGTTTTAGGCTTCATGTGATACACGTTCTTATGCACCATATACTCCGCAAAAGTGAAGAAAAGCCACCCCCCAATGAAGAGTCCTAAAACCTGCAAATTGGATAGATCAGTGGAATATTTCGTGTAAACGATCAAGCCAATAGCATACAGGATAAACATAGAAACGGGAACAGCAATGTGGGTACGCGTAAGTTTATCCAGCCATTTGTTTTTAAAAATGGGAATAGAAATATCTTCGTTAGAGACAAAGTTTTTGTGGGACTTCGTTTTTTTCATAATGATACGTTTTTAGATGCAAAGGATTTTCAGTTTTAGGTTGTACCTGTACGGTGCAGGCAACCTGGGGGTATTACTACCGCAAGCTATAGGAGCATAGTCCCTCGGTAAGCCGATCTTTTAGCCTGTTGGGCCCCATCCTCTACTTTTATCTTGCTACGTGCTACCTTGACGAAGGTGAGGCATGAGTCTGGTGTTGATCAAAATATCCCCAGGTTGCTTGGCCAGTACATGTACTTAGTAAAACTACATTAAAAACGAATGTTCATTCATATCGCTGCCATCAGGCAAGTATTTATACTAATCTTACAGGCCGAGAGATTCGCGAGTTTGCCGTAAATACCGTTTGTATTTCATGCGGTAAGTCCGATAGTAGGTCTTGTACTTTTTCTTTACTTCCTCGTAGCGATAGATGCTGTAGTAGGGGCTGGCATAATCCGTCTGCAGCTCACCAATAGCGGCCGGAATGGCTACGGATGTTTCCAGGAAGCCCTGTTCGCGCATCCATTCATCACTATAGACTTTTCCGAGGTATCGTGTGCCGTGATCGGGAAACAAGACCACCACCACATCATCGGGTGTCAACTGATCCATAATCTCAAATACGGCCTGCATTGCCGACCCGGCCGAATATCCGACGAGTAAGCCTTCTTTACGGGCCAACTCCCGGGCGCGAATAGCGGAATCTTTATCCGTGACCTTGACAAAATCATCGATAACCGAAAAGTCGACATTATCGGGGATGATGGTTTTCCCCAGTCCTTCAACTTTATAGGGATAGATTTGCTCGTGATCAAATTCACCAGTCTGCCAGAATCCTTTCAAAACGGAACCATAGGCATCTACCGCAATAATTTTTACCTCGGGGTTTTGCTCTTTCAGGTACTGTGCTGCTCCGGAGAGCGTGCCGCCGGTACCTGTACAACACACATAGTGGGTTATTTTTCCTTCTGTTTGTTCCCAAATTTCGGGACCTGTAGAAGCGTAGTGAGCACCCTGATTATCGAGGTTGAAGTTTTGCGCCAGGTAGTAGGCTCCGGGAATATCCCTGGCCAATTGTTCGGCTTTGGAATAATAAGAGCGGGGATCCTCCGGCTTTACGTTAGCCGGGCAGATGACCACTTCGGCTCCGAGGGATCGAAGCAGAGCAAGCTTTTCCTTGGATGCTTTACTGGATACGGTGAGTACGCAGTGGTACCCCTTCAGCGCACAGACCATAGCCAGGCTGTATCCGGTGTTCCCTGACGTGGCTTCAATAATTGTGCATCCGGGCTTAAGATCGCCTCTTTTTTCGGCTTGTTCGACCATGAATAAAGCCGTGCGGTCTTTTGCTGATTGCCCCGGATTGTAGGCTTCAACTTTTCCAAAAACCGTTGCCGGTATGGATTTGGAAATATTGGAAAGTTTAATCAGAGGTGTGTTCCCTATTGTTTCCAATACGTTTTCGCAGTACATAGGCGCTACGTTTTGTTTGTTAATGGACTGACGGCAGTTTAGCCGTCAGGTATGGGGATTTCGTTTTTCTATACCAACGTTGCACTATTGACCAACTTTATTCGGCCAATACGCAGAATGTACGGATATGGTTTTTGTGCTTTTGCAAAAAGGACACACATTCAATTAAGAATATGCAACTCAATGGTTTGACTAATGCAATAATACTAACAAGTTGCCATTTATTAAAGTAGCGTATCATTAATAACCAGGCTGTTTACCGGTGTCTAACGTCCAAAAATGGCCCAAGATGGGCGGAGGAAAAACTTCCAATACGCAGTAATAGCGGGCACAAGCTACGGAAAATCAGGCAAAAAGTTGTTAAAGCAAGTATTGTGCCGGATTGGAGGGGTATATGTGGGGTACTTTGGTCGAATTTAACACAGGGTTAACGTTGGGGTATTATTTTAGTGCTTTTACGATGTAGCATAAGATGTGGAGGGTATGGCCAAAATAGCAATTAAAGCACGCTTAATTTTATACCATAAGGGTAAAATCCTACTGCTTAAGCAGACTAAGCCCAACGGGGGGAACTACACTTTGGTAGGAGGTACGGTGGAATCTTACGAAACCGCACGTGATTCTTTAATCCGGGAGAGCCACGAAGAAGCGGGCATTCGGTTGCAAGCAGCCGACTTGCGGCTGGTTCACGTATTGCATAAGCACAAGAAGAAACAGACACGTATTGTACTGTATTTTAAAGGATATCGCTGGCAGGGCGAATTGAAAGCGCGGGAAACGAAGAAATTCAAAGAAGCGGAATGGTTTGCGCTGGATAACTTGCCGACTAACCTTACGTCTACCGTACGACATGTACTGGACGAATATCGGCAGGGGATTTTGTACTCCGAAATGTAAGCTCATCATACCCCAGGCATGGAAAGCAACAGGCCATGTTCCGAAAACCGGAACATGGCCTGTTGCGTTTACTGGCGACTGGCCGCTGATTTGAAGATGCGCTGCCAGCGAATCCCGCTGAGGCCGCCCCGGGTAGAGAACCAAATGAATAAAGGTTTGCCCACAATATGGTCTTCGGGAACGAACCCCCATACGCGGGAGTCCTCGGAGTTGTGGCGGTTATCGCCCATCATCCAGAAATAGTTCATCATAAAGGTGTACTCATCAGCTGACTGGCCGTTGATATAAATTTGGCCATTACGCACTTCGAGGTCGTTATCTTCGTAGACGTTGATAATGCGCCGGTACGGGGCCAGGTTGTCGGTAGACAGCGCTATGGTTTCACCCGCTTTGGGGATGTAGATCGGCCCGTAATTATCGACGGTAAAGTCGGGGTAATGCTCTGGGTCGTGCGGGAAGAGGCGTGCCTGATCTTTCGTGAGTTCACCGTATTCAAGATTTTCAATTTGAATACCCGGATCCATCGCTTTTAGCTGGTCGATTTGTTGTTGATTGAGTACCAGAGTGGCGATACTCCCTCCCGTTTGGGTGGTCTGCAAGTTGAGTTGGTCTTCTGCGGAGATCCCCCATTGTACAAAGTTGCGGGTATTGAGTCGGGTGGGGCTGGTCACCTGATAAATGAACTGAATGTGCTCTGGGTTCTGAGCCGGTTGCCCGTTGATGTACACCTGCCGGTCGATAATAGAGATCGTATCACCGGGTAGGCCAATGCACCGCTTAATGTAATGGTCCTTTTTATCGACCGGGCGGGTAATCAGGGGTACCCGTCCCTGATTAATCAGGTTCACGTACTGGGTGGGTACCGCCCCGCGCTTAACGTCGTGGACACTCCAGGTGCGTCCCGGAAAAAAGTAGACGCTATCTCCCTCCGGATAGTTGAAGACAACCGGATCGTTGTGGTCAATTTTTTCGAGAGCCGGCAGCCGGTAATAGGGTAGTTTAGGGTTTTCTAAGTACGATTCGGTTCCTAAGAAAGGAATGCGATTGTGGAGGAGGGGCACCATGGCGATGGTTTGCGGCGTACGGATGCCGTAGTGCGCTTTACTCACAAAGAGGAAGTCACCGACCAGCAGCGAGCCCTCCATGGAAGATGTGGGAATGACGTAGGCTTCGATGAGGAACATCCGTATAAAGGCAGCGGCAAAAACGGCAAAAATAACGGCTTCCGCCCATTCGCGAGTTGGCGACTTTTTGAAGGGATTCTTTTGCTCCAGCTTACGCAGCTGGCGTTCATTGCCTGCTTCCTGCGCTTGTTGTATATCCGCTTTGTACTTGCGCTCCCGTTCGAGAATAGGGCCTTCGTACTTTTCGTCTTTACTCAGCCCGAGGTATAGAAAATACAACGGCGTGGCTACCACGGCAACCAGGGAATGCCAAAATAAATGCTTGCCAAATGACCGTACGCCATCAATGGCCAATCCCGCATAGATGAATAAATTGACAATGGGGACGAGCAGCCATACGGCAAACCAGGGCGGCCGCCCGATTAATTTACACCATTCTATAAAATTGAGTACAGGTACCAGGCCTTTCCAGGCCGGAATATCATTGGTTTTCTTAAAAAGAAAGAATAATCCAACACTCAGCAATATGTAGTAGACAAGCAAAAACGTCATGGATACGAGTCTTAATCGAATATGTAATAGAGGCTTTCGCCAAAATAAGAACCGTAAAGATAAACGAATTCACCGGCTTCAAATGATAACGAAACTGTTAAGATCGAAAAAAGGGTAGAGGAGATAGATAAAACAGGAAAATTACTCGACTTTTCCTCGCAGTGTAAGCACTTCTGCCTGCCGTTGATGGTGAAAAAAGACCTTGATTTTTTGGCGAAAACGCCCCCGGTTATTCCTTTCCAGAAGGACGCGCAGCGTATCTTTTTGGCCGGGCGGCAGCAAGTGTTGGTTCCAATCAGGAACGGTGCATCCACAAGTGGTACGCACGTTATCGATGGTAATGGCTTCGGTCCCCGTATTCTGATACACGAAAGCAGTTTGGTATACTTCACCGGCCGGAATGGTGCCGATGTCCTGGTTTTTTGGCGAAAGCCAGGACACAGCAGCGAATGCTGCCCATAGCGTTAGGAATAGGCTGGTGTTCATGGCTGTATGTCGCCTTCTTCTAAAATATCCCAGGTATGGTCGGCCAACATACGGGCAGTGGCTACGAAAGTATAGGGAGCCTGAGTACCCCACTCCTTGGGAGCTACCATTGATAAGACGTGCTGGCCGTTAGATCGCCGGTAGAGGTGATAGATAAAACCAACGAGCGGCTCAAAATTCATCTCCGCCTGATAGATCTGTTCGGAGATGATCACCCGGTTTTGTATGCCCTGGGCCTGCTCGGCCAGTAGTTCAATTTGCCGGCGGATCTGATTGAGCTGCATATCGGTCTGTTCGTACATGGAACTGACCGCACGGCCTTTAACCCGTCCTTTATCAATGGGTTTTATTTGTACCCCGCCTACGGTATGGGCATAAGGTAGGTTATGAGGGTTTTCCGTGATCTTGTCGGGATCAATAGGGTTGGCAGTACGCTCTTGCTGCTCAGGTTGGTTATCTGTCTTGTCGTCTTTTTGGGCCATAATCAAATGCGCAGAATGTTTTCGAAAAGGAAACCTATCGTTTGGCGTATTGTTCATTCAGGGTTATTCTTCCAGGAACATAACTATGGGGCTTCTCTTCTGATGTGCTTTTTATCCATAAATTAAAATGCCGGACTGGGGGGCAGTCCGGCAAAATCGGTTTTTAAGTTAGCCTGATTGTCATGGCTTAGCGCAGCTCGAGTTGGGTCGAGCCGGCCAGATAGCCTTTGTTATAGATTTCGATGTTATAAACCCCCTCCTGGAAGGCCTGACCCGGAGCCCAGATGGTGCAGATGTCGTTAACATCATTTTCGTAGGACACTTCAGCCATTTTGGTGAAGCGGACCGTTTGCAGGTCAGCGTTGTTTTGGAAGGTACCTGAGCCAAGATTATCGATGGCGAGGGTTTCTCCGTTAGGGTTGATAATACGGATTAGGAATACCTCGGTGCCGGGCTCCGCCACCTGATTGGCGGTCGTTTCGAAGCAGATCTGAATTTGTTCCACATTTTTGGCACTGCGACGCGAGGCAAATTTGCCGTTGTTGCGCACTTTTTGCCCTTCTACGTCCAGGCTTTCTACCTGGACAACCGAGGCGATATTAACTTTTTTGGCCAGTCGGCGGCGGGTGGCTTCCAGTTGCTCTTTTTCCGAAAGGAGGGCTTCCCGGGCTGACACCAGACGGCGGGTACTGTCGCGTTGTTGGTTGAGGTTGGTCGATAGCGTCTGGTTTTCAGAAGATAGTTCTTCCGTTTGGGCGACCAGTTCCTCATTTTCCTGACGTAGTTTTTCGATTTCCGCCACGTATTCCTGCACCTTAGTGGTCAGGTTATTAATTTCACGGCGGGCACGGGCCAACTCATTTTTATTGCTCAGTAAGCCTTCAATCTGTGTTTTGGACGCTTTTAGTTCCGCCTGCTGCTTTTCGATCAGAGCGTTAAGCTCTTCATTACTGCCACGCATTTCCTCCAGTTCGGAGAGCGCTTCGTAGTATTCTTTTTCCAGCTCGGCTTTCAGCTGTTCGGCTTCATCCAATTGCGTGGTAAGATCCTGATTGGCGTTGACCGTCTTATTGCGATTTACGAGCAAAATGACGATCACCAGGAGTAAAACTGCAATAATAGAAGCGGCTACTGCCAAAAGTTTACGTTGTGAGTTTGATCCAGTATCTGTTGCCATAGTGGTGTATTTTTTTAATAATGAATTCAGTTTGGTTGTATACTCATACCGGTAAGGAGTATTTTTTCCTTTTCCATTGATTAAGCGTGGTATTCAACGTATTTTAAACAAACTCTGGGGCTGCAACCGTCTTCAGTATCCGGATACTTCCTTAAGAAGCATTAACCATTTTGTGATGGCCTCCGGGGCTTTTAGCTGAAAGGTGCAATGCAAGGGGGGAACGCCGTTGAAAATATGTAAATTGTCTGCTACCCTACAAACTTAAGATTTCGATAACGTTTAAGCTTCGCTATTTTAGCAAAAGCCTTGAATTTTAGCCTATGATCGATCAGATAGACATCGCTAAAGTACTTTTTCTGGATGCCGAATGTGTTTCGGGAGTTCCATCCTTCAATGATTTAACGCCGGAGATGCAAGATCTTTGGCGAGGTAAATGCCGGCAGGTACTACGCAAGCCGGCGGAGGAGATTACGGAGGAAGAAGTGGTGGCCAGCTACACGGATAAGGCCGGTATTTTTGCTGAGTTTGGCAAAATTGTCTGTATCTCGGTAGGTGCAGCGTTTTGGAATAAAGAAGAAGAAAAAGTGCACGTGCGGTTAAAGTCTTTCGCCGGGGACGACGAGGCAGCCTTACTATCCGACTTTTCACAACTGCTGGCACAGTACTACGCCAATGTACATCAGCATTATATTTGTGGACATAACATCAAAGAGTTTGATATTCCATATATCTGCCGCCGCATGGTGGTGCACGGGCAGTCTTTTCCTCCACCCCTGCAAATTACGGGAAAGAAGCCGTGGGAGACCAGGCACTTACTCGATACTATGGAGTTGTGGAAGTTCGGTGACCGAAAAAACTTTACGTCACTCAAACTGCTTGCTGCCCTTCTGGGGTTCCCTTCGCCCAAAAATGATATTGATGGTAGTGACGTAGGGCGGGTTTATTGGGAAGAGAAAGACCTACCACGTATTGCTCACTATTGTGAAAAAGATGTGCTGGCTACGGTACAATTATTCCGACGCTATCAGCGCAAACCAATCCTGACGGAAGAGCAATATACGCATGTAGAGGAATAAGAGCTTGTTAGGGATCCGGGGACCGTGTAGCGGAGTCGACGCTATACGATAACCGTCTGCTCACTGTCCACTTCCTTGGAATAGCCGGTCTCTCTGAGCAGCCACTTTTGGTTGATGACGTTCTTGGTATCCCTTATTTTCTCGGCGAGCTTTTCCATTTTTTGCTGGTATTCTTTTTTGGGGTAGGTCGATGCACTCTGTTTAAGGAGCACCAATCGTTTGGTGAACCGCAAAAAGTTGGTGTATCCTTTTTTTTGCTCGGTGGTCATCTTTTTGTTGCGCAGGATGTAGACCCGGAAGGTTTCAACCAGTGAGAGCAGCGCTTCGATATCGTTTTTGGCGTAGTAGGTTCGCAACAACAGGTAAGTGGTGTTGAGGTGATACTTAATATCCGTAAACTGTACATGGAGCAGTGCCGAAATAGCTTCATCGTACATTTGTTTATTGTAATACAGGTTGGCCAGGTTGTAACTATAGGCATTATCGCGCTGATGGGCGGGCAAATGATCTTTATAGGTGTTAATGAAGGATTCCGTCCACTCGAATTCTTTCAGGCTGCACCCCAGGGTGGTAATATTTTTATAATTCCATTCCCCAATGATGCCATTATTGAGTAGGATACCACTGCGCAGTCCTTGTTTGTACAGGTTAAATAATTCCAGTTGGTATTCCGTTTCTCCCTGATTTATTTTTCGGATACAGTAGTTGTAGGAAAACGAATACAGGTCCTGTTGCTCGATGGGAGAGAGCGTGTCGTACTGTTCGGCTAATATTTTCTTTAATTCCTGATAATACGAAGGGGTGTCGTCATTGCGTAGGGTCATTAAGATCGTGTAGTACAATTTGATGGCAGGCTCTTCAGAAAAACGTTTGGATTGGGTTTCGATGTAGTGCAGTACCTGATCGAGGATACTAAAGTTATATTGGGTATTCATCAGGATATTGTGCGCCGTGAGGTGGCAGGAATTGCGCAGCTTTTCCAGGATGTAGAAGTTGTCGAGATGATCCATCATTTTTTGCAGCTGATGAGACTTGGAGCGATCAACATATTCCCCACCGTAATATCCCAGCATTTGCCGATACTGATAGTTTAGGTAAAAGAAGTTTTCGTTGTGGAAGGGGATTTTTTTCAGCTGTTTGTCCAGTTGTTTCCCCCGATTGGTAAATAAATCGAACTGATTGTGTTTGTAGGCCCATTGTATGGTATGAAGTTCTTCCAGTAGGGGGCGGCTTTCAAATTGCTGCTGCGCCAGGTAGCGATGCAGTAGCTTCTTGAGGTTAGACATTACATCGTAGAGCGGTTGCTCGTGGAAAGGTTTCTTGGGGAAGAGTTTTGAGAAGATAAACTGCTTGCTGAGGCGGGGCTTGTTGCGACCAATTTCTTTGAGGATTAGTCGTAACAGTAGAAGGGTAGGCCGATGTTGGTTGAAGTAAGGACTCTCCACAAATTGAACAAATTTGTCCTGATCTTTGCGGTCGAGATTAGATATATACTGTACTAATTTGCTCTGTTCCATACTAAAAATGTTTCTATTCAGCCAGGATTTTATATTTATTTTTAATGCAATTATATGGTTTTCAGTGTTTTGTATTTTTTGTTGTGTTTTTGTTTAGGCCAGTAAGTTATGAAAATGTACTTACTTAGAACGGATTTTTGCTGCACTTTTGTAATGAGCCGAGGGAAAAGCCCTCTTTTTTACGACCTCACGCGACTCGAAAGCAAATTATAATTCCAACACGACGACCTAAACACGACGACCTCTACTAGCAAATTAAATCCCATGAGCAAACCGGCCGAAAGGGCCGGTTGCTAAAACAAAGAAAAGACACATTATAATCTCATGAGTGCGTTGAAAGGGTATCGTAAATTTTATTTTCGGTACCCTTTTCTTTCCCTTTCCTCAAAAAAAGAAAGTCCGGTAAGCAAACGCTACCGAACTTCTGATCAAGACAAGACAAATAGCCTCTCAAAAACATTAGATACTATTTCTTTCATTCGCTGATCATTAATACGAGGGTTCTCTTTGTAGGTTACAGGAAAGAATCCTTTTTTTTAAAATATTTAGGCAAAGCCGATTCCATATTGTAGGGATCGGCTTTGCCTTTTTTAAGGATGCACCTGGCGAATGTTGGAAATTAGGAGCGCACATTCAGTGCGTTGCAGGCTACCGTACCCTACTCTAAAGCACTCAACAGGCATTAGAAATGATTATTTAGACCACAGGTAGAGTCTGTTGAGGTTTTTTTTGACTTTCGTAGAGGACGAAACAGGGGTTTTAAATCCAGAATAACGTCTTTTTTAAAAGGCAAGTGGTTGAATTACAAGTGTTTGTGTAATTTGGTGGGAAGTGGTTAAGTCCAGTAAATTGAAATTTTGTACTTCTAAAATGCCATCTATTATGTGACATTTGTATTGTCGGCAGGGAGAAAAGATCACTTGCCGGGAACGAAGAAGACAAGACAAGACAAATAGCGAAAACTATAAAATAAATTCGGGCACCAAATGAGGTGCCCGATGGTATGTAGATAGCCTCTCAAAGCTCTTTTTGAAACCGGTTAGGTCTCCTGACCGGTTTTTTTATACCTTAGCGGCATGGCAAATATACATTTATTGCCTTCATTTTTCAAGCAAATGTCGATAAAACACTGCATACCATGAATAAGCACCTGGTTGCGCCCTCCCTGCTGGCTGCTGACTTTACCCGCTTACCAGACGAAATTAGCCTTATCAACGATAGTGCTGCCGATTGGCTGCATCTCGATGTCATGGACGGACGCTTTGTGCCTAACATTACCTTTGGGATGTTCATCATCAAAGCGATCAAGGCAATGTGCACTAAACCGCTTGATGTACATTTGATGATCGTGGAGCCCGAGAAATACATAGAATCTTTTCGCGAGGCTGGGGCTGATGTGATTACGGTTCATTACGAGGCCTGCCCACATCTGCACCGTACCCTGCAACAGATTAAAGCGACCGGAGCTAAAGCCGGAGTTGCCATCAATCCACACACGTCGGTTGAATTACTGGATGATGTGCTGGAAAACATTGACCTGGTCTGTCTGATGTCGGTCAATCCCGGATTCGGAGGGCAAAAATTCATCTACCGGACTATACCCAAGATTAAGCGCCTAAAAGAGATGTGTACGGTTCGCAATTTGCATCCTTACATTGAAATTGATGGAGGGGTGGGGTTGCAAAATGCTGAAAAAATTCTGCAGGCCGGAGCTGATGTACTGGTTGCCGGCAGTAGCGTCTTTAAAGCTGATGATCCCCAAAAAGCCGTACAGCAACTTAAGGACATTGGTAATGAAGTAATGCGTTTTGCCTAGCATAAAAGTCAGCCGTTCTTAAGGGACGTGTGTGCTATACCACGACCCGGTTTGATTCGTTTTTGTTTCGACTATATCCGGCAAGACTTGCATAGTTAAATCTGTAATGCCTCACGTTGCCCGTTAGTGGGTACACTAAATGATGAATACCTTGGTACGTACAATTGCGCGTTGCTTTCTCATTATCGTCAGTATGATGGGGAGTACAGCTTTCCTTTTTGCCCAGGATCGCCCCCAAATTACGGGATTGGTGACCGATGCCCTTACGGAGCAACCCGTTGAGCTTGTTACCATCTATGTGGATGGGTCGACTAATGCAGTCGAAACAGCAGATAACGGACGCTACAGCATAAATCTTCCGGCCGACGAAGCCGTAGTTCTTGTTTTCACCCGCATTGGTTATAAGGAGAGTAGGGTCGAGGTGGAGCCTATGCCTGCCGGCACTCGCCGGCAAATTGATGTACTACTGGCCCCCCGTGAGTCAGACCTGGAGGTCGTGATCCGGGCCAGTAAACTGCAGGAAGCCGGGATGATTCGGGAAGATGTCGAAGCCCTAAAACTAATTCCTACTACTTCGGGAAACTTTGAGAGCTTACTGCCCTCGATTGCCCTTGGCACAAGCTCGGGGACCGGAGGAGAGCTCAGCTCGCAATACAACGTACGCGGGGGTAATTACGATGAAAATCTGGTCTACGTAAATGACTTTTCGATCTACCGTCCGCAACTGATCCGGACCGGGCAGCAAGAAGGATTGAGTTTTCCCAATATTGATTTGATTCGTAATATCTCGTTTTCTTCTGGAGGTTTTGAAGCCCGCTATGGCGACAAACTATCCTCCGTGCTGGATATAAAGTACAAGCGCCCGGATAGCCTGCGGGGATCTTTCAGTGCGAGCCTTCTGGGAGCCAGTACGCATCTGGAAGGAAGCATCGATGTGGGCGATGACGATTACCGCAAGTTTCGGTATCTGGTAGGTGCCCGCTATAAAACCACCAATTATCTTCTGGGAACGCTTGATGTTGAAGGCGAGTATGTCCCCAATTTTTATGACCTGCAAGCCTACTTGACGTACGATTTAAGCCGCACCCTGCAGGTTGGGGTATTGGCGAATTACAATCGTGCCGAGTATAGCTTCCAGCCCACTCAGCGCACAACCGGTTTTGGGCTGGTAAATTTTGCCCTCCAATTATTCTCCGTTTTTGAAGGTCAGGAAGTCGACGACTTTACGACTTCGCTGGGTGGGGTGTCCTTTACGTATATCCCCGATCGCGACCGCAATCCCCTTTTTATGAAGCTATTGGCGTCGAGGCAACGATCCGACGAAAATGAGCGCTTTGACATTATTGGTAACTATAGTCTGCGCCAAATTGAATCTAACCTGGGTAGCGGAGATTTCGGTGAAGTACTGGCCGAGCTCGGTACAGGAACTCAGCACAATTACGTGCGAAACTTTCTCGATCTGCAAGTGACTAATGTGGAGTATAAGGGAGGGCTTGAGCTGCAATCGAGCTTCAGTGATCAGGATATTACGGCTTCTCATTTTTTACAGTGGAGCGCAAAGTACCAACGGGAAGAAATTGATGACCGCATCAACGAATGGGAGCGGCTCGATTCAGCGGGGTATTCCCTGCCCTTCGACCCCGAAGCTGTTCAGCTATTCAGTGTCCTGAAAACACGCAATCAGCTTGGCTCCAATCGGCTGACGGCCTACTTTCAGGATACCTACACTTTTCGCAATGAGAAAAAAGCCGAGTGGAAGGTGACGGCCGGCTTACGTGCTTCGTATTGGGACCTCAACGGAGAATTCTTTTTATCCCCCCGGGCGCAATTGCTCTATAAGCCCCTGGCCGGTAAGCGAGACATCAGCTACCGCCTGGCGGCCGGTGTATACAATCAGTCGCCTTTTTATCGCGAATTGCGTCGCCCCGACGGAACAGTGAATACCGGATTGCGTTCGCAAAAGTCCGTACACGTGGTAGGCGGAATGACCCTCGACTTTTACCTGGGGAAAAAGAATCCTAAAAAATTCCGGTTTATTACGGAAGCGTATTATAAAGAATTGTGGGATCTGGTCTCCTATGAGATTGACAATGTGCGCATCCGGTATTCTGGAGAAAACGATGCCACCGGCTACGTGGCCGGGGTCGATTTTCGCCTTAACGGAGAATTCGTGCCGGGAGCCGAGAGCTGGATCAACCTATCCCTACTTCAGGCTCGCGAATCGCTGATTGGGGTGCAGCACCTGGAGCGGGAAATTGGAGACGAAGACGCCACTCCCGTGGCCAATGTTCCACGCCCCACGGATCAACTCATGACCCTTTCCGTCTTTTTTCAAGACTATTTGCCCAAGAATGAAGATTTCAGGATGCACCTCAACTTTACTGTAGGTACCGGTCTGCCCTTCGGTTTGCGGGGGAATAATACCGTATTTCGCAATACCTACCGGTTCAATCCGTATCATCGGGTCGATATTGGCTTCTCCTACCAGTTGTTTGATCAACAAAAAGCCAAAGAAAAGCCCAATCATTTTCTGAATTTTACCCGTAATGCCTGGGTAAGCCTGGAAGTATTTAACCTCATGCAGGTACAAAATCAGGCCAGTAATACCTGGATAAAAACGGTATTTGACCAGCAGTACGCCATCCCTAATTACCTGACTTCCCGACGAATAAATTTACGGCTGCGCTTTGATTTTTAACCGCTGAATTCTTCCGCGCTGCGGCGTCTTTTCTGAATATTTTGGGAAACCTGGCAAACATCTGCTTGCCTCGATCTTTAGGTTGGTGTATATCCTGCCGTATTATTTTTCGAACACAACTAAAATGCGAATCAAATGAAACGTAAGGCAAATGCTCGATGGATTGGAAAAGGATCAAAAGGTTCCGGTATGCTAACCAGTACCAGCGGGGTACTGGATCAGACTCCATATAATTTCAAACTTCGATTCGAGGATGAATCCGGCAAAGCCGGCACGAATCCGGAAGAGCTTATAGCTGCCGCCCATGCGGGGTGTTATGCGATGGCACTCAGCTTTGCCATTGAACAGGCTGACTATACGGCCGACCAAATTGATACGCAGGCCATCGTGCAATTGGATCAGGTAGAAGGTGGCTTTGCTATTTCAGGGATCACCCTGGAACTTAAAGGAAAAGTATCCGGGATGTCCGAGCAGCAGTTTACCGAACTAGCTGAAGGTGCTAAAGAGAATTGTCCGGTTTCCAAAGCACTAAGTGCGGTGCCGATCCACTTAAACATCACCTACGAAGCATAAGATAGCGGCAACGATGAGTTTTGGGATTTCCAAAACTCACGGGGGGAAGTGTAAAAAAGCCTGGGCAAAATCCTTGCTCAGGCTTTTTTTACCAGGTGGAATGTTCTACCTTTCTTGCCGATACTAAAGCTAAATATGAGCTATGGCCGACGAACGACCTAAAAAGCGGCTTTTATCGGGATTTGAGAAAATCCTTTTATTCCTCGCAGCGCTTATTATGATCTATTTCATTTTACGTGCAGTGGGCATGGATCCGGTGCAAAAGTCCGAGGAAACAGAAATAATTGATCCGTATCAGGATTAACTTTTGGCGAAAGCCGGGATAAAGAGGAGGGGGGTTGCATCCCGTCTAATTATATCCTATCTTTGCGCCCGTTAAAAACCCGTCGCTAGCTTAGCTAGGTACGCGGGTATGGTTTCACCACATAACAAATTTTAACATGCCTGTTAAAATCAGATTACAGCGCAAGGGCCGCAAAAAACGTCCTTTTTATCACATTGTAGTAGCCGACATCCGTGCTCCGCGCGATGGTAAATACATCGAGCGTATCGGAATGTACAACCCCATGACCAAGCCTGCCACGATCGACGTCGACCGCGACCGGGCTTACGAATGGTTAATGAAGGGGGCACAGCCAACCGATACGGCACGTGCCATCCTGAAGTTCAAAGGTGTATACTACAAAAAACACCTGCAACGCGGGGTGAAAAAAGGAGCCCTTACTCAAGAAGAGGCAGATAAGAAGTATCAGGAGTGGATTGACGAAAAAGAGGCCCGCATTGCGGCTCGCTTTGAGCAGTCAGCTAAAGAAAAAGCTGAATTCCACGCTGCTGTTTCCGGTCAACCTCCCGTAATTCAACAACCGGTTGTCGAAGAAGAAGCCGAAGCTCCCGCTGAAGAAGCGGAAGCCGCAGCACCAGCTGCCGAAGAGGCCGAAGCCGAAACAACGACTGCTGAAGAAGAAACGGAAGCACCAGCTGAAGAAGCTAAAGAAGCTGCCGAAGAGCCTGCCAAGCAGGAAGCGGAAGCTAGCGAAGAAGCTGAGAAAGAAGACGAGAAAAAAGAAGACTAGTACTCTTTTTTTACTCTGATTGGCAAAAGCCCCTCACCCAACGGTAGAGGGGCTTTTGTTATCCATGGTACAGCCTAGCTACCTGGGAACGGCAAATACCTGGCTTTTAATCAGGGGCCCGCCGTCTTCCCCGACGATTTAGTTTGAACTATTGGCCGGGATCCCCTATATTTGCAGGGAAACAAGGCTATACTTTATTTCTATAATATGTTAGTGAACCTGGTAGTGCCTCGAATTGCACTATCAGGTTTGCGTTTAAAATACACGCCTGGTATGCATGAATTGGATAAAAAATACCTGGAGCAACTCGAAACACTAGCCAGTGAGATTCAGGAATCAGAAGAACTGGCTACTTACCTGGAGAGTGAGGAGGATGAAGATTATTTACAGCTCAAAGAAGCTTACGAGCCCCGGATCGCACTGATCTACGACGAGGTCGCTCGTAATAAACCTCTGCAGCTCATTTCATTTGAACTGGTCTTGCTCGAAGATTACTTTGAAGGGCTTTTTCTACCCAAAGTACTGGGGTATTCCGTACTACGCGGCGAAATTAACCATAAGGTCAAATACGTGCGGCCTCAGGAGCACTTCCGGGAAGTACTGACTGCTATCTGTGAGTCGGCTAATTTTGATATCCTCAAAAAACGCATCGGCCAGTCTATACAGGTGGGCTTTTTTCTGAGTAGTGATATTTGGGTAACCAGCCTGATCAATTCTTTTCAGAATAAGCGCGTGCGTTACTACCTGCAAGCGCAAAAACTGGAAAAATACCACCTGCCGGAAGCCCGGGCTATTGGTCTGCGGCGCTACAAAAAGCAATTTCGCAACGATGTTTTTCTCACAACTGAGTTTCCTGAGACAGCGTCAGAGCTCAAGGTCTTATTTCCTTCGCTCCGCCATTTCCTGGTGTACCGGGCCAACCTCGGAGAAGATAACAGCAGCCTGCTGGAACCGATCAAAGCCTTTATTGAGCGCGATATCTTCAAAGGTACCGAAGAACACCTGCAGGTCATGATGCTTTTCAGCATGTTCTACGACATGGATGAGGATGATATGATCCTGGTCAGTGAGGAGTTTAATACTATTCGGGAAAAAGAAACCAACTTCGAAGAATATTTCTTTAAGCACCTGCTCGACCTGCACCTGGATGATGAATTAGAGGTAACGCCCGAAGCGGATCGCAACATCTCGGGTATTATGGATAAGACCATAGACGATAACCTCACCCGCTACTATACCCTCATCGACATGGTCCACGATAAGGGCTATAATCAGGAAGAGGTACAGGAGGCCGTGAAAAAATTCACCAGCCAATACGAGGGGCTTTCCGTAATCAACGAATGCCTGCGGCAAACTATCTTCGGCTATTTCCACCGCTTTGTGAGCAATCTGGAAGAAACTGCTTATGTCGACTTCTTTGAAATCTCCCGGTTGTACCCCATCTATATGAATATTTTTGCCAATCAGCAGTTCAACCAAAACCTGAAAGAGCTGTCTATGGCTTACGTAAAGCGCCTGTTAAAGCACTTTACCGACAAACGGGGTAAAGACTACCAGGATATCAAAAAGTTCGTTTCTACGGCTTTCCTCGATTTTGACTTCCTGAATGAGAAGCAAATCAAAGAGCTGTTCAAAACTCGTCGTAAGAAAAAGAAACCGACCACGTAATGCTTACGGGGCAAAGTATCGCTCCCGAAATGGTATGGGCTTTGCTCAACCACTTCTAGCGAGTATATACCGGCGCTTGATGAGGTTTGGTACTCTCAAAACTAAACCT
>Ga0102940_1000292_pt1 | contig 35067 bp, 22 predicted proteins | sample SalPonR2_C_D1_MG_FD_78215 | JGI IMG/M metagenome (GOLD analysis project Ga0102940, IMG submission 78215) | Salt pond soil microbial communities from South San Francisco under conditions of wetland restoration - Salt Pond MetaG R2_C_D1_MG | ecosystem: Environmental > Aquatic > Marine > Intertidal... | reverse complement strand
TTTTTTGGGCTAGTTCGAGGCGCAAAAATCGCGGATAGCCTAGCTATCCAAGGCTTTTTGCAACGAAGAAATCGCCCCCAAAAGACGCAGATTATTGCTTGATTTAATTGGGCAACCTACTTACTTATTTACAATTAGTATATTGCCCGTCTTCGTTCTATGTTGGCCTTTTGATCCACTCTAAGTGATCAAATTTGAATTAACAAATAGAAATAACTGAGAAATGAAAAATTATAGTTTGTTCTTCCTGGCCTGTATTGGTCTTTGTTTTACTTCCTGCCAATCTCCAGGCGAAACTTCCGGTTTGGCGTCAGTAAGCATTGACACCACCGCCATTGATACCTACCTGAGTACCCTGGCGGCCGATGACTTTTTAGGCCGTAAGCCTTTTACAGAGGGCGAAACCAAAACGGTTAATTTCCTTAAAGAAGAATTGGAGAAAATGGGTGTAGCACCGGGCAATGGCGATAGCTATTTCCAGGAAGTACCCCTGGTAGAAACGACTGCTACTCCGGCTAAAACGATGGAGGTACAGGGTCCGGGTGGAAATCTGGAGCTGGAAATCGGGGAAGATTATGTGATCTACACCCAGCGCGAGCAGGAGCGGGTCGATGTCGAAAATGCGGAATTGGTTTTCTGCGGCTACGGTATTGTGGCCCCCGAATACAACTGGAACGATTACGAAGACATCGATATAGAGGGTAAAATTGCCGTGGTCATGGTGAACGATCCCGGCTTTGAAAGTCAGGACAGCACTTTTTTCAAAGGAGAAACAATGACTTATTACGGTCGCTGGACTTATAAATACGAAGAAGCAGCCCGGCAGGGTGCTCTGGGGGTATTGATTATCCATGAGACCAATGCGGCCGGTTATCCCTGGTTTGTGGTTTCCAGTTCCTGGTCGGGCGGGCGACTCGATTTGCAGACTCCCAACGGGAATATGGATAAATGTGCTGTGCAGGGTTGGGTCTCTTTGGGGGCTGCCGCTAAAATATTTCAAACTTCTGGTATGACGCAAGGTCGTTTCTTTGAAAAGGCAAAATCGGCTAATTTTGAGCCTATACCGCTAGGCGTGACCGCTTCCACCAGCCTGACGAATACTTTTAAGAAGGATGTCTCCCAAAACGTGGTGGGCATGATCCGCGGATCGGAGCGACCGGATGAATACATTATCTACACGGCTCATTGGGACCACCTGGGCGTAGGTGAAGTAGTGGCGGGCGACTCTATTTATAACGGAGCGGTAGATAATGCCAGTGGTACAGCGGCGGTATTGGCCATTGCGAAAGCCTTTACCCAATTACCCAAAGCTCCGGAGCGCTCAGTTGTTTTCCTTTTTGTGACTGCCGAAGAGCAAGGACTATTGGGCTCGGCTTATTATGCCGAAAACCCCATCTTTCCCGTTGAGCAGACGGTAGCCAATCTGAATATCGACGCTATGCAATCCTACGGTCCCACCAAAGACCTGGTCATAATTGGCTACGGGCAGTCTGAACTGGAAGATTACGCGCAGGAAGTGGCGGAAAAACAGGGCCGTTATCTGGTAGCTGATCTGGAGCCGGAAAAAGGTTACTTCTTCCGTTCCGATCACTTTAGTTTTGCAAAAGCAGGTATTCCGGCCCTTTACGCGGAAGCGGGTAAAGATCACCTCACCAAAGGTAAAGAATACGGAGAAGAAAAGAGTCAGGAGTACACGGCCAATGCCTATCATCGCCCCGCTGATGAGTACGTGGCGGAGGAATGGGATTTAGGGGGCATACAGGAAGATGCTCAACTGTACTTTGAGATAGGTCAAAAGCTGGCGAAGGAAACCACCTTTCCAAAATGGAAGGAGGGATCGGAATTTAAGGCCATTCGAGAAGAAAGTTTAAAACCAAAGGGTTAGCACATTGTTTCTGGATTATATGAATAATTTTTTTCGTCAAGGATACGCTTATTTAGGCTTGCTGGCAGCTGCTCTATATCTGCTGACGAGTTGTGAAACCGCCGTTTTTGAAAATGCCAGGCCGGAGCCTCAAACACCGCGCGAAGTGTACTGGGCCGCGCTGGATTCAAATGGTTTAGCCCGTACCCGGATGGCTCAGGCCTGGAAAATGGCAGGGCAGCGAGCGCTTCGGGACAGTGTGGTTATTGAAACGCCCTTTCGGGAAATTGCGTACTACCAGGCCGCAGAACCCACCGCCTACGGCTATCGTTTTTCGCTAAAAGTAGGGGAGGTGGTGCAGATGAAGTGGCAGGGGCTGGCAGATAGTACCCGCTTTTTCGCAGATATTTATCAGCTTATTCCCACGGATAGCAGCCTGCATTATCAGTATTTGTCCAGTGCCGTGGCGGGTCCGGCGGATAGTTTGGGCTACGAAGCGGTGGAGGAAGGTAACTATTTACTCCGTATTCAGCCCGAATTACTCACTACCGGACGTTTCGATGTACAGATCATTATACAGCCTGCGTATGGTGTTTTTCCGGTTCAGGGAAAGTCTAATCCCGATATCTGGAGCGTTTTTGGTGATCCGCGGGACGGAGGACGGAGAACACACAAAGGTATCGATATTTTTGCCCCCCGAGGCACACCCGTCCTGGCCGCCACTCGCGGGGTGACGCGACGAGTACGGGATAAAGGACTGGGCGGCAAGCAGGTTTGGCTCTACGATCCGGTGCGCAACCAATCCTTATATTATGCCCATCTGGATAGCCAACTGGTGGTAGAAAATCAGCTAGTCGAAGCGGGAGATACCCTAGGTACGGTGGGGAATACCGGTAATGCACGGAATACCCGGCCACACTTGCATCTGGGCTTGTACAAAAGAGGGCAGGGCGCCATTGATCCGCGGCCTTACGTGGCCTACCAATCTACCCGATTACCCTCGGTTTTTAGTGATACGGCCCGTCTGGGGCAGCTGAATCGGGTGCGGTATACGACAGCTACGCTGCGGTCGGCACCCCATCCGCGGGCGCAAAAAATTATGGAACTGGAGCGGCATCTCCCCGTGGAATTATTGGCGGCCAGTAAGTATTGGTATCGGGTGCGCTTGCCCGGTGGATTTTCGGGCTATCTTCCCGCTGAGCAATTAGAGGCGACAACGAGTCGTATTGCTCGGCGTACCTTGGCAACAACTACGGAGCTCCTCCAATCACCCCAGGAACAAACCAGCCCGGTTGCTGTCATCGAAGCGGAGACCTCCGTAGATGTTTTGGCCCAATCGAAAGACTATCAACTGGTACGTGACGAACGAGGCCAGACGGGCTGGCTGAGACTGGGCGACCGCTAAGGAAGTATTATACAAAGTCCTCTTCCCGTCCCCATTTTTGCTCCAGGCGTTCCAATTCTTTGAGTTCCAGTTTCTCAGATTCGGATAAAGTTTCTTCCGGGGGCAGGTCCAATTTCTTTCGTCGGTACATACGAAGTATTTCTCTTTCAATTTCTTCCTCTTGCCAGTCTTCGGAGAGCGCGCCCGTATGAGGGAGGCCAAAGGCGTAGAGGTATAGAATGGCCAGTGTCATGAATAAGAGCTTTTCACCTCTACCTTTTTTTGGCTTTTCTGTGGAGTTCCTAGTACATTTGATTTGAAGTTATATTTCAAATTAGGCTGTTCTTGATTACTTTTCGCAAGAATTAGATAGAACCGGCCCTTTTTTGACGAATTGTCAAGAGGATTAATCTCAATCTCCGTTTTACCATGCGTAGCATTTTTCTATTTGTGTTGAGTGGTTTGTTTTTTCTTCCTTTTTATATCAAAGCTCAAGCGGTCTACTCCCCGGTCGAAGTGGTATTGAATACCGGAGATACCTTGCGCGGTTACGTGGCCGAACTGGGCGAAAGTAAACGATATGATCGCTGTCTGTTCCGGCTTTCGCCAAAAGCTGAGTTACAGGTGCTGAAATATCAAGACCGCCTCTTTCTGGAAACGACCGAGGGAGATCGACAAGAAGCCCCTGCCCGACAGAACCAAAAGGCCGATTCGAGAGCAGAAAAATACCGGGCCGGTTTATTCGCAGCTTACTTATTCGAGTGCTCACAAGAGGAACCTTCTATTTTTGGAGGAAGGGCAGTTGAATAGTGTAGGCGTCGAAGTCAGTGTGCCGATTATTTTTGAGCTTCGCATGTCTACTTTTTTCGCGCAAGCGGCCTATCTCTGGTAAAGAGCGGAAGAATATCCAAGCAGCTAATTTACCAGGAAGAGAGAGCATAGGTAGGGAGTCGTCTATTTGTATTTTTAACATAAATAGCGGAAATTGAAAATACCTACTATTTGCTCGAAGCTCTAGTTGTTTAGTTGAAGCTCCTGCTTCGACGATAGAAACATTGTTGTTAACGTAAAACCAACACCATGAAAACCTACCTAAGTCTAAGCATCTTTCTTTTCTTCCTAAGTACTGCTTGCCAGGAATCTCCGCTGGACTGGGACATCCAGACGGTGCGGGGCCCCATTTCCACCGATGAGTTGGGCAAAACGCTCATCCACGAGCATATTCTGGTCGATTTTATCGGAGCTGATTCCACGGGTTACCACCGCTGGGACCGGGCCGAGGTCGTACAGGAGGTACTCCCTTATTTGCAGAAGATTAAAGATTTGGGCTTTACAAGTCTCATTGAGTGTACGCCTTCCTATTTGGGCCGTGATCCACAATTACTAAAGACCCTTTCTGAGAAAAGCGGCTTGCAAATCCTTACCAATACGGGCTACTACGGTGCCCAGCGTAATAAATTCATTCCAGAGCACGCTTTTTCGGAAACGGCTCAGCAGCTGGCCGACCGCTGGATAAAGGAATGGGAAGAAGGTATCGAAGGGACCGGTATTAAACCGGGCTTCATCAAGATCAGCGTAGATCAGGATTCCATACTTTCCCCGATGCATCGGAAACTCATTCGCGCCGCTGCTATTACGCACCGTACTACGGGGCTTACGATCGCTTCTCATACTTTGTTGGCGGTGCCTGCTTTTCAGCAAATGGATATACTAAAAGAGGAAGGCGTAGCACCCGATGCCTTTATCTGGGTACACGCCCAGGCGGAAGAAGACCTTAGTCAGCATGTCCGTGCGGCCAGGGGAGGGGCCTGGATCAGCCTGGATAATGTGAATGCCGATCAGGTAGATCATTACGTAGAGATGCTTTCCAACTTAAAAGAGAACGATTTGCTGCACCGGGTGTTGATCTCCCACGATGCCGGTTGGTATTCCCCGGGAGAAGAAAAAGGCGGTGACTTCCGGGCCTATACTGATTTAAACGAGTACCTTTTACCTGCTTTAAGGAAAGCAGATTTTAGTGAAGAGGATATCGACCAAATGCTAGTGCACAATCCAGCGGTCGCCTTTGGTATTCGGAAACGCTAGTCGCCTTTGAAAGCACCATCATCTTCCACGGTATGCCTTTTCTGTAGAATGTCGAAACGGCATTGTTGTTGGAAAAACGGTACGCGAGGCTGGGGTTATACCGGCCACCGAATTACCGGCTGGCGGCTACGATTGCCAGAGAAATGGTTCCGTAATTTTTGTATATTACTGTACGGATTTGATAAAAAAATTAGAGATAATATGCTTGGAAAAGGTTATGACACTAGCAAATTGAAAGGAGATCTTACTGGCGGTTTAGTAGCGGGCGTAGTTGCGCTACCCCTGGCTTTAGCTTTTGGGGTACAATCGGGACTAGGCGCGACCGCTGGTCTGTACGGTGCCATTATGGTCGGTATTTTTGCAGCGCTTTTTGGGGGCACGGCTACCCAGGCCAGCGGTCCGACCGGGCCCATGACGGTGATTTCGGCCGCCCTGGTGGTGGCAGCTACCCAAATGACGGGCGATCTGGAGTCCGCTATGGGGATCATTTTGCTTACTTTTTTATTGGGCGGTGCGGTGCAAATCATCTTTGGTTTACTGAATATTGCGGGCTATGTGAAGTATTTTCCCTATCCGGTGGTCTCTGGCTTCATGAGTGGCGTGGGATTGATTATCATTATTTTACAGATTTTCCCCTTTGCGGGCTTATCTTCTCCCAAGTCGACCATCGCGGTGATGCAGGATTTACCGCGCTTGCTAGCGGAATGGAACTGGCAGGCATTGGCACTAGGGGTACTCACCGTTCTGATCTATTATTTGTTTCCCTTGCTGACCAAAGCCATTCCCAGTGCCCTGGTGGCCCTGGTGGTAGCGGCAGTAACGGGCTATTTCTTAGGCTGGGACGTCCCCATTATCGGTGATATTCCTTCGGGACTTCCCGCTTTGCAGATAGGTACCATGTTTTCGAATATTCCGCCCGAGGCCTTTTCACTGATCCTGGAGTATGCATTCGTACTGGCGGTGCTGGGCAGTATCGATTCTCTGCTGACCTCCGTGATCGCGGATAATATGACCAAAACCAAACACAATAGCAACCGGGAGTTGATCGGCCAGGGGATTGGTAATATGTTGGCGGCGGTAGTAGGTGGTATCCCCGGAGCGGGAGCAACCAAGGGGACGGTGGTCAATATTAATTCTGGTGGTCGGACACGACTCTCCGGTATTTTACACGGCCTGTTTTTGCTGGCGGTACTATTGGGTCTGGGTACCCTGGCCGCCTATATTCCACTGTCTGTGCTGGCGGGCTTGTTGATACCCATTGGCTTCAAGATTGTGGATATGCGCGGTTTGCGCCATTTACGGACCGTACCGCGCGCCGATGGGGTGGTGTTGATTATCGTACTCTTGATTACGACTTTTGGCAGTCTGATCCAGGCGGTAGTGATCGGTCTGGCCTTAGCTTCTCTATTGTTTATGAAAAAATCCGGTGATATTGGTGAAGAGAAACACAGTGTCGAAGCCGTCGACAAGCTAGAGGAAGAAAAGCCCTGGCAAGACGAGCTGGCCTTTTACGAAAAGTACAAAGAAAAGGTACTTATCAAGCACCTGGAAGGCCCCCTGTTTTTTGGCTTTACGGCCTACTTTAAGGCCCAGGTTAAGAAAATTGACGATGAGGTGGAGGCCCTGATTATTCGCCTGGATAAGGTACCCTACATCGATCAATCGGGATTGTACGCACTGGAGGATGCCATCTTTGATCTTTGCCAGCGGGATATTAAGGTGTTGCTGGTCAATGTAGAGGGGCAGCCCATGGACATGTTACGCGCCATCGATTTGATACCAGACTTAGTGCCAGAAGAACAGATCTTTCCAACCGTTAAAGGGGCTTTTGATTTCCTGCAGAAAGAACTTGTTTAATAAAAAGGTCGAAGCTCCTGCTGTTTGGTCGAAGCTCCTGCTTCGACCCTAAAAAACCACTTGATGAGACTTGATGAGCAGCTAAAGACTCCACACGCCACCTACATCCTCCAGGGGGATACAGCCTTGATAAGGTCCCGGTACGGGATCGTATTTTAATTGGTTTTTCCCAATTTCAGCAGAGGTACAATAGCCCATGACGGCCATTGACTTGAAATTGCGATAAAAGCCAGCTGGTTCGGTTTTTTCCACCGCATAGCCCCAGATACCCCGGGGTAGTTTGGCGTTTTTAGCTTCTTCAGCTTTCAGGAATTCCTGTTTTTGCGAAAGTGACAAATCCTGAAAGGACTTTCCTTGCTGCGCCTTGCAATCGGCATTGAATTGATCCATGGCCGCCAGGATGCCTTTCTGCCCTTCGGCATCCAGTATTTTGGCGTAGAAAAGGTCAATGAACATATCCACTTTCATATCTAGTCCTCCGGGCGTGCCGGTTTTAGGGAGAATGGTATCTACCAGGGCACTGACCAATTTGGCCTGTTCGGCGCTAAATAATTGGGGCGTCCAGCTGAGTCTGTCCTGACTCTGACAAGACTGTAATAAACCCAACAGTGAAGTGGATATCGCTGCCGAGCCCCCCAATAGGGCTGTATTTTTAAGTGCATCTCTTCTATTCATCATTGTTTAGTTTTTAGTTCAAATGGATGATTTAGCTTAAAAATGATGGCTAAATCTTGTTTTCATCCCCCTGTCCCCTGCTTATCGAAGGGGGATGCAGGGGGATGAATTGATTACAGATTTAATTTCTTCAACTCACTGATGGCATGATTCGCCGCCCGGGCGGTCAGTGCCATGTAAGTCAGCGATGGATTTACGCAGGAACTGGAAGTCATGCAGGCACCGTCGGTGACGTAGACGTTCTCGCAGCCGTGTACCTGATTGTTGGCATTCAGTACAGAGGTCTTCGGGTCGCGTCCCATGCGCGCCGTTCCCATCTCGTGGATACCGAAGCCCGGTTCGTGTTCGTTATTGAAGCCAATGATATCCTTTAAGCCAGCTTTTTCTAGCATTTCGACGGCATCTTCCTGAATCTGCCGATTGAGGGCCTTTTCATTGTCTTTGAATTCGCAGTCGATGGCTAGCGTCGGCTGTCCCCATTTGTCCAGATTATCGGTGTCGAGCGTGACCTTATTCTCGTGGTAAGGCAGGCACTCGGCGAAGCCGGTGATGAAAAACTCCCAGGGCCCCGGATCCTGCAGTAATTGGTCTTTGAAATCGGCTCCGAAGTTATCTTTATTGGCACCATCGCCCCAGCCTTTGCGGTAAGCGGAACCCTGGTAGCCGAAGCCGCGCAGGAATTTATCTGATTTTGTTTCTTCACTAATATTCCAGTAGCGAGGGATATAAATGCCGTTGGGACGGCGTCCTTTGTAGTACTTATCTTCGTGTCCTTCAAAAGACCCCATGGCACCCACGCGGTAGGTATGATCCATCAGGTTGTGGCCCAGCTCACCACTGTCATTACCCAATCCGTTCGGGAAGCGATTGGAAGTGGAATTGAGCAAGATTCGCGTCGAACTAAGCGTAGACGCATTACAGAAGATGATACGCGCGTAGTATTCTACCATTTCTCCGGTTTCGGCGTCGATCACGCGCACGCCACTGGCTTTGCCTTTTTGCTCATCGTAGATGATAGAGTGGGCAATCGACCAGGGACGAATGGTCATGTTGCCGGTAGCATTAGCGGCGGGCAGGGTCACCGAGCTGGCGCTAAAAAACGCACTGTACGGACAGCCCATACTACATTTATTTCGGGATTGACATTGCCCCCGGCCATTGTGTGCTTTAGTGAGGTGTGCCACCCGGCCGATGGTCATGGTACGACCCGGAAAGTTTTTCTCAATACGACCCTTGACGTCGCGTTCGACGCAGTTCATCTCCATAGGAGGCAAAAATTCGCTATCTGGTAATTGCGGTAGATTCAGGGCCTGACCACTGATCCCCACGTATTTTTCCACGTAGGAGTACCAGGGCGCCAGGTCTTTATAACGAATCGGCCAATCAACGCCAATACCCTCCTTTGCGTTCGCTTCGAAGTCGATATCGCTCCAGCGGTAGGTTTGTTTTCCCCAGAGTTGAGAGCGGCCACCCATTTGGTGGGCGCGGAGCCACATGAAGGGCTTGATTTCTGTATAGGGATTCTCGGCATCGTTAGCCAGCCACTTTTTCATGCCTTCGCCAACCCAGTTCGAGCGTACGGTTTTGTAGTGTTTTTTACGATCTTCTGGTGTAATCGCTCCACGTAGCTCGTGATCCCAGGACTCATTATTCATATCGGGATAATCCTTGATGTGCTGGATGATGCGGCCTCTTTCTAAGACTAGGGTCTTCATACCTGCCTCGCAGAGCTCTTTAGCTGCCCAGCCGCCGCTCATACCCGAACCGATGACGATGGCATCGTAGGTCATGTTCTTCTTAGCGTCGATATTGTAGTTATAATCGTATTTAAACTCCGCCATGTATAGCCAGTTTTATTTTAGAAAAGTAAGTTTAAGAATAAAAATAAGGGCAAATACCTATTTTGCAAAATATCCTGTCTTTTATTCTCCACTTTGCTAGGAAATGACTGGAAATGTATAGGGCTAGAACAAAAAGCTTGGGTCCTAAGCTGGAGTTTCTGCGTCGACCGGTCGTTCTTTTAGCCTACGCATCGCTGCATTTGCTCTTTTTTGCGCCAACTGCTTTTTATGCTTAAACCATTTATCCTGGAAAGTCCAGCGGAATAAATCATCAAGATGGGTCAATAAGCCGACCTGGAGTAGCCCCCGCATTCGATCTTTGAGGTAAGGACTTAAGGAGCGCATGGCGAAGCCCATACCCGCCGTTTTGTATTCGATATGGTGCCACCAGCCAGCCGGCATAAATAGCGTTTCGTTAGCCTTCAAAGTGAAATCCAGGCCTTCCACATAGCGGAGTCCGGGATACTGCTCAAAGTCGGGCGCATTCACATCAATAGAAGTATGCGTACTGAAAGGATAGCGATAGAGTAAGCTGGATTGCTCCGGTGGAAATAAGACGACCCTCTTTTCGCCGATTAATTCGGTAAGAAAGACGTTGCTATTGTCCATGTCCCGGTGGATACGGGTGATGGCACCCGCACCGCCAAAAAAAGCAAAGGGTAGAAAACCAAGCACATTATTGGTAATGTCCGGAAACTGGAAGTCATCCAGCAGATCTTTTTTATGCTTGAATACATTGAATAAGAAGAGTCGCCGGGAAGTGGGCTCACTTTGGATCAACTCAATGTAATCCCCGAATTTCATGGTCATGGGGGCTCCCTTGTAGGAACGATCGTCCTGACGCTCTTCTTCTTCAGCATCGTAGACGCCCACCTCCAAATGTCCCAGAATTTCCTTGAAGTAATCCAGACTCCAGGTGTAAACGGGCGCATTTGCTCCGTAGAAATTCCGAATGACGACGGGTTTCTGCGGAAGCATATAGGCCTCCTGAAATGTTTCTCGATTGATGCTATCCTTGCGGTCTATAGCATTGGATAATTTTAGTGACATAGCCTTGGTATTTTTAAGTTTATACAAAGAAGTTGTTTAAAAACTCCTCACTGAGCCCTTGGCGACACATTGAAAGCCAATACGGCAGCTCTTTTTTCCCTTCGTTCGCCTCAGGCGGATGGCTACGAGAAAAAAAAGTAGCCTTGTCTTGACTTCCAATCCGTTACCAATCATCTCACCAGGAATTCTTAAACAACTTCAAAAGCTATACCTTATTTAGATAGAATTCAATACTTAAGCCTACTTCCGAACTAATTTTTTGCTAAACCAATCACTCCGATTAAGCTCCTGCTTCGACCCCATAACTTGATTAGGATCTATCTACTTACTCAAAAAGGCCTCCACCCGCCGCTCGGCATTTTCCCTTACGTTGGTATAATAAAAGTTTATATCCGCAACGTGGTAGTTCTTCATCATCAGTAGAAAGTTACCAAAGAACTTGGGTTTACGGGCCCATAGTATGCCCTGTTCTGCATTGATCTGGGCATTCGTTAGACCGGGACGGACCTTATCAAAATTACGGAGTAGCCCACCTTCGTTGAGCGAAATCTCTGCCACTTCCGCATCCGTCGTCCAGGTCAGTGGGTTGACCACGGCGATTTTTTCGGAGGTGTAGCTATCAGGGATATAACCTGCTTTGTAAGTGCGCCAGCTTACAAAACAGCCGGTGGCCTCCGGGCTTTGACAGACCTCGATGTATTCGAATTCGTCTCTGGGTACCGCTATCCCGACCAGATAGGCAGCTACTAATTGCTTTTGCAAGGGCTTGCCATCGAAGAACTCACTGATTAGGCGTCGGCCGTGGGTGGTTCCCTGACTATGGGCGGCGATGATGATGGGGCGTCCACCGTTATGATTTTCCAGGTAGTATTGAAAAGCGTTTTTCAGATCCTGGTAAGCCAGCTCAAAGGCCTTTTTCGCGGCAGCGGTATTATCCGTATAATAAGCAGATAAATGCGCCTGCCGGTAACGGGGCGCAAAGATCCTTCCCGCGGCATTAAAAGCACTGGCCTGAAAGAGAATCGTACTCTCATCCACCCGCTGGTTGAAGTCCTCGTCGTCGACGGGGGCGTTCCACTCGGTATCTCCTTTTTGACCAGTGTAGATAGTAGGGTACAGGAAAAAGACATCTGCTTTCTGTTCTTTTTTGGCAGAAGCCAAGCCCTCCGGTACCCGGTCTGCTGGATCTTCTTTGTCTGGTAATGCTGCCCAGAAAAAAGGATCGCTATAATCGGGCGCCTTCTGCACCTGCGGGGAATTAAAGGGGCCTTGTGGGCGGGTCGTGGCACAGGAATACAATAAGCTGACCAGTAATACTAAACAAGCAATGGGATTTTTCATTTATCGGATGATTTTAGGGACAATATGTGTCCTAAAATTAGCATTTTTCACCTTAAAGTAAGGACTTATTGATCTGACTTTGAAATCTGAAGGACGACATTTCCTTTTTTTCTTCCGCTATCCACGTAGGTATGGGCCGCTACCACTTCTTCCATGGGGTATATCTTGTCGATGACGGCCTGGTAGAGTCCGGTTTCGAAGAGCTTACGCAAAAGGTCCAGTTGTTCCGTTTTTTCGGCGGCGACGTCCATTCCCTCGACGGTAAGGAAACGCCCATCGGGCTTCAATAAAGGCCGACAGATTTTTTTAGACGTTTTCCCCACCGCATCAAAAATGATGTCAAACTTCTTGCTAGTTTGAGTGAAGTCTTCCTGGTCATAGCGGAAAATATGATCGGCGCCCAGCTCTTTAGCTAAAGCTGTACCACGACTGCTACAAACCGCCGTTACTTCGGCCTGATAGTACTTAGCGATTTGAAGGGACGCACAGCCTACGGCACCAGTGGCCCCATAAATTAAGACTGTTGGGTTTTCTTTTTCTTTGATCTTTGCTTTTTCCAGAAAGTAGATAGCCGTCTGACCACCGAAAGGCAGGGCGGCCGCTTCTTCGAAGGAAGCATTAGCTGGCTTGGGACTAATGACCCCATTTCCTTTGAGGCATACGTACTCGGCATTGGTTTTGAGCTTGAAACCGGTAGAGCCAAAGACCTTGTCTCCCACCTGAAAGCGACTAACCTGATCGCCGGTCTGCACGACGATACCTGAGAAAATGGTTCCCAATACTTTCTGTCGGGGCTTGGTAAAACCCAGTGCCAGACGCATGACGAAGCGCATAAAACCTTTTACTGACAGGCCCCGTATCCGGGTGTCTGCGGTATTGACCGGACTGGCCACGACCTGCACCAGAATTTCGTTGGCTTTGGGAGTGGGAATGGGGATTTCTTTAATTTGTAAAACTTCCGGGGGGCCGTATTTTGGGCAGATGACTGCTTTCATGGTAGGTGTTGCCATAGGTGCTTTCTTTGATGGATAATTGATTCCTGCTCAAAGTAAGGGCTTCTAGGCTGGCGTAATTTTATTTTCGGCTATTGAGGCTTTTTACCGGACGAAACGGATTAGCCTGTCTACTTCGTTTTTACGACCTGTGCACTCTGTACCCGACGGGCCTGTTGCAAGTAATACGATATAAGGGACAGCAGCTCTATACTTAGCAGATATACACTTAGTCTCCTCCTAGTTGTATTCGGGGCAATAGGGAATCGATTGTGATTTGTAAGCTCGGTCATCATGCAGAATGGGGTCTTGGAGATACTTAATCAGATTACCCAGCAATATGATGGCACTTATCCGCAAAAAGGACAGATCCTAATGGATTGTTATTAGTAGGGTTATTCGGAGTCTTAGAGGTATTTTGTAATAAATAAGGGGTTGTTTATTACAATATTTGTAACAAATAAGGGGTTATTTATTACAAATGACTAAGATGAAATATAGACAAGCACTTGCACAGCTACAGGAATGGAGTACCACCATTCAACGGAAACCATTAATTATTAGGGGGGCTCGTCAAGTCGGAAAGTCTACTTTGGTAAGGATGTTTAGCACTTCCTTTGACCATTTTATTGAAATGAATGCAGAGAAACCAGCTATCCAGCAATTGTTTCGGGATCATCAGGATGTGAAAGTATTGCTCCAGGCTTTATTTTTACAATATCACATCCCGGAGGAAAAAGGGAAGATACTGATATTCATTGACGAAATTCAAGAATGTCCTGAAGCCATACGTCTGTTGCGTTATTTTTTTGAGGAAGCTCCTGATATTTATGTAATAGCGGCGGGCTCTTTATTAGATTTTGCCCTCGGAGAAGTAAGAAGCTTTCCGGTCGGGCGTGTGTCTTATTTTTATTTGCATCCGATCAATTTTGAAGAGTTTCTGTTATGGAAAAATGAAAAAGCCGCACTGGATGCTTTGCGAACGATTCCGGCCCCCTCTTTTGCACATCAGCGATTACTCGACCTTTTTCATGAATACGTAATGGTTGGAGGAATGCCTGAGATCGTCGCCCGCTATGTAGACCAAGCATCATTATCCCAACTAGAAAATTTATATAGCGATCTTTGGCAAGCCTATTTAGATGATGTTGAGAAATATGCAACGAATAATACACAACGTCAGATTATCAGGCACATCATTCGGACTGCTCCAAATGAGCAGGATCGAATTTCTTTTGCCGGTTTTGGTCAATCTAACTATCGTTCGAGAGAGGTGGGCGAAGCTATGCGAAATTTAGAGCTGGCCAGAGTAATCCAGTTGATTTATCCAACTACTCAGTATCAGCCGCCACTGACCAGTGATCTTAGGAAAAGACCACGCTTACAGTTTATTGATACCGGGCTGCTTAATAATGCATTACAAATACATCCACAGTTTATTGGGTTGAAAAATCTTAATCATCTTTACCGTGGATTTATTTTGCAGCATGCGCTTACCCAGGAGTTGATTGCCAAACATACGCATACAAAGTTTAAACCTCATTTCTGGGTACGTCAAAAGTCGAATGCTAATGCAGAAATTGATTTAATCTATTCTTTTCAAGGGAAAGCTATACCGATCGAAATAAAATCAGGAAAGCAGGGTCGTTTACGTTCTTTGCATCAGTTCGTAAAACGGGCACCCCACAATACGGCACTACGTTTCCTGCAAAATGAATACTCAGAAGAGCAAGCTACTACGCCGGGCGGCACTACTTATAAGCTAATCAATATTCCTTATTATGCGATGAGTCAGCTAGAGGGCTATTTAAAATACCTTACCTAGCTTTCGTCACCTGTACACTCTGTACCCGGCCTGCCTGTTGCATACGCACCACATAATTTCCAACCGGTAAGTTTCTAGCGGGTAGGGATAGCCGTTGTTTCCCTTTCGGTAAAAGACCGGAGAAGAGTGGCATCACGGCTCGGCCCTGCATGTCTAAGAGGTCAATGCGCAGGGGCTGACCATTGGCCTCTACTTCCAGTACGGAGTTGGCCTGGATCGGATTAGGGAATACCTTAATACTTTTCGGTTTTTGCGCCAGGGGATTCTGCGTATTTACCACATTATTGCGGATAATGGGTAGGGTGTCAAAGTCTTGCATCAGTACCTGCTGGCGATCTAACGAAGATTTGCCAAACCATTGCTCTAGAATGGAAGCATAGACGGCCCGGAAATCGTACTGCATAGCCAGGTTGTCTTCGTAAGTAGATTGCGCAGAGATGAGCGGATCAAAACCCAGAATACCGGGGATCACTTCGTTGCCAAAAACGAACATCGGTGCCGCGGCACCGTGGTCCGTTCCGAGACTGGCGTTGGAGACGATGCGTCGACCAAACTCAGAAAAGGTCATACCCAGTACCCGATCATCTACGTTCTGTCGCTCCAGGTCGCCCATGAAACTCATAATCGCTTCGTCTAAATAGCGGAGTAGCGTGGCGTGTTGTCCCCTGGTATGATCCGTTGAATCGACCTGAGCATCGTGGGTGTCGAAGCCATTCAGTTTAACCAGATAGAGTGGGGTTTTTAGACCGCCATTGATGAGACGGGCGACGATTTTTAGCTGGTCGGCCAGTGGATTACCAGCGGGGTAATTGACCCAATTGGCACCGTAGTCGGCCGCTCTTTTAACCACGGTTCCGTACTGTTGCGACTGCCGGGCGGTCAGGCGAATATGTCGGAGTTTTTCACCCGCCAGTCCCTCGGGGAGGGGACCTTCCACCCCGTCGACCAACTCGTAGAAATAGCTGGGATCATTGATGACCAGATTCATTGGTGAGGTGGGTCCCTGGAAGAGCATCGAAGAACCGTAGCCAATCTCAATCGACAGGGGATCGGAAAATTCACCGTTGGGGTAAGCATCCGGAAACTCCGGATGATCCTGGGCCAGCTGTCTGCCCACCCAACCACTATTGACGAGTTGATCCGCATCGGAGCCACTCATCCAGATATCCGTCGAGCGGAAATGCGAGAAATCCTGCTCTGGGTAACCGACCGATTGGATGGGACGCAACCGTCCTTGTTTATAAAGCTCTTGCATCCCCTTGAGTTCGGGGTGTAAGGCTAAACTTGAGCCTTCGAGCGGGAGTAGTTTGTTTTCTGGAAGGATTACGTGCGGTCGCACCTGATTCAGTGCGGATAGCTGACTCAAGGGGATGAGGGTGTTCAGGCCATCATTACCACCCTGGAGAAAGATCAGGACCAGGACACGGTCGGTCTCCTGGGCCAGATTCAATAGGGAAGCCAGGTTGCGGTAGGGGGAAAAAACCATGGAACCGAGTAAAGCTGGCACCGCTAATCCGTGGGTGCTATGTCGGAGGAAAGATCTACGTTTCATATATGTTATTTTAACAAGAGTCTGGTTTATATTTAATCTGGATTGTTCAAAACTTAGACTATCAAAGGTTAAAGGTTAAAGGTTAAAGTCGAAAGGGTAAAGTCGAAAGGGTAAAGTAATTGTTGGTTCACACTTTGACTCTTAACCTTTGTACTTTATCCTTCAGTATTCAGGTGCTTAAAAAAAACTTTGACGACTTCTACTCGCCTTAGGGGCAATGATATTCTTTACATCAAATGGTATTCCCCTAGCTGAAGCAATTGCCGAAAGGCGGATTGCAGACGGGTATGTACGATCTGGTAGGGATTACCCTCCGGTAGGGGATAGCTTTGGTAATCGTACCAGGCATCGGTCCAGTAATAATCTTGTAACTGACCAGAGAGCAGCGTGGATTTTAATTGGTCCCGTACAGACTCGGATAATTCCAGACCTAAGAGCAAATGGGCTGCTTCTTCTAAGAGGTCATTTGGGTCGGCTGGATTATTAAGTCCGGCGACAAATTTGACGATATCGACCTTAATACGTATTTCCGGACTAATCCAAAAACCCCAGTAGAGCAAGGAATCCGTACCGCCTGCCCTGCGGGTAATGGTGTCGGTGGTGATCCAGGCTTTATCGTACTGGGGTTTTTGGTAGTAGGCGGCCCAGCCGGCCACGTTGGGTGGATCCCCCATTTCCATGCCCTGGTTGGCCATGTGCCAGAGCATACTTCGGTGTATCCGGTACTGTTCGTGCAGACCTATACCACGTTGTTCGACTTCCAGGGTCCGCCAGATACCAAGCAGGTGATCAGCGGGGCTTTTTATCAATACACCGCGATTGGCTTGCTCATAGAAATGAGCACTTCCCAGCAGTTTGCGCATGACCGGAGCAATTGCGTAATCCGATTCCCTAAACAGTTGGGCCAGCGGCCGTATGATTTGTTCTTCCGTGGCGTCGTTGATTTCGTTCGAGACGAAAAAAGAATAGATGCGGCGTACGATGTAGCGGGCCGTTTCCCGGTTGGCCATGATCATGTCCAGCAACTCGTAGACCTCCAGGCGACCGGCTTGTCCTCCGTTGCCTTCAATCAATCGGTTGTCGTAAAATTCGGAGAATTGTTTGTTGCTCGTATCGTGGGCCCAGGCGTTAAAGCGGGCTTCGAAGGGCCCTTCGTTCTCGCGTTTATCCCAGGTGATAGACCAGCCGGTCATCACGCGGGCGGCGGCTTGGACGTCTCCCTCTGTGTATTGGGCATCTGGGCCTTTACCGACGGTAAAAAGCTCTTGCAGCTCCCGGGCAAAATTCTCATCGGGTGCTTCCTTGGTGTTGACGAAATTATTCAGGAAGATCAGCATGGCTGGATCCAGCGTTATGTCTTTGATGAGTTGGCGGTAGCTACCCAGCGCATGTTTGTGAAGCTTTTCCAGGTATTTATAGCTGGCTTTAGCGATAAAGACATCCCATATTTTAGTGGGTAGAAGTGTTGACCAGAGGAGCACCATCTTCTGTCGCAGGTTAGGCGTCTCCTCCAGGATATTCTTGATCATCCAGTTTTTGAGAGAGACGATTCGATAGCTTTCTTTTTGACCACCGTGGGGCGCATTTAGCCAGGATTCTCCAAACCCCACGTGGGGATCTTCCGCACCATCCTCCAGGCCTTCGTAGTCGTTGACGGGAGGTTCGGGTAAGGTGAGTTCGCTAAGCAATTCATCTAATGTCGCTTTTAATCCGGCGTTGAGGGAGGCTTCCAATTCGCTTTTCCGCACGCCGAAGAGGGCCCGACTTAGCAGATGCCGTGCCTGGAGTGCTTCCCAGGGACCTTCGTAGGCTTCCAGGCCGGCTAGGTTTTCCCGGCTGCGCAGGTTAGATTGGGAAGATATATCGTGCGGAGGTTCTAGTACGATCGGCTTTACCTCACGAGCCTGTTCGATCCATTCGAAGCGCCTTGGATCGCGCGGATCGCGCTGGACAGTAGGATTTTTCATCTAGGTTGGATTTTATCTTTGACATTTCTCTAACGTAAAATATACGGAAAAATGTCGCATCTGTCCGAATTTAACTTATTATACTATACCAAATTCACACTTATGAGAAAACGACTAATTGATCTGCTTTGTCTGTGGATAAGCCTGTTTTTTATAGCTTGCCAATCGCCATCAGATCCTACACCGCCCAGGGAAGAAGCGGCGGGAACGGGTGTGCCTATTGCCTATTACGTAGAGGCGGAAGACGAAAGTCTGGGACTTGGAGAAGCGCATTTTGGAGATTTGGACAGTATGTTATTGCGCCGGGAAATTCGTGCGCTGGTTCCCTACAATCAGACCTATTATTATATTGATGGCTCCGAGCGGCGGGGGATTGCCTACGAAGCCTTGTCCCTGTTAGAAAGAAAGCTTAAGAGAAAATTCAAAAACCAGGCCCCCACGCTGAATCTGATTTTTATCCCCGTTACCCGGGACCAATTGATCCCGGCCCTGGCTGAGGGCTACGGTGATATTGCGGTGGGTAACCTGACGATTACGCCCGAACGACGGGAAGAGGTCGATTTTTCCAATCCTTTTATTAGCGATGCCCGGGAAGTACTGGTTTCCAGCCCTGAATCTCCGGAGCTTGAAACCCTGGCGGATCTTTCGGGGAAGACACTCTATCTGCGACCTTCCAGTAGTTATTTTACCCATGTGCAGGTCCTGAATGATTCGCTGCGTTCTGCAGGGAAGCGGCCCATCAAGATTGAGGAGGCCGAGGAGTTGCTTGAAGACGAAGATATACTTCAAATGCTGGATGCGGGACTTATCCCTTACACCATTGTTGATCTACACAAGGCAGCATTCTGGGCAGAAGTACTGGATAATATAAGCGTCCATGAAGACATTACCGTACACAGTGGCGGGCAGATAGCCTGGGCTTTTCGCAAAGACAGTCCTCAGTTAGCCCGGGAAATCAATGCCTTCGTCAAGAACCACAAGAAGGGGACGCTGATGGGCAATATTCTCTTCAATCGCTATTTAAAGGATACTGATCGCTTGCAAAACCTTACTACGGAACGGGCTATGGCCAAGTTCGACGCTACGATTGCCCATTTTAAAGAATATGGTAAAAAATATGATTTCGACTGGCTGCTGTTGGCTGCCCAGGGTTATCAGGAGTCCCGCTTAAACCAGGATCTGATCAGTAAGGCGGGAGCCATCGGAATTATGCAGGTGCGGAAAAGTACGGCCCGCGATCCGAATGTTAATATTCCGGAGATAGAGAAGGTAGAGCATAACATTCACGCGGGGACGAAGTATATGGACTTTTTGCGGGACCGGTACTACGATCACATCTATATGGATCCCTTTAACAGAACGATTTTTACCCTGGCTTCCTATAACGCCGGTCCGCGTCGCATTGCTCAAATGCGCAAACGGGCTATCGATAATAATCTGGACCCCAATGTCTGGTTCGGTAATGTGGAACTCATCACGGCCAGAGAAATTGGTCGGGAACCGATTGACTACGTCGGGAATATTTACAAATACTACCTTTCCTATAAGCTGGCGGAAAAGTTTCTGGATCAGAAAGACCAACGGCAATCGGATACCTCGGTCCGATCGGGGGGCTAAGCGGAGTCAGGCTCCAAAATGTCCAGTTTTTATCCATAAATGGCCAGTTTTTGACCACTCCTTGCCTGCATCTTTGTACTACGACCTATTGAAATAGTACAAATCAAAATCTACATGAAACGACTTTTTACCAACCTTAGTCCTGGTACCTATCTACTTTGCCTGCTGGCTTTTGCGTTCTTCGGACAGCTTAGCGCCCAATCTAACCTATCTACCTCGACTGTCCCTACGCGTATTAACTATGAGAACGGAACAGAATTTACGGATTATATTATTCCCAATGTGGGCGGCCGTATCTCTTTTACCCTGAACGGGGGGGGATGGTGGTCGGCGAAGAGTACCGAACCTATGTACGCGTAAGGGAGGAAAAGGTGCGACGATACAATCCTCTTTTTTTATTGGCCCCGGTAGTGAGCAATTAGCGCCAGGTGGACGCTTGCGGTTTATTCCCGGTGAACGAGGCGAAAGCAGAGGAGGTAATGGTGCTTACGGTTCTGGCGGCGGCGGCGGTAGCGGCTTGCTTTACACGACTGCAAGTGACCTCAGTAGTCTCAGCCGAACACCATCGCTTGATTTAGCAGATGCGAATACCTCTTGGGTGCTCTTAGCAGTAGCTGGTGGTGGTGGCGGCGCTGGTCTTAATGGTGTTTGTGACGGTAATGCCGGAGTTGGAGGAAATACCCTTACGAATGGTACTTCGGGTATGCCAAATGGGTCAAATGGAGGCACCGATGGAGATGGCGGCCAGGTAGGTGGCGGTGGTGGTTATCGAGTGGCTGGGGATGCTATAAGTTTAGGTGACCTGGGTGGCCAGGCTGGGCGCACCTCAGGAGGAAGCGGCGGTAGCGGTGATGCGGAGGGAGGCTTTGGATATGGAGGCGGAAGTGCTGGCGGTGTCCTCATGTCTAATGGCGGCGGCGGTTTCAATGGCGGCGGCGGCGGTGGCAGTTTCGTTAACCCTGCCGCAAGTGCTGACTCTAAGGAGGCTGGTGGTCGGACCAACAACCCGCGTAGTGGCTACATCGAATACGTGATTGAAGATTCTAATTCTCCTGTGGCCGTTTGCCAAGACTTCAATGTAGAACTAGATGCTAATGGAACAGCTACGGTTTATCCCGAAGATGTAGATGGCGGGAGCTATGACCCCAATGGGGATGATGCGGCGCTGGAGCGTATTTTTTCTGGTTTCAACGGATTTGGTTTTTCAGACGTAGATTTTCTTACCTTTAATTGTAGTGATATCGGGGTCATCGAGAATACTTTGCTATTTCTTGTGGTAACCGATCAAGAGGGCCTTACGGGGGCTTGCTCGGTCTCTTTGAATATAGAAGATAATATAGCACCTACGGCAAGCTGCCAAGCTAACCTAACTCTTGTCCCGGATGAGACAGGCAGTATCACGATCAGTCCATTAGACCTGGACAATGGCTCTACGGATAATTGCGGAACTATCACAAGGACGGCAAATCAGACTATTTTCACCTGCGACAATACAGGCACCTTTGAAGTAAGCCTCTCGATGACCGATGACTCCGATAATGTTAGCACCTGTACCACCTCAGTGGAAGTGATAGAGTATGTTAAGGAATGCCCCGCCGATTTTTGTGTGGAAATCCCAGAAGACCAGACCGAGGTATATATTGATATGCCGGTACCAACTGGGGAGCTGGGCTGTGGGTTTACACTGGATAGCCGGGTCTCTCCAGTTGGGGATTTCAGTACAACAGATAAAAGTGGCTTTTATCCTTCGGGGGAATATTTACTCGTTTGGAGGTTCAAACAAGTAAATAGCACTAGAGATGTTTGCCTCACCAGAATTTCTGTGCGTCAGATAGAGCCTTACACCTGTGCCCCTGATTTCGAAGTGACGATTCCTGATAATAGCTGTGAGATTTACATAGATATTCCTGAACCGATAAGTGATATCCCTTGTGGTTTTTCGATCATGAGTAATCTGTCAGGAGATGGGGAAGGGTATTCTGCGGAGGATAAAAGTGGTCTTTTCGCGCCGGGTAGCTATACCGTTTTTTGGCGTTTAGAAGAAGATAATACGGTTAGAGATATGTGTTCTACTACTTTTACAGTGCGGGCTAACGAGCCACTTAATGCTGTTTGTAAAAACATTACAATAGAGCTGGATGAGACAGGGGAGGCTTCTATTCAGCCAGAGCATCTTGACAATGGTTCGACTGGTGAATGTGGTATTGCCAACCGTAGCTTAAGTCAAAGTGCCTTTACTTGTACGGATGTAGGGGACAATATGGTAACGCTAACCATCGAGGATAATAATAATGGTACTCAGACCTGCAATGCCCTGGTGACGGTAGAAGACAACCAGAATCCGACAGCGACCTGCCCACCTTCCCCTCCCGTGGTTCAGTTGGATGAAAATGGAATGGGCACCCTGGCTATCGATGCCCTGATTGGTTTCTCAACAGATAACTGTGCCATCCAAAGTGAATCTAGCCCAATGGTTGTCTATAGCTGTTCTGACCAGGGCACGCAGGAAGTAGCGTTGACGGTAGTCGATGCCAACGGTAAGCAGGCTCAGCGATTATGCGAGGTGACTGTAGAAGAAGCAGTAAATCCTGTCGCTGTTTGCCAGAACATCACGGTTCAACTGGAAGCTAATGGAGAAGTCAGTATTACCGGTGCGATGATCAATAATGGATCGATTAGTACTTGTGGTATCCAGTCTTTTACGCTGGATAAAAGCACTTTCACCTGTGATGATGAGGGGGCTAATACCGTCACTTTGACCGCCGCGAATCAGGCGGGACAATCTTCTTCTTGCACAGCAACCGTCACGGTAGAGAACAATGTCCCGCCTGCTGCTAGATGTAAGTTTAGTGTTTTTACCTCTTTTAACGACCAGGGAGTCGCGACCATTACGCCCCCGCAGATCAACAATGGATCGGTGGATGTATGTGGTGATTTGATTGAGATGAATGATCTTTCACTGGACGTCAGTACTTTTTTTGGGGTAGATGGCAACGATCCCCGCACGGTCACCCTAACCGTCACGGATGTCAGAGGTAGGACCGATCAATGTACATCTACGGTTTATTTAATTGATAGTGAGGATCCGGTTTGTAAAAGCCTCCCTTCCCTTACTGTTTCCTTGGATGAAACAGGCAACTATGAGCTCTTTGCGGAAGAGGTAGACAATGGTTCTACAGACAATACCGGGATATTAAATTTTGTGTTTGTAGATGGAGGGGGGGATTTAGAAAGTATAACCTATTCTTGCGATCAAAGCTCGCGTACTCTTCCTGTCTTTTTAAAAGTAATCGATGGGAACGAAAATGAAAACGAATGTGGACTCACCAGGATTACCATCCGGGACGAAATTTTGCCCGATGCCATCTGCCAGAATGTACTGGTAAACCTGGACGAGGATGGTAATGGTAGCCTTACTCCAGGACAAGTAGATAATGGCTCTAGCGATAACTGTGGTATTCAAACTTATTCCTTGAGCAAAACGGAGTTTACTTGTAGTGATATAGGTAGTGAAACGCTTACCCTCACGGTGACGGATGGAAGTGATAATGACCAGACTTGTGATGCGACAGTGACGGTAGTAGATAACATTAACCCAACAGCCGTCTGTCCGGAAACACTTCCAGTCATTCAATTGGACGAGAATGGGACGGGTAGCCTTCCGGCGAATGCCCTGGTCGGTGCTTCTACGGATAATTGTGGTATTCAAATGGAGACTAGTTTAGAGACGGACTTTACCTGCGATCAGATAGGCACACAATCGGTGCTGCTGTCTGTACAAGATATGAATGGCAACAGCGATAGTAAACTATGCGATGTGTTGGTAGCGGATAATCTTAATCCCACGGTCGTCTGCCCGGCAACGCCACTGGTCATTCAATTGGATGAGAATGGTATGGGAAGGCTTTTAGCCAATGCCCTGGCTGGCGCTTCTACCGATAATTGTGGCATTCAAACGGAGATTAGTTTAGAGACGGACTTCACCTGCGATCAGGTAGGTACACAATCGGTGCAGCTGTCTGTACAAGATGTGAATGGGAATAGTGATAGTCAATCATGCCAGGTGCTGGTAGAAGATAATATTGATCCCACGGCCGTCTGTCCGGAGATATCTCCAGTTGTTCAATTGGATGAGAATGGTATGGGGCGCCTTCCGGCCAATGCCTTGGCGGGTGCTTCCACAGATAATTGTGGTATTCAAACGGAGATGAGTCCTGAGCTGAATTTTACTTGTGATAACATTGGTACACAACAGGTCTTATTGACCGTTACGGATATGAGCGATAATATAGGTCGTAGCGTCTGCCGGGTAGAAGTAGTCGATAATGTTACGCCCCAGATGGCTTGTCAAAATGTAACTGTACAATTGAATGAACAGGGGCTGGGGTTGCTTACTAAAGAACAAGTAGATAATGGTTCTAACGACGCTTGTGGAATTGCCGATTTAAGTTTGAGTAAGACGGCATTCACTTGTAATGATGTAGGTTCGAACATGGTGACCCTGACGGTAACAGACAATAACGATAATACCAATACTTGTACGGCCACGGTTACGGTGGAAGATAAGGTCAGGCCCACCATGGTTTGCCCGTCAGTAGCACCGTTGGTACAATTGGATTATCAGGGGACGGGTACTTTAGCTGCGAACGCTTTGGCTGGTAATTCTACGGATGCCTGTGGTATCGAAAGTGAGACGAGTCCCAAGAGGGACTTTGTCTGTACAGATGTGGGTACGCAGCAAGTACGGTTGAGCGTAGAAGATAAAAACGGGAATAGCGACAGCAAGCTGTGTGATGTAATCGTGGAAGATAAGGTCAAGCCTGATGCCCAATGTCAGGATATTTCGGTACAGCTAGATGAAAATGGAACGGCTACCCTCAGTGGTGCAGGTCTGGATAATGGCTCTGCTGATGCTTGTGGTCTTCAAGATTTTGGGGTAAGTGAATCTGATTTCACCTGTGCGGATATTGGAGATAATCCGGTCACCCTCACGGTTATCGACAATAATGGTAATGAAAACACCTGCTCGGCCATGGTCCGTGTACTGGCTTCGGACTTCTGCCCTGATTCCCGAATCACTAACGAGGATGGCCCCAGCATTTCGGATCCCTGTACCTGCAGTGCCACCCCGAACTATTTCGACGAGGAAGTGCTGATCACCAGTAATAATCCCGGTGAAGCCTGGCGTATTCAGTCGATGACCGGGCTGGTCAATCCTAACGATTTTCCCAATGAATTTTCGGTCGGCGATCTGTTCGTAGATCAAGGCGAAGGTACCTACAGCCTGGTGGGCATGCACGCCTCCGGGGTCGGCTACAGCATTGAGGCGGTGAGTGATTTTTATCCCAATGTGGTTTTAAGTATCTCCAACCTCTGTTATCTGCCGGAGTTGACCATTTCGGATGCCGCTCCCCGGGTTTGTTCGAACGATGCCCTGGGGATTATCCTGGAAAATGCATCACCCTCCGCCCAGGCCGACCGTTTTGAGGTAAGTAATATTGATTTAGGGGAGGCCGTACAATTGAATGGTATCGAAGCAGGGATGAGTAGTAGTTCAGCAGATTTGCTGGCTGATATGGTCTTTGAATATACCGGTACGGGCAGTACGACGGTAGAGATCACCGTCATACCCTATAATTCGGAGGACTGTGCTGGTACACCGTTGGTGGTTTCTGTGCAAGTGGAGAATTGCGAAAAACCAGTAGTGGAGCTGCCTATTATGAACCTAGGGATGCTACTTATTTATTTAATGGTAGTGGTAAGTATAAGTCTCTTCGTAGGATTTAGGATGGTTGAAACAGCAACCTACCGATGATGTCCCCCACAGAAGTGTATTTTATACTTTACCAGCGGGAAAAAAATGGGGTACGAAAAAGTTAGATATTCCAGAATAATCAAATCGGAATAAAGTTATTCGGCCGCCCCGGTCCGACCGGGAGGCTAAGTGGAATCCAGCCGCTAATTGTCCAGTTTTTATCTAAGGATGTCCAGATTTTGGCTAGCCGATTGCTGTATTTTTGCCATTAGTCAAAATACCAATCATGATTCTATCGAGCCTGAAAATACGAATGATCCTGATCGCCTGCGTAGTGGTGCTACTGGGTTTTGCCGCGATGCGCCCGGCTGACCTGAGAGATAAAGCGCTCAAAACATCCGGCATTACCGGGCAAGCGGAATTGGATGGCAGAGTAATCCTGGAAAAAATGGCGGCGGCGCATGGCAGCCGAAGCTACCACAGTAAGGCACAGCAAACCTTCCGGTTTAAGAATACCTGGCAATGGTTACCGGGAGCGATGTATCGTCCCTGGCGGGAGAATGGTCAGGCTATCGAGATGACCTGTTTTACAGGCGCTTCACTTAAGGCGGAAACCCGGTTTTTATCCGGGGTGAATAAAGGAGAAATATGGGGTGTTGATCAACAGCGTGCATATACCCGAAAGAATACCAGGGCCGCACCAATTTGGCAGAGGGACGCCAATATTGAATTATGGATATCATCCTTTCAGTTTTTATTTGAACTTCCCTTTCGTACCGCCTACTACCCCCTGGTGGCCGACATGGGTATGGATCAGCTCGATGGTCAGTCCTACCGCAAAGTATTTGTAACCTGGAATAATGCGCAGGCCAGTAATGCGTATGATCAGTTGATTTTATGGATAAACCCCACTACTTACCTGCTTGAAAAAGCACATTATACTTGCCGCGACTCTGGCTTTGGTTTTTTCACCGCAACTATTCATTATCGGGATTATGTAAAGCGGAACGGCTTTTTAGCTGCACAATCGGCAGATATCACCTTTGGTGGTCCCCAGGCTCGCTACTTTGGGCAATACATTGAGCTACACCGCATAGAATATCTAGGTACTCCAGCTTACACCGCTACCGATCAATAGCTTCCTGTTCGAGCAGGAGTTTTATTATTGTATGGAATTGTACATTACGAATCGGTACGAAGGCTTGCTTCGGCCGTAGTACAGGGATCGGTGACCCTATCTTTTATCCACCAGTACCTGAAAACGATTTGATAGGCTAGCTACTAAAGAGAGAGGGTCTCCAGTACATTACTCGTTTCTGCCAGCGATGCTCGTTTTGCCCCGGCCATCGCGTAAATCGAATCACCAATAGCCGTTCCGGCCAATCCGTGCCGGGGCGTAAGCATGAGTGTAATGGCCGACCATCGATCTTTTTTGGGCTCGTATTGCCAGGTCTGTGGGTAGACCCCTCCACCGTCGTCAAAGTATTCGCCTCCAAAAGCGTATAATTTTCCTTTTACCGCGGCGGCGGCCAGGCCACCCTGTCCCTGGGGCATAGGAGCTGCGCTGCGCCACTTGTCCTCTCTTGGATCATAGACTTCCAGGTTAGCCAGATTGCCGTCCGCTACGGTACGTCCACCGACCACGTACAATTGATCATCAATTACTGCGCCCGCAGCACTATTGCGAGCGGTAAGCGCGGGGGCTGCGCTGGTCCAACTGTCCGAGCCTGGATCATACACCAGGTGCTGATTGGTATCCTGATGATCGCCATAAGTACCATTGGAAGTCCCACCTGGTGTACGCCCTCCTACGATGTGAATCCGGCCGCTTAAATTGCCCGCTACGGTTTCCGCGTGTTTTTTCGGTGCCGCTGTTTTTGTAGACCATTCATCTGCGATGGGATCGTAAGCCCAGGTTTGCTGGTGCATGATCCACATATTTCCTGATGTTCGCATCTCAAAGCCAGCAAAGCCGTATAGTTGATCTCCATAAGCGACCAGTTGTAAGTGATGCCGCGCCTCAGGAAGAGCAGCTAATTCCTTCCAGCTATTCACCGTGGGATCGTAAACTATATGATGGGTAGATATACGGACCTTACCATCTTTCACCAAAAAGCCGCCAGCCACGTGAATTCTTTTAGCCAAAACGGCGCAGTAGACTTCCTGTAGCTGGTAGGGTAGCGGACTTTTAGGACGCCAGCTGAGTGGAGCCGCCTGGCTGGTTTTACAGGATAAAAGCGGAGTCAGAGCCAGGCCGGCGGCGGCCAGGCTTCCCGTTCGGATGAAATGGCGGCGGTTAGGACAGTTAGGCATATCATATCTTTTGAAAGGTTCCCATTAAAGATAGTGTTTCTTCGCGAAAGAAGGCATTTCCGGGAATTCGGCGGATTATCATCCAAAAGAATAAGCAAAGTCATCTTTTTCAAATAATTCCTTATCTAACTTGTTTTCTCTTAGAAGTTGTCTAATGTTTTCTGCTGAAGGCGCGAAAACAGGATTTTAAGGCTAATTGAGGCAAACAACGTAGCCATAGCAGCGCTCTGGCGTCCGCCTGAGGCGGATTAACGAAGAGTAGCCTTGAAAGACGTTTTTGGTAACCCAGCAAGGAAACTTTAGACAACTTCCTAACCAAATGACAAGTTATGCAAAAGATTATAGACGATTTTATGGATATGGTGCGTGTACGTAACGAGCACCAGCCAGAATTCATGCAGGCCGTACAAGAAGTAGCGGAGACGGTATTGCCCTATATTGTTTCTCAGGATATTTACTACGGTAAGAATCTCTTATTACGAATGGTGGAACCAGAGCGGGCCATCACCTTTCGGGTAACCTGGGTGGATGATTCCGGAGAGATTCAGGTGAATCGGGGCTACCGCATTCAGATGAATTCAGCGATTGGGCCCTACAAAGGGGGCTTGCGCTTTCATCCCAGTGTGAATATGAGTATCCTTAAATTCCTGGCCTTCGAGCAGGTCTTCAAAAATGCTCTGACCACCTTGCCTATGGGTGGTGCTAAAGGGGGCTCCGACTTTGATCCCAAGGGGAAGTCTGACGATGAAATCATGCGTTTTTGCCATCAATTTATGGCAGAACTGGCACGGCACATTGGGCCGAGCCGTGATGTCCCGGCCGGCGATATCGGGGTAGGGCCACGGGAGATCGGCTATCTATTTGGGATGTATAAAAAGATACAGAATGAATTTACGGGAGTCCTTACGGGAAAAGGACTCTCCTGGGGCGGATCACTAATTCGTCCGGAAGCAACGGGTTACGGTACCGTGTATTTTGCGCAAAGCATGTTAAAGACCCGCGAGGATAGCCTGGAAGGAAAAAGCGTATTGATCTCCGGAGCGGGTAACGTTGCCCAGTACGCCTGCGAAAAAGCTATTCAGCTGGGCGCTAAAGTCTTAACCATGTCAGATAGCTCCGGATTTATTCACGATGCCGACGGGATCGATGCCGATAAACTGGCCTTTATTATGGAACTGAAAAATGAAAAGCGGGGTCGTATTGAGGAATATTTAGACGAGTATCCAAACGCTGAATACAACGAAGGGGAACGCCCCTGGGGAGTAGCGGCAGAAATTGCCCTGCCCTGTGCAACCCAGAATGAATTAAACGAAGAAGAAGCAAGAACACTGCTGGATAATGGCTGTATTTGTGTAGCGGAGGGAGCAAATATGCCTTCTACCTCGGGAGCCATTGCGGCTTTTCAGGAGGCTGAGATTTTATACGCACCCGGTAAGGCCTCGAACGCCGGTGGGGTGGCTACCTCTGGATTGGAAATGTCCCAAAATGCCTTGCGTATCAGTTGGACGCGTGAAAAAGTAGACCAGCGCCTGAAAGATATTATGGAGGATATCCACGAGAAGTGTGTAGAGCACGGTACCGAAGGAGACTACGTCAATTATGTAAAAGGCGCAAATATTGCCGGCTTTGTGAAAGTGGCCGACGCTATGTTGGCACAGGGGGTCGTTTAGTACTTGGGCTTTCGCCAAAAAAAAGAGGTGATTCACTAGGAATCACCTCTCTGTTTTTTAAAGCATTATGAATACATAGTTTATGCTTCCAGATCGAAACGATCTGCATTCATCACTTTCACCCAGGTATTTATAAAGTCTTTGACAAACTTTTCTTTATTATCATCTTGTCCGTAGACTTCGGCGTAAGAACGCAGGATAGAATTGGAACCGAATACCAGATCCATACGAGTAGCGGTCCATTTGACATTATCTGTCTTACGATCGCGGATTTCGTAAACACCATTTTCGGTAGGTACCCACTTATAGCTCATATCCGTCAGGTTGACGAAGAAGTCATTAGTAAGTGTACCTTCTTTCTCCGTGAATACACCGTGCTTCGTACCTGCGTGGTTGGTACCCAGTACACGCATACCACCCACCAGTACGGTCATTTCGGGTGCGGTTAGTCCCATCAATTGGGTGCTGTCCAGCATCATTTCTTCCGGGCTAACCACGTAGTCTTCCTTCTGCCAGTTGCGGTATCCATCTACGAGTGGCTCTAATGGTTCGAAAGAATCGGCATCGGTCATTTCATCCGTAGCGTCTCCGCGTCCGGGTGCGAAAGGAACTTCGATGTCATAGCCGGCTGCTTTTGCCGCCTTTTCAATACCTACGCTACCCGCTAATACAATGGTATCCGCTACGCTAATGCCATGCTCTTCGGCAATTGGCTCCAGTACCGATAGTACTTTCTCCAGGCGCTTTGGTTCGTTACCGGCCCAGTCTTTCTGTGGGGCCAGGCGAATACGGGCACCATTGGCACCACCGCGCTTATCGGAGTTTCTAAAAGTACGTGCGCTATCCCAGGCCGTAGAGACCATTTCGGAAATAGACAGACCGGAAGCAGCAATATTTGCTTTAACGGCGTCTACGTCGTAATCTTTTTTACCCGCGGGTACCGGATCTTGCCAGATCAGTTCTTCTGCGGGTACATCAGGTCCGATGTATCTCACTTTTGGTCCCATATCCCGGTGGGTCAATTTGTACCAGGCACGGGCGAAAGTATCCGCGAAATATTCCGGATCTTTCCAAAACTTCATACAGATTTCCCGGTAGATGGGGTCTACTTTCATGGCCATATCGGCATCCGTCATCATTGGTTTTCTCTTGATGGAGGGATCTTCCACGTCGGCGGGCATATCTTCTTCCTTAATATCTTTGGGTTCCCACTGCCAGGCACCGGCCGGACTCTTCTGCAGTTCCCACTCGTGGTTGAAAAGCATCTCGAACCAGCCCATGTCCCATTGGGTAGGATTGGTAGTCCAGGCGCCTTCCAGACCACTGGTTACCGCGTAGCGACCTACGCCCGTCTTGTTTGGGTTGGCCCAACCGAAACCCTGACCTTCTACACCCGCAGCTTCGGGTTCTGGTCCCAGTTTACTGGCATCACCATTACCGTGGGTCTTACCTACGGTATGACCACCGGCAGTTAATGCAGCCGTTTCTTCGTCATTCATCGCCATTCTTGCGAAGGTCTCCCGCACGTGTTCAGCGGTTAATTGTGGATCGGGTTTTCCATTGACACCTTCTGGGTTCACATAAATGAGTCCCATCTGTACGGCGGCCAGTGGATTCTCCATAGTATCTGGCTTCTTAATGTTTCCGTAGCGCTCGTCACTAGGTGCCAGCCATTCTTTTTCTGAACCCCAGTATACATCCTTTTCGGGATGCCAAATATCTTCGCGACCGAAAGAGAAACCAAAGGTCTTCAGTCCCATGCTTTCATAAGCAATATTACCGGCCAGGATAATCAGGTCCGCCCAGCTGAGTTTGTTACCGTATTTCTTCTTGACGGGCCATAGCAAGCGTCTGGCTTTGTCCAGACTCATGTTATCTGGCCAGGAATTCAGCGGTGCGAAGCGCAGATTACCCGTACCGCCCCCTCCGCGACCATCAGAGATCCGGTAAGTACCGGCGGCGTGCCAGGCCATACGAATCATAAAACCACCGTAGTGTCCCCAGTCGGCAGGCCACCAGTCCTGGCTATCGGTCATTAGCTCGTGCAGGTCCTTTTTTAGGCCTTCTACATCCAGTTTTTTGACTTCCTCGCGATAGTCGAAATCTTCGTCCAGCGGATTAACTTTTTTATCGTGCTGGTGCAAAATGTCTAGATTGAGGGCACTGGGCCACCAATCAGTTACGGATTTCTCCGTCGTGGTAAGTCCGCCGTGCATGACGGGACACTTACCTGTTCCATTGTTTGAATTATGCATAATTTTTTGGTTTAAATACCTATGATTTGATTTATTAGGTTGGTTATGAACTTTCAGGTCTTGTTCTTTTGCCTCCGATTGCTTCTTAAATCAAAAATACAATAGCTCGTATTTATTATTATGATTTGAGTATAACAAAAAGTTATGAATGCAAAATCAGAGATTAGAATAAGTTATTTTGATGATAACTTACACTGTATTTGGATAAGGAATTGGGACGAGTTATTCGTCCGATTTCGGGGTCTGTTTATGTAACATATAGAGTAGGCTTTGGTTGCCCCCGGTTTTGATTTTTTAAACTATTCCTCAATTATCCAGAGAGAATCGGTTCGAAGAGAATTTTGTCAGACTTTAATACGATGTGTCCTTCGCGGCCGAATTAAATTTTTTATCTTCAAAGCAAAAAGCATATGAGATACCTGAGCCCGTTACTACTTATTCTATTGATTACAGCCTGTACTGCACCGACCAAGTACGAAATTACGGGTGTACTCAGACAGCATCATAAGCTGACCCTGACCTTTGATGGTCCTGAACTCAGCGAAACTTCCGAGGAGAATCCCTTCAGGGATGTCCAATTAAGGGTCAATTTTGAGCAAGGGGATCAAGTGTTTGAGGTGCCGGGCTACTACGCGGCGGATGGTAATGCCGGGGAAACGAGCGCCACGGGTGGTAATAAATGGCGGGTTCACTTCAATCCTCCTACTGCGGGCGCCTGGACCTTTACGGCTTTTTTCCGCAAGGGAGAAAATATTGCCCTGAGCGCTAATCTGACGGAGGGGGAAGCACTGGATGGTAATTTGACGCACGGCCGCATCATTGTCGAAGCCTCGGATAAAAAGGGTAGAGATTTCCGGGCTAAAGGAAGGATTACGATTAGCGAGAACGGTCGCTTCTTTCAGCACCTCAATGGCGATTACTTTCTGAAGGGCGGTGCGGATAGCCCCGAAAACTTCTTGGCCTACCACGAATTTGACGGTACCTACCGGCATTTGGCGGAAGCCCGGGAGGGGGAAGCCGATCCTACCGAAAGCCTGCATCGATACGAACCGCATCTGGACGACTGGCAGGAGGGCGATCCCAGCTGGCAGGGTGATAAAGGTAAGGGCATCATCGGTGCCCTGAACTACCTGGCCGGTCAGGGTATGAACTCAGTTTATTTTCTGGTGATGAATATCGGCGGAGATGGTAAAGATGTCTGGCCTTACATTGATCATGAGACCTTCGATCGTTTTGACTGTAGTAAACTGGATCAGTGGGAACTGGTCTTCGAATACATGGAGGAACTGGGCTTGATGATGCACCTGGTTACCCAGGAAACGGAGAACGAACGACTTTTGGACGGTGGTGATACTGGACCTCAGCGCCAGCTCTTCTATCGGGAACTGATTGCCCGCTTTGGCCACCATAATGCCCTGGTCTGGAACCTGGGAGAGGAGAATGGACCGGCTAGTTTTTCGCCCGATGGGCAGACCAGCGGGCAGCAGCGAGCCATGGCTACTAATCTGAAAGCGCAGGATCCCTATGACCATCCGGTAGTGATTCATACCCATTCCTGGCGGGGACAAAAAGATGAAGGCTTACCCGCTTTGCTGGGCCACGAGCCCCTGGATGGCCTGTCCTTTCAGGTAGATCGCCGCTCTGATGTACACAGCGAAATCCTGAAGTGGTCGGCTAAGGCGCAGGAGAGTGGTCATCCCTGGCTGATTGCTATGGATGAGATCGGTATGTGGTACGAGGGGGTCAAGCCCGATGCTATTGATCCCGGGCACGACAGCCTGCGCCAGGAGGTACTCTGGGGTAGTCTTATGGCCGGTGCCGCCGGTGTGGAATGGTACTTTGGGGCCAATTATGCCCACAATGATCTTACTATGGAAGATTGGCGTAGCCGGGCCAATATCTGGACACAAACCCGGCACGCGCTGGACTTCTTTAACCAGTACTTATCCTATTGGGAAATGAAGAACTGCGACGACTTGCTGCCTACAGAAGGCGCTTACGGACTCGCGAAAGATACAGAGACCTACGCGCTGTTTTTCCCGAAAGGGACTACAATTTGGCGCTTCCGCTCGGAAAAGGATCTTACTTATCAGGTGCAGTGGTATAATCCGCGCAAAGGAGGTGACCTCAGGGTCGGTCGTGTACCCGAGGTGACGGGGCAGGGCTGGCAGGATTTAGGCGGCCCACCGGAGGCCGTTACCGAAGATTGGGTCATACTGCTTTCGCAAAAACAATAAATTTATCCCGGGAATAGCCTGGTTATTCCCGGGATGGATTTCTTGATCACTCCACTTCAAAGGTAGCCCGCGGCACAGCCGCGGCACCCAGGGCCTGACTGCGTTCGCCGGGTAGTGCACCGCCCATATAGACGGTAAAGCTTCCCGGTTCAATCACCCCTTCTCCATCTGTATTAATCATTTCCATCATTTCGGGGCTGATCTCAAATTCAATGGTTTTTTGAGCACCGGGCCAGAGGTTAATTCTTTGGAAGCCTTTGAGATCATAAATCGGAACGTCTACTGATGCTTCATTATCATGCAGGTAGAGCTGGACCACTTCGTCCGCTTTGTAATCACCGGTATTGGTGACGGTTACCCTGGCGGTGAGGCTTTCTCCTTTTTTTACGGAAGTCCTACTCAAGGTCAGACCGCTATAGGTGAAATGGCTATAACTTAGCCCAAAGCCAAAGGGGAACAGTGGTTCCTTACTCATGTACCTATAGGTTCGATCTTTCATGGCATAGTCCTCGAAGGGGGGCAGATCCTCTACCGAATAGGGTACGGTGATGGGGAGGCGTCCGGCTGGAGCCACGTCACCAAAGAGTACGTCAGCCACGGCATTTCCACCCTGTTCACCCGGATACCAGACCAGTACCATCGCGTCGGCCAGCTCGAAGACTTCAGGGCAGGCCACGGCACTACCGGCAGTCATTACCACGACCAGTTTTTCGGAAGTTTCGCGTAGTTTCTTAATGAAATCAATTTGATTTTGTGGTAGCTTGATATCTTCTCGGTCGCCCTTGTG
>Ga0102940_1000291_pt1 | contig 35087 bp, 30 predicted proteins | sample SalPonR2_C_D1_MG_FD_78215 | JGI IMG/M metagenome (GOLD analysis project Ga0102940, IMG submission 78215) | Salt pond soil microbial communities from South San Francisco under conditions of wetland restoration - Salt Pond MetaG R2_C_D1_MG | ecosystem: Environmental > Aquatic > Marine > Intertidal... | reverse complement strand
TGCCGACTGGGGCGCCAACGGCCACCGTATCGTCGCCAAAATCTGCTACGATAATCTGACTGAGCAGGCCCGTGCTGCCGTAGACGAAGCGCTAGGCGATAATTATTTGGAGCAAGTCGCCAACTGGCCCGATTATATCAAAGCCGAGCGCGGTTGGAGCTTTGCCAGTTCCTGGCACTATATGACCATCCAACCGGACGAGACCCTGGAGGAGGTCATCGCCCGGAATGCGGAAACCGAAGAGATTGATGATGTTTATGAAGGGATACAACTCATGTTAGCCATCCTGCGGGGCGAGCAGAATGCCATTGATCAAATGGAGGCTATTATGGAAAAGAACAGGGTCGAACCCCTGGCGGGCTCTGTCGAAGCCACCGCTCTGGCTTTCCTGATTCACTTCATTGGCGATATCCACCAGCCTATGCACGTGGGTAAGAACCGCGATCTGGGTGGCAATAAGATCGAAGTCCTGTTTTTTTCCGAAAGGTATAACCTGCACAGCGTCTGGGATACCTGGATGATCGAGCACGAGCGCCTGAGCTATACCGAATTTTCGGCTTTTATTGAGAAGCACGTCCACAAAAATAAAGCCGGGTGGGAAAACGCGCCGGTCATCACCTGGGCCCAGGAATCTATCGAATATCGCGAAGATATTTATAATACCCTCTACGATTATACCGATCGGGAAACCGGCCTGCCCAGTTTCTCCTGGAATTATCAGCACGACTTTATTCCGGTGGTAGAGGCCCGACTTGGTGCGGCTGGCTACCGGGCGGCGGCTTTGTTGAATGAGATCTACCAATAAGGTCTTGGCAATTAGCCCAAAATCCTGTATTTTAATAAGTGATATCTGAATGGATAAAATCAATCATAGCAGGTGATGGGCCAGGAAAAAACCATGGTAGAGCGTATTATGACGATGCCTTCCGCAACCAGGATTGCCACGCAGTTAAGTGAGCAATTGGCTGCGGAGCGGGAACGGCGTAATCAATTTTATAATGACATCTCTGAATACGAAAAAGCGGAGTTCATCAATGGAGAGGTAATCATTCATTCTCCGGTGCGTAAGGAGCACAATGATGTTACGGGGGCACTTTTTTCTCTCATGAAGCTTTATGTGCAAAAAAATCAACGGGGCTACGTCGGCTACGAAAAGCTCATGATCGCGCTTACCCGTAACGACTACGAGCCGGATCTCTGCTATTTTAATCAGGAAAAAGCCAGGCAGTTTCAGCCTGGGCAGACGCTTTTCCCGGCACCCGATCTGGCGGTAGAGGTGTTGTCAAAAAGTACGGCCACCAATGATCGCGGCATTAAGTTTCAGGATTATCAGGACCACGGCGTACAGGAATACTGGCTGATCGATGCGGATGAACAATATGTAGAGCAATACCGACTGGATGAGCAGGACGAATACCAGCTCATCCTCAAGGCTAAAGCCGGAATGATCACCTGCTCCGCCATCGAAGGTTTTAGCATCCCCATTGAGGCGATCTTCGACGAGCAAAAAAATCTGGAAGCTTTACAAAAGCTGTTGGAATAAGTATTTAACCACCACACCACCACACCACCACACCACCACATCACCACACGAACCCTAAGGATGCGCCGCCACCCAGACTTCTCCATCCGCAAAGATTTCTTTCTTCCAGATAGGGACGGTTTCTTTTAGCGTGTCAATGGCGTATTGACAGGCTTCAAAAGCCGCCTTGCGATGGGGCGTGGATATGGAGATGATCACCGCAATCTCGCCAATATCCAGGCTGCCGGTGCGATGGTGAATCAATACTTTTTCAGCTTGCCAGCGCGCTTGTACGGTTTCGGCAATCTTGCGCATTTCCGAGACCGCCATGGGCTCGTAGGCTTCAAAATCGAGACGCACCACGGGTTTGCCCTGCGTCTGATTGCGAACCGTACCTACGAAATGGACGATTCCGCCCGCTCCCGGACTGCTGATCCAGTCCTGGCAGGCCTGTACTTGTAAGGGGGTATCGAGTAGTTGTATGTTAAGCATCTTAATTATTAAGCTACTGCATATCCTGTATAAGGGCGCATTTTTGGAGAATGAAAGGCTAAAACAATATCTTCTTTACGGATACCTTTTTCTTCTAAGTCTCCAATAATATCATAATCAGAAATGTTACGATGAACCCAAATTTTTCCATCTTTAATCTCAAAATAAAAAATAACCAGAAAAACGTTTTCTGAGTTTTTCCAGCCTAAATGAAGGATTTGGTACCTGTTACCTTCCTCATCTATTAGCAATTGGGTCTCCAGATCGGGGTCTTGTGGAATTGTTCCGCCTGCCAGATAAGACTGGAGAACTTCCCGTAGTGCTTTTTGATAATTCAATAGTTTTTCCATAGCTTAATTTCATTGGTGTCAATGTCAAATACTATAAGATTGACCTGCTCTTCCCTCAACCTTTTTTGAATAAAACGTCCCTGGAAGAGTTCATTCTTGAAGGTGTCTTCTGGAACGGCTAAATAAACAGTTCTGTCTGGTTCCACATCCTGTAAGGCACTTTCATAGTCTAAATATTGGCCTATCGCTTCATGAAAAGCAGATAAAAATGATTTCTTCAGAAAGCTTTTTATCTCTATCGCGATTTTTTGATGGCCCTTTTCCGCAAGGAGCATATTCTCAGCGGCCAGGTCGATTTCAAGATAGGCAGTATCTGAAATATATAACCTCAGCGGATCGGCAGATATGATCCATCCATCTTTCTCCAAAGCCGTCTTAACATTGCTATGAAACAAATCTTTTGCCATAAACAAATCTAATAAAAAAAACGTAATCAAACCATAGTACTTATCTTTACATCCCTAATTCACCAATTCACCAAATCAAAAAACCACCAAACGAAAGACCGTGCTACAACCACCACAAGAACGACTGAACCAATACTGCGAAGCACATACCTCCCCGCAGCCGCCTCTATTGTACGAGTTGGAACGCGAGACCTGGCTAAAAACCCTGGCCCCGCAGATGTCAAGTGGTCACTTGCAAGGAAGGATGCTGAGTATGATCAGTAAACTGCATCGACCTCGTCGTATCCTGGAAGTAGGTACCTTTACCGGCTACGCTACGCTCTGCCTGGCGGAGGGCCTGGCCCCGGAGGGACAGCTGATTACCATCGAAGCCAATCCGGAACTGGCCTGGTTTATTAAAAAATATAAGGTCAAAGCCGGGCTAACCGAACAAATTACCAATCTTACCGGTAGGGCCGAGGAGGTCATCCCTACGCTAAGGGAGACCTTCGACTTGGCTTTTATCGATGCCGGCAAGCGCGATTATCCGGCGCACTTCGAACTGGTGATGGAGCGGATGAATCCCGGCGGGATCATTCTGGCGGATAATGTACTCTGGAGTGGTAAGGTCCTGCAGGATCCTGAAAATTATAACGAAGACACTCGCTTGCTGGATACCTTTAATAAAAAGATACAGGCCGACGAGCGTATTGAGAATATCCTCCTGCCCATCCGTGACGGCATCACGCTAATGCGCAAAAAATGAGTTCCATTCGATTTCTTAGCCGTAAACAAATAGACCCGATCGCCTGGGACGCCGCGATCAGGCACTCCCGGACGGGACTGCCCTACGCCTATTCCTGGTACCTGGATATGATGACCACTCAACACTGGTCAGCTCTGGTACAAGGCGACTACGAGCGGGTGTTCCCATTACCCTGGAATCGTAAGTTATTGGGACTGCCGCAGGTCTATCAACCGGCCTTTAGCCAGCAGTTGGGCCTGTTTGGGGAGGGCGTGAAACCAGATGAGATTCCACCCTTTCTGGAAGCGATTCCTCGCCGTTTTCTACGCAGTCATCTCATGCTGCACGCCTACGAGGCGCCTGATCTGCTTCCGCATATTCCCGGGACGATGCGCTGGAAAATGAATTTAGTCTTGCCACTGGATCGATCCTATGAGGAGCTTCGGGCCGGCTTTTCTAAGAGTCTGCGTAAGCGGGTGCGGAAAGCGGCGCGGCACTTGGTGATCCAGTCGGGCGGTTCCGTAGCTGTTTTAGTTGATTTTTATCGGCAGGCCCTGGAGCATAAGGTGGGCCTTTCGGCAAAAGCCTATACGCAGGCTGTCCGACTTTTCGAAGCCTTGTTGGAGCGAGACCTGGCTGAAATTTATCAGGTATACGATCAGGAAGCAGCCTTGGTATGTACTGGCCTTTTTATCAGGACCGATCAGCGGATCATTAATCTCTTTGGTGCTTCGAATGCGGAGGGCCGTGATACCTACGCCATGCATTTCCTTTTGACGAAAGTCATCCAAAAATACGCTGGCCAGGATTTGTTATTCGATTTCGAAGGCTCCGAAGTGCCGGGAGTAGCCCAATTTTTTCGCAGTTTTGGCCCTGTTGAACAGCCCTTTTTTGCCTACCAACATAAACCACTTGTTTAGTATCCCGCTAAGCGGAGGATTCCCTCCGACTCAATAACTCCATTTCACCCGCAAAAACAGCGCCTGTACCGGACTCTGGTAGCTATTCCCCTGCTCATTCAGTACGATCTGCCCAATCAGGTCCAAATCCCAATTATTAGCAATGGAAGCCGTAAAAGTAGGATTCAAAAATAAGGGATGGACTTCGACCGGGCTGTAGATGATCGCCAGCCCACTATTGATGAGCGGTGATACGGGATAGCTGCCTTGCAGGAATATCGCATGCCGATAAGGGTAAAGGTTCTCCGCCGAAAGCTCGAAACTGAATAATTCAGTAATGGAACCGCGATTTTGGCCATTGCTATTATAAAGGTAACCACCGTTCAGGTAAAAACCACTGGTGAAAATGTAGTCTGCTCCCAGGCTAAGGGCAAAGCTGGTTCCGGATTGTTCTTCTTGCAAAGGGAAGAAGGCCGTCCACTCGCCCTTAAAACCAGTGTTCTTTATAGCGCCGGCCCAGCCTCCGCCCAGTGCCCAGCGATCCATAAAGTAGCCGGTGAGTACTTGAAAGTCGTAGTTCCACTGGTTGAATTGCCAACGGGAGGCGATGACGGTTTCGCGCCAGCTGTCGGCGGCTTTAGCGACCAGCTCTACACTGGAAGCAAAGCCAGTATAGCGTTTGATGCGCAGGGCATCACTGCCGGGCCGCTCCTCGTAATCAAAATCGGTAAAGTTATAGGCGTTAAAGATATCGTTGGGGTTCCAGACGGTATTGATGCCCCAATTGATGCGTTGGCGGCCCAGGCTGATCTCCCAGTCGTTTTTTTGATACTGCAGATAAATCCGGTCCAACATGGTATGAAATACGCCATATTTCCCCTCGAGGAGTACCGTCGACAGATCAAAATGGTCATTGTTTACATCATCAATTACCTGGCCGTAATTGGGCGTGTTTTCTACCACATCTCCATAGAAAATGCGGGTACGCAGTTCTGCCCGGAATAACCACTCCTCTGCGGGGAACCAACGGAAATTTAATCGATTATGGATGAGGTTATCCAGTTGGAAAGGTTCCTGTAGCGGATTATCGACAAAGAGGCCGGTCTGCATATTTTTCAGGTAGCCACTGAGGGTCCACCGACGGGGTGTTTCTTCTGCTTGCGCAAAAAGCCCGCAACTGACCATTAGCCCGCCGCAAGTGAGTAGTAAATAGCCAAACAGGAAACGGTGTTTATACCTCTTGCTCTTCATCGGAGTCGATTTTTCCGTCTACTAACGTAACGATGCGTCTTGCCCGGTCGATTACGCGCTGATCGTGGGTGGAGAAAATGAAAGTGATATTTTCTTCCTGGTTTAGCTGTGCCATGATGTCGAGCAGGTCAGTGGAGGATTTGGAATCCAGGTTAGCGGTGGGCTCGTCGGCCAAAACGAAAGTAGGCTTAGAGGCCAGCGCCCTTGCTACCGCTACCCGTTGCTGCTGTCCACCCGAAAGCTCCGAAGGTCGTTTTTGCATTTTATCGGCTAGCCCCACCGCCTTAAGAAGCTCCCGGGCTCTTTCCAGTCGCTGGTCTTTATTGACTTTTTGCAGGAGCATCACAAAGGAGACGTTTTCTTCGGCCGTTAATACAGGAATAAGATTATATGCCTGGAATACGAAACCAATCTTCTCTTTCCTAAAGTCGATTAACTGATTGTCGCTGAGTTGAGAGATATCCGTTTGGTCAATCATCACCGTGCCTTCGCTGGGACTATCCAGCCCGCCAATGATATTGAGCAGAGTCGTTTTGCCAGAGCCGGAGGGGCCGACGATGGCCGTGAATTCTCCCTGTTCGATACTGAGGTCTACCCCGTTTAGGGCGTGTACGGGTATTTTGTTAGGATTGTAGACTTTGTGGATGTTGCTGGTTTTTATTACTTCCATGGTGTTGTGTGTTTGAGCCCCTTCAGGGCTAGGTTGGTGGCCTGGTTTTGGTTATTAGATTTTTCGGATCGCTTCTACGGGTTTCAGACGGATGGCTTTTAGGGCCGGATAGATCGAAGCGGTGATGGCAGTAAGCGTTACGGCCACGGCCACCTGCCCGTACAAGCTGGGATCTACTTCAAAATAAACGACCTGCGAAAGACCATACATTTTCATTGTGGAGGAAAAGGCAGATAAATCCAATCCATATTCCCCTACGTAGGCGATACTTGCCCAACCTAGGAGCATACCCAGTGGAGCGCCTACCAGACTAAGGAAGACCGTTTCAAGTACAATCATGAAGAATACCCGCACTTTATTCATGCCGATAGCCATCAGCATACCCAATTCTTTGACGCGCTCCAGTACGGCCATGAGCATCGTGTTGACGATACCAAAGACCAGCGCCAGCATGATAATGGCCAGGTAGATCATGGATACCGATCCAATCATGGATTCGTAGAGTTGTACATCGGGTGCAATTTGGCGGTAGTTTTCCACCAGGGTGTTGGGGAACTGGTTTTGTAGCGCGGCTTGTAAACGGTCTACTTCCTGAGCTTCCTCCAAATAGATGGCTATTTCATGTACCGGTCTACTAGCTTCCTCGGTACGGATTAGACGCTGCAGGTCGGTTTGCCGAACAAAGACGTAGGCATCATCGTAAGCATTATTTCCAGATTCAAAGATGCCGCTGACCCGAAAGGCTGCTGAGGTGATGTCCCGGTTCATATCCTGAAAAGTGAGTACCAGCCGGCTGCGTATTTTAGCATCCAGCTTATCCGCCATACGGGAGCTGATGAGTAGGGAGTTCTTGCGATCACTGGCAAAGTACTCGCCCTCGATAATTTTTTCACCCAGTCCCGTTACCGCTGCTTCCCGAGCCGCTTTTATACCCACGACCTGAATGCCGCGGGAAGCTTTACTGGAGGCGATCATACCGCTGACCAGTGTTCTCGGGCTATAATGAGCGCCTGAGGCCTGCCTCTCCAGGTACGAACCGACCTGACCAGCGGGCCCCACCGTGAACTGGGCGTCTTTATCTTTTGCGTATTCCGGATGGTGTATCTGCAGGTGCGAAACCCGGTCCGAAATGGCATTGTCGATGTAACTCTGCGCCATTCCGGTCGCAAAACCAGACATAAACATGGCTGCCCAAATCCCCAGACCAATGGCCAGGATCACCACCACAGAGCGGGTCGGGTTTCGCCAAATATTTCTCCAGGCTAGTAATGGTATCATATTCTAAAGGTTAAAGTAGAAACGCCATGCTGGCGTTTTTCAAAGGTTAAGGGTTAAAGTTTTTTACACGACACACGACACATGATCACCCACGCATTGCCTGTACGGGCTGTAATCGCCTGATTTTCCACATGGGATAAAAGCCCAGGACAATAGTAATGATAATGACGATAAGTGCCTGCTGGGCAAAAATCGTCCAGCGGAAAGCCGCCGGGAATACGGCTTCAAAGCCGAATTGCTCCATGGTGGCCGAATAATCGCCGGCAAATTCCAGCGGATTAACGTGGAAGTAGGCTACCAGAGGTAAACTTAAAATGATCCCCAGCAGGGCACCGATCAGCCCCATTAAAATGACTTCTATCCAGATCACACTGCCCAGTTGCCAGCGTTTCATGCCAATGGCGACCAGCACCCCCATTTCGTAAGAGCGTTCTTTGGTCATCATCAGGATGGTCCCAAAAATACCGAAGGCAATAATCATGTATAAAATGAAATAGACGATGACGTTGCCACCGCTATCAAGCCGTTTGGCCTCTAAAAGGTCGGGTAGCATAGCTTTCCAATCCATAATTTCGTAGCGACTGGTGTCCAATTCGGTCCGAAGTGCATTTACCGTCTCCTCCACTCGATTGGGGTTTTTGATGTCCAGTGCCAGGGAGGTAACTAGGTTCTCTGCTCCATAAAACCACTGGGCTTCCGGTAGGGGTAGGTAGACCATTTGCTTATTGAGTTCCGGAGAACCAAATTCCACAATTCCTTTAACCGGGTATTTACCCGCTGAATTTACCCCCCGGTAACCCTGGCTGATCAGGATAAGGGTATCGTTGATGCCGAGAGATAATCGCTCAGATACGCCACGGGCAATGATCGTTGCCTTGTCTTTTACCGAAAGGTACTGACCGGCTACCAACCGCTGGTCCAGATCGGTCATCTGCCGTTCTTTTTCCGGGGCTATCCCGACGACCAGCACCCCGGTCGTATTATTACCGGTCGAGGCAAGTGCGAAGGATTCAATACGGGGTAAGACGGCCGCTACGTTGGGCTGCTGCGTTTCCAACTGCTCGAGGCCTCCTTCTATGGTGAAAACCTTTTCCAGGCTTTGCTCCTCCCAGTAGCCCTTCTCATGGATTTGTACGTAGCCATAATAAAAATTAACCACGTTGGAGATCAGGTTGTCCCAGGCTCCCTTCTGGATTGCCTCCATAAAGACCGAAAAGAACACGGCGAAGGTAATCGAAGCTACCGTAATGGTGGTGCGGCGGCGGTTGCGCCATATGTTTCGCCAGGCGAGTTTGAATAACATAACTACAATTTTGAATTGTTGGATTGCCGAATTCAGCATTCAAAAATTCAGCAATTCGACAATTGGTATTACCGAACGCGTTTCATATTCTGAATTGAGAAGAAACTCGTGGGTATCGGCTCGTCAAATTCGAGAGATTGATACGCCAGTATCGTTTTATGACCTTCTTCATCGGCCGGGACCACTTCCATGACGGAGGGGATTTTTTTGCCATCCATCGTTTTTATTTCTTTACCATAAATAGTATTGACCAAATAATCATCTTCGTCGTAGAATTCCGTCTTCAATTGCATATAGTCGGACTTGTCAATCCAGGTAATTACTTTGCCCCAGACCACGGGAGCATCTTCCCGGGGTATCATTTCAATTTTATAGCAGGCTAGGCCATTGACGGCCTCTTCTCCCAGTAGTTGGTGCTCATAATCCTCTACGATAGAGGATTCTCGCACCAGGTCGTCGTTCTTCAGGTCAGAGCCCATCCAGGACTGCATCATCATGGACGGCGGCATTTTTATGACCCGATCGATGGTGGGCTGCCAGTTCCAGATCTCTTTCTGTCTTTTCAAAAAGGCAGTACCTTTGTCGCGGGCGGGTGCGGTCACCAGGGTGAGTGAATAATCGTTTCCCTTACTCCAGCTTTTCATCTCCACTTCTCGGGTCCAGTTGGGACGTACAATGGTCATTTTTAGCGTACTCTTGCTGGTGGCGCCCCTCAATTTATCTTCCGCTTTCTGGACGATAGCCGTGGCGTCCAATTGGGCTCGCAGGGGTAGGCTAGTGCCTAAAAGCGTCAGGATTAATAGCCAGGTGAATGGTTTCATAGTTTATATTTTTCAATGATATAATCTTTCATTGCTTCCATCGGGTACTGGCCGCCCAGCGACAAATAGTGTAGCATCAGGCCATCCATAGTTGCTCCGTAGAGAAAAGCTTCCTTTTCGGGATCAGTATAGCCCATCTGCTCAAAAAGGACGGTAGCCGTCTGTATCATTTCTGCTTTCTTTTGATCCAGACTTTCTTTTAAATGCGCAATAACGTCTTGCTGCAGTGCCAGGGCGGTTAATAATTTCCAGTAGCTGGGATCGGATACCACCATCTGCACCGCGGCTTCCGTAACGGCCTTGATTTTTTCAAAAGGAGGAAGTTCTGATTGGAGGAATGCCTCAATCTCTTCGCTATTATCGTCGATAGCGTGGTTGATCAGACTGTCGAGCAGATCGTCCTTACCGTCGTAATAATTATATAATAAGCCTTTTGATACACCAGCCGCCCGGGCGATGGCACTGATCGATGTGTTGTGATAACCCTTTTCGGCAAAGAGGCGTAAGGCCGCTGCTTCTATCTTCTCCTGACTTTCCCGCCGCATAGCGGCAAACTGTTCATTTGTTTTCGGACTCATGATTTATGATTGACTGACCGTTTAGTCAAACATGCAGGCTTTTTCAGATTTTGTCAAGTAGGGTAGGGGTGACTTTCGTCAAAAGGCAATAAAAAATCGGATAAAAATCGTCATTCCTGGATATTCTTGCTTTGCCCTGACGCGAATGACGTGCAAAAAACAAGCCGATTGCTTAGCTTTGCATGTCCAAAAATAAGACCTAACAAAACCACCAAACCAAAAAACCACCAAACCACCAAATGATACATGAAAGTAACCGAATACTTCGCTAATGCGCAGGGCCAAACCCTGATTAGTTTTGAGATACTACCACCGTTGAAAGGGGGGAGTATGAAAGATATCTTCAAGAGCCTGGACCCCCTAATGGAGTTCAAGCCACCTTTTATTGATGTGACCTATCACCGGGAGGAATTTATTTACAAGCGTCGGGAAAGTGGTTATTACGAAAAAGCAGCCATTCGCAAGCGTCCGGGGACGGTAGGAATTTGTGCCGCCATCATGCACCGCTACGGGGTAGATGCGGTCCCCCATCTGCTTTGTGGTGGTTTCTCGAAAGAGGAAACCGAAAACGTACTGATCGACCTCAATTTCCTGAATATTAAGAATGTATTGGCGCTGCGGGGTGATGCGCGTAAGTTTGAGACCAAATTTGTGCCAGACCCAGATGGCCACCACTACGCCATCGATATGGTAAAGCAGATCGCGGATATGAATAGTGGAAAATACCTCGACGCCAATATTGAACACGGAGAAGCGACGGATTTCTGTATCGGTATAGCGGGTTACCCCGAAAAGCACTTTGAAGCGCCGAATATGGAGTCGGATCTCTACTGGGCCAAAAAGAAGGTGGAAGCGGGTGCCGATTACATTGTCACCCAGATGTTCTTCGACAATAAAAAATTCTTTGCCTTTGAAAAAATGTGTCGCGAGGCGGGGATTGAAGTACCGATTGTCCCGGGGCTAAAACCACTGACCAAACGCTATCAACTTAGCTCCATCCCTCGCCACTTTTTTATCGATTTACCCGAGGATTTGGCGAAAGCCATGCTGGGCGCTAAAAACGCCGAAGAGCGTCGCCAGGTCGGGATTGAATGGTGCGCCATGCAGTCCAAAGAGCTCAAGGAAGCCGGTGTGCCCTGTCTGCACTATTACACGATGGGCGATGCGGATACAGTGAAGGCGATTGTGGAGCAGGTTTATTAAAGATGTAATTTAGGTGAAGCCTAATAGAGCAGCGGCTGCTTCCTGAAGAGCCAACGGGAAACCAGTCCCATAAAGGGAATTAATCAAATGATGAGCAATCGTAAGAAACAAGCAAAGTTAATTTTTGTTACCGGCCCCGAAGCTTCTGGAAAAAGTAGTCTGGCTACCGCTCTGGGCAAAAAAATCCCTTGTCCCTGGGTACCCGAATACGCGCGGGAGTATCTGGCGGAATTGTCGCGGCCTTACACCCCAGAAGATATCCTGCGCATTGGGCAACGACAATGGCAGATTCAACGGAATATGCAAGCCTTAACCACGGCACCCTTTTTGATCTGCGATACCGGCTTTCTGGTGTTGAAGGTCTGGATGGAATACCGCTATGGCGAAGTAGATCCCTGGATCGAGGAGCAATTTATCCAGACGCCCGCCCGCCATTATTTACTTTGCAAGCCAGATATTCCCTGGGAGCCGGATCCACTGCGGGAGCATCCGCAACAGCGAGATGAATTGTATCAGCTTTATTTAAAGGCGCTACAGGATTACCAGAAGCCTTTTACAATTATCGATGGGGATGATTTCCGGAAACGTTTGATTCGGGCAAGAAGCGTATTACAGCAACTTCAATAGTAAAATTGATTAAAAATACTTATCTGAATAGTGCAAGTCTAAAATACTTCAATTAGTTTTACACCGAATTCGTTTGGGGTGCCCTTCGGGCTGAGATCATACCCATTGAACCTGCCCGGGTAATGCCGGGAAGGGAAATGTGCGTTCTGCAAAGATCCGCCTGAGGCGGATATACCAGTTCCAATCTATGATCCAACTCCAAAGTTTAGGGTAAAGCCGCCGATAGCCGGTGGTATTCTTTTACACAAAAACTTTGTCATGCAGTTGAAACACGTATTACTTTATTTATGCTTTTTTTCTTTTGCTCATTTGTCTGCTCAGTATGATCTGACCGGTTCAGTGCAGAATACCGCGGGTGATCCGCTGGCCAACGTAGCTGTGCAGATTAGTTCTCTGGAGCGGGGTGCCGCCACCAATGAGGCGGGCGTTTTTACCTTTAATGATTTGCCGGCCGGTAATTATGAGCTGGTCTTTTCTGCCCTGAGCTATGCACGTCGTACAGTGCAGGTACGGCTGGGGGAGACACCTGCTACTCGGCGACTCGAGCCCGTCCGCCTGGTACCGGTATCCTATGAGATGGGAGAGGTACAGGTTGCTGCTACCCGCTCCAAAAAAGAAACCCCCATGACCTTTACCAATCTGGAGAAAGAAGACCTGGAAGTAGATAACCTCGGTCTCGATGCTCCTTTTTTGCTACGCTGGACCCCTTCGGCGGTAGTCACTTCCGACGCTGGTGCCGGGATTGGTTACACCGGTATTCGCATCCGCGGCACCGATCCTACCCGGATCAATGTCACCATCAACGGGATACCTCTGAATGATGCTGAATCACAGGGCGTTTTTTGGGTGAATATGCCGGATTTCTTGTCTTCCGCCGACAATCTGCAGATTCAGCGGGGAGTAGGTACCTCCTCTAACGGGGCCGGTGCCTTTGGGGCAACGATTAATATCAATACCGCCAAGGTACAGCAGGAGGCTTACGGTAGTGTAAATACCACCATCGGTTCTTTTAATACTTTCAAGCGCAACGTACAGTTCGGTACCGGGGTCTTGAATGATAAATTTGTCATTGATGGTCGTTTGTCAAAAATTAATTCTGATGGTTATATCGATCGGGCTTCTTCCGATTTGACTTCTTATTATTTGTCCGCGGCTTATCTCGGAGAGCGTAGTGCCCTGCGCTTTAATACCTTCTCCGGACACGAAATCACTTACCAGGCCTGGAATGGGGTGCCCGCTAATCTAATCGATGATCGCGATACCCGCACTTTTAACTCCGCAGGACTGGAAAAGCCCGGAGAACCGTACGAGAATGAGGTGGATAATTATCGGCAACGGCACTATCAGCTGCACTTCAACCATCAGTTCTCGACGGAGCTGAGCGGTAATGTGTCTTTACACTACACCCAGGGGGAGGGCTTTTTTGAGCAGTACAAAGCCGATCAAGATTTGGCCACTTATGGCTTTCCGGAATTGAGTACAGACGATTTTCAGCCGGATCTGGTGCGTCGCCTGTGGTTGGATAACGATTTTTACGGTACCGTTTTCAGTTTGAATTACAATCCGGGAAAATACGACCTGACCTTTGGAGGAGGATATAATATTTATGAAGGTGCCCACTTTGGAGAGATCATCTGGTCTGAGCTGGCCGAAGGCCTGGATCCCGAGCAGCCCTATTACGATAATGATGCCCGCAAGACGGATTTTAATGTGTACGCCAAGTTGAATTATCCACTCTCCGAAGGCTTATCGGCTTACCTGGATGCGCAGTTGCGACGAGTGGGCTACGAATTTTTAGGCTTTGACCTAAATGGGAATAACGTTACGCAGACCGATGAACTCAACTTTTTTAATCCGAAAGTTGGGCTGAACTACCAGTGGGATGCCAATACCAGTGCTTATGCTTCTTTTGCCGTAGCGCAGCGAGAGCCGAACCGGAATGATTATGTGGAGTCTACGCCGGCGAGTCGTCCACGGGCGGAGCAACTCTATGATACAGAGCTCGGCTTCAAAACGGAGGGGAGCAAGGCTGGTTTTGAGGCGACCTTATATTATATGTACTATCGCGATCAGCTGGTACTCAATGGCCAGTTGAATGACGTAGGGGCCTTTACGCGCACCAATATTGACCAAAGCTATCGACTGGGCTTGGAATTGGTAGGGGGTTATCAGCTAACCTCTAATTTGCAGGTAGATGGTTCCGCTACTTTTAGCCGCAACAAAGTAGTGGCTTTCGATGAATATATCGACGTCTATCTGGATGACGGAGGCTACGAGCAGGCCCTGGTGCAGCACGAGAATACAGATCTTTCTTTTTCTCCTTCGGTCATTGCGGCCCTAGGGCTTAGTTGGGCTCCCTTTCGGGAAAAAGAATGGATGGGACCACACGATTTAGACCTAAGTCTACAAACGAAATACGTCAGTCGTCAGTATTTGGATAATACCTCCGATCCGGGTAATGTCATCGACCCCTATACTTTTACCAATTTCCGACTGAATCTAAATCTCAAAAATATACTGGTAAATAATGTGCGGATTACCCTTCTGGTACAGAATCTATTCGATGCCTTATACGAAACCAATGGCTGGTCTTATCGGTACCGTTTGGGGCAGGAGACTTTTGTCGATCAGGGCTACTACCCGCAGGCGACCCGCAATTATTTACTGGGTTTTAATTTTACCTTTTAAAGAAACGCAGACTACGCCGTGTATTTGAATTTTTAAACTTGATGTGGGCCAGGTATATCCCGGTAGGGAGCTGGCTCACATCAATTTGGCGTAGTACTTCATTGCGTACTTGTGTGCCAGTGGTACGCAGAATTTCCACTCCGTCGGGCCTAAAAACGTTCATCGTATAAGGCCCGCGTGTCCTTGGACTGCGAAAATAAAAATAGAGAATTTCCTGGGCCGGGTTTGGGAATACGGTCAGGTTTGCCAGTTTACTATTATCGATTTTGATCTCCTGAATGAAGCGGTTATTGCTTTCGGTCGCTTCTATAATTTCGAAGTCTGCATCTATCTCTGCGACCAGATAATAGGTACCACTGGTTTTTACTTCGGGAAGAATCAAATTCAGGTCCAGTTTTTTCAGAGATTGCTCCGCTGGAAAACGAATCTTTTCTTCGTACAATAGTGTTCCGCGCTGCCGCTTACGCGTTTCGAACAGGCTAATACGTAAAGAGATCTCCGCCAAATCAGGCAATGCTTCACTGTAGACCTGAAAAGTTGCCGGAATTTGATCAAAAGCACTAATCGAAATTGCTTCCAATTCCCCTTCAATACTCAAATCGCCCCTTATCTCACAGCCACTACCAGTCAAATAAGCATATTCCTCCTGGGCAATAGCCCGCACGAAGCTCCTCTGATCCCGGGAGAATTCTTGCTGACAATACGGCGGCGCATAGGACATGAAATTCTGTACCGATGGGCGGTAGATATCCCCGTTGATATCCACCCTTCGACCAATGTATTCACAATTGTAAATGGCGTTCGTCAGCCCCAGGTTAGGATCAGCCGGGGTGTCGCAGATCAGGTCTCCGGCTGCGTGACAATTGTAACCATTCACTAATTCGCGGCCAAATCGATCTTCGTGGGTATGCAATAAACCAAAGTAGTGTCCCAATTCGTGAATGAGGGTGATACCGGTGATGGCACAGTCTTTATCCAACAGGATGTACCGCTCATCCGGATCGGCCTGAAAGGGGAATTTTGAGAGGCCACAGAACAACCCTCCGTTGGGCGATTTAATACCATCGACCAGAAAAAGATTGATCGTATTGGCGACGTGTTGTCCCCGATTGAGTCCTTCGGCCTCATTGAAGGCATAATTGGTTTTACCGTCCAGATAGCGGGGAGAGCCGCAGATATAGAAGCTCATACCCAATGGCGCAAAAGCCTGATTGGTCTGTTCCACGATGGCTTCCATTTCTTCGTAACGAGGCTCGGGATTTCCGGTATTGGATCGCACCAGATGGATGGTGATGGGAATGGAGTCTATATTTTGGGTCCGCAGTTCAGCGAATCTTTCCTTATGGTAAAACTGGCGGGCGGTTGCCAGGCTTTTTTCATCCAAAAGTCTGAGCTGGCTACCACAGCTTTCCGTTTGGCTTTGCGCCAAAAGGGGAAGGCATAAGAGGAGACCAATACGTAAAAGGAAAGGCATAAAATGCGATTATTTCACTAAATCTAACAAAATAAAATCGCAGCTGAAACTAATCGTTCGGGAAAAAATAGCTTATCTGATCTCTTTGATATTAGAAGACAATCTGGTCTGTGACCATTTAATAGTAGCGAGCAGGTTCGGTGGCTCTTTTACTCAAGGCTAATTTTTCACAAACTTAAAACTATGGCTAAAATTTATCGTATCAAAATCGAGGTAGGCAATATAAAATCCTGGAGTTAGGCTACTGACATTAAGCGGGCGCAAAATTTCATCACTGTTTTTAAAGCCCCGATCCCGAAGTACTTCTACACCATCGTAGCGAAAGACGCGAACCGTATAGGCACCGCGAGCAAGCCGGTCCCGATAAAACAAAAAGGTTTCATCTTGTACCGGATTAGGAAAAAGGGTCAGGTCCTGAAATTGGCTATTGTCAATTTCTACTTCCACGAGGTAGCTATTATTTTGTTCTGTACGTTCAATAACTTGCTGGTCGGGATCAATTTGGGCGACCAGATAATAGGTACCACTTACCTTAGTCGGAGGAATATCCAGTTGTAGATTAAGGTTGATGTTCTCTTGTCCGGAAGACAGGCTTAGGTTTTCTTCGTAGAGAATGACCCCTCTCGTTAGTTCGGAGTCATCAAATAGCATTATTCTAAAAGGGACATGAATAGCTTCTTCTTCCACTGCTGTGAACTCAACGGAGTATTCGGCATCTATACCCGTAATAGAATTAATGTTTTGGTCTTCCAGATTACTGCTTACCGCAAAATCCGGGTAAAAATCACAGCGGCCGGTTAAGTAGCTATTTTCATTTTCGTGAACGGCGCGCATAATGGCCCGCTGCTCTAAGGAAAATTCTCGCTGACAAAAGGGTGGGGCGTAGGACATAAAGTTAGCTACCGGAGGCGCATAGGTGGCTCCCTGGGGATCAGGGATGGTTCCCAGATAGGTACAACCATTCAGAAGGCCGGGACGAGAGAGGTTGGGGTCAGCGCCGGTATCACAAAGTAAATCTCCGGCGGTATCACAATTGCTGCCATCGACAAATTCTCTTCCAAAGGCGGTTTCGTGGGTATGGAAGAGGCCGTAGAAGTGGCCTATTTCGTGGATCAGGGTGCTGCCATTGGTGGAGCAGTCTTTATCCATAAAAATAAACCGTCGGTTTGGGGTGCTATAAAAGGGGAAACGGGCAAAGCCACAAAGGACATTTCCGTCTGGAAGAAATACGTCATCGACAAAATAGATGTTGAGTGTATTCGGGACGTAGTTGGCCGTGTTGAGCTGCTCTGCCGTTGAAATGTTGTAAGTGCTGGCGCCATCTATAATCCGGGGAGAGCCGCAAATGAAGAAAAAAATACCACTACTGCCAAATACCCGATTCGCTCCGGCAATTTCTCGCTCAATTTCTGCATAGCTCAACCCAATATCTCCGGCACCGGATGGTTTTACCAAATGTACGGTAATGGCCACTGAATCCAGGGTGTTGGACCGCAGAAAATTGAGTTGGCGATCCGCTTGTTGAAAACGCTGCGCTGCTTTTTGGTCTTCCTTATTCAGCAAGAGGATACTAGAGCCACAGGTAGCTGGTTGGCCCAAAACCCAAAGGGGTAGAAAAAAGAATAGAGAAAATATAAATTTAGGCATAGAACTGCTAATTAAGTGGCTATGTAACAGTAATACCTATGCTTATGTTATGCAGGATCAAAAAAAACCAACTTTTTAGCCTGTATCCGACATTTATTTTTAGACAACTTCTTTAAGAGATCCCCAAGATATAAATGGTTCCAGAAATTCGGTAGGTGGTCATTCCCTTGGGCATCGGTTCGTTCTCCCGCATTTTTTGGCGTATTAGCCGATATACGCCTTTCACGGTGCGTCCATTGACCATCAGGGTACCTTGCTTACCACCAATTGAATCACTGACAGAAAAGATCAGTAAGAAACCTGCTTTACCAAAACGGGGACGGTCTAAAAAGGCACCCGCCTGAATCGCATCGGTCATACCCAGGGCTTTGATGGGGTCCGTAAAGGGGCTGCCTTCCCCGGCCCCCCCCGCCGGGTTTAAGGGGCTGTCTTTGCCGCTAACGGTACCGTCTGTAACGATGATCGTGATTTTGGATTCGTTCGTTGGGGTGAATTGGCCAAATGCAGATTGACCGAATAACAGCATAGTACTAAAAAGGATACTAACTTTGAGAAAATTCATAGTTCTTCTACTTGAGATGAATGGTTATTAAAAGGTGATTGATCAAGAGGTAGACGGTATGAAAAAAATATATTGCCAAAATACATTAGATATAAAGATCTTTCAAATCAGATTCGATTTTTTTGCCATTTCTAACTCTATAGATACGGCAAAAATGGATAAAGTCACCGTAAAAAACTGAAATTTTTCAACTGTCGTATACAAATACAATCTTTTGTTTGGTCAAGTTAGGTGATTGTGGCAATTTTGCTGCTTATCAAGCAACAACCTTAATCAAATGAATCCAATTAAAAGAATCTTATTGCTATCGTTCTTCGTACTGACCGTTTTTGGTCTGCGGGCTCAGATTTCAGCCGACTTAGATACGCTGATGGTGCAGAAAGAGCGCATCCCGCTTCGGCTGGCAGAGACTGGACGAAATATAAGTGTTATCGAAAAAGAGGAACTGATGCAAATGGCCTTCACCAGCCTGGACGATTTACTACAATATATCCCAGGTATTGAAGTACAATCTCGTAATGCTTTTGGAGCACAAGGAGATATTACCATGCGAGGAGCTACCTTTTCGCAGGTATTGGTACTGGTAGATGGTATGCGGCTAAATGATCCCCTAACGGCCCATTTTAATAGTTATATACCGGTGGCACCCGCTGAGATCGCTCGCATCGAAGTGTTGCGGGGCGCCGCAGCTGCGATGTACGGAGCCGATGCGGTAGGAGGCGTTATTAATATCATAACCAAGAGTTTTGATGCGAGTTACCAGCAACAAAACGAGATTAGTGGGGCGGTAAATTTTGGTGAAAACCGGCTTGTAAATGCACAGCAGGGTTTTGCCATCAAGAAAGGTAATAGTTTCTTTAGTGGTGGTTTTAGTGTCAACCAATCGGACGGACAGTTAGTTGAGGAGCAGGTCCTGGATAATACGACGCTGGAGGCCTATCGCAATTATTTTGATATTAAAACCCTGGGGTTTAGTTTCGCTCAGCAATTTGATGCGGGTTGGTCCCTGCAGGCACGCCTGGGCTACGACGATCGGGATTTTAGTGCCCGTTATTTTTATACCAGTAGTCCATCTGACAAATCCGTAGAGCAGACCCAGTCCTGGTGGAATCAGCTTCGGTTAGCCAAGGTGGGGCAGAACAGTAGTACCGATATTAATTTGGTCTACAAGAACAATACAGATCAGTTTGTCTTTAGTCCTGATTTTGCTTCTACCAACACCCACGTCACACAACTTTGGAACCTGAACGTCAATCATCTGAGAAAGATTTCGGATGCGTTTTCGCTTAAAACGGGTTTCCAGCTAGATTCGCGGGCTATTGAAAGTAATGATCGGGGCAATCACGATGACATCCACGCCGGCGTCTACGCTATGGGCGTTTATCAGCCCGATCTTCGCTGGAATATGACGGGTAGTCTTCGTTTGGATTACGACGAAAACTATGACCTGGAGTTTACCCCACAAGTAAATATCTCTTATGTTTTACCCGGGGTTACCTTTCGGGCATCCGCCGGAAGAAGTATCCGTGCGGCCAATTATACCGAACGCTTTGTTTCTTTCAATTTGGTCGATCTCACTCCGGGGCGTAACCTTGGGAATCCAGACCTGATGGCAGAGCGGAGCTGGTCCGAGGAATTAGGCGTTGATGTACAACTAACCGAACAATGGAAGTTGCGCAGTACTGGTTTTCTACGCCAGTCGGACAATCTGATTGATTACGTGGAGACCAATGCAAATGAAATACCCAATAATCAAAACCTGCAAGACGGTGCGAATTATTTCTTTGCCCGAAATATCTCTGAGGTGAGCACCCGGGGCTTTGAGTTGGAATCCTGGTATCGCCAATCGCTAGGGGAAGATAATTGGCTCATCTGGTCCTTGGGCTATACTTATCTGAATACCAGCAATGCGGAGGGGATCGTATCCAATTATATTTCCAGTCACGCTCGTCATTTGATAAATACCAACCTGAGTTTTAAATACAAAAGCTGGGAAGGGGCACTGAATGGATTGTACAAACAGAGAAATCCACGGAGTGCTGCGCCGATCAATGCAGACTTAGCCGGAGAATATATGGTTTGGAATACACGGGTCGCTTACCGACTTACGCCTGAGCTGGCCCTAAATGTAATGGTACATAACCTTTTTAACATAGCGTACGCCGATATACTCGGGGCTCGGATGCCCAACCGTTGGATAATGGCCGGGGTAAAATTTGACCTGTAATTATTGTCCAAATCCGCTGGATATTTACCTTCCCAGGTAATTATCTGCAAAGAAAGTCTGGTAGCTTTCTATGGATTTAGACCTTAGTATTTCCCGATAATTATTAAGGCTGATGGCAAAGAGGTCATAATCCGCATTTGTCTCCAGAAAATCATTGCTGTTTTGTTGTACGCCGTCGTGGTATTTCATGGCTTCGGTTCGATCCTTAAAACGTCGGACAATCAACATCGGAATACGATCATCGGCATTATTGCCCAGGAACACATTGGAGATGGTTAATCTCTGCGGTCGGTGAAACTTCTGGTTATAATCGGAGACATTAGCCTTTGCTGTATTTAGATTGATGCTGGGATCAAAAGCAACAATCACAAAGTGTACCTGATTGTCATTCAGGCGGAAGTTACCCTGGGCTTGCTCTTCAGCACCTACCGGAAGACGGCTGCCAGCGCCCAGCATACGGAGTATTTCCCGGGCTGTTCTTTGTTCATCTGTATTCGGATGCTTAGCAATGACCTGATTGAGAGAACTTTTGTAAGCGGTTTCTCCGTCCATTTTTCCGATGGCGAGCGCATGTAAAAGATCAAATCGCGGCTGCAGAGGATTGTCTACACCAAATTTGGTGCGAGCATCCAAAGCCATATCCCTGGCCTTTTGGGTTTGCCCATCGTGGAAGGCCTTGTAAGCTTCGTCGTAATAGTCATTGATGGCCAGTTCTTCATTGGCCATTCGCTCTGCGTATTCCGGATCGGTCAGTACGCGGGCGTATTTACTGGAAGCATAACGGTCCAGGATCTTATCGCGGTACTCGAATGATTTTGACCGATTATTTAATTCATAGTAGGATAGGTATAAATAATACCAGGACTCCAGTTCGTAATTACTTCGGGGGAATCGCTGATTGAGTTCTTCGAGTACTTCCGTTGCTTTTTCATTGTTCTGCAGACGATCGCGGTACAGGGTACCCAGGGCGAACATGGCATCCAGAATGGCCAGTTCGGCTTTTGAACGGTCGGAATCGGTCCGGGGAATATCCGATAGTAGTTCGTTTAACTGATCATCGGTCAGGGCATCCAGGGCGGTGGTATTCTCGATCACGCTTTCTCCTTCTCCGGCAGTGGTGGCAAAGGCATCCCTGGAGCTGCTACTCAATCGCCAGTTGTCAGCGAGCGGCCGGTTACCCCATTTGCGTTGGAATTCGCGGGTACCGCGTTTAACGGCCCGGTCATCGTAAGCAAAGAAACTAGATTCGGCCTGCAGTGCACCTCCGGCCGGAAGGGCTCTGGCTCCATTTACAGCTCCGCTATTCCCACTGGTGGCTGCTGCCCGGGTGGCTTCCTGTTGCGCTTGAAGTTGATTAAAAGCTAATTTCTTTAGCGCTGCTTCTGATTTCAAACCCAGGGCTAAGAGACTATCTTTTTCTTCTATGATCTGGATGTTTTTAGCAATGTCAGCCAGGTTTTCGCTAAGCGAGCTGACGCGAACAAAGCGTTCATCCGATTTTTTCATTACCGAAGCGGTGCTATCGTAGTACAATTTAGCCGGAACGTATTTCTCGCCATCATAATAGAGATCGGCCAGGGCCAGATAAGACTCCGACCGCTGCGAATTGTTGTTGGTATTATAGCTCAGCGACTCTTTGAATAAAGAGATGGCTTCATTTTTATCGCCCTGCTCCAGCGCGATTTCTGCCATGGCGTAGTAGATCTGATCTCGATACTCGTAGTTCTTATCTTCCTTAGCCATTTTTTCCAGACTGGCAAAGGCTTGTTGAGGGGAACCATTTCCACCCCGCCAGGAGTTCAGGGCCATATTCAATCGGCAATTGAAGGCCATTTCAAAATCTGGGTTGCTTTTGAGGACGTTCCCGTAGGCAGCGTAAGCCTTGGCACCATTATTGATTTGCTCGTAGAGCTGTGCTAAAACAAAGCCTTTCCTGGCTTTTTCATTCCTGCTTTTGGTCGTTGCAATCGACTGCTCCAGCGGTTGGATAGCCGAGCCGTAGTCTTCGCGATATACGTGATAATAGGCCAGAGCCTCCCAGGCCTTGGGGAGCACATCATCGTATATTTTAGGGTTTTGCAAGAGGTTATTCAGTATCCGTAGCGCCGTATCGTAGTTGTCGCGTTCAATCAGGGTACGTGCCAGCCAAAGTTGACCTTCCTGATGGGCCGGGCGATGCTTTAGTCCATAATTATCAGGTTCTTCGAATTGTGCTTCGGCTTTTTTGGCGGCTTCTATTTCCGCTTTTTTGGCGTCAGCCACTTCTTCTTTCCGGCTTTTTTTGGCTTCTACTTTTTTCCCTTTTTTACGCATCCGTCTGCGTCGCTTCTGCTCGCGAATGTACTGACGACGACGTTTTTTAGCTGATTTTTTCTTGGCTTTTTTACGGGAGGCCTGTTCTTTCTTTTTATCTTTTCTTGCTTTGGCGGCAGCTTCTTCTTTGGCCAGCTCCACCGGATCAAAATTATTGACTAAATAACGCAAGGCTTTCTCCGCCGACTCGTAATCTTGCTTGTAATAATGGGCTTTACCCACCAACAAGTAGGAGTCATCCACCCATTGGGCCTCGGGGTGCAGGGCTACGACGCGGGTCACCTTTTCGATGGCGGCATCCATATTGGGTGCCATGGCCTGAGGGTTCTCATTAGCAGTAGAGAGATAGAGTGGGAGTAATTGGTTGTAATTATCCTGATGGCTGTCGGCCAGGGATATTTCCGAAGCGGCCAGTAACTCTTTGGCATTAAAATAACCATTGTAGCGGGCGGTGGTATTGTGGTATACTTTACCTAGGGCGGAGATATCTTCCTTTCGCTTTTGCGTAACGCAGCTACTGCTCATCAGGGTGATGATCAGTAATGTATGTATCCAGTATTTTTTACTTGGTGTCCGTTTCATCCTTATAAATTCCCGTTAAATTGTCCTAAATTTTCTTTCTAATCCGGTAATTGGGATATTTTTGCCGAAGCACAGCAATATCACTGTTGGCTTATTGGTTTAATTGTACTCCTGAGGTGGAGTCAGGTATTAAACTCCCTTTCGGAAAAAAATATTATCCTTTAACGGGCGTAAAGTTAGCGATTTATGGAAGAAAAAACAGGGAGGTGGGAAAAGTGGCGTGAAAAACTACAACACGCCTACCGTTTGGTCATCATGCGGGATGAGACTTTCGAGGAAGTTGGCTCTTATAAGTTAAATCTACTGAACCTATATTTGGTGCTCAGTACCATTGTTGTAGTGGTAGCTGCGCTAGTTTTTGTATTGATCGCTTTTACCCCGCTGAAGAGTTATCTGCCCGGCCAGGTTAATGGTACTAGCAAACGGGAAGTTATTCAACTCAACCGGGAAATTGATTCCCTCACCCAAACCATGTCCGATTGGCAATTAGTGATGCAGGCCGAGAAAAACCGCCTGATGCAACGCCTGGATGAGCTACCAGCGGATACGGAGCCTGCCACTATTCCCGATTCAATCTTACAAATGGATGAACTGGAGCTCGCTGAGGTAGATGAGCAATTGCGCGAAGAAGTACAAATCGACCAGATTGGAGCCGCGATGCGTTCGGCACCCAGTCGTAACCCCTTCCAAAATAAAAAACGCCTGGAACAGCTTTTTTTCGTTGCACCCGTGACGGGAGAGATCAGTGCCGGATATAGCCCCTCCAAAAACCACAACGGGGTGGATGTGCTGGCCCCAAAGAATACCCCCGTCAAATCGTCGCTGGATGGTTACGTTTTCCTCTCCGACTGGACGCTGGAAACGGGGAATACGATTGGTATTCAGCACGGTAATAATATCATTACTTTCTATAAGCACAATTCTGCCTTACTGAAACCAGTGGGTAGTTTCGTAAAAGCGGGAGAAGCGATTGCCATTATCGGGAATACCGGTACCCAATCCGATGGACCCCATCTACATTTTGAGTTGTGGTACAACGGGAAAGCGGTGAACCCGGTAGATTACATCAGTTTTTAAGCGGAACGTTCAGACTGCTTAAAGAGCGCCTGGAAAGCATCTTCCACCTTCGGGTAAGCAAAGTCAAATCCCGTAGCTTCCGTTTTATCTGCCGAAACCCGGGCACTACTCAGGACGGCATCGGCCATTTCTCCCATACCAAGTCGCAGCGCAAAAGCAGGAGCGGGAACCAGCAAGGCTTTTGCATTTTTGGCATCCACCATGGCTTTGACCAATGCTTTGTTGCGCACAGGATGGGGGGCAACCCCATTGTAGAATCCCGCCATCTCTTCATTTTCCAGGGCGTGTATAAATAGCCTGGCCACGTCATCGATATGTACCCAGGAGTACCAGGCCTGACCATTACCAAAATAAGGAGCCACACCTACGGGTAGGCTCATCATCATCTTCGGTAAGGCACCTCCCTCAGTAGAGAGGACAACCCCAATCCGGATGCCCACGGTTCGGATACCGGTAGGCTGCCAGTCTTTGATGGCCGCTTCCCACGCTCGGCAGCTTTCAGCCAGGAAGCCACTTTGGCCCGGTTCGCTTTCTTCCGTTAGCAGGGTGTCGCCGCGGTCGCCGTAAATACCAATGGCGGCGCTGGCAAGGTAGGCTTTAGGTGGGGTAGCGCGTTCCAGGGCTGCTTTACGCAAAAGAGCATTGCTCTTAGTCCGACTGTCGATAATTATTCGCTTGCGGTCCGAGGTCCAGGGCTTATCCGCAATACCAGCTCCAGCCAGGTTGATGATATAGTCGGCTTGCTCAACGGCTTCCATATCAATACTTTGCCGGTGCAGATCCCACTCGTAAGCGGGATATTTTGCTTCCAGGTTTTTGCTTCGGCTGAGATGCAGGACGGTATGCCCTTCAATTTGCAGTAATTCGCTGAGTCGGTTGCCGATGAGGCCGGTGCCACCACCAATAAGTACAGTTGCCATGCGTGGATATATTTCTAAGTAAACAGTCGGTGTGGCTACTGGTTCATCTGGGCTGGTTGATTTTGGGAAATTGTGGGGAGAATAAAAGGGGTTTTAAAAAAAAATTGTAATTTCGAAGGCAATCTCTTAAACATACCAAAATTAACACTCATGAACTATTTAAATGCATCTGCGGTACTGGCCTTTGTTATGCTGCTAGTTGCCTGTAAACCCGAACCCTCCACTGACCAAATCGATTATAAACGTACCGAGAATTCCGTAGCCGTTCGTCTGGAGGCCGATGTAGCTAATCTAAATCCACTGGTTTCTAAAACGGGTTACGAAAGTCAGGTTATTTGGCAGCTCTATACCTATCCCTGCTCTTTTGATTACGAAACCCTTGAGTTTATTCCCGAGACCTTAAAAGAATTACCGGTAATAGAAGAAACCACAGCTTCCGGAGCTCCCGGCAAATACGCCATCAGGGCGGAAATACTGGAGGAAGCCGTCTGGTCGGATGGTACACCGGTTACGGCGGCAGATTATCTATTTACCATTAAAGCTATGCTGAATCCCCTCGTAGATGCAGCTCGATACCGGGTAGTATTCAATACACTGGATCTTTCAGCGATCACCCTGGATGAAGAGCGTCCCAAGCAATTCACCGTATATCTGAACTCTACCTCTATCTTAGATTTGGAAACCCTCTTCAATCTTTTGCCGATTCTACCCCGGCACATCATGGATTCCGAAGGGTGGTTAGCAGAAATCGCATTAGCGGATCTGATGGATACCGAAAGGGCAGATGTCCTGGCTACCTCGGATGAAAATTTACAGGCTTTTGCCCAGCAACTGGCAGATCCGGAATTTGCAAGAGACATTGCCAAGTTGACGGGATCCGGACCTTACGAAATCGTCGACTGGGTAACGGGGCAGCGCGTGACTTTGCAACGCAAGAATAATTGGTGGGGTGATCAGGTATCCAAAGAGACCCACCCTTCTCTGGTCGCCTACCCCGAAGAGTTGGTGTACCGTCCTATTGACGATCCAACCGCGGCTTTAGCCGCTTTGAAGTCGGAGGAGATTGATGTCATGAATCGTATTCCGGAATCGGAATTTGAAGCCTTGAAAGAGGACTCCGTTGCCGGTGAACGTTACCAGCTGGAAGCCATTAGTAGTATGGCCGTGTACTATTATTCCTTTAATACGGATAATCCCAAGCTCGCAGACCCCAGGGTTCGACAGGCTATTGCCAATGCAGCAGATATTGATGAAATCCTGCAAACGGTTTACCTGGGCTACGGAGAGCGTACCGCCTCTCCGGTTTTGCCGTCTCAGGCTTACTATAATGAAGAACTCCCCATTATTCGCCAGGATATTGAAAAAGCTAAACAGCTTTTGGCAGAAGCCGGCTGGGAGGACACCAACAACAACGGTATCGTCGATAAAGAAATTGAAGGAGAGCAAATGGAACTCAGTATTGAAGTGCTGACCATCCAGACGGAGAATTCCAGAAACACGGCCTTATTGCTGAAAGATCAATTAGAGCAGGCAGGCATCGATCTGCAACCTAAAGCGGTAACCGGAACCGTTCTGCTGACTAATTTGCGTAATAAAGAGTATGAAGTTGCCAGTGTCGGTAGTAGTGTGACGCCCGTTTGGCATCCCGGTCAGTCCTGGTACTCACAAGGCGGAAGTAATCGTACGGGTTTTGGTACGGCCAAATCAGACGCGATGATCGATGAGATTTTGGTAACCTTTGACTTGGAAAAGCGTAAAGAATTATATGAGGATTTACAGCAGGAGATATACGAGCAGCAGCCGGTACTTTTCTTGTACGTACCTCAGACTACCGTTGCGGTACACAACCGTTTTGAAGCGCCGTTGACGAATATTTTTCCTTGCTACGATCCTCGTTACTTCAAATTAAAAGAAGCATTCCAAGAGCTATAATCAGGTATGGCGGCATATATTCTCAGGCGTTTATTATTGTTTATCCCCACTTTGTTGGTGATCTCGCTGATTGCTTTCGGCCTGAGTAAGCTTGCCCCCGGCGATCCGGTTTTGCTTTATTTGGAAGGCGCAGGTAATAGTGAAGTGGCGGAGACTCCTCTGCGTAAGCGTACCTTCGAAGAAGTTCGTCGCAAACTGGGTATAGACCAACCCGCTTTCTATTTTGCCGTAAGGCCACAAGCCTATCCAGATACGCTCTATAAATTGTTAACCCAGCAGGAACGCCAGGTAGCTCGCCAATGGATCGGACAGACCGGCGACTGGTCAAAAGTACGCGCTTATCAGGGCCGCCTGAGCGATTTGTACAAAAAGAGCCAGTCGCTACCGGATCGTTTAGCGCCCGAATACCTGACCAGTATCCGTCGTCGGCTGAAGGATTTAGCCTCCGTGGCAGATACCTCGCTACTGCGAAAGCGCCTGGATTTGCACCGCCAGGAAATGACCGCTGGCGGTCTGAAAGCGGCTCTGGAGCCTGAGCAATCTGCTTTTACTAATGCTTATCAAGACTTGTTGAACACCCATAATAAGGGGGCTTTGCTACGTCCTAAATTTGTTTGGTACGGCTGGAATAATCAGTATCACAGCTGGGTCACGGGGCTGCTAAAGGGGGAGCTGGGTTATTCTTTTCGCGATGGCTTGCCGGTAGGTAATAAGGTGCGTTTTGCTTTGTCCTGGACCTTTTGGCTAAATACCCTTGCGCTGATTATCGCTTATGGTTTGTCGGTCTTTTTAGGAGTAATAATGGCCCGCTATAAGGGTAAAACGCTGGATAAAAGTCTGTCTTTGGGTCTGTTTTTACTTTATTCCCTACCTTCCTTCTGGATTGCGACTTTGTTACTGATCTTTTTCGGTACACCCGATTACAATATGCAGTTCTTTTCGGTGACGGCCCTGAGTGATCTGGACTATGCTGCTCCCTTTTGGACTCGATTTGGTACGGTGGCGCAGCAAATGGTATTGCCTATATTTTGTTTGTCCTACGGCTCCATAGCGGCGATCAGTCTGCAGATGCGCGGGGGGATGGTAGAGGCCTTGGGACAGGATTACATTCGGACCGCTTACGCAAAAGGGCTACCCAGGCGCAAGGTCATCTGGAAGCACGCCTTTCGTAACGGTTTGTTTCCGATTATTACTATTCTGGGGGCATTATTTCCGGCGACGATTGCCGGTTCGGTAGTAATTGAAAAAATATTTAATATTCCCGGTATGGGGCGCTTAATGATTGAATCCATCGGGGCCAAGGATTGGCCGGTCGTATACATCATCATGCTGCTATCGGCGATCTTGACCATGGCGGGTATTCTGTTGGCTGATCTGTTATATGCTTTGGTAGATCCCCGGGTACGCCTGGGTAAAAAGTCGGGGAACTGATGGAAGACAAGAAAACATATAACTACTGGAGACAAGTAAGAGCCACTTTTTGGAGCCGTCGTTCCAACCGTTGGGCGCTACGCGGCTTATTTTTTCTGGTTTTCGTAGCGGTATTCGGCGATTTCATCGCTAATGAAAAGCCCTTGTATTGTAAACTGGATGGGCAGGTGAGTTTTCCCGTTCTGAAACAGTACGGTATACAGTTGGGCTGGGTAGAAGCCGAGGCGGCTTACTTTAATGCCAATTGGTCCGATCTGGACTACGAGGCGGTGGTTTTCCCGCCGATTCCCTACTCAGCGAGTACTTTTGATCGCTCTAATATGCAGTTGACCAGTCCTTTTGCCCAGCAAAACATTCCTTCCTGGCGTTGGCGACACTGGTTGGGCACCGATGAGGTGGGGCGCGATATTGCTGCCGGCCTGGTGTCGGGTACGCGTACGGCTCTACAGGTGGGATTAATTGCCATGTCGATTGCCACTCTAATTGGCTTGTTTTTGGGCTTATTAGCGGGTTATTTTGGCGATGATTCCTTTCGGTTGCGGGCCTTGCCTATGGGGCTTTATCTGTTGGTTTTACCTTTCCTGATTTTTTATGCCTTTATGGTGGACGCTAGTGTTTTGCCTTTTGGGGGGATTTGGCTCTTCCGCCTGGTATTTTTCCTGTTGATGAGCTTTCTTGTTTTTAGTCTGGGGGGGCTGTTGAGTAAGTGGTTTCGCTTTCGCAAAAACTGGACCCTGCCATTGGATAGTCTCATCATGCGCCTGGTAGAAGTGATTAATTCTTTGCCGGGTTTATTACTGATTTTGGCCGTACTGGCCATTGTCAAAGCACCTTCCATTAGCTACGTGATGGTGGTGATTGGCCTGATTAGCTGGACTTCCGTGGCCCGGTATATCCGTGCGGAGTTACTAAAAATAAGGCAACTGGACTATATGGTGGCGGGAAAAGCACTCGGCTACAGCCATACACGCCTACTCTGGCGCCATGCTCTACCCAATGGCATCCGTCCCGTTTTGATTGCGGTGTCCTTTGGTATGGCGGGCGCTATTCTTTTGGAAGCCTTTTTATCCTTTCTGGGTATTGGCCTGCCCGCCGAAGCGGTCACCTGGGGCTCCCTAATCCGTAAGATTCAAGCAAATGCGACTACTGGTGCCTGGTGGATTGCTCTGTTTCCCGGCCTGGCGATCTTCTTTACCGTAACCATATTTAACCTAATTGGCGAAGGCCTGACCGAGGCGATGAGTGAGTAAGGGGTCTTATTCCTGTAGTTTTTCACCGAAAGCCAGATCACCCGCATCACCCAGCCCGGGTACGATATAAGACTTGGCCGTCAGCTCTTCGTCAAGGTCGATGGTCCACATATCGGCTTCCGGGAAGTAGCGCTTGAGGTAGTCGATGCCCTCGGCGGCGGCGATAGCGCATACGAAATGGAGCTGTTTGGGTTGACCAAATTCGAGTAAGGCATCGGCGGCGAGCTTGAGTGAGGAGCCGGTAGCGATCATGGGATCACAAATGATCAGCACTTTGCCTTCCACACTGGGACAACTTACGTAGTCGACGTGGACTTCAAAACTACCGTCTTTATGGTGCTTTCGATAAGCAGAGATGAAAGCATTATCGGCCCGGTCCAGAATACTGAGCATTCCCTGGTGTAGGGGCAGCCCCGCCCTGAGCACGGTGGCCAAGACCAGTTCGTCTGCGGGCACCTCGGGACTGGCGGTACCCAGTGGGGTATCGACATTTTTGGTTTCGTATTCGAGTTGTTTACTGATTTCATAGGCCATGATTTGGCCAGTGCGTTCCAGGTTTTTGCGGAAGCGCATAGGATCGAGCTGTATCTTCTCGTCGCGCATTTCGGTCAGGAACTGATTAAGAATACTATTTTCTTTGCTTAATTGATGTAGCATATTAGATGAATTTTTTTATCAGTTTTTCGTAGTGTATCTTCCAGTCTTCCCAGCCTTCCAGTTCCGCAAAACTACTATTGTGCCAAACCGTATATACCTGGCCGTTTACAGCTTTCGCAGCCTGGGCGAAAGATAGGACTTTTTCTGAAAGAGAAGAATGATCTTTGTCTACTACCCGTCGAAGGGCCTGATCCATCATCACGAAGGGATGTAACATCAGGCCGGTCTTCTGCTCCTGTTCTAAATCGTACCAGGGGAAAGGACGAGCAATGCCAGCACGGAATCCGGGCTGGTCGGCAAAGCCCAGGGAGTATTCTTTTTTGATCCCTCGCTGCCAAAGCTGACGATAGGTAGCAGGCAGATTCAGTACGAGATAATGCTGACGGCTACGTTCTGCTTTTTGGCCGGTGATGTCTGCAAAGCGTTGGAATTCTTTGGATAACTGGGCTTCATTCTGCCCCGAACGGATACTGGGGTGTATTCCGGTCGGGTATTGCTGTGCAAGTCGCCGGAACAACTGTTTTTGTGCCGGGTGGTTTGCCCGGATATTGCGATCTAAACCTCCGTAATCACCGAGTAAAAAGAAATAAATCGGCTGCAACTCGTACCGTTGATGAAGCTGATCCAGGAAGTCGAAGGTGTCGAAAGGATCTTTCTCCAGCCCCCGGAATACCCGCCAGCGTTGTCGAAGTCTGCTGAGGTCTGCTTTTACCAAATCTTTAGTTATGGCACCCAGTTGCCGGGGAGAACTTCGATGCTTATAGGCCCAGCTGATATCAATATCGTAGGTCGGCGTGTACTGGTATTTCGGAAAAGTAGGTGAGAAATCCGGCCACTGCCGTCGGAGCTTATGGACCATTTGCAGACATAATTCATCGATGACTGGCCGCTGGAGTAGATGGGCCTTGTATAATCGACTTTGCCTGGCTGGCAAACGGGCTAAATGGTCTTTAGGGCTGCGGTCTTGATACAGCTCGTATTGACTCAAAACGTAAAAACAAAAGGCCAGAACATCGAAGTCATAAGCCTTTTTTTCAGGGCCCGGCCCGCTCAGATACTCAGAGGTCTGTGTAAATAGCTGCGAAACAACAAAACCCTGATATTCTGTGTTATCCTGTAAAAGACCGCTAGCCGGTATAAAGAGGCCTGAAGACTTAGCATTCGTAGACGTATACTGAATTTTTGGACCGGTATAATGCTGATAATCCGCCTGAACCTGGGTTATCCGATAGTCCGCCTGAACGATATAGTGAAAAAATACGTCTAAAACGTACCTCAGGCGCTGAGACGTTCTGGTCGTATAAACTAATATGGGTTCTTGATTGCTAAGCATTCGTCATTAATCTGCCAAAATGAATAATTATCCAGCAAATGTTGGGTATTTTTCCTAAATTACAAAAGCTATCTCACTAGTAAATAACGTGCATATGAGGATTAAATCGATAATTTTGCTGGGTTTATTTTGTTGTGTGGCTGTATTCGTGCAGGCGCAGCAGGTATTAGACCTGGGCAAAAATAATTATGACGACAAAAAAGGACTAGTCTATTTACAAGAAAATACCTTTGAATTTAATCTACATACCAACGGAGCGGCTATGGGCTTGAATTTCGGTACCATTGAAACCTATTACCGAACCAAATTTTGGCACGTAAGTATTGGAGAACTTAAGCATTTTCGCCAGACGCGCCAAAGCCGTAGTCTGCAGGGTGGATTGGGTAGTAATTTCCGTTCTTTTGTGTTCGGAAAGCAAAATAACCTTTTTGTATTACGCGGTGGGTATGGTCAGAAGACCTACTTTTCTGAAAAAGCACGCACCAAAGGGGTCGCGGTGGGATATTCCTTCGAGGGTGGTCCAACCATCGGTATGTTGAAGCCTTACTATCTCATTTTACGCTACGTCAACGAGAGTCCTGGTAGCCAGAATTACCGCAGTGAAAGGTATACGGAAGAAAACGCCCTTCGCTTCTTAAGCAATGAAAATATCTTCGGCGCAGACAACTTCCTCAAAGGGTTATCTGAAATTAAATTTCGCCCCGGCTTGCACGGGCGGGTTTCTATGCATTTCGACTGGGGCTCCCTGGATGAGTTCATCAAAGCGATAGAACTGGGCGTAATGGCCGACGTATTCCTTAACGAAGTGCCGATTATGATCGAATCGCAGTACACTCCCGGGATTGATAACCAGGCGGTCTTTGTGAACCTGTTCTTGAATTTCCAGTTTGGAAAACGCAAATAGTATCTCAATATATCAGCCGTAAGATTACTCCATTTTTACAAACAATTCCGCTCTCGGAAATGTATGTAAATATGACTTTAGCCTTCGAACTTTGCCCTTTATCCTTATTACCTAGTATATTTGCTTTCGCAAAAAATAAAAAGCGATGATTGATTTACCAATCGTAGATAAGAAAGAACCAAAGCGTCGGAAACCGGATTGGCTACGCGTCAAGCTACCGATCGGTCCTAACTATAAAAAAGTACGCTCCCTGGTAGAAGAATATAATTTACATACCATCTGCCAAAGCGGTAATTGTCCCAATATGGGGGAATGCTGGGGCGCTGGTACGGCCACTTTTATGATTTTAGGTAATACCTGTACGCGCTCTTGCTCTTTTTGCGCCGTGAAGACGGGACGTCCACCTGAGTACGATGAAGACGAGCCCAGAAGGGTAGCCGAAGCCATCGATCTGATGGGCGTGAAGCACGCCGTGCTTACTTCCGTTAATCGCGATGAACGCAAAGATCGGGGTGCCGAGATATGGTACCAAACCGTTGTGCAGGTGAAAGAACGTACACCCCAGGTGACGATTGAGACCCTTATCCCGGACGTTAAGGCCACCTGGTGGGCACTGGAAAGAATGATCAGTGCCGGACAGGAAGTCGTCTCGCATAATATGGAGACGGTACAAAGTCTTTACAGGAAGGTGCGGCCACAAGCCAAATACGATCGCAGTCTGGAGCAGATTAAGCGTACCAAAGAGTTTGGGAAACGCACCAAATCGGGCATCATGGTCGGAATAGGGGAGACCAAAGAGGAAGTCTTTCAGATTATGGATGATCTGCGGGAACACGGCTGCGATGTACTGACCATCGGCCAATATCTGCAACCCACTAAAATGCACCTGGAAGTAGCTGAATTCGTCCACCCGGATGTATTCAAGCTCTACGAAGAAGAAGGAATGAAGCGTGGATTTGACTTTGTGGAAAGTGGCCCGCTGGTGCGTTCTTCCTATCACGCCGAGCGGCACTTGTAGACCTGAAATAGATCAAATGTAAAATAGATACTGACTTAATGAGTAAAACAGCCACCAGTAATCCTCCCAATGATTTGATCCTAAAACGGTTTCGTTTTAGCCGGGAGGATTATCATCTATTGGAAAAAGTGGGACTGCTTACCGAGGATAGTCCCGTAGAATTAATTAATGGAGAAATTATTGAGATGAGCCCCATCAATAGTTTACACGCTGGTACGGTGAAGCGCTTATTGCGTTTTTTGAGCAATTCCTTAGCCGACCAATATCTTATAGGTGCTCAGGATCCCATCGATCTTGGTGAGTATTCGGAACCAGAGCCAGACCTTTCAATACTAAAATACCGGGAAGATACCTATATCGATTCACATCCAAAGGCTACAGACATACTATTATTAATCGAAGTGGCGGACTCCAGCCTGGAGAAAGACCGAACCGTAAAACTACCGCTCTACGCCAAAGCGGATATCCCGGAAACCTGGATCGTCAATTTGCAGGATGCAAAAATTGAAGTGTACCAGAATCCAGGCAAAGAGAAATACCAGGAGGTCCAAATTTTTCAGTCTGGCGATACCATCTCTCACCAATTATTTGGCGATTTATCGGTTGAAGCTATTCTAAAATAGTACTTACCCCTATGCCACTACTACTATTTGCATTCCATCCCCCACTGCTGAGAGTAGTGGGTGTCATTTGGAGTTGCTGCTGGTAAAGAGGATGCGTAGGACTTGACTGATCTCATTTCCAGATAATGATTGTTTTGTACAAACTTAACCAAAGGATTTGATCTGAGATCAGAGAAGTGATTTCTGGTATTAGCTCCTTTTTTGTTGTAAGTAGGTTGCCCATATTGAGTCTGTAATAAGGTGCTGGCTTTTTTGGGCTAGTTCGAGGCGCAAAAATCGCGGATAGCCTAGCTATCCAAGGCTTTTTGCAACGAAGAAATCGCC
>Ga0102940_1000290_pt1 | contig 35098 bp, 32 predicted proteins | sample SalPonR2_C_D1_MG_FD_78215 | JGI IMG/M metagenome (GOLD analysis project Ga0102940, IMG submission 78215) | Salt pond soil microbial communities from South San Francisco under conditions of wetland restoration - Salt Pond MetaG R2_C_D1_MG | ecosystem: Environmental > Aquatic > Marine > Intertidal... | reverse complement strand
CAATCATACTACAAAAGTTTAGCCCCTTGTACGGTACTGCCTTGATAACTTAACGTGAGATTGAGGTTCAATGTGGACGAATCACTTTACCTAATCTTCAATACCTGATACCCCCTGCCATACCCTATACTCAATGAACGGCTCGGCGAAGTTTGATAATCCTAGCGCAAAGTACAGTCAACCTAAACCTCATCGCTACCGGTATATTGAACATGGCCCAATTTCACTTCGGGAAATCCCACTTCATTATAAAAGTGTATAATATTTCGGAAAAAAGCTGCTTTATTCTACCAAATGGCCTGGCGCGGAGATTAAACCAAACGGGCATGCCAGCTATCGCGCAACGGTTTGCGAAAAGACGCCACAAATGACGCTTTGTCATTGATCAATGTATCAAAAACCGGGGTGTCGTCGGTGATATGACCATCCCGATAGGCCCGTTCGAAGGACTCGCGATTCACGGTATGCACCTTTCCCTCATCATCCTGATAGCTAAACTGCATGCGATTGAATAAGTCAACGCCATAGGTAGCCTGCAATTCTTTCAGGAAGTATACTGACTTATCGATGGAGCATCCGCTGGCATCTGCCTGGCTCTCGTCCACCATAAGTACGATAAAACGCTCGTAAAAGACATCCGCCCAGGCACGTAAGGCCCGGTTATGACTGACCCATTGACTGGCGAATTGGCGCAACTTGTGGCGAATATCTTCTATTTCCTGCGCACTGAACGGACGATTACTCTGATAAATCCAGAGCCGTGTTGTATCCGGAAGTTGTTCGTATGCTGTCAGTTGTTCAACCATATACATTTTTTAATTATACATACATAATGTAAGCATTGCGGTCCGTTAGCCACATCCTTTACGCAAAATTTACCGTTTTTTGGCGCAAGCCTACGCACCATCCATATTATTGACAATAAGTTCAGCCAGGTCATAGACCATTACCTCCTCTTCCTTGTCTTTGGAAGTAACTCCATCCTGCATCATCGTCAGGCAAAATGGACAATTGGCGGCAATAATACCCGCGCCGGTATCCAGGGCTTCTTCGATACGCTCGATGTTGATGCGCTTGTCCCCCGGCTCGTCCTCTTTGAACATTTGAGCACCACCGGCACCACAGCATAATCCATTTGACTTGCAGCGTTTCATCTCTACCAATTCGGCATCAAGCTGTTCCAGCACTTTACGGGGCGCTTCGTAGATGCTGTTGGCCCGTCCCAGGTAACACGAGTCGTGATAGGTGATTCGTTTTCCCTGGAAAGAGCCTCCCTCTTTCATCTTAATACGCCCTTCATCAATTAATTGTTGAAGAAGTTGGGTATGGTGAATAACATCGTAGTTCCCGCCCAGGGCTGGATACTCGTTCTTCAGGGTATTGAAGCAATGAGGGCAAGCCGTTACGATCTTTTTCACCTCGTACATATTGAGGGTCTCAATATTTTGTAGGGCTTGCATCTGAAAAACAAACTCGTTTCCGGCACGCCGGGCCGGATCGCCCGTACAGCTTTCTTCATTACCTAAAATGGCAAAATCGACTCCCACCGCATTCATAATTTTCACGAAGGCTTTCGTGACTTTTTGAGCCCGGGCGTCGAAGCTTCCGGCGCAACCTACCCAAAATAATATCTCTGGTTGTCGGCCTTCATTGGCCAGTTGAGCCATAGTTGGCACTAAGGATTTAGCAGACATGTAGTAGTATATTTTATCGTCCTAATGAACGCTCTGTGATCAATAAATTAAGCTTCCTCTTGCTCCGAGGCGAAATCTTTAGCCCATTGCTCGCGTTCGGTCGGCATAGACCAAACCACCCCACTGTTTTCCACAGCCGTAAACATTGGCACCCAGTCGGCTGGCCCGGCTGACTCGGTAAGGATCTCATAGCGCCGCATCTTTAAGATTGGCTCCAGTGGATTAATTAATACCGGACACGCTTCCACACAGGCATTACAGGTCGTGCAGGCATGAAGTTCTTCCCGCGTGATGTAATCGAACAAAGATTTATCGTCGTTGAAATTATCCTTACCCAGTGGTTGCTCCGGGTTGGCCTTGTATTCCTCCGCGCCGGAATCAATCTTCTGCCCAACTTCGGTAGCACGATCCCGAATATCCATCAGGATTTTCCGGGGCGATAGCTTCTTACCAGTTATATTTGCCGGACAAACCGCAGTGCACCTCCCGCATTCCGTACAGGAATAGGCATCCATTACATTTTTCCAACTCAGGGTAAATATGTCATTGGCGCCAAACTCGGGTAGTTCTTCGTCCATGGCAGTATTAGCATCCTCCGGGGCATCTCCCAAACCCATCATAGATTTCACTTCGTTCATAATAGCCGGCATATTCTCCATTTCACCCCGTGGCTCCAATTTGGCATAGTAGGTATTGGGAAAGGCAAATAAAATATGCAGGTGTTTAGAATAAGGCAGATAATTTAGGAAGAGGAAAACCATCAGGATGTGCAGCCACCAACCTGCGCGCTCCAGCAGATGCAGCGTATCGTAATTGTCAACACCACCAAAAAGTAGAGGCCCCAACCAGCTGCTGACCGCAAAACTTCCCGTATCCGGATACTTACCCGCCGGCCCCAGGCCTTCCTGTTGAATGACCATATCCGTACCATTCATGGTAAAGATTCCTACCAAAAGTATAATCTCAAAAATAAGAATAAGGTTGGCATCCAGTTTGGGCCATCCTTTCATTTCCGGTTTCTTAAAGCGGGGAATAGATAAGCCATTCCGACGAATAAGAAAGATAACAGTCGCCACAAAAGCTCCTAAAGACAACACCTCAATGAAGCTAATAATGAACGTGTAAAAGCCGCCAAGATAAGGGGCAAAAAACCGGTGTTGACCGGAGATGCCATCGATAAAAATCTCAATGAGCTCAATCTGTGTAATGACAAAAGCAACGTAGAGGATAAAATGTAACACAGCCGGAATGATGCGCTTAAACATCTTTTTTTGGCCAAAAGCCACCAACAACATATTGCGCAGACGCTGACTCTTATCGCCGGTGACAGGCTCGTCCTGCCCCAGCAAAATGTTCCGGCGAATTTTCATAAATTGGCGGGTGGCTAAGCCAATCGCGGCGACCGATACAATGATGAAAACGAGTTGTTGTACCATGCGGTATGTTTTGTATTTGGAAAGCGAACGATTTGCGATACCTCGAGCTCCTAACGTCAGCTAGAAAGTGGAATCCCTGATGAATACGCAAAGCATGTTTAAATTTAGCGAAATTTCGCTAAAAACTATAAACTGCCAACCGTAAACTAAGGAATAAGTATAACTTTTTATGCTATTCAAACTGATTTTAAATAGGCTATCCGGCGGCATTGCCCGGCAATGTGTATCTTGTCGTTTCAGCTAAAATGCTCTGCCATGATTATTCTGTCGCACCACCAAATCGAGCAAAAAGTACATCGCCTGGCCATTGAGATCCTGGAAAACAACTACGGCGAGGAAGATATTATCCTGTTGGGTATTAATCACCGCGGCATGCGCTTTGCCGAAATGTTGCTGGAGCGGTTGCAAGAAATATCGCAGACCCGCTTTGAACTATACAATTTGCGGATTTCACCTCAGGCCCCGCTGAGTCAGCCCGTCGAGATTGATTTCCCCCTGGAGGATATGGATGGCCGAACCATCATTGTTGTGGATGATGTCGCCAATACAGGACGCACCCTATTCTATGCCTGTAAACCGCTGCTGAACATCTTACCCAAACGACTGGAAACCGCAGTGCTGATCGACCGCAAGCACAAATCGTTCCCAATCCGCGTAGATTATATGGGACTTTCCCTGGCTACTACCCTCAAAGAGAATATTGATGTGCAAATACTGAAAGGCGAAGCTGCCGTATACTTAAATTAAAAAGAGGCGCCAAAATGGCACCTCTATCGTTTCTTATTTTTTCTTGTTTTTCTTTTGCTGCTCCTGAATTCGCCGTTGCTCTTCTACGGCTTCTTCCAGTCGTTTCCTGAATCCGGATTTCTTCTTTTTGGGCTTTTTCCGGTAGGCTTCCATCTCTCGCTTTATTTTATCCTGATCGATAATGTAATTCTTGGTGATCAGGGTCTGCGCAATGTTGGTCAGGTTAGAGAACAACAGGTAAGCCGTAAGACCACTGGCATAGCTATTGAAGAACCCAAGGAAAAACAGAGGCATGATATACTGCATATACTTCATGGCCGGATTAGCACTCATATCCATGTGCCGGCTGTTGTAGTAGGTGTAGATCAGCGTAGTTATTGCCCAGAGGACGGTAAAGAGCGAAATGTGTGCACCAATACCCAAAGGCACGGTGAACGGCAATTGGAAGAACTCATCGTACGAAGACAAATCATTAGCCCACCAGAAGCCTTCCTGACGAAATTCGATCGAGGCCGGGAAGAACCGATAGAGAGCAAACCAAATTGGCATTTGCAAAACAAGCGGCAGACAGGACCCAAGTGGATTCACTCCGAATTCACGATACAGCTTCATCGTTTCCATTTGTGCCTGTTGTTGATCGTCTTTGTGTTTCGCCCGGACTTTCTCCATTTCGGGTTTCAGCGCACTCATTTTAGACTGGCTGTACAGCATGCGGTAAGTCAGGGGGTACAATGCGAGCTTAACCAATAGGGTAAGCACCAGGATTACGATCCCCTTACTTCCGAATATATTGGACAGGAAACCAAAAACCGGACGTATGATCCAACGGTTTACCGTACCGAAAATACTCCAGCCAAAGGGAACAATATCCTGTAGGTCGTAGCCAAAACCACGTAGGCGTTCAAACTTATTCGGCCCAATGTAGAAGACCATGTCGAACGTTTCATCAGCCGATCGATCGTAGGGAATAGCAATCTCTGAAGTTAAGCGCTTGAGATCAGATGACTCATCTCCCATATTAGTCACGGTCAGGTCAGCACTTTTAAATGTCTTCTCCGCCAACAAGGTACTATTGAAAAACTGATTCGAATTAGATACCCATTTCAGAGGTTCGTCGTCGATCATTTTCTCGGCATCTCCCGTACGCTTAAGCTGACGCGCCCGGTCGTCCACTTTTTTGTAGTAGGTCGTAGCGTAGGTGCGCTCGACCCGGCTATTCTTTTCTACCTTATCGAGGTAGTTGACCCATTCCAGATCGATAGCATCGACGGTTGCTGCCAGAATACTGTTCAACCCTTTAAACCGCAGGTGGTATTCCATGTGATAAGAATCCGGATCTAAAACATAGCGTTGTTCAAAGAACCGGCCTTCCCCGGCAGGAGCCCGAAAAATGAGTTCATTATCATTCAGGGTGGGCTCAAAATAGAGCTCACTGGAATTAACCCCTCCGGTAGGTAGAGAAGCAATAGGTAGGAAATAATTAAACTTGTTTTTTTCGTCTTTCAACAGATACAGGGGCACCTGCACGTCATTGCGGGCAGAATCTTTGACAATTTTATAGTGCTGCTTAATCAGCGCTTCGGTAATCTTTCCTCCCTTATTGGAAAAAGTGATTTTTACGTATTCATTTTCCAGTACGGTCTTTTCTTCGGTACCACTGGCGGCCGGAGCAAAAGGACCGTAAGCGGCCCGCAACTGACCACTGCGCACAGAGTCGGGTAAAGATACGCCGGCATCCCCAGCAGCAGCAGCAGTTTCCGTGGTGGTAGCAGGAACATCAGCCGCCGCATTGTCCGCCAGTTGCTGCTCTTGTTGTACTGCCTCAATCTGAGCCAGAGAGTCCTGACGGCGTTTTTGCGCCTCCACCTCTTCCGGCGAGGGCTGAGTCAGGTACTGCCAGGTAAAGAAAAGAACGAAAATGAGGCCAATCCCTATGATAGAATTTCGATCCATTATTGGTAATTTGTTCGTGGCTTAGCTCGACAAATTTTTATTCTACTGATTTTTAGAAGAATTTGTGCCGATTGGGCGCCAATTTTATACGCTTTTCGTAAAGCAGGGCAAAGGTACGATTTATCCGCCTTAAACGTAATTAGAATAGACAATTCTTTGCCTACTCCTGATGAACGACCTCCTCGTATCTACTGAGGATATAGCAAAAGCAATACCCTGTACCAAACCTTATGCTTCAGTCAATGCTTTGACATACAACAATGAGAACGAGAAGGAAGGAAACTGGTTCACTGCTCGAGTAACCAGTAGGGCTGAAAACACCATCCTGCTGCCCCTGGGTACGATGATTTCGCGTTGTTAGCTTGCGGTAAAAACTCTTTTTTGCGAAAGCAACCTACTGCTACAGGCTAATCGACCGTCGAATGGATCTCTGCCTTGACTTTTGGATATTCCTGCAAAGCTATTTCCAGGCAATCCATTGCCCGGTGTAGGTCCTGCTCGTTGAGAATATAGGCAATACGCACCTCATCCTGCCCGAGTCCCGGGGTAGCATAAAACCCACTGCCCGGAGAAAGCATAATGGTAGAACCTTCGTGGGAAAAAGACTCTAGTAGCCATCGGCAGAAATGCTCGGCATCATCAACGGGAAAACGAGCAAAGCAATAAAAGGCTCCTCCCGGCTTGTAGTTCAACACCCCCGGCATGGCTTTTAGACGTTGGTAAACCACCATGCGGCGGCGATCGTACTCCCTGGCTACTTCGTCCAGATATTGATTATCCATTTCGAGCATAGCTTCCGCAAAAATCTGCCCCAGCGCCGGCGGGCTAAGACGCAGCTTAGCGTAGCGGGTGATACTTTCCAGTACCTGCTCGTTGCGGGTTAGGATAGCTCCGATACGAGCCCCACAGGCGCTATAGCGTTTAGATACTGAATCAACCACAATGACGTGATTTTCCAACCCTGCCAGCCGCAGGGCTGAATAAAAGGAATGGTCATCGTAGCAAAATTCCCGGTAGACTTCATCGACAATCAGGAACAAATCCTTTTCGCGGACCAGTTTAGCCAACTCTGCCAGATCATTTTGATCGTAAAAGCTACCCGTAGGATTACTCGGATTGGTAATCATAATGGCTCGTGTACGCTCGGTTACTTTTTGCCGAAAGGCTGCTAAACGCGGCAAAGAGAACCCATCCTCGATTTGCGTGGTGACGGGCTGAATAACCACGTCAGCAATCCTGGCAAATCCATTGTAATTGGCATAAAAAGGCTCTGGTATAATGACTTCATCGCCAGCATCAAAGCAGGCAAAAAGGAGCATCTGCAGGGCTTCACTGGCCCCCGTGGTTACGACAATTTGTTCTGGTGTGAGGTCAATCGAGAAACTACGGTAGTAGTCGACCAGTTTGCGGCGATAACTAAGCTTACCGACGGCGGGCGAATAAGCCAGAATTGTTTCCCGGTTATTTCGCAGCGCCGCCCAGGCCGGCGATGGACTTTCAATATCGGGCTGGCCAATGTTGAGATGATAAACGTGGGTACCTTTTTCTTTAGCCTTGTCGGCAAATGGTACCAGCTTGCGGAAGGGAGATAACGGCACCTCGTGGGCGCGGCGAGAAATGCGTGGCATAGGCTGAGATTTAAACGCGCGATCCAAGAATGCCCGCAATATACACAGGGACGCCATACTTTGCGTCCCTGTGCGGAGGAATATTATTACAATTCCGGTTCGGCAAAATTGGAGAATGCCTCCTCCGGTACCTTATTGTATACTGCAATGTCGGTTAACTTCCCACGGCCCCGATCGCCTGACAGTAAAATGTCGCTGTAAGGACGATATCCTTTCCACGGCGTTACGATAGCCGGCGCTTCGGCATCGGCCGTCGGGAAATAAGCCCACTGTGAGACAAGACGCTCTTCACGATCAATGTACACCAGGTATTTGTTTTGTGGTGTATTTCCTACTTCCTCAAAGGTTAATTCCAATACATCAGCCATCGTACCATCGGCAGTGGTATCCTGCCCTATGTACTTAAGTGCCACACCACTATCTTTCAATTTATAAGGCATTACTAACCAATAAGAGTCGTTGATCCAGATGCTTTCTGCCTGATCCATCAGGGTATCTAGTTTGGCCTCATCTGTCACCGTCTGCCCGTTAACCATGGCCTTGCCCGTTTTAGTAGCGAGGTCTAATAAAAACACCGTAGAATCGCCGGGTACGTCAATACGTACGCGCTTTTGTTGCTTATCCCACAGGAGGGTGCGTCGTCCAAAAAAAGTCCAGCGCAGATACCGGGTGCCATCCCATGCCTGACGCCCGCCCATTGCTTCCATCACCGTATCAGCCAGGGCAATCGCTTTGGCATCAGACAGTTCAGCCCGAAATCCATCGGCCGCCGGGTTAGCCTCTGCCGGAGTAGCATCGGATGAAGTTTCCGTCTGACAGGCCAGTAACCCGAGGAATAAGAATAAGATGCTTAGGACATTAAATGTTGATTTCATAGTCTTGTTTTGATTTAAAAAACCTCCCGGTACAACAAAAAAAGTACCGGGAGGTTTTGCCATGAAGAGCGAGGTATCGCTGTCGTAAGGTTTGTTTAACCGCCAGCGATGTAGGAGCTAGCTCGGATCACGTCCCCCCTGAAGAAAACCCTGATACTCTTTCAGTTCATCCCATTTCCCCTGAAGCGCTAATTCGGCCTGTCGGGGCCAGGTGCCCGGCTGTGCCAGCTTAAAATCACCTTTAGCATTATCGAGGATTCCCTGAAGGCGAATCTCGGAAGCAGCAGCCAGATTAGACCAGGATTCGATCCCCGCCTCTTTGAGTAGTTTCTCAATTTTAGGGCCAATGCCTTCGACGATTTTCAAATTTTTCGGGTCATTTTTAAAGCCATACATTTTGAGCGCCAATAACTCCACTTTGGAATCGGAATCAAAGTTGCCCGTATCCTCACGGCCACCATCCAGGAATTTCTGATATTCAATCAACTCGGTCCAGCGCCCCTGATCAGCCAACATAGCCTGCTGAGGCCAACTTGTTGGATCAAGCATACTCAACTTACTATCAGCCATGATCTTTTTGAGATCATCCGCATCTGCTTTACTGAGTTTTGACCAGTTGGTATACCCATTGGTCTTGAGCAATGCGCTCACCTTAGGTCCTATTCCTTCAATCACCTCCAGGTTATCAGAGGTAAATAAGGCATTATAGCCCGTTGGCGTCGAGGTAGTAGCAGCCCCCATCGCAACCTGCCGTTCGGAAGAATCCCCTCTGCTCTCGGCGGCAGCTAGTGCTGCGCGCAGACGTTCATTTTCCTTTTCCAGCTCCCGTTCGCGATCGCGATTGTCCCGGGAGCGGCAGAATAAACATCCCAGAATAAACGGCAAAATAGCTGCCAGTAGTAGTGGCCAAATACAAGGCCAATTCAGCGTAAATAAAAATATTGTGGTTATAAACATGATATTATTTTCATTTAGGAGGTAAAGTAGTTATTGGTTTTTCAAGAGGCGTATTTCCACTCTTCGATTGTTGTGGCGCCCTGCTTCCGTAGCGTTCGTATCGACCGGGTCAGTCTCGCCCCGGGAAGCCAGATCGATCTGTGCCGGCGGTACACCTTTTTCGACCAATAGCCCGCGTGTTGCCTGTGCACGTCGCATACCCAGATCCTCGTTATAGGCATTGGAACCGACGTTATCCGTATGACCGGTCAGCCTAATTCGCTCGCCTGTTTTCTGTACGCGCTCAGCTAGTTTTTCAAGGTATTCCTCCACCTCAGCATCGTAATCTTGCTGCACCGAATTGTACGGAAAGCGAGTCAGAATGCTATCATCCAGTACTTCCAGGGTCCCGTCCACGGTTGCCTCCGGTGGTTCCCAGGCAAAACCAGCAGCTTCAAAATAGGGTTCATCGGCGGGAGGGTCGCCGGTACGGCGACGCGAGCGCAGGCGCACCTGCTCGGCGGAAAGATCGGGGAAAAAGCGCTGTCGAATGTTCTCTGCCCGGGCAAATCCCATTGTTTCTGCTGCTGAAGGAGCAGCTTCGGAATCATAATAGTACCCCGTAATCACCAGAGCATTATCGTCGTTGTTGCCGCTGTTAATCGCCTCAATCAGGGAGTCAATCTGCTGTCCCGGAATCGGGGTAGCGTCATTACCCTGGAAAGCCAGGGGATACGGATTAATTGCTTTTTCACTCGTAGCGGAGTCGATAGCGGATTCATCACCGGTAGCACAACAGTCCGCGGCGTAATCATCCGCGCAGAAGCGTATCAGCAATACCGTATACAACAGCCATACGATGAGAATAATCCATCGTGTTGTAGTCATAAGGTTTGATTTTTGATATGTGATGCTACTCATAGGATATCCCAAGCCAATAGAGACATCTACGAACAGCCTAATTTTCAAAAACGTATAAAAGGTAGCATTCAGGTGAGGAGGGGAATAGCTGAATAATCGGATGAGACTTGCGTGAAAATGCTATTTTGTACCTGGGATTAGAAACAAAGTACATAATTTATATTTTTTCGGCAACTATCTGTCCAACTTAAGCAGCAAAATACTTGTTCGAGGTATTGATGCTTGGGAAGTAAGCAAAAACCTGCTTTCTTTTGTATATTTGCGGCCTGTAAAGAAAATAATTGACCCAATATGTTTGATAGCCTTAGTGATCGTTTGGAAGGTGCTTTTAAAGTACTTGCTGGTGAGAATAAACTGACTGAAATCAATATCGCCCAGTCTATTAAGGAGATTCGGCGAGCCCTGGTAGCAGCTGATGTTAACTACAAGATTGCCAAAGAATTTACGGACAAGGTAAAGGATAAAGCTCTGGGGCAGGAGAATGTACTGAAATCAGTAAAGCCCGGCCAACTTATGGTCAAGATCGTTCAGGATGAACTGGCTGAACTGATGGGGGGTACGGCCGAAGGGGTCGACCTAAGTGGCAAACCCACCGTTATCCTTATTTCTGGCTTGCAGGGGTCTGGTAAAACTACCTTTAGCGGTAAGCTCGCTAAATTCCTGAAAGACAAAAAGAAGAAGAAACCACTCCTGGTGGCTTGTGACGTCTATCGCCCCGCAGCTATTGACCAAATCAGCGTAATTGGTGAACAAATCAAAGTACCTGTCTACAAGGAAACGGATAATAAAGACCCCGTTGAAATTGCCCTAAAAGGTATTGCACACGCCCAGGATAACCAACGTGATGTAGTCATTATTGACACCGCCGGTCGCCTGGCGATTGACGAGGCTATGATGACGGAAATATCTACCATCAAAGAGTCTGTTCAACCTAACGAGACGCTCTTCGTGGTCGACTCTATGACCGGGCAGGACGCGGTCAATACGGCTAAAGCATTCAACGAGCGGATCAACTACGATGGTGTAGTACTGACTAAACTCGATGGGGATACCCGCGGTGGTGCTGCACTTTCCATCAAATACACCGTAGGTAAGCCTATTAAATTTGTGAGCACCGGTGAAAAAATGGATACGCTCGATGTTTTCTATCCGGAGCGGATGGCACAGCGTATTCTGGGTATGGGAGATATTACGTCTTTCGTCGAAAAAGCCCAGGAACAATTTGATGAAAAGGAAGCCAAACGGCTGGAGAAGAAAATCCGGAAAAATAAATTTGACTTTAATGACTTCCTGAGCCAAATTGGACAAATTCGAAAAATGGGCGACTTGAAGTCATTAATGAATATGATTCCCGGAATGTCCAAAATGACCAAGAATCTGGATATCGACGATAAGGCCTTCACTAAGGTTGAAGCGGTCATTTTCTCTATGACTCCGGAGGAGCGGGAAAATCCGGAAATCATCCTGAAAAATAATAGCCGCAAAAAGCGCGTCGCCAAAGGTTGTGGACAGACGATTCACGACATCAATATGTTTTTTAAGCAATTTGATCAGATGCGTAAGATGATGCACAAAGTTAGCAAGTCGGGTGGTTTTGGCATGCCTGGCAATCTACCGGGAATGGGCGGCAAGATGGGACCTCGCTAAACCTGCCTGTCTTTGTCAAAAAAGCGGATAGCCATGTGTACTATCCGCTTTTTTTATCTACCCTGGTCTGCTAGTCGATCAGCTTCCAGGCCATGATTGCCACGTAACGCTGCCCCGGTTCTTCAATGCCCACCTGGAGGTAACTGACCTCTTCAAGTAACTCGGGGTTTATGTCCAGCGTCACCCTTTCCCCTTCCCATTGTATAGGTACATCACGAGCCAGATTATCAATAATAATGAATACACTGAGAGGCTTACGCCCAAAATCCAGGGTTAACTTGCCCGCATCTTTTTTGCGGATAATTCCTCTGCGCGGACTCCAGGCGCTAATTTGATAGCGGGCACTACGAGCAAAGAAAAAGGGCATTGAAGCAAATTCTTTACCCGACAGGGGATCGGCTAAAATCTGTTCTGCTGGTTTTTCCGGATAGTGCGTCTGCACCATAATGGATGGAGACACGTCGAACCAAACCGCATCGTATTTTTGGCGAAAGGCTAAACCCGACCAATCCGTAGCTCCGGCAGCATACGTCACATCAACCAGGCGTTTTTGTCCATTCAGGCTCACCCAATTCCAAACGTGATTGCTGGGTAAGGGCTGGCGTCCCATTTTATCGGGATGGTATACCACGTAACCGTCGATGGTACCTGCACGGAGGCCTACCGCCTGACACATGGTCATAAAAAGCTCAGCGTAGTGCTCACAAACGCCTTTTCGTTCCCGCAGCGCAGCGCGCATGCGGGCTTGCTTGCGCTTGGCAAGTAATCGCTCCAACTCTGCTTTGGTTCGGTAAAGGATGCGTTCCGGCTGACTGTTTAGGGCAGCTTCCAGATCATAGGTGATGTGATGAGCCAACCAACTGAAGATAGCCCGGGCCCGACTGTACTCGTCTTCCAAATCCGCACAAAGCTGAATAGCAATGCGTTCCGGTGATAAAAGCGTAGTCTCAAACTGAACACCTACACTGTCGATTTTTGACAGCTTCTGGCCAACAGTACATGTAGGCAAAAGAACAAATAAGATAAGAATAGTAGAACGAGGCATACCAGAGTGATTTATCTTCTTTACAGATGCCTGGTGGCTATCCGCTAAAAGAAGAGTGTCTAATCCAGGCGCAGGTATGCTTCACAACAATAAATCAGCTACCAGGGTTCGGCATACTGGTTACATTGGCCAGACGCTGCTCATCAAAAAAGTACAACAAATCAGACAGCCGTTCTTTCAGATCGGCGCGATCGACAATAAAGTCGAGAAATCCGTGCTCTAGTAAAAACTCTGATGTCTGAAAGCCTTCCGGCAAATCTTTTTTAATCGTCTCTTTAATAACCCGGGGCCCGGCAAATCCAATTAAGGCCTCCGGTTCAGCAAGGTTTATATCGCCCAGCATGGCATAAGAAGCTGTCACGCCCCCCGTAGTGGGGTCGGTCATTAACGAAAAATAAGGTACTCCTGCCTTGTTCATCATGGATATCTTGGCTGAGGTTTTGGCCATTTGCATCAAAGAAAAGGCCGCCTCCATCATGCGTGCACCACCAGATTTAGAAATGATGAGCAGTGGAGTGCGCTCTTCCAGGCAAACGTCGATAGCGCGTGAGATTCGCTCTCCGACAACTGATCCCATAGACCCCCCAATGAAGGTAAAATCCATGGCAGCAATGATCAGGCTTTTTCGATTCACCTTACCTTTGGCAACCGTAATAGCATCTGAAACATCATTTTTGCGATAAGCATCATCCAATCGCTTGGTGTACGGCTTAAGATCAGTAAACTCTAAAGCATCTTTGGCCTTGAGCTCTTCGAACATAGTTTCAAAGTTGCCATCGAAAATCAGCTCGAAGTAATCGTGTGACCCAATGCGTACGTGATAGTTGCATTGTGGGCACTTATAGACATTCTCTTTTAGTTCCTTGGTGGTGCTGGTACCCTTACACCGCTTACACTTGTACCAGAGCCCTTCCGGTGCTTCTTTCTTATTCCGTGTTGCGGTCTGAATACCGTCTTTCAAACGTTTAAACCAACCCATGCCCCTTAATTTGGTGATTTATTCTGATTCTTTCCAAGTTTGTTTTCACAACTGACTTTGCGATAGAAGGTACAAAAAAAGAACGATTCCTCGAGACTACCAAATTATGAGGCTTCTGCATCGTATTGATATGCTTGTACCGTATCTACAAAAGCGCGCACCCCGTCCAGTGGTGTGTCCGGATATACGCCATGACCAAGATTGGCAATATGCTTACGGCCAAAGCTTTTCAGCATAGCCTGAGTTGCCCGGCGCACTTCTTTAGGTGGCGCATACAACTGGCAGGGGTCGAGATTTCCCTGAAGTACTTTATCCTGACCAACGCGCTTTCGGGCTTCGTCAGGAAGAATGTTCCAGTCAAGACCAATTGTTTGGCAATCCAGGGCTGCAATATCTTCCAGCGCAAACCAGGCTCCTTTGCTGAATAACGTAACGGGCACCTTCGTAATGGCCGAAGCAATTCGCTGCAGACAGGGAAGAGCGAAAGCGCGATATTGTTGGGGCGAAAGAATGCCTGCCCACGAATCAAATACCTGAATTAAATCAGCTCCTGCCTCTACTTTTTGCTGAAGATAAGCAATGGTAGTGTCGGTAATGCGCTCTAATAAACGACGCGACAACTCAGGCTCCGCATAGAGCATTTTCTTCGCTTTGGAAAAGGTCTTGCTCCCCTGCCCTTCAATCATGTAGGAGAAGATTGTCCATGGGGCACCCGCAAACCCGATGAGGGGTACCCTTCCGGCTAATTCTTGCTTGGTAATCCGTAAGGCCTCATACACATAAGGTAACTGCGCAGCAGCTTCATCACCACTGATCAGGCCGTTTACATCGGCAGCTGACGTGATAGTAGTCGGGAAGCGCGGTCCTTTTTTTTCAACCATTTCGTAGGTTAACCCCATAGCCTCTGGAATGACCAGGATATCAGAAAAAATAATGGCGGCATCAACGCCTAATTCATCCACGGGTTGAATTGTGACTTCTGCCGCAAGGTGAGGTGTCTCCACCAACTCTTTGAAACCAGATAACCGGGCGCGCAGGGCACGATACTGAGGCAGGATACGTCCGGCCTGACGCATTAACCAAACCGGAGGACGTTCTACCGCCTCTCCCCGGGCGGTACGGAGTAATAAATCGTTTTGCAATTCCATGCTGCAAGTATAGGAAGATTTTCAGGGCACACCTATGCCCTTGCGTCCTATTCACGTAAATTTTATTTTTAAAATAAAAGGAATTTTCTGTCTGAGTAAAATAATACTCTATCTAAAAAAAGAGATTTTCACTCTCCTGGAAAAATAATCGCCTGCCGGAACGCTCCCCTGACGCATTTTGTATAAATTTGGCAGGCCTTGAACAAAACGATACAATTTACATGTGGAAGAAACTACCGTTACACGTTAAGATCATCATTGGTCTGATTTTGGGAATCATTTATTCATTTGTCTCCTCCTATCTGGGCTGGAATGAGTTTACCAAAAACTGGATAGACCCCTTTGGTGTCATATTCATTCGGTTACTCAAGTTTATTGCCATTCCCTTAGTCCTGTTCTCCATTATCACGGGCGTATCCGGCCTACCCGACCCCAGCAAGCTGGGCCGTATGGGAGCCAAAACGCTGGTAGCTTATATGATTACTACTGTATTTGCCGTTACCGTTGGGCTAGTGCTGGTCAATATGCTGCGTCCGGGGGATTACATTAATGAGGAGCAGCGCATTAAGAATCGCCTGAAATATGAAGCCTGGGTACAAGCCACTCCTGGGGTCGAAATCATGGATGGCAAGGAGTTGGCAACTGATCCACAGTATACCGACCAAATGGACGATGCCCAGCAACTGATGCAACAAGAGTTGCAAAATGAAGATGTAGAAGTCCGCATGGAATCGGCCGAGGATATGAAGAGCTCTGGTCCACTTGACTTTTTGGTCGACTTTGTTCCCGATAATATTTTTGCTGCTCTATCCGATGGTGGCCGCATGCTACAGGTCATCTTTTTTGCCATCTTCTTTGGGGTCATGCTTTTACTCATCCCCAAAGAAAAAGCGGAGCCCGTGGTACGGGTTATTGACGGGGCCAATGAAGCATTCCTGCGCATGGTTGAAGTGATCATGAATGCCGCCCCCTTCTTCGTCTTTGCGCTGATGGCAGGAGTTATCGCCAAAATGGCGGATACACCCGCCGAAGTGCTGGAAATATTCAAAGGGCTGCTGAGCTATTCCATTGTTCTGATGCTTGGTTTATTGCTCATGATCTTTGTGATCTATCCATTGATTGCCGTTGCGGTGGCCCGGGAACTCAAATACTCGGAATTCTTTCGTCGGATTTCACCCGCGCAGTTCCTGGCTTTTTCCACGAGTAGCTCTGCGGCTACCCTTCCCGTAACGATGGAATGCGTGCGCGATAATTTAGGCGTCTCTAAGAACGTCACCAACTTTGTCCTCCCCATTGGCGCGACGGTTAATATGGATGGTACCAGTTTGTATCAGGCCGTCGCGGTAGTGTTTATGGCCCAGATGCACCTGGTCGACCTGAGTATTGCCCAGCAATTGACTATTGTGCTAACCGCTACACTAGCTTCTATCGGCGCCGCAGCTGTACCTTCTGCCGGTATTGTTATGATGATTATTGTCTTGCAGTCGGTAGGGCTCAATCCGGCCTGGGTAGCGATCATTTTCCCGGTCGACCGGATTCTGGATATGTTCCGGACAGTGGTAAATGTTACGGGTGATGCCACGGTTTCCACGGTGATTGCTAAATCAGAAGGTGAACTAGACGTTAATACTGGGTTTTAAAGAAAAGCTAATGACACTTGGAATTGGTTCGCGGGTCAAGCATCCCGCTTATGGAGACGGTGTAGTCATTCGGCTACACAAAATGGCCTACGATGTTTGCTTTACCCTTTATGGTATTAAGGAAGTAGGTCGTGAATACGAAAAATGGGAAGTCGTAGAGGCCATCAAGCCCGAAGATGAGGTAACATTTTCTCAGGCCGAGCAGGCACTAATCAAAATATTGCGCTCTTTCAGCGATATTTCCGAAAATGTTCCTCTCGGTAACCGGTGGGAAGGAGGTAAACTCATACTACAGCCCGGTGAAGAAGGACGACAGGCAAAAGAAATGGACATTGAAGCTTTTTTCCATAAAATCGTCATGGTCCGCGATCGCTTGCGCGTAATGGAGCAACGCATCAATGCCCACAAGGGGCTATCAGACGAAGACAAAGTAAATCTTCAACAATACATTACACGTATCTACGGTAGCCTGACCAGCTTCAATGTTTTATTTAAATATAAGGAAGATGGATTTAAAGGCGCCAGCGCTTAACCTATCTTGCCTTTATGCGTTACTTCTTTACCGGAAAACAGGAAATGGCCTGTTTTCCGGTAATTTTTTAGGCTTCCGCCAAAAACTGACCTGCAAAAGCTGTTTTTTGGCGGAAGCCCGGGTTATATCTACCCAAAATAATTTGTTATTGACGTGTAAAGTTTATTTTTGACTTAATATGAAGAACCTTTGTTTTCGTTATCTGATTGGCTTCAGTTTATTAGCGCTAACGTTGGGGGTCGGCGCCTGTCTTGTTTTTCCCAATAACTATGAAGTCATTCCACCGGGTCCGTGGCGGGGTATTATCAAGCTTGAATACAATCCAGTAACCCCCAATCCGCGTGGGGAGCCCCTACCCGACAAGGTAGACTTGCAATTCGAAGAAGTGACCGAGGGGCAGGTTCCTTTCAATTTCAATGTCACCTACGCATCGCCCGACAGTGTGGTTATGACGCTAAAAAATGCTCAGCAAAACCTGGTGGTTGAGAACATTATATACGGGCGAAACCGGGCTACCGGAGATGATACCATTCGATTTTATTTCCCACAGGGAGATACCTATTTGCGTGGAAAATATGCCGGTGGAGTTATCGAAGGAGAATGGGTGGAAACCCAAAGCCCGGATAATCGTATCTCCTTTGTAGCGTACCATGGTAAAGACCATCGATTCACCACGCTGCAAAAAGTACCAATCACTGACTTAAGTGGTCGCTGGGCAATAACCCTGGGCCTGGATATGGACAGCACGTACGCTGGTGTGCTTACGCTGGATCAGAACAGAAATCACCTTACCGGACGGCTGGAAACGCCTGAGCAAACAATTGACTATCTTGAGGGTACAGCGCAGGAGGATAAACTATACCTGTCGTACTTTGATGGTGAACAGGCTATCCTGATCGAAGGAAAGGTTATGGATGATCGTCGGCTTATCGGATCATTTCGCTCAGGATTGACGGTACGTACCATCTGGGAAGCGGAACGTAATTCAGAAGCCGTTGTCCCTGCATCGTCTTCGGCGGAAGACGCTAAAGAATAACGCACAAACAAATACATTGCCACCACAAAACCAACACTATTCATGGCTACTAAATCCATTGCTCTAGCTTACTGCATCGACAACCTGCACACTGCCGAGGCCATTGAATCAGCCCTCCAGCAAACCGATTATACCTTTGATCACTTTTACTGCAAAAAAGATAGTAGCAACCAACCACTTTCTTTACAACTACAGGACTATTCCGGCCCCGTTCTATTGTTGATGAGCGATAATTTTCTACGCTCCATCAGTTGTATGCAACGCGCGCTGCAGCTGATTCAACAAAAGCACGACCAAATATTACCCGTTGTAGTTGATGGGTTCCGCCATGATGACAATGGAGACGTACAGGTTGTACATACCCGTTTTGAAAAAATTGGTGACATCATTCCTTACATCAATTATTGGCAAAATCAGTATCTGGACCTGCGCGGTCAACGCAAACATATTGAAGAAGATACCGACTACGACCGGGATGCCTTTGCCGACCACCTGAGAGTTCTCCGTCAGGTAAGTAGCGAAGCTAGTGAATTTCTACGGGTTATGCGTAATATGGACTATCTGACCTTCGAGGAATTTACCGACAACCACTTCGCTGCTTTCTTCGAATGGGTACAGGATGAGGAGGAATGGGAAGCATTTCAGGCCAAGGTACCCACTGTTCATATTCCCCCCATCACTCAGCCAGCTGACCCTGAGCAATATGAACGGGAAGAGAGTGCCCTTCCGGAAGATGAACAAACTACGGAAGAGTCTTCATCGCAAACCGAAGAAGAACCTCAATTCATTGAGCAAATTCCGGGGCTCGAACTCCTCGAGGAAAGCGAGAACATCGCTCGTATCATTACGCAAAAGATAGAGACTATTCCACCAGTGACCGATCAGGAGAACACACCGGAACCAGAAGAAGGAGAAGAAGAATCCAACCTGGAAAAACATAGCGCAGAGGTTACCGAAAACGACTCCGAATCAGAAGGAGAACAACCAGATGAGGAGGATTCTCCGCTCGGTGAAGAGCCTCCCCAACCAGACCCGGAGCCTTCCCTGGAAGAAGAACAAGATGAAGAGAGTATGGATGAAACGGAGCAACCTTCCACCCCCCATGAACAGCCCTTTGGTGTCAATACGGAAGATGGGCAGGGCGAAGAAGACTCCGGCACCGAACAAGTTTCCGAAGATGGGTTGATTCAGAAAGGCATGCAGCTCATCGAGCAGGGAGATGTGGAACGAGGCCTGGCTTTCATGAATCAATCCTTGCAGGACTACCCCAATATGAACGATTTGCGCTACTATTACTCCCTCATGATGGCACAGAATACTTCTGACTTCACAGGGGCTGTCAACCAACTATCTACCTTACTCGACATGGAGCCCGATCATATCGATGGCAATTTTCTAATGGGAGAACTGGCCGAACTCGAAGAAGACTATGCCAAAGCCCTCGACTACTACAAGCGAGTCGCTGAATTGGATAGCCACTACCCCGATATATATTACCGGTTAGGCGTAGTGACACTAAACCATTTTCCGAAAGAGAAGAAAAAGGCTGCTAAGTACTTCAAAAAAGCGGCCAAACGAAACAAGGAACACGTTGATGCGCCATACCAGTATGCGCTACTCATGAATGAAGCACTGGGTAAACCACACAAAGCACTAAAGTACTTCCTTAAGGTAAGCGAGCTTGATGAAGATCATCCTTTTGTCTACTACGACCTGGCGTTGCTGTATTACAAAAATGGCGACCAGGACAAAGCTCGTGTCTATTACAAAAAAGCCGTACGTATCAACCCGGAACTCAAGACCGAAGAAAACGACCGCGCTTTCCTGGGCACCTCCGAAGAAACCACCGCAGTTCATGCCGGGCGTCCCTTTGCCAGTACCGGGCCAGTAAGTGAGCAAGAGACAATTGACGCTTTAAAAGAAAATATTCGTCAATTAGAAGCCCTGATTCACGAAAAAGACGACCGCCTCCTCGTTCCAACACCTGAACAAAAAACGGTACTTATCACCGGAGCCACCTCCGGAATAGGCAAGGCGACTGCTTATGTCTTTGCCCGCGAAGGCTACCGTCTGATTCTCAATGGTCGTCGGGCCGAACGCTTGTCGGAATTGAAGGACGAGCTCCAACAACGCTATGGTAGTACCATTCTCTGCCTCCCCTTTGACGTATCTAACTACGAATCCGTACAATCGGCTATCCGGCGCCTGGAGGGAGATTGGCGCAATATCGATATCCTGATCAATAATGCCGGTAAAGCTAAAGGACTGGCGCCTATCCAGGAGGGCGAGCTTAAGCATTGGGAAGAAATGATTGACGTCAACCTGAAAGGACTGCTCTACCTCACCCGCGAAGTAACGCCACTTATGGTACAGCGGGGCGAAGGGCACGTTATCAACCTCTGCTCTACCGCTGGAAAAGAAGTATATCCTAACGGCAACGTCTACTGCGCTACCAAACACGCCGTCGATGCCCTGACCAAAGCCATGCGAATTGATCTGTATAAGGACAATATCCGGGTGAGCCAGGTCAGCCCTGCACACGTGGAAGAAACTGAATTTGCGCAAGTACGCTTCGACGGTGATAAGGAACGTGCCAAAATTTATGAAGATTTTAATCCGCTGACATCAGGGGATGTTGCCGAGGCTATTTACTTTATCGCTTCCCAACCACCCCACGTCAATGTGCAGGATATTCTTATGATGGGTACCCAACAAGCCAATTCGCTGTTTATCGACCGCAGTGGACGACGTTTCGACGAGGAAGAGTGAAGCAGGTATGGACGTCGGAGTTAGGCATGGAAAACCTCGTTGTTCAACCTCCCACATTCCTTAAACCCAATCAATTCCCTTGCGCAACTTATCCTGCGTTGCCTGCTCGGGAGAGCCAGGCGTCACTTCGTGCATATATTCCCACTGAGCGGTAGGTGGCATACTCATTAAAATGGATTCGGTACGGCCATTGGTATCTAAACCAAATTTAGTCCCTTTATCCCATACTAAATTGAATTCCACATACCGGCCACGGCGCAGCATCTGCCACTGCTTTTCCTGCTCCGTAAACGGCTCCTCCCGGTGTCGGTTGACCAACTCGATATACAGCGGAGCAAATAGCTCTCCCACCTCGCGTACAAAAGAAAATCGCTGCTCCTGCGAAATTCCATCCTGATGGCTAAGACGGTCAAAAAAGATACCCCCAATACCCCGGGTTTCGTCGCGGTGTTTCAAGAAGAAATAATCATCAGCCCACTGCTTAAACTTCGGGTAGTAATCGGCATGATGCCGGTCACACACCTCCTTTAGTTCATGATGAAAATATTGTGCATCCGCGTCCACAATGTAATGCGGCGTCAGGTCAATTCCACCGCCAAACCACCATACCTCGTCCGACATTTCAAAGTATCGTACATTCATATGAATGATCGGTACCCGTGGGCTATGGGGATGTAAGACAATGCTTACCCCAGTCGCATAAAAATCACCGGGAGCAACGCCCAATGCTTTAGTAATCTTTTCCGGCATGGGACCATGGACAGCCGAGAAATTGACGCCTCCTTTTTCAATAACGTTGCCCTGCAAAACGCGCGAGCGTCCACCTCCGCCACCGGGACGTTCCCAGGCATCTTCCCGGAATTTTTCGCCATCCATGGCTGCTAATTGTCCACAAATAGAATCTTGTAGCGTTCGGAAATATTCGGCGATTTGCTCCCTGGTGTATCTCATGTATGTATGGATTAGTGGCTAGATATCCCCTCACTTTGTGGTGGGGTTGTACAAAACTCAAATTCCGGCGGCAGTAGCTGCGGCAGCTACGACCTTCTTGCTGTTGCCAACAAAGATTTGGTCGTCAATCAAAATGACCGGACGCTTGAGGAACGTGTATTCTTCGAGTATTAAGCGTCGATAGTCTTCTTCGTTTAGATTTTGCTCATGCAGGCCCATACCGCGATACTTCCGGGCACGGCGACTGAAAAGAACTTCGTAGCTACCTGCCAGTTCTTTCATCCGATCGACTTGCTCCGGAGTCAGTGGTTCTGCCTTAATATCTTGCAGATCAAAGCCTTCCCCATTATTCAACTGTTTAATAATGCGCTGGCATGTATTACACGTCGACAGGTGATAGATCTTTTTCATACTTTTGCCTTATTTATTCCTGTAAACATACGAATTTAGAGCATGTTTAAACTTCATTCTTTAGATCAAAATCTGCTGATTTTAATCCTGAACACAAATTTTAAACATGCTATCACGGACATCCGGTTTTCTACCGTATATCGTCAAATTCCCTATCCATGCCCGTCTTTCCCAATTCAGAATTGATTCTTACTCCCGGAGGACGTATTTATCACCTCAACCTCCACCCTTCCGAAGTAGCCCCCGTGGTGATTACAGTAGGCGATCCGGGGCGAGTACCCAGAGTCTCCCGCCACTTCGACCGCATCGATACTAAGGTGCAAAAACGCGAATTTGTCACGCATACCGGATGGATCGGTGCCCAGCGCATTACCGTCATCAGCTCTGGCATTGGTCCTGACAATATCGATATCGTACTCAACGAACTTGACGCGCTGGTAAATATCGATTTCGAGACCCGTCAACCCCGCACTCAGTTACGGGCGCTCGACATTATCCGCATTGGGACTACCGGCGGTCTGCAACCTGATATCCCGGTCGATTCTTTTGTCGTCAGCCGCTTCGGCATCGGACTCGACAATATGATGCACTTTTATCAGCGCTCCCCTACTCTATCGGAGGCTGAGCTATACGATGACCTACGCGACTACCTGCAGTATGCTGGTCAACTACCGACAGAGCCCTACATTTGCGAAGCTAACCGCGAGCTGGTAGCGGCTGTCGCCAAAAAAGACTTACCTACCGGCATAACCCTCACCTGCCCGGGGTTCTATGGACCTCAGGGACGTCGTCTGCGAGGAGGTTCAGCGCTACATCCCGATTGGCTGCATCGCTTAAGTAAATTTCAGCACAAAGAGTTGGCCGTTACTAACCTGGAGATGGAGTCAGCAGCCATCTTTGGTATGGCCCGATTACTGGGGCACCGGGCCACTAGCTGCAATGCTATCATTGCCAACCGGGCCACGCATACCTTCAGCAAAGCGCCGAAAGAAACCGTCGACCGGCTCATTGAAACGGTCTTAGAGCGGATAACCTGACGATCAAAGTACAGGTTATTATAAACATCTTAGCGTTTACTGCTTTGTACAATGCATGTTACAAAGTACCTAATTTGGTTTTTCAAGATTACCTGTTGCTACTAAAAGCTTTCTTATCACGCTAAAATTGATTTGTGTATTATGAAACGAATTATCCTAACCTGGACGCTCCTTTGCTGCTGCCTGTGGGGCATGACTCAATCCGACCTGCTGCTCGAAGATTTTAACCGCAATCGTCTGCAGAAACAGAAAACAGGTATGCTTATTCTGGGTGGTTGGGCAGTTGGAAATATTGCATCCGGTATTATTCTGAGTGGCCAAAGAGAAGGAAGCGATAAGTATTTTCACGCCATGAATGCCGGTTGGAATGCAGTAAACCTTATTATTGCCGGCTTTGGTTATTACGGCGCCTTCAAAGGTGACCCAGCATCCTTTGATCTCTACCAAACGGTGCAAGAACAACACAAATTTCAGAAAATACTCCTCTTTAATGCCGGGCTCGATATCGGCTATATGGCCGGTGGGCTCTACCTGATTGAACGCAGTAAAAACACCAGTAAAAATCCCGAACGCTTAAAGGGTTTTGGGCAATCTATTATCCTACAGGGAGGCTTCCTTTTTGCTTTTGACCTCGTGAACTTTTTTGTTCATTCTGGGCACAATGAGGAGCTCAAACAGTGGCTTTCATCAGTGCGTTTTGACGGACAATCCATCGGACTGACCTGGCAATTCTAACCTCTTTCAAGAATTCAGACCTTTTGCCAATAAGAAAAACTTATAGGATGCAACAACCTGATTAATAGCACTTTATACCAATAAAGATCAACCAGAAAGCCATTCACTAAAGACTTATCATTACCATTACTTATGCAATCTGCCGCTTTTCTGAACAGATTGTACTCTTTTGAGACAACCTTATTTATACTTTTTTGTATAAAATTGTAACTTTGCAGTAATTTAGAGCTAGACTAAATAATTCGATTAACAAAGCCGATGGCAGGAACTCTATATCACTGGCCACCGGATAAAATAACAGCTAGGTATGAGTGATTCAATGCAGACGCTGGAACAGCACACAAGTAGTGAGTACAAGTTTGGCTTTTCCAGTAACATCGAATCGGAGAAAATTCCGAAAGGGTTGAACGAAGATACCATTCGTCGGATTTCCGCTAAAAAGAATGAACCGGAATTTGTACTGGAATGGCGCATGAAAGCCTATCACCACTTCTTGACCATGCAAGAGCCAAATTGGCCCAATGTGGATTATCCGCCGGTCAATCTGCAGGAGATTTATTACTATTCTGCTCCTAAGAAAAAACCACAGTTGGATAGCCTCGACGAGGTTGATCCTGAACTGCTGGAAACGTTTAACAAGCTGGGCATTCCATTGGAAGAACAGAAGATGCTAACTGGTGTGGCGGTTGACGCCGTTTTTGACAGCGTATCGGTTAAAACAACGTACAAAGAAAAACTTGCCGAGCTGGGCATTGTGTTCTGCTCGTTCTCCGAGGCTGTACATGAGCACCCTGAACTGGTAAAAAAGTATCTTGGCTCCGTAGTACCGTATACCGACAACTACTTTGCCGCCCTCAACTCAGCTGTATTTAGCGACGGTTCTTTTGTCTATGTACCTAAGGGCGTGAAGTGCCCAATGGAATTGTCTACTTATTTCCGCATCAATGAAATGAATACTGGACAGTTTGAGCGCACTCTGATCATTGCGGAGGAAGGAGCATCGGTTAGTTACCTGGAAGGCTGTACAGCGCCCATGCGTGACGAAAATCAGTTGCACGCCGCCGTAGTTGAGCTGGTCGCTCTGGATGATGCCAACATCAAATACTCTACCGTTCAAAACTGGTACCCTGGTGATAAAGACGGTAAAGGAGGAATCTACAATTTCGTCACCAAGCGTGGCCTTTGTGCCGGTGACCGCTCCAAGATTTCCTGGACGCAACTGGAGACTGGATCAGCCGTTACCTGGAAGTATCCTAGCTGTGTGCTGAAAGGTGACGATTCCGTAGGTGAATTCTACAGTGTAGCCGTTACCAATAATATGCAGCAGGCCGATACCGGTACGAAGATGGTACACCTGGGTAAAAATACCCGTTCGACCATTATTTCCAAAGGTATCTCCGCGGGCTACAGCCACAACTCCTACCGTGGTCTGGTAAAAGTTGGCCGTAAAGCAGAAAACGCGCACAACTTCTCAGTTTGTGATTCCCTTTTGATGGGTGATAAGTGTGGTGCCCACACCTTCCCCTACCTCGAAGTAGAAAACAATACCGCTAAAGTAGAGCACGAAGCGACTACCTCCAAAATTGGTGAAGATCAGCTCTTTTACCTGATGCAACGCGGCATGAGCGAAGAAGACGCTATCAATATGATCGTGAGTGGCTACTGTAAGGAAGTCTTCAACGAGTTGCCAATGGAGTTTGCCGCTGAGGCGCGCAAGCTGCTGGCTATCTCTCTGGAAGGTAGTGTAGGATAATTATTGACAAACAAAACGAATCCAAATATAACCGTAAGAACATGCTATCAATAAAAGACCTCAAGGTATCTATCGAAGATACCGATATTCTGAAAGGAATTAATCTCGACGTTAAGCCCGGCGAAATTCATGCTATTATGGGCCCCAACGGCTCCGGTAAAAGTACCCTGGCGAAAGTGCTGGCCGGCCGCGAAGAGTATGAAGTCACTAGTGGCTCCGTAGAATTTGCGGGGGAAGACCTGCTCGAGTTGGAAGTTGATGAACGTGCCCGTAAAGGTATTTTCATGGCCTTCCAGTACCCGGTAGAAATTCCTGGTGTCACCAATGCCACTTTCCTCAAGGAAATTATCAATGCCGTACGCGAAGAGCAGGGGAAAGAAGAGATGAAGGCACCACAAATGCTGAAAATGATGCGCGAAAAGACCAAGATGGTTGATTTGCCTGAGAATTTCCTCAAGCGTTCGCTGAATGAAGGCTTCTCTGGTGGAGAGAAAAAGCGTAATGAAATGCTGCAGATGGCTCTGCTCGAACCCAAGCTTGCCATTATGGACGAGACAGATTCCGGGCTGGACATCGACGCATTAAAAGTTATCGCCAAGGTAGTTAATGAAATGCGCGATAAAAACCGGGCCTTTATCATTGTTACCCACTACCAGCGTCTGCTCGACTACATTGTGCCCGACCACGTACATGTATTGTACAACGGTCGCGTGGTGAAATCAGGCGACAAGAATCTGGCTCTTCAGCTGGAAGAAAAGGGATATGATTGGATCAAGCAGGAAGCCGACGCTGTTTCCGCCTAACAAAACACGAATAGTATTATGGCAATTGAAACGCAAGACAAAAACATCAGTCGTTTCCTGACGCTGTTCGGAGAGTTTGAGCGGGGCCTAAACGGTCAAAAAGAAAGCCTGGCTCACCAAATTCGGCAAACGGCCATCGGTCGCTTGCAGGAATTGGCATTTCCTACGCGCAGAGACGAAGAATATAAATATACGAGTGTAACGCGTATTGTTACGCAAGACTACGACCTCAATCCGTCTACGGAGATTGCTCCCGAAACGGTAGATCAGTTCCGGGTGCCCGATTTAGATGCCACTACGTTGGTATTCATTAACGGCCAATACCGGGAGGATCTGAGTGATAGCGATGCCATGCCCAAAGGGTTGCGCATGTTGACTATTGAAGAGGCGATGAATGATGAGCAAGCTAAGGCACACGTGGACGATCTCCTGACCAGTGCAGCTGGACAGGGAGATGATCCGTTTGTGGTCATGAATGCGGCTTTCGCCCAAAAAGGCTATTTCCTGCACGTGCCTAAGAACACTGTAGTAGAAAAACCGCTGCACTTTCTCTACATCAATACTGATCAGGAACAGCCGTTCCTTTACAGCCCCCAAAACATGGTGGTGGTAGAATCCAATGCGCAGGCAACGCTGATTGAAACGTTCAACAGCACTGCGCCGGGTAAAGCTGTTTATTTCGGTAACCTCTTTAACCGCATGATTGTCCGTGAAAACGCCCACGTGCACCACTACAAGATTCAGCGGGAAAGCCTGGAAGCTTTTCAGATGAATAACACAGAGGTTTATCAGTATCAGGACAGCACGTATTCCAACTATACCATCGACCTTGGCGGACGGATCGTGCGCAATAACCTGCACACCATTCACCGCGGGCAGAACGTGACCAGTAATATGTACGGATCGTTCTACGGGCGCCGGGATCAGCACATCGATAACCATACGTTCATCGACCATGCTATTCCGCACTGTCAGAGCAACGAGCTCTACAAAGGCATCCTTACCGACAAAGCACGAGGTGTTTTCAACGGTAAAGTGATGGTACGCAAAGACGCACAGAAGACCAATGCGTTCCAGCAAAACAGCAGCCTTGTCCTTTCGGATAAAGCTGTGATGGATTCCAAGCCACAGCTGGAAATCTTTGCTGACGACGTCAAGTGTAGCCACGGTGCGACTATCGGTCAGCTGGATGAAGATTCTGTCTTCTACCTACGCAGCCGCGGTCTCTCCGACACGAAAGCTCGCGAAGCATTGCAGAATGCATTCTTACTGGAGGTTCTGGAATTCATGCCGCACGAAGCCATGCGCAACTACGCAGCTGACCAGATCAACAGCAAGTTTGCGGAAGATATTTAAACACGCTCGAGGTGGGGGGCTCTCTGTAGCCTGCCCACATACTCGAATCACTATACCTATGGACTTAACTGCCGAAAAAATAACCACTCGCCCTTTTGATGCGGAAGCTATTCGCAAGGAATTTCCTATTCTCCAACGTGAGATGAATGGTAAACCATTGGTCTTTCTGGATAGTGCCGCTTCGAGTCAAAAGCCGCGTGCGGTTATTGAGGCTCTTGATCATTACTACGAGCACCTCAATGCGAATGTACACCGTGGAGTGTATCAGTTGAGTCAGGAAGCGACCAACGCTCACGAGCACGGACGCGAGGTGGCACGTCGGTTCATCAATGCCGCCTCAACCAAAGAGATTTTATTTACCCGGGGTACAACGGAAGGTATCAACCTCGTGGCCCAATGCTATGGCCGCAAGTACCTTAGTGCCGGTGATGAAATTTTGATCAGTGCTATGGAGCACCACTCCAATATTGTGCCCTGGCAGATGGTTGCCGAGCAAACCGGAGCCAAGCTGACGGTGATCCCCGTTACCGAAAAAGGGGAACTCGACATGGAAGCGTTCCATCAGTTGCTTAATAAGCGCACCAAGATCGTTTCTATCGTGCATGTGTCCAATACTCTGGGGACCATCAACCCCGTCAAAGAAATCATCGATGCGGCCCATGCCATAGATGTACCCGTTTTGGTGGATGGTGCTCAGGCTACGCCCCACATGCGGGCGGATGTACAGGCTTTAGATGCTGATTTCTATGTCTTCTCCGGGCACAAAATTTTTGGCCCGACCGGCATTGGTTTGCTCTATGGTAAAGAAGCCTGGCTGGAAGCTATGCCTCCCTACCACGGAGGCGGGGAAATGATTAAAACAGTCACCTTTGAGAAGACCACCTATAATGAGCTGCCGTTCAAATATGAAGCCGGTACGCCGGATATCAGCGGCTCAATAGCAATGGGGGTAGCTATGGATTACATTGATGCTATTGGCTACGAAGCCATTCAACGGCACGAGCAAGATCTGCTCGATTATGCCACCGGGCAATTGAACAACATACAGGGCATCCGCTTTATCGGGGAAGCTGAGCAAAAAGCCAGTGTTATTTCCTTTTTAATTGATGGTACGCACCCCTATGATGTTGGTACCCTGCTCGATAAGTTGGGTATTGCCGTGCGTACGGGACATCACTGTACGCAGCCCCTAATGGATCAATATGGTATCCCAGGTACAGTCCGTGCTTCCTTTGCTGTCTACAATAACCGGGAAGATGTTGACCGACTGGTCGCTGGTGTAGAGCGAGCAGCCCGCATGTTGCGGTAAGTTCTCTGACATTAACTTAAGCAGCACAAGTATTTCCATGGAAATCAATCGCATACAAGACGAGATAATTGACGAATTCAGCTTCTTTGAAGACTGGATGGAAAAGTATGAGTATATCATTGATCTTGGCAAAGGGCTGCCACTGATTGATGCCTCAAAAAAGGATAAAGAGCACCTCATCAAAGGATGTCAGTCACAAGTGTGGCTCGATGCCAGGGAAGAGCAGGGAAAAATTCAGTTTACAGCAGATAGTGATGCCGTCATTACCAAGGGGATTATTGCCCTGCTGATTCGGGTGCTTTCCCAGCAACAGGCAAAAGATATTGCAGAATCAGACCTGTATTTTATAGACAAGATCGGGTTGAAAGAGCACCTCTCCCCTACCCGTTCCAACGGGCTGGTGAGTATGGTGAAACAAATGAAGCTCTACGCCCTGGCTTTTCAACATAAAACCTGACCAATAGCCATGATAGATAAGAAAGCCTTAGAGGAAAAAATCATTGAGCAGATCAAAACGGTCTATGATCCGGAGATTCCGGCTGATATCTACGAAATTGGCCTGATCTACGAGATCAATATTGCCGATGATGGAAAGGTCGACATCATTATGACCCTGACCACCCCTATGTGTCCGGTAGCCGATTCGCTACCCATGGAGGTGCAGGAAAAAGTAATGATGGTGGAAAAAGTAACCGATGTCGATTTGCAAGTTGTTTTTGATCCTCCCTGGAATAAAGAAATGATGAGTGAAGAAGCACGCTTTGCCCTCGATATGCTATAATACGGTAAGACGAAGCTATTATGAAGATTTCAGCACAAGACGAATATGGACTGCGGGTACTGATCCGCATTGCTCGCTACGATCAGGAGGAAGGCCTAAGTATCGCACAATTGTGTGAAGCGGAAGGGTTATCACAGTCCTATATGGCCAAAGTAACCCGTACCCTGCGTATGGCCGGTTTCATTGAAAGTACCCGCGGACCTAAAGGGGGGTATATTTTGGCGAAAGCCCCAGAAGGAATTCACATCAATCAGGTATTACAAGCCCTCGGGGGAGCGCTCTTTGACGACAGCTTTTGTAATGCCCATACCGGCGGCTTGCGCATTTGTACCAACTCGGTCGACTGCTCCGTGCGCTCTTTGTGGCGGATTATTCAAGTGGCTATAGACAGTGTTTTAGAGCGTGTGACCTTAGAAGACCTGCTTGGGTCCGAAAACAATTCAGATAACGTTTTGCAAACTATCCTGGAAAAAAGCATCGTTTTGCCGGAAGGCTCCCTAAAAAGCTAGTTGAGCTGCGCTCTGTTTCTGATCATCAGGCATGAAACTGTATAGAAGATAATCATAGCCTGCTGCCAGCAAAATGGAGCAACATTAGCTCAATCCGGCTTTCCCCGCTTACCTAACTCTACCACCTCCAGATCGGTTATTTTACCCTCTTTAATGGCAAAGCGTACCAGCGTACGCATCTTGTGGAACCCATGCCGACCACAGGCTCCCGGATTGATGTGTAATAAATGGCGCTTTTTATCGGGCATGACTTTAAGGATGTGCGAATGGCCACAAATATACAGATCGGGGCGATGTTCATTCAACAGCTCACGCACCCGCGCATTATAGCGGCCGGGATAACCACCAATGTGCGTTATCACCACCGAAAGTCCAGCTACCGTAAATATTTGATTCTTCACGGTAGCCGCCCGGATTTGTGCATTGTCAATGTTTCCATAGACAGCACGCACCGGGCGGAAGTCTTCCAACTTTTCCAACACCTCCATCGTACCGATATCACCGGCGTGCCACACTTCATTACACTCCTCAAAATAGTCGAACACGGCTGGATCGAGCCAGCCGTGCGTATCGGAAAGTAAGCCAATGCGCATTACTCACTGACCTTAAAGACGATCTTACCAAACTGTTTGCCGGCTGCCATACGGTCAAATCCCTGTTGCCCTTGCGGCAGGTCAAATACCTGATCGACGACCGGTTCGACTTTTTTATCCGCTACGAACTGGATCATATCTTTAAATTCGGCATCGGTAGCCATAGTAGAGCCGATGATAGAGGCCTGCTTCCAGAAGAGGATCTGCGGACTCAGCCCATTGATTTTACCACGCGTACCACCATACATTACAATACGTCCACCAGGAAGAATAGTCTTCAGCAAATTAGAAAAACCATCTCCCCCGGCACTGTCAATAATTACGTCAAAGCCACCGCCCGACATTTTAAGCAAAGATTTGTGCCAGTTGTCTTCTTTATAATTTGCTCCACCGGCAGCTCCCATCTCTTTGGCCTTTGCCAACTTTTCCGGAGATCCTGACGTCACATAGACTTCAGCACCAGCAGCGAGTGCGAATTGGAAAGCAAATAATGCTACTCCCCCGCCTACGCCGGAAATTAGCACTTTCTGCCCGGCAGTACACTGCCCCTGTGTAAACAGCGCCCGGTAAGCGGTCATACCAGCTAGCGGCAAAGCTGCTGCCTGTTCCCACGAAAGATGAGCCGGCTTATCGTATATTTTATTCGCTGGAACGGCTACTTTTTGTGCAAACGTACCGTTTTGGGGTAACCCTAAAATATGGAAATCACCCGACTGCGCATGGGGGTCATCGCCCCAGTTCATTGCCGGATTCATGACGACTTCCCGCCCCTCATAGACTCCCGCTCCGTCGGAGCCCAGAATAATCGGGGTCTTAATACCAGGATAGAGCCCCTGGGTGATGTACACATCACGGTGATTCATGGCGGCGGCTTTTAGCTCCACCAATACTTCTCCATCTTTCGGCTGAGGATCAGGGCATTCCTCATAGACCAGGGGTTTTCCCTCTTCCTTGTAAATTAAAGCATGCATAAGGTTTGATTTTGGCATTCGCCAAAAGATAAGATATTTTGGCCAAGACGCCTATTGTAAGGAGACAGAAGTACGGCAGACTAAAGACATACTGGGCGATAACCAGCAGCGAAGCGAAACACTTATTTGGGTACCAACACATAGCCATTTTTGGCGGAAGCCGACATCACCTCGTAATCCACCCATAAGTAACCACCCTTACCCCAGCGGCTGCCCCAGGCACTCATCACCTCGAACGCCTCTTTGTCTTCATCAAAGCCTACTACAAGCAACGGGTACGATTGCCCACTGCTACTACGGCCGGGCTGCCAACTCGTTTGGCCCTCCGCGCCGGGTAAATCGATACCGGCCTCTATCTCTACCAGTACAGGATTACCCCGCAGCAATGCCTTGCGCAGCTCGAATACCTTCTGACGGGGCCTGGTAACGGGGCGAAGTACATGCAGGTAATGAAGAATCTGGAATTTAGGCGTGGCATACACGGCGTTCGTAATGCGGGCGGCACCGTAGGGCATAATGGCTGCACTTACCGTACCCTCATCGGCCAGGAACTGAAAGGCATCAGTCATAGTCAGTTCATTACCTTGAGCTTGCAAATTAAGTGCAATGAAATCAGGGCTGAGATTGACCTTGTAATTTTTTTCTAAATTAACGTAGTACTCCAGACAACTCGCCAATATATAGCTTGCCATCAGGTAATCGTTATCCGAACGGCGCACCGGCATCATATAAGGCTTGACCGATTGCACTGTTACCTTGGCCCGGGCATCTACTGCAACACCCGGTACTGTAAGCATTAGGCGGTCGATCAAAGCATAATCAGCAACGGCCAGGGCAGCTACTTCTGCTTCACTATCGCGGGAGCGTACGTCGGGATTTTGGGCCTGTACCTGCCAGAGGACGCTAAAGAGAAACAAAACGGAAAGAATCAAACGGGATATCATCATAGGACCTTTTTTATATCCAACGATTTCGAGCGCTCTTTTCTTTTGTTTGCTAATCACTTACGGGTGTTAAAAAATGCAAAGGGAAGAATCGGCATCGATTCTTCCCTTTCGTTTGTGTGGCAACTTACTGTATTAATTCTTCTTTTTCTTTTCTACTGATTTGACAATTTCTTCCTGCTCTTTAATCACTTTTTTCATCTCCTGCTGGGCCGCGGCGTTGTCTTTTAGATCTTGCTCCGCCTCCTTGATTTTTTCTTTGTAGTCCTCAATAGCATCTTCCAGTTTGCGCTGTTCCTTCTGCAGGCGATCAAAGTCTTTATTCAGATCTTTCAGCTTATCTTCTTCCTCATCTAATTCAAGTTCTACCATACGGTTGTATGCCATAGTCCCCAGCTCAGGAAACCAGGTTTCTTCCAGATAGCGTACAGCATCGGGGTGATCTTTACTATTTAGGTATACCCCACCCATGTCAAACCAGACAATAATATCCTGACGCGTATCGCCCTGCTCCTCAATGCGGGCATAGACGTCAATCGTGTTGGAACTAAGAGCGTCGACCTCCATGTCATCAACAAAAAATTCGTTGTCCCGCCGGCTGTATTTCGGATTGCGATGCGATTTAAAGTCCTTCAAATAATCTTTCAGCACATCTTCCATCTCCTTATCGTCCAATCCGTCGATGGTATAGATGAAGGCATTATTAGTACCCTGTGTCATAGCCCGGTTACCCTCATTTACTGTTTGGGCCATCAGGCATACGGGCGCAAGAAAAACGGCGAGTAGAATGGTTTTCAAATGGTTCATAACGGTTACTTTTAATTCAGAAAAAGCAAGAAGTTGACTCGAAAAGATTGGGAGAGTTTCTTACCTCCAATCAAATCGCGTGTAGCATGCATAGGCTAATCAACCCTTTATTCTGACTGCCTGCAATGATAAAAGTCACAGTACAACCTAAATAAACCAGCACTCTTCGGCCGCACTATTCCATATTTAGAGTGGAATATTGCCGTGTTTTTTCTTGGGGATATGCGCCACCTTATTTTTTAGAGAAGCAAATGCCCGGATCAACTTACGGCGCGAGACGATGGGATCGATTACTTCATCAATAAAGCCCCGACGAGCTGCGCGGTATGGATGCGCAAAAGCTTCCTGATATTCTTTTTCCCGGGCGGCCAGTTCGGCCTCCGGATCATCGGCAGCAGCAATCTGCTTGCGGAAGATAATTTCCGAAGCCCCTTTGGCCCCCATTACGGCGATCTCGGCCGTCGGCCAGGCAAAGTTGTAGTCGGCCTTGATGTGCTTGGAGTTCATCACATCGTAAGCACCGCCGTATGCCTTGCGGGTAATCAGGGTTATGCGGGGCACCGTAGCTTCACTAAACGCGTAGAGTAGCTTGGCACCGTTGGTAATAATACCATTCCACTCCTGATCGGTACCGGGCAGGAAACCGGGTACATCAACCAGCACGAGCAAAGGAATATTAAAACTGTCGCAGAAGCGCACGAAACGGGCTGCTTTCTTAGAACTATCAACGTCGAGTACACCTGCCAATGATATAGGCTGATTGCCTACAATACCGATGCTGCGGCCAGCCAGGCGGGCAAAACCTACAATAATATTGTCGGCATAATCGCGGTGAATCTCAAAAAATGAATTTTCGTCAACCAGTCCATTAACCACATCACGCATATCGTAGGGCTGATTGGGATTGGCCGGAATGATATCGCGCAGACTTTCCCGCAATTCTTCATTCATTTCGTAGGGTAAATCGTAAGGTTTCTCTTCACAGTTCTGAGGCAGAAAGGAAAGCAACTGCCGAATGCGAGCGATACAGTCGACATCATTAATCGCCGTTAGGTGGGTCACTCCCGATTTTGTACTGTGCGCAGAAGCACCGCCTAATTCTTCGGCCGTCACCTCTTCGTTGGTGACCGTTTTCACTACGTTAGGCCCAGT
>Ga0102940_1000289_pt1 | contig 35115 bp, 27 predicted proteins | sample SalPonR2_C_D1_MG_FD_78215 | JGI IMG/M metagenome (GOLD analysis project Ga0102940, IMG submission 78215) | Salt pond soil microbial communities from South San Francisco under conditions of wetland restoration - Salt Pond MetaG R2_C_D1_MG | ecosystem: Environmental > Aquatic > Marine > Intertidal... | reverse complement strand
TTTAAATATTGTACCAGATAAAGATATTCCAAAAGCATCTTTGAATGGAAGTTGTTTAAAAACTCCTCACTGAGCCCTTGACAACACATTGAAAGCCAATACGGCAGCTCTTTTTTTCCTTCGTCCGCCTGAGGCGGATGGCTACGAGGAAAAAAGTAGCCTTGTCTTGACTTCCAAGCCGTTACCAATCGGTGAGTTAAATAAACTGGCGAGTAATATCTCTATCGGTAGAGACTGGGCCGGTGTACATTACTTCACGGATTACTATGAATCTATCTTGATGGGAGAACAGATCGCTATCAGTATTCTAGAGGAGCAAAAGCTGACTTATGGGGAGAACTTTTCGATGACAGTTACTCTATTCGGCGGTGGTAGTATTAGGGTTTAAATTTTTGTAAACTACCAAGAGGAATAAAAAAAGCGCTGAGTCAGACGACTCAGCGCTTGTATTTGGTGCCCGGGGGGGGACTCGAACCCCCACGCCCTAAGGCACACGCACCTGAAACGTGCGCGTCTACCAATTCCGCCACCCGGGCTAATCTTGGTACCGAAGGCGGGAATCGAACCCGCACTCTGTTGCCAGAACTGGATTTTGAATCCAGCGCGTCTACCAATTCCGCCACTTCGGCAAGTAGGGGTGTGTTGCGGAGGGCAAATATAGAATACTTTTTGATTTACTGCAAAGGATTTTTGGGATTTATTTTAGCTCTCTACCCAAATATACTCCGTATCAAATCCAGGCCATTCGCATAGAGCACCAGCCCGATGACGATCACAAAACCGATGATGGTGGCGATCTCCATAAACTTATCGCTGGGCTTCTGGCCGGTTACCAATTCGTAGAGCAGGAACATAACGTGTCCACCGTCTAGCGCCGGGATGGGCAGAAGATTCATGAAGGCTAAGATTAGAGAAAGGATAGCGGTCATTTCCCAGAAGCGTTCCCAGATCCATTCGGTGCCGTACATGCCGGCGATAGTTCCGAAACCACCCAGGCTGTCCTTGACCTTAATATTACCCCGGAACATCTGACCGAAAGCCTTCAGCTGATCATTCAGGAAACCTACCCCCTTACGATAGCCAGCGGGTAGCGCCTCTCCCAGCGAATATTCCTGGGTCTCAGATCCTAGTATTTCAAACTGATTATAAGTACCAATGCCTACTTTGGCATCTTCGGTGGTGGTCATTTGTAACTGGACGGTATCCCTTTGGTTACGCAGTACCTCCACGGTAACTTCCTCTTCGCTTTTACCCTCAATAGCTTCGACGAAGTCAATAGCAAATGGGGTGGGTTCTCCATTCAGCGAAAGCAGTTGATCGTCTTGTTGCATTCCGGCCTGATCGGCGGGACCGTCTTCGGCGACTTGCTTCACAATAAAGGGATAGCGCGGCCCAAACAGGCCATATCCTTTGTACTTGTAACTCGAAAGCATGGTCGTGAACTTCTCATCAATGGGCACCACAACTTCCTGTCCATTCCGCTGAACAGTTACCGATTCTACATTATTGATAACGATTTCGCGGATCAGTAAGCGGTTATTGAATTTGTCGAAAGGTTGATCGCCAATGGCCAGTACCTTATCGCCGTCTCGCAGACCCATATCCTGGCCCAGAGAATCGACGTAGATGCCGTATTTGACGTTTTCATTGGGTAGATATTCTTCGCCCCAAACGAACAGAACCATCGCATAAATGAAAAACCCCAACAGGAAGTTAACGGTTACACCTCCTAACATGATGATGAGGCGCTGCCAGGCGGGCTTGGAGCGGAACTCCCAGTCCTGAGGTTCGCCAGCCATCTGCTCTTTGTCGAAACTCTCGTCGATCATACCGGATATCTTTACGTAGCCACCTAGCGGCAGCCAGCCGATACCGTATTCCGTTTCGCCTTTTTTATATTTAAATAAAGAGCCTCCCCAGGCATCAAAAAACAGGTAAAACTTCTCCACCCGGGTACCAAATAGTCGAGCCGGAATGAAATGCCCTAACTCGTGCAGCACAATCAGAATGGACAAACTCAGAAAAAGCTGGCCCACCATAATCAAAATTCCCATACAGTTATTGTCGTTTTTGCTCTTATCTCTTTGGAGAGACCGAACTAAAGTTTATTTTTTTGCAAATAGATGCACTTTTAACATTGTCCTGAGGAACAATGTTGTACAAGAAATGCAAATGTACACGCTTTTCACTAAATTTCGGGCATTCCTGTAGGGATTGCGACGAAATGAGAAAATCCTTCGAGCTATATGAATGTATTTTACACGAATCGAATAGAAGGCAACCTGGCATTTTTAGCGGAAGCCGAAGCCAAACACCTGGGAAAGGTCATGCGGAAGAAAGTTGGCGACACCATCCACCTGATTGACGGGGTAGGGGGACGCTACACCGGAGAAATTGTCGAACTGGAAAAACGTAGCGCTACCATACAAGTACTGGAAGGTAGCCAGGAAGCCGATCCGCCCGCCCGCCTGCACCTGGCCGTGGCGCCACCTAAGAATAATAGCCGCCTGGAGTGGTTGCTGGAAAAAGTAACCGAGATCGGCGTGGACGAGATTTGGCCCTTTGTCAGTTTTCATTCGGAGCGGAAAATCATTAAAACCGAGCGACTGGAGAAAATCTTACTCGCGGCCACCAAACAATCCCTTAAAGCAAGGTTGCCACGACTGCACGCACTGCAGGGATTTACGGAATTACTAGACGAGTTGGTCTCCCTTTTTCCCGAAAGGGTAGAGAAATATATTGCCTACATCGATCCGCAGGTAAATTTGCATCTACAGGATAACTATTCGGCCGGAAAAGACGTTGTTATTCTGATCGGACCCGAAGGTGGGTTTTCCGCCGAAGAGGTGGCGCTGGCCAAAGAGAAAGGCTTTCGTCCCGTGTCTCTGGGGCCCGCTAGACTGAGAACGGAAACGGCAGGACTGGTCGCCACTACGATTGTTCAATTAAAAAATCAGACTATATGAAATATCTAAAATATCTCGCATTATGCCTGGCTATTTTCACGCTAAGTAGCTTTTCCTGGGAAGAAGATTCGGCTACGCTGAAATTGGCCTTACTAAAATATAACGGAGGCGGAGACTGGTACTCTAATCCCACCTCTCTTCCTAATCTTGCCGCTTTTTGTAATGAGGTTTTAGGGACGGACTTCGATACGGACTATGCGGTAGTAGAAGTGGGAAGTGCAGAAATATTTAATTATCCTTTTATCCACATGACCGGCCATGGTAATGTGGTTTTTTCTGATACGGATGCCGCAAACCTGCGGAATTATCTGATTGCCGGAGGCTTTCTACACATTGATGATAATTACGGGATGGATCGTTTCGTACGGGTAGCTATGAAAAAAGTATTTCCTGAGCAAGAATTTGTGGAGTTGCCCTTTGAACACGAGGTCTACCGGCAGGAGTATACCTTCAAAGATGGTTTACCTAAGATTCACAAGCATGATGAAGAACCTTCGCGTGGGTTTGGTATATTTTGGGAAGGACGCCTGGTTTGCTTTTATTCTGTGGAATGTGATTTGGGCGACGGCTGGGAAGACGAAGAAGTGCATAATGACCCGCCGGAAGTACGTCTACAGGCCTTGAAAATGGGAGCAAATTTGGTGCAATACGCTTTTCAACAGTGACAAGCATTAAGCGCGGAGCAAATCCCTTTTGGTTTTGGTATACCTGCGAATATTAACCCAAAAAACCATGAATAGATAGATGATCAGCGGACTTCCTAGCGTACCACAGGAAAGATAAATGAAATACAAGCGCACTCTGGAGCTGGCAATACCCATTTTGTCTCCGATGTATTCACATACGCCAAAAGCAGACTGTTCCAGGTAATTTTTCATCTTTTTCATAATTCGCTCGTTTATTGGGTTGAGAATTAGCTTAAAATTTATTCCATATATTATTTATTGGTATGCGATGTCCTAACAAGAAACACCTTGAAAAGTTGAGAAATGACCAGGCTTTTTGGGCATGAATACCTGTATCCGTATTCATTACGATTAAATCATCCCCCTTTAGACTGTTTTCTGTAATATAAATGGAAGTATGGTAAACTACCCGTTTATTTTGTTTGATTTTGAGAATATACTCTCCCGCTTGCCCGTAGGCAAAAGTGAAGCGGCTGTCTTTGAGTAGGCGCTGGGTTCCATTGCCGAAATCTATCTCCAGGTCATGAGTGGAAAACGCTCCCTGGTTTAGTGTAAAACGGATGGGCGTATCTACCGTAAAACTACCCTGTACCCGGAGCGGTACACTCGCTTCATTCAGTCCTGCCGGTTCTTGTTTAGCCTGGAAGGCGTAACTCAGCCCCAGACAACCAATACCAATGATTAAAAGCAGTAGAATTCTTTCCAGAGAAAGACCATTTGTTTTTTGATCCATATGTTCGATGGTTTACACATTTCTCTCCCGGCTGTATCCTATGCAGGAAACAGAAAAGGAAATGTAGTAATGAAATAGTGGGTTCATCCATCGCATTTTCGCATAGGGTATAGAGCTGTAAATCGTTTGACACGATTCGGAGCCCATACCTACTGGTGCACAGGAGAAAACCGAACAAATGGAGTACTGTCTAGGAATGTGAAGCGTAGAAAAAACTACGGATACTGTTTATAGGTAGGTATAATGGGTGTCTATCTGTGAGTATGACACAAATATATTAATAAAAATCTTAATACAAAATCAAATTAAGAAAAAATTTAATGCGTTTTAACCGTCTCCTTTTTTCTTACGGCGCATTTCTGCCTGACGCATGGGCATACTGTCAATCAGATCAAATATTTCTTGACGGGGGTACCCATCTGTTTTTCTGGCTTTTATCCCTCCGTCTTTTCCAATTAAAAGGACGAGGAAGGGAAGTTGGTCTGGGTTGTACTTTCTCCGGATAAGGGTACGATCGGATGGGCTCAGTTCAGGTCGGCTACTTTGTGAAAAAATAGAATAAATACGGATATCTCTATCTTTTAGTCCGGCGGAATCTGCGCGGAGATTGTCCATCTGCTGCAGGTAGGTAGGTCCGTTTTCATCTGCAAAAATAAGGATAAGGCGATGTTTCCACTGGTGGTCTTCGAATTGGGCGAGCATAGTTGTGGTACTTAGTATAAAAGTGAATAAAGCGAATAGAAATGATCGCATAAACTTTTATCTTTCTAACGCATACCTTTAATACTGGTTCAGTGTGGCACAAAGGATTCCGCAAGCTACGGCTGCATTCAGTGATTCTGCTCCGGCACTGGGACCTTTAGGGATGTGTATCTTTCGGTCGATTTGCGCCCTGGTTTCGGACCGGATCCCCTGGCCCTCGTTTCCAATAACGAGAATACCGGGGTGCGCCTCGGAGAGGCGGAATACATTTTCACCATCCATTGCAGCGGCATAAATACTGATCTCGTTATGCCTGGTCTTTACCTCTTCTAGAGGCACTTTAAGGACTGGCACCCGCAGAATGGCTCCCATGGTAGATTGCACCACTTTGGGATTATATAAATCGGTAGTATCTGCGCTACAGAAAACGGCGGCCCAGCCAAACCAATCTGCAATGCGCAGAATAGTTCCCAGGTTGCCCGGGTCTTGAATACCATCCAGGTAGAGTGACCACTTACTGTCTAAATTTAATGCTGAGAAAGACCAGTCTTGCTGCTCGGCTACGATCAGAACCTCGGGAGGGGTACGCAGCGCTGATAATTGCTTCATTTGTGTGGGGCTCACCACGGAATAAATATCTTTGTAAAGACTCAGTAAATCGGGATGAGCGGCCTGCCAGGCGGTACTTACAAAACAGGCCTTCAGCTTAAGTTGACGATTTGTTAAAATCTCTTTGCATATTTTGTCCCCTTCTGCTACGAAATTGTTAAACTTATCGCGATACTTTTTTAATTGTAACGATCGTACAAATTTTGCGTTATTCTTAGAGAATTTCATTGATTTGTAATTTTATGCGCCTCGATCATCTGCTTACCGTGCTGCTCATTGCCGTATTATTTTTGCTACAGAGCTCTTGTAGTAGCAGTAAGTTTTTAAGCGATGATGAATATTTACTGAAAAGTAATGAGATAATCCTAAACGAATCGGAGAAAATTGACAATAAGCGTAGTTTAAAGTACGAATTGTCGACACTCTACCGACAAAAGGTGAACGGAAAGTTCTTTTTTATTCCCCGGGAGAATTTTTATTTCCCACCAGAACAGGCCGAAGCCGATGGCAAAAACCATACTTTTCGCAAGTGGATCAATCGGGTTATTGCCCAGCCTCCGGTGATCTTTGACCCCGATCAGGCCGAGCAAACGGTGGACGTTATGCAGCGCTACCTGAATGATAAAGGCTATTATAATGCCGAAGTCTTTTTTGAAGACGAAATACGGGGGAAATCCAAAATGCACCTTCGCTATTTTGTTTATCCGGAAAAGCAGCTCAAAGTCGACACGGTAACTTTTGAGTCAGAAGATCCCATCGTTGACAGTCTGCTGCAAGCGATTAGCTATCGAACTCTTTTTCAGCCCGGTGCCGCTTTGGATCGACAGTTGATTCAACAGGAAAAAACGCGGATATCAGATTATTTGCGAAACAACGGCTACGCAAAATTCACGGCCAGTTATTTCCCTCGTCGTCTGGAGGCGGATACTACGATTTCTCCCAACCGTGCGCACGTTTATCTTAAAGTAAATCGGCCATACGAAGATTCACTACACCGGGTGTTCCGGGTAGGCCGGATCACCGTTTTTCCGGAATACGATATTAAGCAGCCCCCATCCGCATATCGGGATACCTTAATTGGTCAGATACATTTCCGTATACTCAATAACGAATTTTTGGTACGTCCTCAGGTCATTTTGGACGCTATTTATCTAAAACCCGAGACCATTTATCGGCAGCGAAACTACGATCTCACCAACCAAAGTCTAGGTAATTTAAGTATTTACCGGTTTGTGCGAATTGAAGAAGTAGCCGATTCTCTCTATCCACAAATCTTAAACTTCCGAATTGAGTTGACGCCGAATAAACTCAATGAATTAGGTGTTGATTTTGAACTGGATTATACCAACCGAAGCAATACCTCGGGGGCGGGTAACCTGATTGGGGTGAGTGCTTCTCCTTCACTGCGTAATCGCAATTTCCTCGGGGGTGCCGAAGTATTTATCAGTGATGTTAGTGCGGGGGTTGAAATCAACCCGGAAGATAGAAACCGCTTTTGGAATACGATTGATTTTGGTACTCAACAGGATCTTTATTTACCCCGCTTTCGGGATTACCTGGGCTTTTGGCGCCTGCTGAATAAAATCAGCTTTCAGCGCAGTGACCCGTCTGATTATTCTTCATTTTACGAGGATATCCAGGCTAGTGCCACGACGCGAATACGGACTAGTTTCAATTATACTTTATTACTGGATTTTTATCGTTACAATCTATTGACGGTTTCCTACGGTTACGATTACAATCGGGACAAGAATAACCGCTACATCATCAATAACCTGGCCATTGATTACTTTAACCCGACGACTCAGCCCCGCTTCAACTCTCTGTTAGAAGAGAATCCTTTTCTGGCGAGGAGTTTTGGCGATCAATTATTTACCAGTCTGGTCTTTCGAGAATTTGATTACGTATACAATGGGCCTACAAACCGCCTGGGCGATCGTCGTTATCTCGGGCTGAATATCGAAACGGCAGGAGCGGAGGTATGGGCCTTGAATTCCATTTATAATGGATTTGCCAATCAGGCTGATACCTTCCGGATTAGGGATACCGATTTTTCTCAGTATATCCGCATGGAAGCCGATGTACGCTTATTACGGGCTTACAGTGGTAATACTTCGCTGGCGACTCGCTTCGCCTTCGGTATTGCCCGTCCCTTTGGCTTTAGTACGGATGTACCTTACGTAAAACAATTCTACGTTGGGGGCCCCAACAGTATACGGGGCTGGCCAGCGCGTAGTCTGGGGCCCGGTGGTTTTGTGGATTCCCTGACTTTAAATAACAATAATCCGCTTTTATTTTATCAGGCGGGTGACTTGAAGCTGGAATTCAATCTAGAGTACCGCTTCAATATTTTTTGGCGTTTGAATGGGGCAGTGTTTCTTGATGGCGGCAATATTTGGACCGTTCGCCCCGATCCTTCCCGTCCCGAGTCCCAATTTTTATTGCGCTCTAAGGTCATAACGGGACAGGACGGCCAATTGGTTATTGCGGATCCTTTTTACAAACAAATTGCACTGGGCACGGGCCTTGGCTTTCGATTTGATTTTACTTACTTTATCTTTCGCCTGGATTTGGGTATGCCTCTGAAATATCCCTACCGCTGGCGGAATGGTCAGTATTGGGTGCCGCCTTCGGAATGGCTCAAAGATATCAATCTGAATTTTAGTTTGGGGTATCCGTTTTAAGGTTAAAGTAGAAAGGTTAAAGGATTATGATCGATAAAGACGAAATTATTCAATATTTCCAGGGCTTACAGGACTCCATTTGCCATCAATTGGAAAAGGCAGATGGTGGCGGCATCTTTCGCGAAGATCATTGGGAACGCCCTGGTGGCGGGGGTGGTCGCTCGCGGGTGATTCAGGGGAAGCGTATAGAAAAAGGTGGCGTAAATTTCTCAGCCGTACACGGTACATTGAATGAAAAAGCGGGAAAAGCATTGGGCATTGCACCGGGCGACTTTATGGCTACCGGGGTTTCCATTGTATTACATCCTTTCAATCCACACGTGCCGATTATTCATATGAATGTCCGCTATTTTGAGATGAGTGAAGAGGTATGGTGGTTTGGTGGTGGTATTGACCTTACACCTCATTTTGTTGTTCCCGCTGAAGCCGCCTGGTTTCACCGGCAATTGAAGCAAGTCTGTGATGCGCACGATTCAGCCTATTATTCGGAATTCAAAAAATGGGCGGATGATTATTTTTATTTGCGCCACCGCAAGGAGACCCGTGGGGTAGGTGGTATTTTCTTTGATCGGCTTTCGCAAAATAAGCAACACGATAAAGCCCAGCGTTTCGCCTTTGTAAAGCAGGTGGGAGAGGCGTTTGCACCGATTTATGCCCATTTTTTAAATAAAAAAGCAGATTTGCCTTTTTCTACCAAAGAAAAAGCGTGGCAAGCCCTACGCCGGGGCCGCTATGTGGAGTTCAATCTGGTCTGGGATCGGGGCACAAAATTTGGTTTGGAGACCGACGGTCGTACCGAATCTATCCTGATGAGTATGCCACCAATGGCACAATGGGCATACGATCACCAACCAGAGCCCAATTCAGAAGAGGCCCGTACCCTCGGCCTTTTGAAAAAAGATATCGATTGGTTATCTCTACTGGCATAAAATCGTAAAGGGTTCCGTCTGGATGGTATTACTCCAGTTACCGGCCCGATCCCGGATGCGAATGGAATAAGACATGGTATCCGTAGGAAACTCTTCACTGGGTACACAGGTCACCCGGGTATTGGGAAAGGTACAGCAAAAGTACTTTGTATTAGGATTATTGGTGAGCTTGATGGCAATCTGCCCCGAAATACCATCTCCGGAGCCCAAAGCGGGAATCGGTTTGATTTTAAAGATGTTTTCGAAGTCATCCCGGCTATCCTTGAGGATAATATTTACGGAATCGGCATCTCCCAGATCACCATCGCCGTCGGTAAAGCCTATCCGAATAATTAGGGTGTCCAGATTCTCTATCGAATTACTACTCTGAGGAATTTGCGAGCGGCTGAGCCCCTCATAAGTAATGACGGGCTCCAGGGGATATACTGGTGGTTGACTACAGGCAAAGGCCAGGGCGCCAACGATTATAGAGAAGAATGTGTATTTTCGCATTTATTCGTTTTTTATTCACTAAAGAAAGGTACACTTTTTTGCAAATAGATAAAACCTCATTTTCGTCGTCCAGAGCGCTTTTAGCGCAAAAAATACGTTCGGCTCAGGTAGATCAGTTCGCTGATCTGGCGCTGGAAGTTTTTCATTTTCAGGCCACTTACAATTCCTTGTACCGGTCGTATTTGGAGCTGATTAATTGCTCCGTTGAATCGGTGAAAGATTGGCTACAGATTCCCTGTTTGCCCATTCAATTCTTCAAGAATCATAGGATCCAGACGGGAGTATGGGAGCCGACGAGGGTATTTACCAGTAGTGGGACAACAGGACAAACCACCAGTCGTCATTTGTTACACGACGATGACTGGTATTTTGCTATTGCCAAGCGTTGCTTCGAAGCGCAGTACGGCTCGCTTGCCGAATACTGCGTGCTCGGGTTATTGCCCGCTTATTTAGAACGCCAGAATTCCTCGCTGGTTTTCATGGTTGATTATTTTATTCGGGAAAGTAGTTATTCCGACAGTGGTTTCTTTCTCTACGACCACGAGGCTTTAATCCAGCGCATTACTGCCTGTAAACGACGAGGAATCCCGGTAGTGTTGATTGGCGTTAGCTTTGCACTATGGGATTTGGCCGAAGCCCATCACATAGACTACGAAGGGCTGATCGTTATGGAAACGGGAGGTATGAAGGGAAGGAAAAAAGAAATTACCCGCGAGGCTTTACACCGGATTTACCAGTCAGCCTTTGGTGATCGACCCATCCATTCTGAATACGGAATGACGGAGTTACTCTCCCAGGCTTACGCGCCCGCGGCGGGGTGGTTCTTGCCGGGGCCGACCATGCGCGTGCGGGGTAGAGAGATCACTGATCCGTTTAGTGCGCCCGTTTATAATCGAACGGCTGCATTAAATATTATAGATTTAGCGAATTTGGACACCATTAGTTTTATTGCCACGGACGATTTGGGAAAGGTGGCTTCCGATTTTTCCTTTAAGGTATTAGGACGAATGGACAACAGCGATTTGCGGGGTTGTAATTTGATGATTGATCGGTATTGAGGTTAAAGGGTATCCGCCAGTGGTAGATACCTTTATCTTTCATCCTAATGGATTTGAGCTTTTAGAGGTGTAGCGCCGCTTTTCTGGCCAGTAGCGTCTCTTCCGATTCTTCCCGTTCCGGATCAGGCACACAGCAGTCTACCGGACATACCGCAGCGCATTGTGGCTCTTCGTGAAAGCCCACGCATTCCGTACACTTGTCGGGAACGATATAATAAAACTCGTCCGATACTGGCTCTTGTTCTCCTTCTACACTTACTTCTTTACCCGTTTCGAGTGTGTAAGTACCCGAAAGGCTGGTGCCATCGGAGATAGCCCATTCTATTCCACCCTCGTATATTGCATTGTTGGGGCATTCTGGTTCGCAAGCACCGCAGTTGATGCACTCATCCGTAATCATTATCGCCATAAGACAATCTATTTTATTTGTTCAACGTCTTTTCGGACGCATAGTTTTTGTTTCGAGCGACAAAAATACATCATAAGCTTTCGATTCGCAAATCCAACCGAAAAAAGCTCAACGGACCCCATTAGGTATTTTAAAGGCATAAATGGTCGATTTTACTATCAAAAGGTATTTTTTGTTTAGAAAACGGTTGTTTGATTTAAATATATGTTGTAATATTGTAAGGAGGTTAACCCCAAAGCCGATTATATATTTGAACATACTAAGAGGAGTTCGCCTCAGGCGAACAAAAACTATGAGGTATTCGCCACTCGCGAATGCCTTTTTCTTTTCCCGATATTCTTGATCAGTAGCTTAACAATTCTTTCTAAAATTTGTAGTTTTAGCCCGCTTGCGAACGGATAGTCAGCAGGGCAGCTATTATAGCCTCAAACGATTAGACGCTCAGCTTGGCTAAACGGCACAATACAAGATATAAGAAATACAACACGACATGGCGAAGAGTAAGGCTAAAAAGGTCACCCCGCTGATGAAGCAGTACTTCAAAGTAAAAACGAAGTATCCGGATGCCATTCTGTTATTTCGAGTGGGTGATTTTTATGAAACTTTTGGGGAAGATGCGGTCAAAGCTTCGCGTGTACTGGGGATTGTACTGACGAGCCGTAATAATGGTGGAAGCGATATCGAGCTAGCCGGCTTTCCTTACCATTCGATGGATCTCTATTTACCCAAGTTGGTTAAGGCTGGATACCGGGTAGCGATTTGCGAACAGTTGGAAAAACCAAGTCCTCAGAAAAAGATTGTCAAACGGGGCGTCACCGAAGTAGTCACGCCTGGTATTGCGATCGATGATAAACTACTCGATCACAAGCAGAACAACTATCTAGCTTCCATTGCCTGGGGACGTAAAGGACAGACCGGTATTGCCTTCCTGGATATTTCAACGGGGGAATTTTTGGTGAATGAGGGAGACGAAAGTCAGCTGGATAAATTGATTCAGAGTTTTCAACCTTCGGAGTTAATCTTTGCCAAGAATCAAAAGAAAAATTTCACCAGACGATTTGGCGATAAGTACTACACTTTTCTGCTGGACGAGTGGGTGTATACCCTGGACTTTACCCGTGAAAAACTACTGCACCATTTCGAAGTGACCTCCCTCAAAGGCTTTGGCGTGGAAAAAATGGAATTGGCCCAGATTGCTGCGGGGGCTATTCTGCATTATCTAGAGACGACGGAGAACAGAAAGCTTCAACACATCAATGCCATTAGCCGTATTCAGCCCGACCGTTACGTCTGGTTGGATCAATTCACCATCCGCAATTTGGAACTAATTTACAGCGCCCACGATACGGGCAGCTCTTTGCTGACCATTATGGATCAGACGGTATCGCCCATGGGGGCCCGGCTGATGAAAAAATGGGTCGTGCTTCCTCTCAAATCGGAGCAGGCGATTAAGGATCGGCACGATGTGGTACAGTATTTCCTTACGGAAAAAGACCAGGCGAATGGCATCGATAGCCTGGTGCGTCAGGTCGGAGATTTGGAGCGGCTGATTTCCAAAGTACCCATGGGTAAAATTAATCCACGGGAGATTGTTCAGCTTAAAAAAGCCATGCGACTGGTGGATCCACTGCGTACCCTTTTACGCGAAAGCGAAAACGACTACCTCTTACGAATGGCCGATCGACTGAATCCTTGTGAGCAAATGATTAAGCTCATCGAAGAGCACATTATGGAAGAGCCGCCGGTGAATTTATCGAAGGGGGGCGTCATTGCGGATGGCTGCCACGAAGAGTTGGATGATTTGCGACACGTCGTACGGAATGCAAAAGACCTACTGGTAGGGATTAAAGAACGGGAGGTGGAGCGCACGGGCATTAGTAGCCTGAAAATAGGCTTTAATAATGTGTTTGGTTATTATCTGGAGGTCACCAATAAACACAAAGATAAGGCACCCGAGGACTGGGTGCGCAAGCAGACCCTGACGAATTCCGAGCGGTATATTACCGATGAATTAAAGAAACTGGAGACTAAAATTTTGGGGGCGGAAGAAAAAATTCTGGAACTGGAGCAGCAGATTTACGATAATTTAGTCTTTCAATTGGCCGACTATATTCAACCCGTGCAGCATAATGCTCATATCTTTGCTCAGATTGATTGTCTGATGGCATTCCGGCGGCTGGCCGAAAAGCACCAGTATGTACGTCCGGAAATCAACCAGAGTTTTGCTATCGATATCAAGGAAGGTCGGCATCCGGTGATTGAACAGCAACTGAGTCTCGGCGAGAACTACGTCCCCAACGACGTCTACCTCGATACGGAAAAGCAGCAAATCCTAATGATTACGGGACCCAATATGTCGGGTAAATCGGCCTTGTTACGACAGACGGCTTTAATTGCTTTAATGGCTCAGATGGGCTCATTTGTACCCGCCCATTCCGCAAAACTGGGCCTGGTGGATAAAGTTTTCACCCGGGTAGGGGCCTCCGATAATATTTCTTCCGGAGAATCGACTTTTATGGTGGAAATGAACGAGACGGCCAGCATCATGAATAATGTATCCGACCGCTCCCTGATCCTATTAGATGAAATTGGTCGGGGAACCAGTACCTACGATGGTATTTCCATTGCCTGGTCGATTGCGGAATTCCTACACAACAACGGGCAGGCCCGACCTAAGACGCTTTTTGCTACCCACTACCACGAACTGAACGAACTGGCCAATCGTATGGAGCGGATCAAGAACTTCCACATTTCTACCAAAGAGGTAGGTCAAAAAGTAATCTTTTTGCGGAAGCTGACGCCGGGAGGCAGTCACCATAGCTTTGGTATTCACGTAGCGAAAATGGCAGGTATGCCCCGCTCTATTGTGGAGCGTGCCGCGAATATCCTGGGGCAACTAGAGCAGAAATCGATCGAGCAGGATAGTCTGGACAGTGAGGTGAAGAGTGCCCGACCCAATACGGCGGAACTCAATAGTGATAACTACCAACTCAGTATTTTTGAAACGGTGGATCCCGTGGCGGGTAAATTAAAAGAGGAGCTGGTTGATGTAGATATCAACGGTATGACGCCGATCGAGTGTATGATGAAGCTCAACGAACTAAAAAAACTAATCGAAGAAGCGGAATAAAATGAAAATAGCAATTATAGGATATGGTAAAATGGGGAAAACCATTGAGGGACTGGCCAAAGAAGCCGGTGACGAGATAATCATGGTCATTGATGAAGACAATAAATCGGCCCTGAGCTCCCCGGATTTTGCGCAAGCAGAGGTCGCCATCGAATTTACCCGCCCGGAAAGTGCCTACAATAATATAGTGGCCTGTTTTAAAGCAGGCGTACCGGTCGTCAGTGGGACAACCGCCTGGCTGGATCAATATGAGGATGCCGTCGAGCAGTGTAAGGCACACAATGGAGGTTTCTTTTATGCCTCTAATTATAGTATTGGCGTCAATATTTTCTTTGCGCTGAATCGACAGCTAGCTAAAATGATGGATGAGCAGGAGCAGTATAAAGTCTTATTGGAAGAAATACACCACACTTCCAAGCTGGATGCCCCCAGTGGCACGGCGATTACCCTGGCCGAAGGGGTCCTGGATCATTTGCAGCGAAAAACCTCCTGGGTAAACGATGAGTCTTTTGATGATGAAGAACTGCCCATTCTATCCAAACGAATTGATCCCACTCCGGGTACCCATACGGTAAGCTACAACTCGCTGGTCGATACAATCCAGATTCAGCACGTGGCGCATACCCGCGAAGGCTTTGCCAAGGGAGCCCTGGCGGCCGCGCGTTGGCTGGTGGGTAAGCAAGGCGTTTATGGAATGTCGGATATGTTAGGATTTTGAAAGCTTAAAGGGGGAGGATATGTGGAAGAAAATAATGGTGATCGTTTTACTGGTACCTGTTTTGTACATCGCTGTGGTCTTGATTCACGGGACTGTTGCCGATGTTCAGCCTGCAGCCGTATCGTCCGTTGAGGTGTTGTCAGAGGGTAATACGGCAGAGATACAGGACTCCGTTTTGTCTTTTGCAATCTGGAACCTGGGCTACGCGGGACTGGGGGAAGAATCGGATTTTTTTTATGAAAAAAGTAGTCTATTCTCTGGAAAAAGAATGGTACGTCCGCCGAGAGATATTTCCCAAAAGAATTGGGCCGGTATTCAGAATCAGATAAAAAATACCCAGACTGATTTTTGGCTGCTTCAGGAGGTAGATATTGCCGCTAAGCGTAGTTACTTTGTCGATCAGATGGTCGGTATTCAGGATCTTTTACCCAATCATTATGCTTCCTTTGCGGCCAATTATGAAGTAGCCCGGGTTCCCGTACCGGTGCTGGAGCCCTGGCAAGCTTACGGTAAGGTGGAAAGTGGTTTGGGTACCTTTACGAAGTATCAGCCCCTGGAAGCGCAACGCTTGCAGTTGCCCGGCAATTACAGCTGGCCCACCCGTATTTTTATGCTGGACCGTTGTGCGGCGATCCATCGCTTTGCGCATGCGAATGGCAAAGAAGTAGTGGTCATCAATATTCATAATTCGGCTTACGATGATGGTCGTCTGAAGGCTCAGCAAATGGATTACCTCAAAGAGCTATTTCAGCAAGAATACGAGAAAGGTAATTACGTCATTGCGGGTGGGGACTGGAACCAGTGTCCTCCTTTCTTTCCCTTTGATCGCTTTATGCCGGGGCGAGGTGGGGATTACGTTCAGCAAAATGTCGATTCGGAAATGATGCCGACGAATTGGAAGTGGATTTACGATCCTACAGTGCCCACCAACCGGAAAGTAACAGACCCCTTCGAAAAGGGAAATACTTTCGTTACCCTAATTGATTTCTTTCTGATTTCCCCAAATATTCGGGTGAAGCGCGCCCGTGGTATTGATCTGAATTTTCAGTTTTCGGACCACCAGCCGGTATGGATGCAGGTGGAATTGTTGTAGAAGTACTTTGGTGTAAAGAAAAAATCAGGCGTAGTCAGCCTTAAGTTGACTACGCCTGGCAAAACGAATGTTCAATTTTAGCTATAGCCTATTTCAGGCCCTTTTGGGCTGAACTAAACTTATACATAATATCGACCACTCACTTAGAACTTGGAGCGAAACTTCTTAAAGAGGGCTTTGGCTTCAGCTTTGAATTCGTCCCACTCTTCCTTAGCTTCTTCGGTAAATTCACCGGCTTTGGTTTTTAGATTTTCAATATTCTCCTTGTTGTCTTCCTGAAATTCTTTCCATTCTTCTTTAGCTTCGTCACGTAAGGCTACGGATAAGCTACGTACCTTGGTTTGCAGGCCATCCAGCTGGCTGCTCATGTTGGCAGCAAAGCTTTTGGTTGAAGATTCTGCTTTGTTTTCCAGCTTATCGGCTTCATCCTGCAGCTCGTCAAGCGTCGCGGAAAGTTCTTGTTGATCCTTTTTGATTTCTTCTTCCGTCTGGGCCGCTTTTTTGTTTACTCTGCTTTTGAGCTCGTTGAATTTGGTTTTCAGCTCCTGTACTTCTTCGTTGGCTTCTTCTTTTAACTCATCAATCATGGGTTGTTTTTCCTGCACCCACTGTTGAATGTTCTTTTTCTGCTTTTGGTATTCCTCCATAGCTTCTTTTTTGCCGAGGGTAAGTTGCAGAGATAGTTGATCAAGACCCTGTTTTACGCTGTTAACGGTTTTATTGAATTCCTCTTTAAGATTCATAGTATCAGTTGGTTTTAGTTGAAGTTGTTTAAGAATTTTCCTGGTGAGATGATTGGTAACGGCTTGGAAGTCAAGACAAGGCTATTTTTTTTCTCGTAGCCATCCGCCTCAGGCGGACGAAGGGAAAAAAGAGCTGCCGTATTGGCTTTCAATGTGTTGCCAAGGGCTCAGTGAGGAGTTTTTAAATAACTTCGTTAAGAAATAAGTCTTTATTATAACACATCAATCTGGTAAAATGTTAGTTCTGAATATTGTTTCTTTGAAAAGAAGAATAGGGTTTCAGGGCTGATCGTACCAATTATCATCGTCGAACTTTTTATCCGGCTTTTCTTTACTACGCAAAATCAGGTAAGCCAATACAATAATGAGAATGGGTAGGACCATCGTACCAAAGGCCAGCATGCCATTGGTCGGGATGAAGATGAGAAGGACAACGCCTAACAAAAGGACGGAGCTGATAAGGATAACATAGAATTTAAGCATGTTTTCGTTTTGCTCTAAAAATAAAGGCTCTACCTCGTGTTTTAAATGATTTTTATCACAGGATCTATAATTGTTGAATGGTCAGGTACTTGGATGGGAGGATTAGATTTTTCTCTTACTTTTCAATAACTTCACGCATCAACAAATCACCAATTATATTTATGTCCGAAAATTACTTGTCAAAAAGAGCCCAAGAAACCGTCAATAAGCCCGCCCGGGTAGATCTGGATCTTTATTTTGAAGCCACCAGTAATCAATACCATAAAGAAGATAATCCGGAGGGTAGATTTCCCGTCAACGTAGCGGAGAACAAGTTGACCTGGTCCATGTTGGCTCAAAAAATGCAGCAAATTACCAGGGAAAGGGCGATTCCGGAATGGGTAGCGGGCTATGAAAACCCAATGGGGGCCGATTCTTTCCGGGCGGCACTAGCCTCCTTTATGGGAGAATTCCTGATTGGGCAAGCTATTGAGCCGGAGACACTGGGGGCCTCGGCCGGTCTGAGTTCCGTCATTGAATTGACCGCTTTGAGCCTGGCGAATCCCGGGGATACGGCAATTATACCGGCACCGGCCTATCCGGTCTATACCAGTGATATCGGTGCCGTAGCGGGCGTCAGGCGTTACGATTTACCCCGCCACCGGGATTTATTATCAATGAAAGCCGGACTGGAGATTGAAATTACGCAATTGGAGGAAGCGAAGAAGGCTATCGAGTCGGAAGGGAGTCGCCTGCGTATGATCATACTGACTACTCCGGATAACCCAACGGGGGGCGTTTACGCAGCAGTGCAACTAGAGCGTATAGCGGACTGGTGTGAGGCACATAAAATCCATATGATCGTCAGTGAAATTTACGGACTGTCGGTCATCGATACTGCTCATCCGGCCATTGCCTCGGACTACGAAGATCAGGTACCTTATCTATCTTTTGGACAGATTATGGTCCGCCGCAAGAGCCCTTTTTTACATCTGTGGTACGCCTTTTCTAAGGATTTAGGGATTTCTGGTTTTCGGATGGGGTTTATACACTCCTACAATGAGGACTTTCTCAAAGCATACAGCAATGGCAATTTGACCCGGATGGTATCGAATTATGCGCAGTGGGTTCTTCAGGAAGTGCTGCTGGATCGCGCTTTTATGGCAGATTACCTGGCACGGAATAAAAAAGCCCTGACGGAGGCTTATATAGGGGTAGTCAAAGCACTGAGGGAAGTCGGAGTACCTTATTATCCTTCCCGGGGGAGTTTATTCATTTGGATGGATCTTTCGGGGCTGCTTAGCGCAAAAACGGACGAAGCCCAGCGCGAACTTTGGTTGGATATCTATCACACTACGGGTATTCTATTAACCCCGGCCGATGGGTTTGGTCATCGGGAGAAGGGGTGGTACCGCATGGTGATCTCCTACCTTAGCCCCGCAGATCAGAAGGTGGCGATGGAACGCTTACAAGCATATGTTTCAAAGGCTAAAGGCTAAAAATTCGCGAGTTCGTTTCCTGGGAAGGGGTAAAGATTGTCAGGGAAAATTAGACTAAACAAAAAATACGGTAGCATCAATGAGTGTAAATAAGGTCTTTTTACTGTTCCTATTATTATTTGGGTCATTGGCATTGCCGGGCCAGAATGATCCCCTTACTTACGTAAACCCCTTTATCGGCACTTCCAATTTCGGTACCACTAATCCGGGGCCGATTGCGGTTCGTGGTATGGCTAATGTGTCGCCTTTCAACGTTGCGGGTGAACAAAATTTACCTTTCGAGAAGGATAGTCGTTGGTGGTCGACGCCATACACCAGCGATAATCGTTTTTTGACTGGCTTTAGCCACGTCAATCTGAGTGGCGTGGGTTGTCCCGAACTGGGGGTGATCATTGCCATGCCTACGACCGGAGCACTGGAGACCGATCCGGCTGAGTACGGTAGTACGTATAAAAACGAGACAGCTCGGCCTGGCTATTACCGCACCGAACTTGATCAATACAATATAAAGGTAGAAGCTACCGCCACGACTCGCACGGGCGTGAGTCGCTATTTTTTCCCGAAAGGGGAGGCCAATATACTACTCAACTTAGGCCTGGGACTCACCAATGAGCAGGGAGCCATGGTACAGATGGTGTCCCCGACCGAGGTGGAAGGAATACGCTACGTAGGTTCCTTTTGTTACTACAAACCCGAGGAAGCTTATCCGGTATACTTTGTAGCGCGCCTATCGGTACCGGCAAAGGAGTCGGGTATTTGGAAGAAACCTCCCGAATACGAGGGGGTAGAAGCACAGTGGATGGGTTATAATGGTCAAACGCGGATCAAGAAAGACTTTCGACAGCCGGTCATTGGTAATGAAATTGGGGCCTATCTGCGTTACAATTTTGCGGAAGCCACCGAAGTCACGCTTAAAATTGGCGTCTCCTACGTCAGCATCGAGAATGCGCGCGAAAATCTGGAAAAAGAGACCAGTGGCAGCAGTTTTGAGCAAATCCGACAGCAGACCCAGGAGGAATGGAGGGCACACCTGTCTCGGATAGAGGTGAAGGGAGGTAGCGAAACGGATAAGACCATTTTCTATACCGCGCTGTACCATACCCTGATTCACCCCAATACCCTGAACGACTATAATGGCGAATACCCCAAAATGCAAAATCGGGAGACCTTACGTACAGAAGGTACCCGCTATACGGTCTTTTCCCTGTGGGATACCTATCGCAACCTGCATCAATTGATGAGTCTGGTTTATCCCAAACAGCAAGCGGATATGGTGCGCAGTATGCTACAAATCTACGACGAATCGGGTTGGCTCCCCAAATGGGAACTCAACGCGACCGAAACCACGACGATGGTGGGGGATCCGGCGGGTATCATTATTACCGATACTTACCTCAAAGGAATTCGCGAGTTTGACGTGAATAAAGCCTACGAAGCCATGCTTAAAAGTGCGGAGCAAGTCGAGGATAATCCGTTGCGTCCCGGCCTGGAAGATTATTTGTCCAAAGGGTATCTGACCACCAAAACCACGAACAGTGGGAGTGTGTCCATTACCCAGGAATACAATATGTCGGACTTTGCGATTGCACAGTTAGCGGAGGCATTGGGGAGGACGAAAGATGCGCGCCGCTTTCGCGAAAGAGCCCTTTCTTATCGTAAATTGTTCGATAAAGAATTTAACCTGTTGCGTCCGCGTAACGATGATGGTAGCTGGCTGACGCCCTACGATCCGGAGACCGGGGCCAATTTTGTCAAGAATTTGGGTTTTATCGAAGGGAACGCCTGGCAATATACTTTTATGGTGCCCCACGATATCCCAGGGCTCATGCACCTGATGGGCGGAAAAACGGCCTTCGTAAATCAACTGCAAAAGGTATTTGACAACCAGCAGTTCGACATGGCCAACGAGCCGGATATTGCTTACCCCTACCTGTTCAATTATGTGCCGGGGGAGGAGCACCGTACGCAGGCGACGGTTAATCGATTATTGGATACTTATTATAAAAATGCACCGGACGGCTTACCCGGCAACGACGATACGGGCACTATGTCGGCCTGGAGCATTTTCTCCATGCTGGGTATCTATCCAGTGACGCCGGCAAAAGCGGAGTATGCCCTGACCATACCCCGCTTTGATGAAATTATTCTACATCTGGATGAGGACTACTATCCTCACGAGCAGCTGGTGATACGTCGGGATGCCTCGGCGGGCAAAAAACGCATCGCTCAAATTTATTTGGATGGTAAGCCCTACAACCGCTACTTTATACGGCATGCTGATCTGATCGGGGCGAAAGAATTACTTTTCGAATTGGAATAAGATCGGTTTTTAGGTAGGTAGAATAAATAATTATTACTTGTTTTGTGAAAAATACACACATGAAGGTTTTTCTTACCGGACCCGATGGTCTCTTAGGTAGCAATTTGGTTCGACTATTATTAGCGGAAGGACACGCCGTAAAAGCGCTCGTTTATCCGGGGAGCCAATCAAAAACGATCGACGATCTACCAATTGAAAAGGTATCTGGAGATATTTTGGATTATGAATCTTTGCTGGTAGCCATGAACGGCTGCGAGGCGGTGATCCACGCGGCGGCCAATACCTCGGTATGGCCTACCAAATCACCAAAGATTTGGGATATCAATGTTAAAGGTACCCAGCACGCCATTGATGCGGTAGTAGAGCTGGGCATTAAACGGATGGTCCACGTTAGTTCTGCCAGCTCCTTTACGCACGGTAGCTTAGACCAGCCGGGTGATGAGACGGCCCCTTTCGGCGGCGACCAGTACGGGCTGGATTATATTGAATCCAAATACGCAGGCCAACAAATCGTCCAACGAGCGGTAGCCGAGCGGGGCCTGCCGGCGGTGATCATTAATCCGACCTATATGATTGGCGCTTTTGATTCCCTGCCCAGTTCCGGAAAGCTTTTAGTCAATCTGGCGAAAAAGAAATTACCGGGTTATACCAGTGGCGGTAAGAACTTTGTCTACGTAAAAGACGTGGCGCAGGCCATTATCAACGCCTTGACCATGGGCAGGGTAGGCGAGTGCTACATTGCCGGTAATGTCAATCACAGCTACCAGGAAATCTTTCATATTATGGCAAAGGTTGCCCAGGTCTCTCCTCCAAAGCTGGCCGTACCGGATGCGCTGATGCAAATCATTGGCCGGATCAGTACCGGCTGGGGAAAACTTGCCAGGAAGGATAGCCCTATGAATCACGCTACGGCTAAATTTGCCTGCGAGAGCCAATATTACAGTCCCCAGAAAGCGGTACAGGAATTAAAAATGCCACAAACACCAATTGAAGCTGCCATTCAGGAAGCTTACGATTGGTTTGTAGAAAACGAGTATATATAATGGAGATGAAAGATAAAGTTGTAGTGATTACGGGCTCTAGTCAGGGGATTGGGAAAGCTTTTGCCTGGGAGCTGGCCACGCGCGGAGCGAAAGTTGTCTTGAATGGTCGCAATGATGAAAAATTAAAACAGACCTATCAAGCTTTCCGGGCGGCTGGTTTTGAAGGCCTGGCGATCCAGGGGGATGTGGCGGAGCCTTTATCTTGCGAAAAGATCATTAATAAGGCAGTAGCTGCTTACGGCCAAGTTGATTATCTGGTTAATAATGCGGCGCTGTCATCCAAGCTATCGGCAGCGGAAGAATTATCACCCACGGTCTACGAGCAAATGTTTCGGGTCAATTGTCTGGGGGCTATACAAATGACGGTAGCCGGACTGCCCCACCTGAAGCAAAGTAAGGGAGGGGTGTTATTTATCTCCAGCCTAGCGGCCATTCACGGCATCCCCGAGGCTTCGGCTTATTCCAGTTCGAAAATGGCCTTAACTGCCTTTGCCCAGTCCCTGCGTTTGGAGCTGAAAAAACAACAAGTTTACGTAGGGGTCGCTTATCTCGGCTTTGTGGAAAACGATACCCAAAAAGTGATCTTCGACGAGCAGGGAGGAATCATTCAACAGCCCGATCACGGATTTGTAAAAGCGACGCCCCCTTCGGTGATTGCCCCCCAGTTGAGTCAGATGTTGATCAGAAGGAAACGCTACCAGTATTTCTCTGGCATGGGCAAGGCCCTGGTGGCTCTGCAGCGCCTCTCTCCCTGGCTATTGGAGCAAACCATGTCGACCATTTACAGGCGGCGGAAGGCACGCGAAGCTTAACAGCCGGGGAGATCTAAAAAAAGGGATGAAAAATGTCAATCTCGACCGTACTTTTGGAATATTGACTACCTTCATAGGGAATATCACCAATGGTGTTTTTAGGGTGGCTCAGGGATCGAATACCGCGCACGGCCTTGACTTCTGCATGGGAGGCTTTGGATACCCCAGTATTGATTTTCCGGATGAAGCTTTCCAGGATATGACTGCCCAGTTTCCACTCCCTGCTGATTACGACGGGCAAGGTTTCACCATAAAAATACTCTACACCAGTACAACGGATACCTGGTGGAGCAGTGACACTATCCTCTCCTAGCTCAGCTGGAGTGCTGGCAGAAGAGACTTATGTTTTCACAGGCGGAGGCAATAACCTACGGGATGTAGATACAAAAATCTTGAGCATACTTATTAGGAGATTAGGGACAGATACTGCCGATACTTCTACGGGGATTTTTAGACTGGTGGGACTGATTTTTGAATATACGGAGCGGTAGAAAACAAGAAGCTATTGGTAAGCCTTCCATTTAAAATGCTAGTTTCGCCATCACTGCGTCCCTACCGCTGGTGGTGCTGGTGATACCGAAGTCACCAGCGGTCGAGGAACGCTCAGGAATGGTTTTAATTCGTAGCCATGGGATCTTGAATGACACCAGCAAAAACTGTGGTGCCACTAGGTTTATGCAATAATTGAATTAAAAATGGACGATTAAAATGGATAGTGGGAGGAGCAGAGGTCACTCCAATTCCGACACTGGTCACGGCGGCTCCTTCTGCGCCTTTTTCGTCAATCTTTAAAAACGTCTTATGCTCCACTCGGCTAAGGTAGGCATTGCCGTAGGCCAGGCTTCCCAAATTTGAGAAATCCGCGCTGCCGGGATCAAAGGCGACTTCCATGCCCAATGATTGGAGTACTTCGTTGAGTTGAATCTTGTAATTGATCTCAAATTTTGGAAGTAGAACCATCACTCGCCCTACTGTGGCCTGATCGCTTAGGCTTTGATTAATACTAATCAATCGCTCTTGGTTCAGCCATTCCGAAATATTTTGCTCTGCGCTGGGCAGGACAAATTGCATCGCGTAATCAGTATCGTCAAAATCGAGTTCAACGGCTGAAAATGCTTCGTCCTGGAAGAATAGGAATTCATCGTCCTGAAACATGGTAGGTACCTGGATCGTGTTGCCGTTTGAAAGAATAAAATCCCGATCGGTCGTTGATTCAGCAGCGAAAGGTTGCGCCCAATCACCCGTAAAATACAAAGCGTTAACCAAAAACATCACTTCCTCGGGATTCAATTCTTCCAGGATTTTCTCTATTCTGCCTTCGGTTTTATCGTTTACCCAATCATTAATAATTGTCAGCACTTCGGTTGGATTATTTTCAAAATCTGCTGCGACCGTTTCGGCCTGGTAATGGGCCTCCATCGGGTTCAGGAAATCTGCGGAGGGCGTAATTCGGTTTTCGTCCCAAAAGACTGCATTGGCCAAGTGTAGCTCCGTATTTCCGGAGGTAGACTGAAGTAAATGGCTGAGTGCTTCGTAAGCGGCATTGAGCGTATCAACGGTCATATCGTTCAGCGCCAATGTTTGGCTCATGGCTGATCGGGTACTACCGTTGGCGCCATTGTAAGTCATATACAAGGCGGCGGCGACACTCAAGGGGGAGATCACAACATTCTCATCCGGTTCTTCCTCCAGTACTTTTTCCAGCAAATCTTGGGAGAAATCGGTCATGGAGGATGAGAGAGCTGCTGTTTGAACGTTGGGGTTAGGGTGATCAGGGTCAGTAATCTGCAGTGGTTCTTCTTTACTACAGGCAAAAAGTCCAACCAATAGGAGGACGAATAACAATTTCGTGCTGTTCATAAGGATATGTTTTATTAGTAAGACGCTCGGATCGGGGCTAAGGTTGGGAAGTTATTTTGTAAATGGTTTGAAGCGTACTCACTTAGCCTGCGAACTCCGCTGCACATACCAGCCGGCGTAGATGAGCAGGAATTGCACAAGCAGCCGGATCAGGGCCGCTCGTCGGCTGCCTACCACCGGTGTCTCCTGGATCACATCCCAGATGTGAATGGGTAGGAATACAATCATCAGTATAAAGAAGCCCCGGGCCGCCATTTTTCGGGTGGAAGGGATGATTAATCCAATACCGATGGCTGCTTCTACCACTACGGATATCCAATTCGCTATATCCAGGGGAATGAAGGCCGGGACCATGGGACCGTAAAAGTCTGGATTGGCGATATGTCCGTAGGCACCTAATAGCATCAGGGCGGCCAGTAGATAGGGAAGGATTTTTTTAATCATAGTCTTAGGTATTGAAAGAACATAAGATACTAAATTATTTGCACCTACTGTTTGGCAGCGGTAAAGAAACAACCCGCATAATGTCATTCTCAAAATGATACACATCCCATATTGAAGTCGATACAAATGTTTCGGATAGCACCCGTTTCTTTTAGTATTTTTAGCTGCTTCCTTGTAATATACATTAGTTTAGGATCACTATATTTTACTCTTTTCCTGGCCAAAGTGCACCGACCCCGGCTTGCCACAGTTTTTTGTTCATCGCGGGGATCGCTTCTTCGAGGATAACCTTTCCTTCCTTTTGTAGTTCCACCCAGGCTGCATCAAGCTCAGTAATGCGTTCGCGGGTAGCCTGGTTTACCCTGGGGATATCACTTTCCGCATGGTTGATGGCAAAGAAGTAATTAGCGGTGAATTTGTTCGGAAAGTTTTCGACATCGTCGTAGGCCTTGGATTTTCGCTGTATCATTTTTTCGTCCCAGCTTTGCATACGTTCGATTAGGGCTTTGGCCTCTTTCTGTAGCTCTCCTTCCAGATCGGGTGTTACCTTGCTCAACAGCTTCCGCAGGTGCATGACTTTATTGACCATCTGATGCATACTGTTAAGCTTGGCTTCGCCAGTACTCATGAACTGGTGATAGTTATCGTAATCAGTACTGCTGAGGCCGTACAAAGGATTGGGCAAAATGCTGCACTCACTGGTTTTCGTTTCCGCTCCGATTTTTAACTCCAATGTGTAGGTGCCCGGACTGGCCTTGTGACCACGGTAGCTGGCTTCAATATAGGCGGTGGGAATGCCGGCAATTGTGGGGTAGCGCATATCCCAGACGAAGCGATTTAGTCCTTTTTTGGCAGAAAGGACCGGTTCTGGACGGGGCCCACCGGGGTAGGTCTGAAAATTCGAATCTGGCATGGAACTTAGCTCTCGGACTAGCTGGCCTTTAGCATCCCGGATGTTAAGGGTGATGGCTTTCTCCGGTTTTTCCGGCAGGTAATAATAGATCACCACGCCCGTAGCCGGATTGACTCCGCGTAGGGGATGGGTGCCGTCAAAATCTGGATTGTTGCCGTCCAGTTCGCTTGCGCCGTTGGTAAGCAGGGCGTCTTTGGGTTGGTAGAGAATTGGCTTATCGGCTACGGGCCCGTATTGCTGCAATAATCTCAGGTCGTCGAGTACCCAAAAGGCCCGTCCTGAAGTAGCTACGATCAGGTCTCCCTGGTGGACTTTTAAGTCGAGGATGGGAGTAACTGGCAGGTTTAGGTTGAAGGGTTGCCAGTTCTTGCCCGCATCCCAGGAAATATACAGCCCCGTCTCGGTTCCTGCATAGAGTAGTCCTTTCCGGTCTTGATCTTCTCTAACCACACGGGTGTAGGCACCGTAGGGAATGTTACCGGTTATATCTGTCCAATTGCGGCCATAATTGGTGGTTTTTAATAGTCTGGGGGTATGGTCATTGAATTTGTAGCGAGTAGTAGCTATGTAGGCCGTACCGGGATCATGAGGGGAGATATCGATGGTATTTACCAGGCATTCTTCTAGTCCTTCGGGGGTGACGTTCTTCCAGGTTTTGCCGCCATCGCGAGTTAGCTGTACCAATCCGTCGTCGGTACCGACCCAGATTTCGCCCGCTTTGTGGGGGGATTCAATCATATAGCTGATGGTTCCGTAGTTTTCGGCGCCGACCGCTTCATTGGTGTAAGGGCCACCTCCTTTACCTTGTTTTTCTTTTTCATTTCGAGTCAGATCAGGCGAAACTTCCTTCCAGGTCTGTCCCAGGTCGTGGGTACGAAGCAGCAGCTGAGCAGCGTGGTAAAAGGTATTGGGCTCGTGTTGTGACCAGATAATGGGGGCATTCCAGTTAAAGCGGTACTTCATATCGCTGGCATCCCGACCCAGGTACTGAATGGGTGCTGCCATGATATTGGTATTGGCCGAGGCGTCTTTTTTTAAGACATTGATGGTGCCCAGGTAGCTACCCCCCAGGACTATATTGGGATCGTCGGGATCGAAAGCCAGGAAGGCACTCTCCCCACCGGCTGAGTAGGTCCAGCTATCGGTGCTGATACCGTAGGAACGGAATTCCCGGTGGGCAATAGAGACCGAAGAGTTGTCTTGCTGTCCTCCGTATATGCGGTAGGGGAACCCCCTGTCCGTGTTAATCCGGTAAAACTGGCTCGTGGGCATATTATCCTGGGCCGACCAGGATTTTCCGAAATTATAGCTGATAGCAGCACCACCATCGTTGGCAATACAGAGATTATCCGGATTATCCGGATTGATCCATAGATCGTGATAGTCTCCGTGGGTACCGCTGAGTACCTCCCAGGTTTTACCACCGTCGATGGAGCGTAGGGCCGACGCACTGAGTACGTAGACCGTATTTTCATCTTGTGGATCCGCAAATACTTCGATGTAATACCAGGCTCGCTGGACCAGTCGGTGGTCGGCACTGATGCGGCTCCAGGATTTCCCCGCATTATTAGACACAAAGAGTCCGCCTTTTTCCTGATCGGAATCACTTTCGATCAGGGCATATACTTTTTGGTTATTGGCTGGACTGACGGAGATGGCCATCTTTCCTTTTTCTTCTGGCAGTCCTTCGGTCAGTTCGGTCCAGGTCTGGCCGCCGTCCATGGATTTGTAGAGGCCACTACCTGGTCCACCACTGATCACCTTCCAGGGGAGGCGCTGGTGTTCCCACATGGCGGCATAGAGGATATTGGGATCCCTGGTATCCATGGAAAGCTCTACGCCACCAGTACGGTCGTCGACGTAAAGTACCTTGTTCCAGGTCTGCCCACCATCGGTGGATTTATAAATACCCCGTTCTTCATTGGGGCCATAAAGTTGTCCCTGGGCCGCGACGTAGACTATATCGGGGTTTTTGGGGTGGATGCGAATGCGGGAAATGTGCTGTGTCTCCTTGAGACCAAGATGTCTCCAGGTCTGGCCCCCATCTGTAGATTTGTACATACCGTCGCCGTGGGAGGTCATGACGCCGCGGGGAGCATGTTCACCCATGCCTACGTAAACCACCTGAGGATCATTGTTGGCAACGGCAATAGCGCCTACAGAGCCGGTGCCAAAGTAGCCATCGGAAATATTATGCCAGTGGTGGCCGGCGTCCGTGGTCTTCCAGACACCGCCGCCGGTGGTACCCATGTAATAAGTCACAGGGTTGCCGATTACACCCGTCGCACAGACGGATCGGCCACCCCGGAATGGGCCAATATTTCGGAACTTAACGGGCTTGAAAAATTCAGCGGCTGTGTTCATTTGGGCAGAAAGGGCAAATAAGCCGACAAGAAAAAGAGTGAGGGTTAGGCTAATTTTTTGCATGGTTTCGTTTTGATTGGAGAAAGAAAGATACAGAATTCTTTCGGGATCCCTCGACTTTGTGTTTTTTGGAGTTTAGAAATATTTGAGAAAAGGAGTCCCGCTTAATGAACAGTCTCGCTACCGTTTTTTCACCTTCACTTAGACAAATCATAAACTACCTTAGAATATACGCCTATCTTCTATCTTATTGTTAGTATTTACATCCCTGGTAAACGGTCAAAGTGTAATCCTGAGGTGGATCAAGGCTACAAGACTTAATCGGCCAGAGCAAGGCTAGAAGCCACAGGTATTCGGTCGGCCGTTAATAGCTTTGTTATGCGGCGTTCCTCAAAGACCCCTGTAAACCTCTACTCAGACGGCTCGGCCAGGTGTCGGTCAAAGTATTCGATTATCTTGCCAAACAGGTAGCGATTATAATTCCGCTCACGGCTCCATCCATGCGTCGCACCCGGTGCAAACGCAAAGTCGAAGTCCTTGCCCTGTTTAATCAGTTCTTCCGCTAACACGGCCGTTGTCTTGAATGGTACCACATGATCCTGGATGCCGTGGATGAACAGGAGTTTATCCTCCAAATTTGCTGCATACTTGAGCGCTTTTCTTTCGAATATCTCCGGGTGTGTCTGTGGGCGACGAACAATCGCGACGTCGTCCGTGCCAAAGAACATCGGGTCAACAGCCGCGGCTGCAGCAACACCTACCTGGAATAAGCCCGGCTTCATCAACAGCGAATAAACGGAGAGGGTGCCACCGTAACTGCTACCCCAGATGCCGATGCGATCGGGATCGACATAATCCAGTGACTCCATGTAGGCAACGGCACTCGCATAATCCTCAATGTCCTGGTCGGCAAAGCCCAGCAGAAACTCTTCACGGAATGCCCGGCCATAACCGTTGCTACCGCGTGAATCTACCTGCACGATAATATATCCCTTTTTGGCCAATAGCTGCTGTACGAGGCTGTAGTTACCGGCCCAGCGGTTCCTCGCTGTATTCGAATACACGGGCCCAAATAGTACCGGATATTGCTTACCGGGCTGCATATTGGTCGGTTTCAGAATCCGGGCATGCAGCCTGTAGTCATCTACCAGGCTAGGGAAACTCACGTATTCCGCAGCCGCCCAGCTTCGCTCCGTGAAGGCGGGCAAGGGCGAGTGGGTTATTCGCGTAGCGGCACCACCCTCGCTGCTGACCACGTAGAGCTCGGGCGGTGAGGTGTCGTTGCTGTGCATGAACGCCAGGTGCCGGCCATCCGGTGAGGGGTAGCCATCGTTCCGGCCCGCAAGACGTGTCACCTGCTCGGGATCGCCACCGGACATCTTCAGGCGATACACGTGTTGTTCGTACGGATTAACGCCGTTGCCTGCATAAAACAGGGCATCACCAGCAATACTTGGGGCGGACAGCACATCGTAGGACGGATCGGTCAGGAGCTGCGGACGATCCTTAGAAGGTGAGGCATCGATCGTGTAAAGGCCGTAGCGATCACCCATATCGCTTAATAAAACGACCTGCTGCCCATCCGGATGCCAGGTAGATCCAAAGGATGTGTACATGCGGCTCTCCCGCACACCTCGCCAAATCTCGCGTACTTGGCTTTCTCCGGGGGCAAGGACGAACAACTTACGTTCAACCGCCGTGTCGGAGGCGATATCCACCAGCAGCGCACCGTCCGGTGACCAGTTGAAGTCGATGACCTGGTTGGCCTGCGGGTCTGGCAAATCGAGGTATCTAATGTTACCACTTTCTACATCGAGTAGGCCAAGCCTGCGAATCTCGTTTGGATCGCCCGGGTAAGCTCGGCGTACCTCGTTGGGATTGGTTTCGTCCGCGAGGTAATCCGGGAACGGTACCTTTCGCATCTCTCGTCGGTCAACAACGTGAATCGCGATGGTCTTGCCATCCGGGGACCACTTGTAGGTTGGCCCACTCCAGATGCCTGGACCGATTTCACGTTCCGGTCGGCTGTAGCGCCCCTTTCCTAAGCTCGAGAGAGGGGCGATGCCGATCTCGGTGAGCTGGCGATTCTGTTTGGAAGGGAAGTCAGCAAGCCACAGGTCACCGTTCCGTATATACGCCGCTTGGTTGCCGTTGGGCGATATCGACAGGTTACGTGCACCTTCCTCGGCGGGCATCAACTGGAGGTCGTCTCCCTGGCTTAGCGATGTCTGCCATAGGTGGTTACCTCGCAGGCTGATGATTGTGTTGGCGTCGGTCCAGACAATATCGCGCACTGACGCAGATGTCGTATCGGAACGGAGGCGCACTTTCTTCCCATCGCTGGTGGATACCCAGAGACCACGCCCAGGATTTCCTGGTTCACTCCAGGAAAAGGCGAAGTGCTCGCTGTTCGGTGCCCACACAGGCCGGGACGGGCTTGTTCCCGTCAGTTTTGGGGTTGCGAATAAGTCATCAAGCGTGAGCTTACTGTACTGTGCTGTGAGGGTTGCGGGCATCGTCATCAGTAAGCCTGCCACTATCCATGTTTGCCAAAAAGAGATCTGTTGCATGTGTTTGATTTAGTAAGTACAACATCTGTCTATCCGGACAAAGGTTCCGGATAATCATTTACCTTTCAAATTCCCTGGCGGCTTCCTCGCCCCGGGGAAACTCCAAGATCGAGAAAATCCAAGGGATCTACAAATTTATACTTCAGTCAAATAGTGGCCTGGAATGGGCTGGAGCGAGCGCCATTTGTTTTCTGGAAGAAATAATGGCAACTCCATAATTTGTGATAATCCGTCTTAATCAGCGTTAATTTGTAGATGAAGTTGTTTAAAAATTCCTACTTGCGCGAAACCTGCCTGCGGTAGGCAGGAATAGGTTTTTTAAACGAAGTTACGCAGCGCGTAATGAGGCTTTTACCAACGCAGAAATCGTTTAAAAGACCATTTTGGCCATACGGCCCCGTCTGGGCAGCCAAGTGAGGAGTTTTTAAACAACTTCGATTTTATCCACTAATTTTCACCAATATTGCCGCAAATGGGCACGAATTATTTTGATGCATGTGCCCTTGCTTTTACCAGAAACCAATAATTTGGTATACTTTTTTCATCCTCACAACTTTATAGCTTTTTACTATAACTTTGCCTGGGTATTTAGGGCTGAAATATTTGCAACTTCATGACGATGATGTCTACATTGGCAAGTAATTCAATTTGGTTGATTCGGCTGCAGTGGCGAGGCCCATTGGACTATCGCTAACAACTGTTATATCCTATTCTTTTATGATTCATAGAGGTAAGTAAGGCTAAAGCCCATTAAAAAGAGCTTTAGCCTTACCGTTTTGAGCTTAAGAGCGAGTATGCTGCATGGGGCAAACGATCGGCGCAGGTCCGTCGCTTAATTGATCATGAGGATCCGTTGGTAATTGTATGGCTGCTAGCCTTTTGTTTACCGGAATGTCTTTCTCACGCCGTAAAGTGTTTACTTGGATATGCGGCCATAAGGTCGTCCCGCCATCCGAACCAAACATAAACTCAAAATCGACGATTTGCTCATACTGCAACTGGTCGACCACACCTCCGAACGCTTCATCGTATACCTCTTCTAACCACAGGCGGTAGCGCATTCGAACGACTCTACAGTAGCGGTTAATCATTGCATTATTTATAGTGCCACCTTGAACACCGGTGTCGTGGGATGAGTCTAGCTCGATCAAGTCGTATCTTTTAAATTTCACTCCATCATTAGCATCGGTCAATTTCAGGTTCGGTTGAACGGTGTATGGGAACTTGGCATCGAATTTGTCATAGTTGAAAATTTTCAAGAAGTACGCCCTTCCACTGTTAACACCACTCTCTCTTGGTCCTCCATCAGGATTTTGTTCGTTGCGAGGGAGAGTTGTCCAATCTGGCTTATCTCGTGATCCCTCATAAAGATCTTTATCAGGATTAATACCCATAGTTGGCGACACCGCCAAATATTCTTGCTCCCAGAGATCGGCAATATGTGGAGCCTTGTCTACTTCGGATTTTGTTATATTACCTGTCAGGTGGACAGTTGTACCGTGTGGAATCACACCCGAACGAGATATTTGATAGGGTGGTATAAATTGAGGCCCAAGTTCGCCGGGGCCCATTACAGGCTCAGCACCATCCCTCTCTACCGATTCTTCATTCGAAGTGTGCTTGTACATGGTTGGAGGATTTTGGTACGGACTTTTTGGATCCCAGGGCATGTGATTGTCACCTAGCCACAAGTACATGCCATCCTCAAAATGTTGCAATGCGTTTGCGTTATCGATAATTGCAGTTTCGTACTTAACTGCACCGTTAAACTGCTCATTAGATCCTGCCCGATTGCGAACGGGTGCGTTTACTTGGGTGAATTTAAGCTGTTCTCGGTACTCTTGAGATTTAAAGGTAAAGACGCCAAAGACGGTCTCTGAGGATGTGCCAGGAGAAGGCATAGGTGTTGTATGCAGCCCTCTTGGACCGTCTTTCCAGTTGACCCAAGAGCCATGTAATTTTGACAAGATTCCAAACTGTGCCCCGTTATTCTTTTCAGTGGGTAACTCTTTGGGCATTTCTTTGTAAGGCTTCACCGAAGATTTTTGTGGTTTTTGCATGATCTTTTACTTGATTAAATTATTTTGGAAAAATAAATGGCACTAAGTAGCACACCCTACTTCAATTATCTGATAGGGACTAAGCTCATTGCCCATATTCTTTTGAGTAAAGGTAGGATTACTTGGCACCTTCCCTATCTTTATCTACGTTGTGGTGCGCCTGAGGCGCATGGGCATTTCATTTAATGTTTTTTCTTAGCCTCCATATTCACCACATCTCAAGATTAAAAAGGGCCTTTGGTCATAAATTAATCCTTCTTTGGTTCAGAACAGGGCTGATATAGTTCAGTAATTGCTTTCAAGCCAATACGCTTCATAACTAAGTCGGTAGACCGTAGGGAGCCGTTTACCCAGCCTTGCATGTCTGACCATGCTTCGTTACAGCCATAGATATTGGGCACTGGTTCGATCATACGTTCCATTACTTCGTCATCTTGAACATCTAATGCCCACTGGTGGTAAGCATAACCAAAATCATCTTCGCCACTCCAAGAACGGAAGCTGGTGAGGACTGGTCGAGGTATCCAAGTCGTACCGAATAATTCTCCTAACTGTTTCATGGCCTCTTCAACCACTGCTTCTGTAGCGGGGAACATTACCTGAGGTGGCTTACTATGCATTTGTTGCATCTCGGAATCGAAGAAAGGCTTAATATTTTGTAGCCCTTTCCAGAAATTGACATTATTGAAGTCGAGATATAGCGTAAGTGCTGCAATACTTTCTTCAATGTCTCCTTTGATCGCATAGAATGGATAAGCTGAGTTGATCGGTAAATCAGTAAATGATGGTCCGTAGACAAAACCAGGGCGACTGGTATACTCTTCAGTCCACCAAGGCTTATCAAAGTATAAGTTAATCTTGAGTAACTTCATATTGAGCGTACTCCTGATATCTTTTAGAAATTGAGGAGCGTTTTTCTGCTTATGGAGTGCCGGCGACTTCACAAATAGCTTTTCCATTGCGTTGGAGGCTATTGCCAAGATTACTTTGTTGGCTACAATTTCACCAGGTTTACCTTCGGGCATTTGATTATAAGCAGATTCCCCTTTAGGAGCACGTGTATATTCCACTTTGTAACCTGCTCCGCTCTTTTCTATTTTATCGAGGTTTACTCCTAAATGGATAGGGCTTTCTTGGTTGCGATTACTAGCCATTTCCTTAATTTTCTTAGTTAAGGTATTGGGTAATGTACTAAAGCCGTCTTTTAAAGTGTGGTAGTGCGGATTTTTCGGAAAGTCTTCTAATATTTGAAATGCTTCACCTGCATTAGCTAGCGAAAGGAAGGGCCCCGCAAATCCAATCGCATGGGAAAGCATATTGATACATTCTTCTGAATAACCAAAGTTGCGCAGTAAACCAGCTAGTTGCCACTTATTCAGTGTTTTACCTTTCCATTGGCAGTTTAAACGAAAATCTTGCCAAAACTCTGGCGTAGGATTATCGGGTGCTTCTTTATCATTTGCATAGAGAATCTGGTTATACACATTGGTAATGATCTGGACCGGAGACAGTCCTTGTTCCTCCGGTTTGAGGTTATATAATTCGCTCCAAATAGCGTTTTGATTTTCTGCTGATTCTTTAAGCGTAAAACCATGTCCCCGGAAAAAATACCGATTATTTTGAGTAGGGTCAGACATAGGAAAATCAACGATATCATTACATAAATCCAAGGCAGTGAACAACGACATGAGCGATTCCATCTGATAGGTAAAACGCATACCGCCTTCTTCTTCTCTAATCTCTACGGATTGCCCATTTTCATCTTTTGCACGAATGAGGTCCGTGTCCAGGCGCCCGCCAGTACGGTTAAGGCGTT
>Ga0102940_1000283_pt1 | contig 35515 bp, 25 predicted proteins | sample SalPonR2_C_D1_MG_FD_78215 | JGI IMG/M metagenome (GOLD analysis project Ga0102940, IMG submission 78215) | Salt pond soil microbial communities from South San Francisco under conditions of wetland restoration - Salt Pond MetaG R2_C_D1_MG | ecosystem: Environmental > Aquatic > Marine > Intertidal... | reverse complement strand
CGCCTCGGCCCAGCCGCGACAGCCCAACGCTCGCGCGCGCAGGACCGGATCGTTCGCGACGTCATCTCGCTCGAGTAGCGACCGGGCCAGGGCCAGCGCATCGGCCGGTTGGCCATGTTCGATGCGCTGGCAGTGTTCCAGCATCGCCTCGGCCGATGTCGTCGAGTCGAACGACTCGACCGGGGCCTGACCGAACGCGAATGCGCTCGCGCCGACGGCAAGCGCGATCACGGCAGATCGCGCGATCGAGTGGGTGGCCGTTCTCATGCGTCGCCCTCCTGGCGAACCAGTAGTTCCGAGTCGAACTCCGAGGGCAGCCGGAGTTCGATCGGCCGACAGCAGACGGCGCAGTCCTGGACGATCCACTGCGCCGCGTCGCCCGGCTCCTGTTCGACGTAGTTCGGTTCGCCGCACCACGGACAGTCGAAGCTCAGCGAAGAGGTCAGCACCGCGCGCTACTCGTCGCCGTAGATGGCGACGTGCAGCGTACCGTCGGTGTCGATCCGGGCCCGGTACATGCCCGGCGTATTGAACGGCATGGCGATCCGGCCGGCACCGTCGATCGCGATCACGCCGCCGTCGCCGCCGGCCTCGACCAGCACGCCGTTGACTACGGCCTCGGCGCTGTCGGTCAGGGTCTGTCCGCCCAGGGCCATTCCGGCGCAGATCCGGTAGGCGACGACGTGACGGATGAAGAATTCTCCGTGGCCCGTGGCCGAGACCGCGCAGCTGGCATTGTCGGCATAGGTGCCGGCGCCGATGATCGGGGAATCGCCGACGCGGCCGAAGCGCTTGTTGGTCATGCCGCCGGTCGACGTTCCGGCGGCCAGATTGCCGTGGGCGTCCAGGGCGACGGCCCCGACGGTCGAATACCAGGGCGCCGCGTGGCCCACGGCAGCTTCCCGGGATCGGGCCCGTTCAAGTTGCTCGGCCCGGAATGGCGTAACGAACCAGTCTTCGTCCATGAATTCCAGCCCGGCATCGCGCGCCCAGCTCTCGGCGCCGCGGCCGGTCAGCATGACGTGCGGCGAATCGTCCAGTACGGCCCGGGCGGCCAGGATCGGGTGGCGGATGCCGCGCACGCTGGCCACCGCGCCCGCCTGCAGGTCGTGGCCGGTCATCAACGAAGCATCCATTTCGACACGCCCTTCGCTGGTCAACACGGCGCCGCGGCCAGCGTTGAATTCCGGCGCATCCTCCAGCACGGTGATCGCGGCGGTCACGGCGTCGAGCGCGGCGCCGCCCTCGGTCAGCACCGCGTGGCCGGCGCGCGCGGCTTCGGTCAGTGCGGCGCGAATCCGCGCTTCGCGCTCGACGGTCATGGCGTCGCGCGAGATGGTGCCAGCGCCGCCGTGGATGGCGATGGCGATTGGCGATTCGATTGGCGATTCGATGGGTTGTCGGCTCGGGCCTCCGGACGAGTCGTCGGCCCAGGCCAACAGGGCCAGCGACGACAGCGCCAGCAGGACCCAGGCCGGCCAGCGGCGTCGGACCCGATGAGCGGGACGGTCGGACAGCAGGGCAGGGATCACGGGCGTTCTCCTCGGTCGGTCGGGTGATGTCTTCGGGAAGTGTAGAGCACGTTCGGCACGATCGCGAACGCGCAGGTCGCGCATCTTGCGTACACTGGCGCGCAAATCGATTCGAGCGAAGGTTCCATGACGCCGACCATCACGCTTCTCTACGCCGGCCTGTCGGCGCTGATTCTCATTGGCCTCTCGCTGCAGGTCGTAGCGCTGCGTCGAAAGCACCAGGTCGGGATCGGCACGGGGTCGATCAATACGCTCGAGCGCGCCGTGCGGGCCCAGGCCAATTTCACCGAGTACGTTCCGCTGTCCCTGCTCGCGCTTGCGCTGCTGGAAATCAACGGTCTGGCCGGCTGGGCCGTGCACGCCTTCGGCGCCGTGCTCGTCCTGGCGCGCCTGCTTCATGCGCTCGGGCTCAACCGCTCGGCGGGCACGTCGATGGGCCGCCTGGTCGGCACGCTGCTGACCTGGTTGGTGCTGCTTGTCGCAGGCATCCTCGCCATCGTCATGGCGCTGGTTCAGCTGTCGGGCTGAGCCACGCCCGACCAGTACAGCGCGAACCAGATCTTCGGATCGACTGCGTCGCCGGCCGCGACGCGACCGAGCAGCCAATCGTGGACCCGGGAGCGGGGAACCCGGTGGACCGTGATGTCCTCACTGCCGTCGCCGCCGCCCTCGGAGACGCGTTCCAGCCCGCTGGCCCGGAAGAAGATCGCGCATTCGTCGGTCATTCCGGCCGAGGTCGGGCAGCGCATCAGTTCCTCGAAGTGGCCGGCGCGGTAGCCGGTTTCCTCCTCGAGTTCGCGAGCCGCGGCTTCGCGCTCCGGTTCGTCGGCGGCGTCGGGCTGGTCGCCGACCAGCCCGGCCGGCAGTTCGATGCAGCAGCGGGCGACAGGTTCACGGTACTGCTCGACCAGAAGCAGTTCGTCGTCGTCGGTCCAGGCGATCAGGACGACGACCGCCGGGTGGACGCGCGTGGCAAACTCCCAGCCGGCGCGCTCGACCAGTCGCAGATAGCGACCGGAATGCAGAATTTCGGGGTCGTCGGTCATCGTCGGGTCCCGGATCGATCCTGAACGGTCGGTACTGATCGGTACATGCCAGGAACATTGTCGCACGCGAAGTGTCGCAGCATCGTCCGCAGCCGCCCGTACGGGCAGGCTGCTCCTGAATTCAAATCAACGAGGACGACCGTTGAACGCATCCAAGACTATCCAGATTCTCTTTGTCCTGTTCCTGCTGCTCGGAATCGCAGCGGCGAGCCCGGCACCGGCCCAGCTCGCCCCGACGGCAACCCCACCGAAGCCGCTCCAGGCGCTGGGGCCGGCCGGTTCGCAGGTCGAGATCGGTCGCTGGTTGACGCAGGCCGCGGCGGCCTACCAGCAGGGCGAGTACACCCAGTGGGTCCGAGCCCTGGAGCAGCTCCACGCGCTGCGCCCCTACAACGCCGATTTCATGCGGCAGCTGGTCGAAGGCTATGCCCGGATCGGCGACCGGTCGAGCGCGTTCAACATGATGTTGCGCATGCAGCAGCAGGGTCTGAGCGTGGACTGGTCCGAGGTCGAGGGACTGGCGTCGATCCAGCCGTATCCGCTGTACGGTCACCTGAGCCAATTGATGACCGAGGCCGCTCGGCCGTTCGGCAGCGCTGAAGTGGACGTCGAGATTCCCGGCGAGATCGCGATGCCGGAGGCGCTGGCCCACGACCCGAACACCGACCGGCTGTTCGTCGGCACCGTGCGCGACGGGCTCATCAAGGTCCACGGCCCGGACGGCGAGGCCTTCGAGACCTTTGCATCGCCGGAGACCGTCGACGGCCTGATGGCGGTCTTCGACCTGGTCGCCGATCCGGCGCGGGGCCACCTGTGGGTGGCGACCGGCAGCACCAGCCAGTTCCGCGGCGCGACGTCGACCAACTTCGGCCGCACCTCGCTGATCCGCCTCGACCTCGCGACCGGCGAGAAGCAGGCCGAATTCCGCGTGCTGCCCGACGGCAAGCCGCATCTCCTCGGCGCCATGGCCCTGGCCGAGGACGGCACGATCTATGCTGCCGACAACTTGACGCCGTACGTCTATCGGCTGGCCCCCGGGGCCGAGCGCCCGGAAGTGATTCTCGGCAACCCGGTGTTCACGGGGCTGCGCGGCATCGCGCTGTCGCCGGATGCGACCAAGCTCTACGTCGCCGACTACGAACTCGGCGTATTCGTGTTCCAGACCGAGGGCGAGCGTCGCGGTCTGCCGCTGCCGGCTCCGGACACTCTGAACCTGGGTGGTATCGACGGCCTGTACCGCTGGGACAACAGTCTGGTCGCGATCCAGAACGGCATTGCGCCGCAGCGCGTGATCCGGTTGGACCTGGACGCCAGCGGAACGCGGGTGGAAAGCGTCGCGCCGCTGGTCGTGGCCGATCCCCGGTTCGACATTCCGACCTTCGGCACGCTGGTCGATGACGAGTTGCTGTTCCTGGCCTCGAGCCACTGGGACAAGGTCGCGGCCGATGGTCGACCGGCTGGCGGAGCGCTGCCGCCGGTGCCTGTGTTGCGATCGCCGGTCGACGAGGCGCAGAACCTCGTGGTCGGCCAGGAAATGCTCGAGCAGATGAAGCGACAGTACGAAGCCCAGCGCGCGCGCGAGGGCGCCTCGCCGCAAGGTTCCGACGAGGGCTGATCGCGCCCGGCGGCGTCAGCCGTCGCGCGCGAGGCGGTGCAGGCGCTGGCGCAGCGTCTGCCCGAAGCCCAGGCCGTCGAGCAGCGCGTCCATCGCGTCCGGGTCGGCCCGGCGGCGCTCGACGGCCGGGTCGGCCTCGACCCGCTCGATGACCGCCTCGAGGCCGGTCAGCTGCCGGGCCAGGCGCACCGTATCCTGGTGCGTGCGGAGCCGCGGAATCAGCGATTTCGCGCCGCGCAGCTTCAGGAACTGCAGCTCGTCGATGCGGGTAAACAGCGCGTCGAGCGACTCGAAGTGGTTCAACAGGGCTGCCGCGGTCTTCGGTCCGATGCCCGGTACGCCCGGAATGTTGTCGACCGCATCCCCGGTCAACGCCAGGAAGTCGGCGATCTGGTCCGGCCGCACGCCGAAGCGCTCGCGCACGCCCTCGGCATTCAGACGGTTGCGTCGGGCGTAATCCCACCAGGCGTCGTCGGGGCCGACTACCAGCTGCGCGAGATCCTTGTCGCCGGTGACCACGTGAACCGGGTGTCCCCGCTCGCGCCAGCATCCGGCCAGCGTGGCAATCAGGTCATCGGCTTCGAAGCGGCTGTCGACGTAGACCGGCAGGCCGAGGCTGCGGCTCAGATCCTTGCACCAGGCGAACTGTTGTTCCAGCTCCGGCGGCGCCGGCTCGCGATTGGCCTTGTACTCCGGATAGAGTTCGTTCCGGAACGACGTGGCCAGCGATTCGTCGAATGCGACCGCGACATGCCGTGAGGCCGTTTCCTCGAGGAATTCGCACAGGAACTTCGCGAAGCCGTAGACGGCATTGGTGGGCCGGCCCGATGCATCGCTGAACGCATCGGGCATGGAATACCAGGCGCGAAACACGTAGATGCTCGCGTCGATCAGGTGGACAGGGGGATTCGAAGCCGGCATCCGATCATTATGCCCGCCCCGACGGCGTTGTCGGCTGCTTCGCGCAGGCCCGGGTAGCGTGTCCGACAGTCAACTGGAGCCGCAGATGAACCCGGACAAGAGCAGAAACGCGAGCGGGCCCGGAGCGGCCCCTCCCGCGCGAACCGGATTCGGCGCCAAGGCCGGAGCCGATGATCCTCAAGCGAAGCCAGAGCGATGAGCGATACGATGAGCGATAAGCCGACGAGTTCGTTCCCCGGCGACGGGGCCGCGCTGGTGCAGGGCGCCAGCCGCGGCATCGGCCTGGAATTCGTGCGGATGCTGCTGGCCGGCGGCCGGTTCGAACGGGTCGTGGCGACCTGCCGCGATCCGGACGCCGCCGAGGCGCTGACCGCGATCGACGATCCGCGCCTGGTGGTCGTCGCACTCGACGTGACCGACGAGGCGTCGATTCGTGCCGCCGCGCAGACCGTCCGCGCACTGGCCGTGCCGATCCGGTTGTTGCTGAACGTGGCCGGGGTATTGCACGATGACATCGCGGCCCCGGAAAAGAAGCTCGAGGATCTCGACGCCGATGCCCTGCATCACGTCTTCGCGATCAACGCGATCGGCCCGGCACTGGTGCTCAAGGCCTTCCGTCCGTTGCTGGCCCGTCGCGGCCGGGTCGTGGTCGCGGCACTGTCGGCGCGGGTCGGATCGATCGGCGACAATCGCCTCGGCGGCTGGTATGCCTACCGCGCCTCCAAGGCCGCGCTGAACCAGTTGCTGCACACCGCGGCGATCGAGCTCGGCCGGCGCAATCGCAACGCGATCGTCATCGCGCTGCACCCGGGCACCACCGATACCGGTTTATCGCAACCCTTCCAGGCCAATGTGCCGGATGACCAGCTGTTCCCGACCGAGCGCTGCTGCCGCCAGTTGCTGGCGGTGATCGATGGCCTCGGCGAGGACGACAGCGGCGGCTTCCGCGCCTGGGACGGCGCGCCAATTGCCTGGTAGACCCGCGACGGGCGCGCGCCCGCCGTCCGGCCGGTCAGGACAGCGGGTCGCTTTCCGGGGGCGGCGTGGCGCGATCGGCCGGGCAGTGGAATGGCTCGGAGCCGCGGCGGCCGTGGTAGACGTACCCGGTGCCCTCGACCGACAAGTGAATCCAGACCCCGGGCACCAGCGCCTGGGTGTACATCATTCCCGGCTCCGGGCAGCCCATTGCGCCGTCGGACCAGGTGACCCAGCGTTGCTCGATGACCTCGACACGCTCTTCGGGCACCTCGAGCCGGCCGGCGAGGTCGGCCCGGGCCGACTCGACGGCGCGGGCCATCGGCCCGCTCGGCGAAGGCGATCCGTCCCGTGTTTCGGTCATCGGCGGCGGCTCGTCGGTGCAGGCGGCGAGCAGGAGCACGGCCGAGGCGGCCAGGATTCTTGGAACCATGCGGGTCTCCGAAAGGTCGGCATCAGGACGGTTTGTACACGGCCAGCGCGGCGACCGCAACGTAGATTCCCAGCGCCAGCAGGTAGACCAGGACCGCGCGCTCGCGGTTCTCGATGCGGAACGCGGCCAGGCCGACGACGATGTAGACCAGCACCAGCACCAGTTTCAGGCCGAGCCAGCCGGTGTCGAGCAGAGAATATCGATAGTGCAACCAGAGACCGACGCCGGAGGCGAGCAGCAGCGTGTCGACCAGGTGCGGACCGACCCGGATCAGCGGGTGGCTCAACGGCCGATCCAGCACGCGGCGGACGAAGCCGCGCAGCGCGAAGCCCAGCCCGCTGAATACGGCCAGCAGCAGGTGGAGCCCTTTCAGCAGCTCGATCGTGGGCATGGGGTGCTCGAAGGTCGGCGGAGGACGGAATTCTAGCCGAACCGGTTGCGGCCACCGGTCCGGTCCGGCGCGGCCAGGCCCACGCGCGGCGGCATCGTGGGACAATGATCGTCCCTGGCCCAGGACCTCTCCGTGATGCCGAGCGAAGCCGCCGCCCCCGATCCGGTTCTCGATGCGCAGGTCGACGAGATCGTCGATCGGGTCGGCACCCGGCTGGTCGTCGGGCTTCCGCTCGGGCTCGGCAAGCCCAATCGCCTGGTCAACGCGATCTACCGCCGCGCCTGTGCCGATCCGACGATCGATCTGGAGTTCGTGACCGCGCTGTCGCTGGACCCGCCGCGACCGGGGCACTGGCTCGAAGCCCGGCTGATGGACCCGATCGTCGAGCGGCTGTTCGGCGCCGATTATCCACGGCTGGACTACCTGGCCGACGCGCGCGCCGACCGCTTGCCGGCCAATGTCCGGATCACCGAGTTCTACTTCCAGTCCGGCGCGGCGCTGGGGAAACCAGCGTTGCAGCGGCACTACATTTCCGCCAACTACACCCACGTCGCGCGGGACCTGGTCGACCGCGGCGTCAACGTGGTCCTGCAGCTGGTCGCGCGAGACCCGGCCGGACGGCTGAGCCTGGCCTGCAACCCGGACGTCACGCTGGACCTGATGGCCCGCCTGGCCGACCGTCCCGACCATCGGGTCTTCGCGATCGGCCAGGTTCATCCCGAGCTGCCGTTCCTGCCCGGCGATGCCGTGGTCGACGCGGAGTTCTTCGATCGCCTGGTCGAGCACGATCCGGATCAGCGCCTGTTCGCGCTGCCGCGCGGGCCGGTCTCGATCCAGGATCACGCGGTCGGGTTCCACGCCTCGCGGCTGATCGAGGACGGCGGCACGCTGCAGATCGGCATCGGCAGCCTGTCCGACGCGCTGGTCCATGCGCTGATCCTGCGTCACCGGCGCAACGCGGATTACCGCGCGCTGATCGCCGACTCGCCGGCGGTCGACTCGGCCGCGCTCGGCGACGATGCGCCGTTCGAACGCGGACTCTACGGCGCCAGCGAGATGTTCATGGACGGCTTCATGCATCTCTACCGCGCCGGCGTCCTGAAGCGCGAGGTGTTCGACGACCTGACCACGATGCGCCGGGCCAACGCCGGCCTGGCCGGCGAGGACGCCGGCCGCGGCGCGCTCATGGACGGTGGGTTCTACCTCGGCAGCCGTTCGTTCTACGAATTTCTCGCCGCTCTCGACGACGACGAGCGCCAGCGATTCCGGATGCACGGGGTCGGCCGCATCAACCAGCTCTATGGCGGCCGCGAGACGCTGGAAATCGAGCAGCGCCGGCACGCGCGGTTCGTCAATACCTGCATGATGGTGACCGCGACCGGCGCGGCGGTCTCCGATGGCCTGGCCGACTACCAGGTGGTGTCCGGCGTCGGTGGGCAATACAACTTCGTGGCGATGGCGCACGCGATGGACGATGGTCGTTCGGTGCTGATGCTGCGCGCGACCCGCGAGAGTGCGGGTCGAACCACCTCGAACATCGTATGGCAGTACCCGCACATCACGATTCCGCGCCACCTGCGTGACCTCGTCGTGACCGAATACGGCATCGCCGAGCTGCGCGGGCGGACCGACGAGGAGTGCATCAAGGCGCTGCTGGCGATCTCCGATGCGCGCTTTCAGGACGAACTGGCCGAGCAGGCGCGCCGGGCCGGCAAGCTCGACCGGAACTGGCGCATTCCCGAGGCCTGGCGAGCCAACACGCCCGATGTGCTGGCGCGACGGTTCCGCGGCGTCCAGGGCGCGGTGCCGACCTACCCGTTCGGTAGCGATTTCAGCGACCACGAGCAGCGCCTGATTCCGGCACTGCAGTGGATCAAGGCGAGGTCGGGATCGAAGCTGTCCGTGCTGGTCGACGCCCTGCGCGGCGGACGCGGTGAACACTCGGCGCTGCTGGCCCGGCTGGGCCTCGAGTTGCCGGGTTCGCTGGGAGAGCGGATCATGGCCCGGCTGGTTTCCCGGGCTCTGGACGCGACCGCCGACGAACTACGCTGAGCCTTCTCGGTCGACGGCCGCCTCGTCGTCGGGTGCCTCGTCATCGGCATCACCCAGCGTGTCGCCCGGCGCGAACGCCAGCACGGTCCAGTCGGTGGCCGGCTCGAAGGCCTGTTCCTTGGAATACAGCCGGAACTGGCCGTCGGGGCCCAGCGCGCCGAGCAGGAGCCAGTCCTCGACCGGTTCGCCCATCCGTTCGGCCAGCTCGTCGAGGCCGTGCTCCTCGGTCAGGCGGGTGGCCTGGATCGTCCACCCCTCCTCGACGCACCGCTCCAGCGCCTCGAATCGGGCCTCTTCGTCGAAGGCGATCTGGCCCCGCTGTTCGACGTTCAGCTGTCGCGATTCGTGTTCGCCGGCCTCGTGGGTGGCCAGCTGGAAGGTACGGTGGCGGCCGAATTCATGGCCCAGGGCCTTGCAGACCAGCGCATTGTAGAAATCGTTGTCGGTCGCGCACAGCAGGTGGCCGAGGTGCTGGTCCTCGAGCTCGAGTTCGGCGTGCTCGGACAGGATTTCGCCGTAGTAGGTCTCGATGCCTTCCATGCGTGCCTGGCGCAGCCGGCTGAAGGAGCCGTCGACGATCATCACGTCGTAGTCGCGTTGTTTCAGCGTCGCGGCCAGCGCCACCGACCAGCGCGAGGCGCCGACGATCAGCAGGCCGTTGGCGTGTTTCGCGGCCAGGTCGAGCTTCTGTCCCAGCCAGCCGACCGTGAAGCCGTGCGCGAGGACGGTCACCAGGATCACCGCAAAGACCACCGGCAGCAGCAGCTCGGCGTCGGGATAGCCGGCGCCGACCAGGTCCGGGCCGAAGATGCCGGCCGTGGCCGCCGCCACGATGCCGCGTGGTGCCACCCAGGCCAGCAGCCAGCGATCCTCCTTCTCGAGCGGTGCGCCGATCGTCGACAACAGGATGGTGACCGGCCGGAGTACGAACAGCACCACCAGCAGGAACAGCACGATCCGGAGGTCGATCAGCGCCAGCTGGTCGAGGGTCAACTGGCTGGGAATGATGATGAACAGGACCGACAGCAGGATGACGGTGAGGTTTTCCTTGAACCGCTGCAGTTCGGCCCGCTCGCCGAGCTGGAGATTGCCGAGCACCACCCCCATCGCCGTGACCGACAGCAGTCCGGCTTCGTACTGGTAGGTGTTGCCGGCCCAGAACACGATCAGCACCAGTACCATCAGCATCGGCGGTTTCAGGTGTTCGGGGACCCAGCCGCGCCGGAACGCCAGGCCGGTGATCCAGCCGGCGGCCGCGCCCAGGCCGCCGGCCACGACCAGCGACGAACCCAGTGCGAAGGCAGTCTCGGCCAGCGTCTCGCCTTCCACGGTGAAGTACTGGAAGGCCAGCACCGCCAGCAGCACGCCGACCGGGTCGTTGACGATGCCCTCCCACTTCAGCAGCGAGGCGGTCCGGTTGTTCAGTCGGGCCTGGCGCAGCATCGGCGCGATCACGGTCGGTCCGGTCACCACCAGGATCGCGCCCAGAACCCATGCGACCGGCCAGCTGATGCCGCCGACATAGTGCGCGGCGACGGCGCCGAGAATCATCGCGATCGGCGGACCGATCAGGGTCAGGCGGCCGATGCCGTGACCGACCCGGCGGAATTCGCCGAGCTTCAGGTCCATGCCGCCTTCGAACAGGATGATGGCGACGCCTAGGCCGATCAGCTTGGTCAGTGCTTCGGTCGACATCGCCAGCTCGATGATGCCGAACACCGGTCCGAGCGCCAGGCCGGCGGCGATCAGGACCACGATCGCCGGCATGCGCAAGCGCCACGCCAACCACTGGCTGGCCAGTCCGGCCGCGAGGATGATCAACGTCAGCGTTGCGGTCTCCATCGGGCGGCTCGGAGCGCTCGATTGGCGCGTGCAGGGGGATGGCTTAGAATCGCACGATCTTCGCGACGGATGCAAAGCCCCATGATCTTCCTGCGCATACCGCTCGTCCTGCTGCTAGCCGCAGCCGTGATCGGGTGCTCGGAGCCGACCGAACCGCCGATGCCGCCGGCCGCCGCGCCGACCACCGAGGCGCCGACGAATCCGGCGACCGTTCCACCGGCCGGCAACGGGCCGGAACTGCTCGTCGATCGCGACCGGTTGGGGATCTATCACCCGGTCGAACTGACGGCCGATCTTTCGGGCCTCAGCGCCGACCAGCGCGAGATGCTCCGGGTCCTGATCGAGGCGTCGACCCTGATGGAGCGCCTGTTCTGGCGCCAGGCCTTCGGAGATCCCGGACCCCTGCGCGATGCCATCGACGATCCGGCGCTGCTGCGCTTCGTCGATCTGAACTTCGGTCCCTGGGACCGCCTCGACGGCAATCGGCCGTTCCTGGCCGGCTTCGGGCCGAAGCCGCCCGGCGCCCGGTTCTATCCCGAGGACATGACGCGCGAGGAATACGCGGCCTGGGGCGCGCCGGACAAGGATGACCCGTACAGCCTGGTGCGCCGGAACGACGCCGGTGAACTGGTGCTCGTTCCCTACCACGAGGCGTTTCCGGTCGAGCTCGGCCGGGCCGCGGCGCTGCTGCGCGAAGCCGCGTCGCTGGCCGAATCCGAGGCGTTCGCGAACTACCTGAACCTGCGCGCCGACGCGCTGCTGACCGGCGACTACCGGGCCAGCGACATGGCCTGGATGGACGTGCGCGACAACGACGTCGAGCTGGTGTTCGGCCCGATCGAGAACTACGAGGACCAGCTGTTCGGCACCCGGACCGCGTTCGAGGCCTTCGTGCTGATCAAGGACCGGGCCTGGTCGGAGCGCCTGGCCCGCTATGCCGGGCTGCTGCCGGCGCTGCAACGCGGCCTGCCGGTCGACGCTGCTTACAAGGCCGAGGAGCCGGGCACCGACGCCGACCTGAACGCCTACGACGCGATCTTCTACGCCGGCGACGCGAACGCCGGCGCCAAGACCATCGCGATCAACCTGCCGAACGACGAGACCGTGCAGCTGGAAAAAGGCACCCGGCGGCTGCAGCTGAAGAACACCATGCGGGCCAAGTTCGACCACATCCTGGTGCCGATCGCCGAGCTGTTGATCGACGAGGCCCAGCAGGCCGACATCACCTTCGACGCGTTCTTCGCCAACGTCATGTTCCACGAAGTCGCGCACGGGCTCGGCATCAAGTTCACCGTCGACGACGGTCGGCCGGTGCGCGCGGCGCTGGCCGAACACCAGTCGGCGATCGAGGAGGGCAAGGCCGACATCCTCGGCCTCGACATGATCGAGCAACTGGTTGTCATGGGTGAATGGGACGGCGACCTGATGAACCACTACGTGACCTTCCTGGCCGGCATCTTCCGCTCGACGCGCTTCGGCGCCTCGTCGGCGCACGGCCGGGCGAACATGGTCGCGTTCAACTGGTTTCGCGAGAACGAAGCATTCCAGCGCAACGAGGAAACCGGGCGCTACACCGTCGATCTCGCGGCCTTCGAACGGGCGGTCGACAGCCTGTCCAACCGGATCCTGACCCTGCAGGGCAACGGCGACTACGAGGCGACCGGCGCGTTCCTCGCACAGTACGCGGTGATGCCCGAACAGCTCGCCGAGGACCTGGCGCGGGCCGAGGCCTCCGGCATTCCGGTCGACATCCGGCTGGTCCAGGGGCCGGACGTGGCCGGGCTATGAGCCGCATGGCACAGGATTAGTGACGGGGCACACTAGCGGTGGTCGGAGCGCGACGGGCATGAAGCGGCAGCGCAGGTTCCGCGACGCGTTGCTCGCCGCCGTGCTCTTGAGCGGTTGTGCCGCCGCGCAGGCGCTGACCGGTCAGCCGATGATCCAGCGATTCGCGCCGGATCTCGACGTCTATCCGTCCTCGTTCGCGGTGGCCCAGGACGCCGACGGCATCGTCTACGTAGGCGGCGTCGATGGCCTGCTGTCGTTCGACGGCAGTCACTGGTACGCCCACACCGCGGACTACGACGACTTCGTCCGTTCGCTGACGCTCGATCCGGACGCCGGCCGGCTGTACGTCGGCGGCTACGACGCATTCGGTTACTTCGAGACGCCGCTGGCGCCCGACGCGGACTTCGTCGACCTGACCGGGCGGCTGGATCCCGCCGACGCCGGCTTTGCCGACGTCTGGGCCGTACTGGTCGCTCCGGAAGGCGTGTTCTTCCAGGCGCTCAACCACGTGTTCCGCTACGACCCGATCGGCGACACGCTCGAGACCTTCCGCCATCCTGGCCGGTTCGGCGCGATCGCGCGCATCGACGACGAGGTCATCGTCCAGTATCGCGGCGAGGGATTGCGCCGCTGGAGCGGCGAGGCCTTCGAGCCGATGCCGGGCACCGAAGGGCTGCGCGAACAGCTGTTCCAGCTGGTGCCGCTCCCCGGTGGCGGTGCGTTGAGCTTCGGCCGCGACGGCCGCTGGCAGCGCGTCGATGCCTCGGGCGTGCTGCCGTTCACGGTGCCGGAAGGTCTGCCGGCCTCCAGCGAGTTCAATACCGCGGTGCCGACGCCCGAGGGCTGGATCGCGATGGGCAATCGCTTCGGCGACGTCTGGTTTCTCGATCCTGCGACCGGCCGGAGTGAATCGGTGCGGGTCTCGACCGACTGGATTTCCGGCCTGGCGCCGTCGCCGGAGGGTGGGCTCGTCGTGCAGACCGATCACGAGACGCTCCATCTTCGCTGGCCGTCGCGCTGGACCCGGCTCGGACCGGCCGAAGGGCTGACCGGAATGATCCACGAGGTGCTCGAGTGGAACGGCCGGTGGATCGCGATCAGCAATGCCGGCGCGCTGGCTCTTTCGGCCGATGGGGCAGGCTTCGAGCCGCTGGACTGGACCGACTTCGAGGCCTGGGACCTGCAGCCGCTCGATGACGGTACGGCCTTGTTCGCCGAGTCCTACGTGCTCAAGCACGTCGCTGCCGATCGAGTGTTGCGCAGCTTCGACGAGATCCAGTACCCGCGCATCATCGTGCCCAGCCGCGAGGAACCGGGCCTGTACTACGTCGGAACCGAGTCCGGTCTCGCCGTACTTCGACGCGAAGGCTCGTCGTGGACGGTGCTGAAAGGCAACGACGAGCGGACCCGGTTGATCGCCTCGTTGTTCGAGCTCGGTGCTGGCGACCTGCTCGTCGGTACCGATTCCGACGGCCTCCAGCGTCTTCGGCTCGACGCGTCGAAGGCCGACTACGCCGAAGAGATCCTGTTCGGCGACGAGCAGATCAGCTACGGATCCTATGCGACGGCCGAGGTGGTCGCCATCGACGACCAGCCGCACGTCGTGACCATGGGCGGCGTCTGGCGCTACGCGGACGGTGAACTCGTCAGGCGCGATCTCCCCGGTCTGGATGATCTTCGCGGCGATTCGTTCCTCGTCGTCGAGCAGGCGCCGGACGGCACGCTGTATGCCTGGGACGATCGTCGCCTGCATCGGTATCGGCCGCCCAACCTGTGGCAGGAGCTGGATATCGCGCCGCTGCTTCGCGGTGCCGTGGGGTCGCTGAGCCACGATGTCGACGGTCGCCTGCTGATCGGCATGCTCGGCAGCCTGGCGCTGCACGACCCCGACGCGCCGGAGTCGCGGCATCCGGGCCTTGCCTCGATGCTGCGCAGCGTGGAGTACCGTCCGGCCGACGCGCCGGCGCGCTATCTCGATCTCGCCGCGTCGCCGTCGCTGGAGCCCGAGGGTCGCTTCGCGCTGCACTTCGAGTTCACGCTGGCGGGGCTCGACGGGCGGGACGACATTGGCTACCAGGCCCGGCTGGTCGGGTTCGAAAACGCGTTTACGGACTGGTCGAGCGCCGATCACTGGACGTACTACGACCTCGAGCCCGGCCGATACGCGTTCGAGGCGCGTGCCCGCGATGCGCTGGGCCGGGTCACCGCCATCGAGCCGTTCGAATTCGAGGTCGTTCCGCCGTGGTACCGGACGGCCTGGGTCGAAGCGCTGAAAGTGCTGATTGTGGGCCTGATGCTGGCCTTTCTGGTCTGGCTTTTGATGCGCGCCCGCGTGTGGCGGCTCGAAACCGAGCGCGAACGGCTGAGCACCATGGTGGTCGAGCGCACCGAGGCGCTGGAAGCCGCCAATCGGCAGCTCAAGATGCTGGCGGAGGTCGATGACCTGACCGGCGTGGCCAACCGCCGCCGGCTGGATGCCTTCCTGCGCCAGGCAGTGGCCGAGAGCGCGCGGCGCCACCGGCCGATCGCAGTTGCACTGATCGACCTGGATCGATTCAAGCCATTCAACGATCGCCATGGACACCTGGCCGGCGATCGTGCTCTGCGCCAGGTCGCCGGGGCGCTCGATCGCGTGTTCGGTGCCGAAGACCGGCTGATCGCGCGCTTCGGCGGTGATGAATTCGTCGCGGTGATGCCAAGCGTCGATCGCGACAAGGCCGTCGGGCTCGCGGAATCCGCCCGGGCCGCGCTGAAGAGACTCGGCCTGGACCTGAAATTCTCGATCGGCATCGCGATTGCCGGCATCGGCAGTTGTCCGGAGCCAGGCGAGCTGATCGACGCGGCGGACCGGCAGATGTACGTGGCCAAGAAGGCGGGCCGGGACGGCATCGCGGTGACGACGATCGAACGGTCCTCGTCGGGTGGCGCCGCGCCCTGAATCGTCTGTGCGAGGCGGACCGTCAGCGTCGGGGTGGCTACAGCATCCGCCGCGCCACCGCCTCGGTGGTCGCGTCGGGATCACGCATCCACGAGAAGTGATCGACGCGCAGGCCGGATTCTCCGGCAGTGATCGTTTCGTGCACTACCGCAGCGTTCGGCATCTTGCCGAGCAGCCACTCGGTCGATGCCGCAGGCACCCACCAGTCATGCTCCATCGCGAGGGCGAGAATCGGCGTGTCCAGTGCCGCCAGTGCAGGGTCCTCGTCGCGTTCGGGTCGACCCCAGGCATAGCGTCCGCTGCGCCCGGTCCGGGCCCAGTCGATCATCAGCTGGCGCGCCTCGGTGCCGGCGAAGCCGACGCGACGGCCCGGGTAGTGGCCGAATGTCCGGGCAATCGCCGGCAGCACATGCAGCATGCCGAGCAGGCCGTAGCGGATCGACCGCGGATACCGGCGCCAGTAGGGCGCGCCGCCGGCGATGATCAGCAGCCTTTCGATCGGAATGCGGGACGAGCGGGCGGCCGCGAGACAGGCCAGCTGGGCACCGAGGCTGTGTCCGCCCAGCCAGACCGCCGAACGACCGCTGGCCGCTCCGGCGGCGTCCAGGGCTGCGGGCAGGTCATGATCGAGAAGTTCGTCATACCCCCAATCGACGCCGCGCCGGGCACGCAGCGACGAGCTGCCGTTGCCCCGCCACTCATGGATCATCAGGCGCAGGCCCCGCTCGGCCAGGGTCTTGCCGAACGGGATCAGGTTGCGGGCGCTGATGCCCATGCCGGGCAGGAAGACCAGGACGGGCCCATCGATCGGGCCGACGTCGATCAGCTCGAAGCGATGGCCGTCGGCGGCCTCGACCGCGAGGGTTCGTTCGTCGTGTGCCATGGCGATTCGACGGGGCTACTGGACCAGCGAAATGCCCAGGCCGATCGTGGTCTGACGATGGTTGTAATCGATCAATGTTTCACCGTAGCCGCTGAAGACCTGCAGATAGGCCTTCAGGTCGCCGTACAGCGGATAGTGCCAGTCGAACTGCATCGCGCCGCGCCGCTCGCCGGGTGCCCAGCGACCCATCAGACCGAAATCGTGGCGGCCGTTCGACCAGTCCAGCCGGATGTCGCCCCAGCCCATGTAGTCGTCAATGTCGGGGTTGTCCTCGCTGCTCTTGGCGATTTCCCACCACGGCCGGACCACCAGGCGGAGGTTGTCGCGCTCGAAACCGAACGCGGCGTAGATCCGGTTCCAGCTTCGCGAAAGCGGGTCGGCGCGTCCGTTCGACTGGTGGACGAAGCCGAGATTCAGCATCTGCCAGCGCCAGCCCAGCAGGTCGAGCCCGGTCCGGACGCTGGCGAAGACCTCCGGCGCGTAATTGGTCTCGCGGAACGGCTCGGACTCGATCGAGTTGTAGGCCTGCCAGTTCGACTGCTGGGTGTAGGCGGCCCACAGGTCGACGTTGTCGCCGATGAGGTTGTCGGCAAGCTTGGTCTTCAAGCTGAGCTGGAACTTGATCTCCACCGGGTCGAGACTGCGCTGGTCGGGCGGCAGCGCGCCCGGCAGGTCGACGAACGGCCGTTCGTTGGGGCGTGACGACCAGCGGCCCGGCAACAGGTAGACCGGCTCGTGCCGCCGCACGTGCAGCAGGCCGCCGTGGGTGGCGTCGTCAAGTTCGTGGTAGCGGGTCATCCAGCTGCGCGACAGCGGCGTTTCGTCGACGGCCGTGAACGCCGATGTCCCTGGCCGACCGGCTTCTTCCTGATCGGCGGCCGGAGACTCTGCGTCGGCCATGTCGATCCGGTTCGGCGCGGTCGGCGGCTCGGTCACGCTCGCGCCGGGCAGTCTGTCGTAGCATGCCAGTCGCCGCGGGGCGTCGTCGAGCCGTCGGCAGGTGTCGATGGCCTCCTGGAGCTCGGGCGCGGGCGCGGCCGGTGCTTCGAGGGCGATCGAAACAAGGACCAACGCTGTCACGAAACCGGCACGCCCATTGCAAATGGAGTGGCGCATGGCATATTCTCGGGGAACTAGCGCTATATTCTGCACGAATGTCACGATCCAATCGAGGGAAAACATCATGATCTACAAGGGACTTTTCATTGCCGCGGTCACCGCAGCGGCGACCGTGGCCTGGGCGCAGGAACCCAAGGATGCGCCTTCGTCCGGCAACAGCGTCGAGCCGCAGCCGCGGGGCGTGATCTCGGACAACTTCGGCTATACCTTCACCGACTCCGCGGCCGGTAACTGCGCACTGGATTTCATCGACATTTCCGGCACCGGAGCCGAAATCGTGGCGGCGGGAGTCGATGACGGTGCCTCGGCGCCGATCTCGATCGGGACCGATTTCGATTTCTACGGCACTGCGGTCACCCAACTTGTGATGGCCTCCAACGGCTATCTCTCGACCGATCCGACCGACACCGGGCCCGATCTGTCCAATGATTGCCCGTTGCCTGCCGTTCCGAGCAGCGGCAGCGGTGCTCGGATCTACCCGCTCAACGACGATCTGATCGCCTCTGGCGGTGGCTTCTACGAGTATTTCGCGAGCTGCCCCCGATCATCGGACCAGTTCCCGTTCAATGATCTGGGCTGTCACGTGTTCCAGTGGGAAGGCGCGACGCACTTCGGCGGCGGCGGCCCCTTCACGTTCCAGGTCGTGCTGTACGACGAAAGCTACGAAATCGTGGTCCAGCACCTGACCGGCAATCCGGAAACGGGCAGTGGCTCGACGACCGGGATCCAGAACGCTGCGGGCGACGACGGCCTGACCTATGCGTGTGATTCCGCCGCGTCGATTCCGGAGAACTCCGCGCAGTGCTTCATCCACCCGGCCCCGGCGGCCGTGGGCATCGGTGAACAGGCCGTTCCGACGATGAGCCGTGGCGGCCTGATCCTGATGGTGATGGTCCTGATGGCGCTGGGCGGCATCGTGCTGGTGCGCCGCGCCGGCTGAACCGCTGCTCGACTCGATCGGGCATGAAAAAAGCCCCGACCGCCACGGTCGGGGCTTTTTCTTGTCTGGTGGGCGATGCTGGGTTCGAACCAGCGACCCCTGCCGTGTGAAGACAGTGCTCTCCCGCTGAGCTAATCGCCCGAGCGACATAGTGTACCTCAACGACCCGCGTTGGAAAATATCGGGCATCGGCGCCCGGCCCGTCACTCGGCCTGCATGACCAGCCGATACAGCGCCGGGATCACCAGCAGCGTCAGCGCGGTCGAGGCGATCAGGCCGGAGATGATCGCCCAGGCCATCGGCGGCCACAGCGTCGACTCGGTCAGGGTCAGCGGCAGCAGGCCGAGCACGGTGGTGGTCGTGGTCATCAGGATCGGCCGGGTGCGACGCTCGACGGCGGCGCGGATCGCGTCCTCGATCGAGCGGCCCTGTTCGACACGCTCGCGCTGGGCCCGGTCGAGCAGGACGATGGCGTTGTTGACCACGATGCCGACCAGAGCGACCACGCCGAGCATTGCGGTGAAGCCGAACGGCTGGCCGGCCAGCAGCAGCCCCGGCACCACCCCGACCGCGGCCAGCGGGACCGAGACCAGCACCAGCGCGGTCAGGCGGAACGAGTTGAACTGCCACAGCAGGAAAGCCAACAGCAGCACGACGCCGATCGGAAGCGCCGAGAACAGCGCGGTGTTCGCGTCGCCGGCCTCGGCGGCGGCCCCGCCGATCGCCAGCTCGACCCCGTCCGGCAGCGATGCATCCCGCATCCGGGCCTCGAAGCCCTCGAGTACGGTGTAGACCGTGGCACCTTCGCCGGTCTCGGCCAGGACGGCGGTCAGGCGCCGCAGGTCGCGATGCTCGATGACCGCCGGCTGGAAGGTCAGCGCCGGGCGGACGAACTGCGCCAGCGGCACCCGGCGGCCGTCGGCGGCCTGGACCTCGAGACCGGCCAGCGCCTCGGCGGCGAAGCGCTCGCCCTCGGGGGCGCGGATGCGCATGTCGATCGGCTCGCGGCCGTCGCGCCAGACCGAGAACGAGCGGCCGAGCGTCGCGTCGGCCAGCAGGCGCGCGACCTCGGCCCGCGAGACGCCGAAGCGTGCGGTCTCGGCCGTGTCGATCTCGAAATCCAGCGACGGCATGCCGGTTCCGAGACGGTGCCGGACGTCTTCGGCGCCGGGCACGTCGCGCAACGCGCGCATCACGGTCATCGACGCCTCGTGGAGCGCGTCCGGGTCACGCCCGAACAGCCGGATCTCGACCGGTGCCTCGATCGGCGGGCCTTGGCCCAGGCGGTGGGCGATGACCTGCGCCTCGGGAATCGCCAGTGGTCCGTCGCGGCGGATGTCGTCCATCAGCGCCGGCAGGTCGCGCTGGTCGCGCGAGATCACGACCAGCCGGGCGCGATGCGGCGAGGCCGGAATCTCCATCAGGTTGTAGAAGAAGCGCGGCCCGCTGGCGCCGGCGAACACGTGCACGGCCTCGACATCGTCCCGGCCGCGCAGGGTGTCGGCCAGTCCGCGCGCCTGCAGCGCGGAGTACTGGGTTCGCGTGCCCTCGGGAAAGTGCAGGTCGACGATCAGCTGGTTGCGGTCGGTCGACGGAAAGAAATCGCGCGGCAGGAACTGGGCCAGCAGCCCGGCCCCGATGACCAGGGCCAGCGCCGTGAGCAGCACCGTGGTCGAGCGACGCGTGGCCCAGTGGCCGAGTCGCTGGCCGAACGCCTCGAACACGGCGGAACGGCGATCGGCGCCGTCGCGCGCCCGGAGCACCAGCGCGCCGGTCTGCGGCGTCACCAGCAGCGCGTAGACCAGGCTGACCGAGAGCACCAGCATCACCATGATCGGGATGCCGCGGGTGAAATCGGCGGTGTCGCCGCGCGACAGCAGCAGCGGCATGAACGCGGCCAGCGTGGTGCCGGTGGCGGCGGTCAGCGGCCCGGCCAGTTCGCGCACCGAGGCGGCGGCGGCCGCGGCGCGGCGGAGGCCGCGGTCGAGATGGTATTGCAGGTTCTCGGCCATGACGATGGCGTTGTCGACCAGCATGCCGAGTGCGATCACCATGCCGGCGATCGCCATCTGGTGAAGCACGCCGCCGCCCATCGCGAACAGGGCCAGCGCGCTGAACGTGACCAGCGGCAGCAGGCTGGCGACGAGCAGGCCGAGACGCAGCCCCATGAACAGCAGCAGCACCAGCGCGACCGTGGCCACGCCGATCCCCAGCGATCGGCCCAGTTCCGACAGCCGCTGCTCGACCCAGCGCGGTTGATAGAACATTTCCTCGATCGCCAGCGGCGCGTAGAGCGGGCGTAGCTCGTCGAGCAGCGCCCGGACGTCCTGGCCGAAGGTCACGGCGTTGACGGTATCGTCCGGAATCACGATGCCCAGCCCGACCGCGGCGCGACCATCCATCCACATCCGCTCGGTGGCCGGCTCGCGCGGAACGATCCGGACCGAGGCCAGCTCCGACAGCGGCACCAGGCTGGCGTCGGCGAGCCGGATCGGCGTGCTCCGCAGTTCGTCCAGCGACTCGAAATCGCTGACCGGGTTGATCAGCAGCGAGCGGCCGTCGACGTCGAGGCTGCCGCCGGCGACTGTTTCGTTGCGCTCGGCCAGTTGCTGGATCAGCGTGCCCGGCGTCAGGTCGGCGGCGGTGGCCCGGGCCGGGTCGATCCGGACCAGCAGCTGTTCGCCGGGGTCGGCCAGCAGCTCGATGCGGGCGATGTCGGTGATCCGGAACAGGTCGCGCCGGAGCTGGCGAGCGGCGTCGAGCAGTTCGAGCAGGTCGTCGGAGCCGGTGATCGCCAGCACGATGCCGTGCGCATCCATCGAACGATCGTCGAGCTCGGTCTCACCGGCGTCGGGCGGGAAGCGCGCCTCGGCGTGATCCAGCGCCACCCGGACGCGTTCCCAGGCCGCGTCGGTGTCGTAGATCGACTGGTCGAGGCCGACGGTCAGCACGGCGACGCCCAGCCGCGCGGCCCCGACCAGTTCGACCACGTCCTCGACCTGGGCCAGCTCCTCTTCGACCGGATCGAGAATCAGGCGCTCGACTTCGGCGGGTTCTGCGCCCGGCCACTGGACGACCACCTGGGCATAGCGATACGGAAAGAACGGGTCTTCCTGGCGGTTCATCGTGAACCAGGCCAGTGCGCCGAGCAGCGACAGTAGCAGGACGGTCGCCAGCACCAGCCGCCGCCGCTCCAGCGCGGCGTTCAGCCAGCTCATTCGGCCGCCCTTGCGTCGAGAACGCGAACCGGCTCGCCGTCGAGCAGCTGCGCGTGGCCGCTGACGACCACCCGGTCATCGACCGCGAGGTCGCCGAACACGGTGGCGTGAGATCCCTGGAGGCGCCCGACTTCGACCGCGACGTGATCGGCACGGCCCTCGCGAACACGGACCACGCGGCTGACCCGGGTACCCGGGTTCAGGATCGCCGACAGCGGCACGCCGAAGCCGGCGGGCGCGGCGAAGGCCAGCTCCACATCGACCGCGTCGCCCGGTGCCAGGCCGCTGTCGGCATCCAGCGCGAGGACGGCCGGTGCGGTGCGTCCGGGCGCGGCCTGACCGAGCCCGAGCAGCCGTGCGTCGAACCGGCGGCCATCATCCACGCGCCGGACCGGGCGCTCCAGCGGTTCCAGCAGCGATGCCGCGCGTCGCGCGGGCAGCCGGATTTCGACTTCGAGCGCGTCGGCATCGGCCAGGTCCAGTACCGGCTGGCCTGCTCCGGCGAAATCGCCGGGCTCGAGATGCAGTTGGCTGACCCGGCCGGGGAACGGCGCCCGCAGACCGGCCTCGTCGAGCTGGGCCACGGCCTCGTCGAGCCGCGCCCGGGCCTGGTCCAGCGTCGCGGCGGCCGCGTCGCGTTGTGCGCGGACCTGTTCCAGTTCGTCGGTCGCGACCAGCTCGCGCTCGACCAGCCGGGCCAGCCGCTCCGTGTCGCGCTGCAGCTGGTCGCGCCGCGCCTCGGTTTCGGCGACTGCGGCCCGGGCGGCGGCGACGCCCGGCTGCAGGGCGGGATTGTGCAGCACGGCCAGCAGCTGGCCGGCCTCGACCCGGTCACCGCGCTCGACGCGCCGCTCGGCCAGGTAGCCGGACTGCAGGAAGGCCAGCGTGGCGCGTTCGGTCGCTCGAACCACACCGGGGAACCGCACGGTTTCCTCGGCCGGCAGTTCGACGACCGACGCCAGCCGGACCGGCCGGGGCGGTGGTTTGTCCGACGCCGGCGGTGCTTCGGAGTCGCCACAGCCGGCAAGCAGCGCGAGCACGGCCGCGATGTAAAGCAGTTTTAACAAACTGGCCGACCGGTCAGTTCTGTGCCGGTCGAACAGGGAACGAATGGGTCGAGTCATCAAGGAGCCTCGGGAACTTACGCGGTGGTCGACGGCTTCAGGCCGTCCATGTAGATCGCGAGGAAATCGTTCAGGAATTCCTCGTCACTGCCCATCCCCGGCCACTGGGCGTGGTGGGAACGGGCCTGGAACCACTGGGTGCAGACCAGAATGAACAGCGTGACGACGTGAACGGGATTGACGTCGGGACGGAAGATGCCGGCCTGCTGGGCCTGGTGCACCCGTTCGGCGCCCAGCCGAACCAGTTCGGCATCCATTTCGCCGCAGCTGGCATCGCCCTCCATGTGCGTCCAGGCCAGCAGGCGGACGACCTGCGGGTTGGCCTGGAGGAACCGGAAGTAGTTGACCACGCCGTCGTGCAGCAGTCGCCCGTCGGCCACGGTCCGCTGTTCGAGTTCCTGCTTCTGTTCGGCGGCGTACTGGGCAAGCGCCTGTTCCTTGGTGGCTTCCCAGAGCTGCTCCTTCGACCCGAAGTGATGGTGGATCAGGGACTTGGTCACGCCGCTCTTCTCGGCGATCTGGCGCATCGAAACGTCGGCGAAGCCGTGCTCGACGAACAGGTCGAGCGCGGCGGCGAGGATCTGGCGTCGGGTCAGGTCCGGATCGCGGGTGGCGGCAGTGATCGTCATGGGCGGATGTTCTCATGAACTGGCCGGCCGGTCAATTATGGGTTCGCCGCTCGCGACACCGGTGTGCAGCTTGAGTAGACTGGCCTGCCGTCTTTCCGGACCCGATGAGACCGAATCCATGAGTCGCAAGCGCAAGACCGCCGCACCGGCCCGCTCGTCCCGAACCCCGTCGACCCCGGCGCCGACCCGTCAGCCCGACCTCGTCGTGGCGGGGCTGGCCGGGCTGGGCGTGCTGATCACCGCCTTCCTGACCTTCACCGGCCTGACCGCGCAGGCACCATTGTTCTGCGGCCCCGACTCGGGGTGCGACCTGGTCCAGAACAGCCGCTACGCGACCCTGCTCGGCCTGCCGGTGGCCCTTTGGGGGCTGGTCTTCTATGTCGCGATCCTGTGGTCGGCCACGCTGCTGCCGCCGCGGTTGAAGCGCTGGCGGCGACTCGCCTGGTTGACCGTCATCGGTTTCGCGATCAGTGTCTATTTCACGTTGACCGGCTGGCTGGCGCTCGACGCGTGGTGCGGCTGGTGCCTGGCGTCGCAGTTCGTCATGCTGGCGCTGGTGGTCGTGGTGTTCGCCCGCCGGCCCGAATCGGCGCCCGGTGAGCCCTGGCCGCGTTTTGCCGGTGCGCTGCTGCTGGTCGGCGTGTTCGCCGCCGGCGGACTGCACGCCTGGCAGAATGGATGGCTGCTGCCACCGGAGGATCCGCAACTGCGCGGCCTGGCCGAGCACCTCGAGGAGCGCGGTGCGAAGTACTACGGTGCGTTCTGGTGCCCGAACTGCCAGGATCAACGCCAGATGTTCGGCCGCTCTGCCGACCGCTTGCCGTACGTCGAGTGCTCGCCGAATGGCCGTCGCGGTTCGGTGGCCGTCGAATGCGTGATCAACGACATCGACAGCTATCCGACCTGGGTGATCGACGATCGCCAGTACCAGCGCGTGCTGACGCTCGACGAACTGGCCCGGCTTTCGGGTTACCGGGACTGGAACTCCGACCGATGAACGCCGTCCGCCGGGTGCTTTCCTGCGTGCTGATGCTGGTGGCCGCCGGCCTCGCCGTCGACGCGCCCGCCGCCACAGATGCCGAACGTGCCTTCGATCGACTGGTGGCCGACTACGAGACCTGGCGACTGGCAGAGAATCCGATCGAGGCCGGTCGGCGAGGTGACCTGGAGGCCCTGGCGCGATGGCCGGACGCCGGCCCGGCCGCCGTGGATCGCCGCCGCACCCGCACCCGGCAGTTCCTCGCCCGGCTCGACGCGATCGATGCAACGGCGCTGCCGGCCGGCGCCCGAACCAGCCACGCGGTTCTCGCCTACCTGCTGGACTCGGCAGTCGCGCGCGCGCCGTTCGGCGAGGAGCGGATGCCCTTCGTCAACGATTCCGGCTTCTTCACCACACCGCTGTACGTGGCCGCCTCGGCGCGCCCGAAGACGCGCGAGCAGGCCGAGGCCTGGCTGGCCCGGCTCGACGCGCTGCCGGACTGGCTGGACGCCCACGTGGACTGGATGCGCCGCGGTGTCGAGACCGGGTTCGTCCAGCCGGCCCCGGTGGTCGAGGCCGTTCTGGCGCAGATCGACACCATCACCGCCACCGCCCCGGCCGACAGTCCGCTTCTGGCGCCGATCGAGGCCCTGCCGCCGCGCCTGGCCGAGGCCCATGGCGAGGCGCTCCGGGCCGGGGCGCTGACGCGGATCGAGTCTGGAGTGATGCCGGCCTATCGACGCATCGCGAGCTTCTTCCGCGACGACTACCTGGCCCGGCCACGGGCTTCGATCGGGATTTCCGAGGTGCCCCACGGCCGCGCCTACTATCGCGCGCTGGTCCGCCATCACACTACCCGGGACACCACGCCGGAGGCCGTCCACCAGCAGGGCCTGGCCGAAGTTGCACGTATCCGCGCCGAAATGGAAGCGATCGTCGCCGAACTCGAATTCGACGGCAGCTTTGCCGATTTCCTGCATTTCCTCCGTACCGACCCGCAGTTCTATGCCGAGACACCCGATGAACTGATCATGCATGCCTCCTGGATCGCCAAACGTGCCGACGACGCGATGCCGAGATTCTTCGGCCGGCTGCCGCGCCTGCCCTACGGCGTGCGGCCGGTTCCGGGCCATCTGGCGCCGACCTACACCACCGGCCGCTACTGGCCCGGCGACCTGGACAACGGAGTAGCCGGGGGGTACATGGTCAACACCCATGCGCTGGACCAGCGGCCGCTGTATGCGCTGCCGGCTCTGACCCTGCATGAGGCCGTGCCCGGGCATCATCACCAGGGCGCGCTGGCCCAGGAGCTCGAGGACCTGCCGGACTTCCGCCGAACGACCTACATCACCGCGTTCGGCGAGGGCTGGGCGCTGTACACCGAGTACCTCGGCATCGAGATGGGCATCTACCGCACCCCCTATGAGCATTTCGGTCGCCTGACCTACGAAATGTGGCGGGCCTGCCGCCTGGTCGTCGACACCGGCATCCATTATTTCGGCTGGACCCGCGAGCAGGCCGAAGCCTGCCTGCTCGAGAACTCGGCGCTGGCGCCGCACAACGTCAGGACCGAGGTCACCCGCTACATCGCCTGGCCCGGCCAGGCGCTGGCCTACAAGACCGGCGAGCTCCTGATCCGCGAGCTGCGCGCCGACGCCGAAGCCCGGCTCGGCGATGCGTTCGACCTGCGGGCCTTTCACGACCACCTGCTGGCCCAGGGCACGATGCCGCTGGACTCGCTGGAGGCGAGGATGCGGCGCTGGATCGCCGACCAGGCGGCCTCCGGGGGCTGACCCAGGCGCCGCTCAGAGGCCGATCGCGAACAGGCCGAGGCAGAGGATCAGGCCGGCCAGCGGCACCAGCACGGTCAGGGCGGCCATGGCCGGGTAGGCCGCGGCGTGGGTTTCGCCGCAGATCGCGCGAATCGTCGTGACGACGTAGCCGTTGTGCGGCAGGGAGTCCAGCGCGCCGGAGGAGATCGCGACCACGCGATGCAGTTGGTCCGGATCGACGCCCTGGTCGATGTAGTGTGGCCCGAGGATCGGCAGCGCGATGGCCTGGCCGCCCGAGGCGGAACCGGTCATCGCCGCGATTGCCGAAACGGCCACCGCAGCACTGACCAGTCCGCTGCCCGGCAGATGCGTGACCCAGTCGACGGCCACTTCGAAGGCCGGCGCGGCCTTGGCGACCGTACCGAAGCCGACCACGGCGGCCGTGTTGCCGATCGCGATCAGGGCCCCGGTTCCGCCTTCTGCCAGCGCTTCACCGGGAGCGTGCAGGTGGCGCAGGTTGATCGCGGCGGCGGCGAGGCAGCCGGCCAGCAGCGCCACGATCAGCGCCGAGGTCCCGAGCGTATCGTGGGTCGAAAACGAGATGCCCAGCACGACCACCAGCGGAATCGTGGCCAGCGCCGGGTGCGGCAGGTCGCCGCGTCCGGATTCGGGATCGAAGGGTCGGCTCGCGAAGGACTCGCCGCGCGCGACGGCGCGATCCAGCATCCATTTCAGCCAGATATATCCGAGCACGGCCATGAAGATCGCGACGACCAGGCTGGCCTGCCAGGCCGCCAGTGGGCTGGTGCCGAGGAATTCCACCGGAATCCAGTTCTGGATTTCCGGCGACCCGGCCGAGGTCATCGTGAAGGTCACCGAACCGAACGCCATCGTGGCCGGGATGAACCGTCGCGGCAGGTCGGCGTCGCGGAACAGCGCCAGTGCCATGGGGTAGACCGAGAAGGCGACGACGAACAGGCTCACTCCGCCGTAGGTCAGCACCGCGCAGGCCAGCACCACGGCCAGCGCGGCGCGTGCGCTGCCCAGCCGCCCGATGATCCAGTGCGCGACGCTCTCCGCGCCGCCGGACGATTCCATCAGCTTGCCGAACAGCGAGCCGAGCAGGAAGATGAAGAACCACGAGGCGATGAACCCGGTGAACCCGGTCATGTACTGACCGACCAGGTCGACCCCGCCGTCCTCGGCCAGCGGCGGCAGCAGCGCGATGCCGCTGGTCAGCGCGACCAGCAACGCACACAGCGGCGTGGCGACGAACAGGCTCATGCCGCGCATCGTCAGCACGATCAGCAGGGCAAGGCCGCCGAGCAGCCCGATCAGACTCAACATGTGGCGCGTCCGTGTCGAATGGGTCGATGCCGGCGCGGACGTCGATCGATCGCGCGACCGTCCGGCGGGCTCCATGGTGCGCAGGTCGACAGGCGCCGGCCACTGTACCAAGGTCCAAGCGCGCCGCCGGCGGCCCTGTACCTTGGTCCAATTCCCCTTCGGCGGGTGGATCGTAGACTGCGATGAACCGTGCCGGATCCGCGCCGAATGCGCCTGCGATGCGGACACCCATGACAAGAACATCGATCCCGAGGTCGCCATGAAGCCTTCCGTTACCGAATCGACATACCGTCGCCGCGCACTGGACCGGGCCGTTCGCCTGGCGCTGGTTTCCGGCCTGAGTCTCGGCCTGGGCCTGAGTTGGGCCCAGGAAGCCGACGACACCGACAACGAGACCGCGACCGAAGAGGCCGCCGACCTGGGCGCCGTCGAGGTCACCGCCCGGCGCCGCGCCGAGACGCTGCGCGACGTGCCGATCTCGGTGACCGCGATCAGCGGTGAGGACCTGGAGGACCGCGGCGCGCAGGACATAACCTATCTGAATCAGGTGGTCCCCAACGCGACCATCGAGATCTCTCGCGGGACCACGAACACCTTGTCGACCTTCATCCGCGGCGTCGGCCAGCAGGATCCGGTCGCCGGTTTCGAGAACGGCGTCGGGATCTATCTCGACGACGTCTACCTGAATCGGCCGCAGGGCGTCGTGCTCGACATCTACGACGTGCAGCGGGTCGAAGTGCTCCGTGGCCCTCAGGGCACGCTTTACGGACGAAACACCATCGGCGGGGCGATCAAGTACGTGACCAGGCGCCTGGGCCGGGAAGCGTCTGCCGCGCTGGAAGGCTCGGTCGGCAGTTTCTCGCAAACCGACTTCATCGCCTCCGGCGAGATGCCGATCGGCGACACCTTCGCGGTCGGCGCGAGCGTGGCCTCGTTCAATCGCGACGGGTTCGGCGAGAACCTGACCACCGGTGAGGAGAATTACGACAAGGACCTGCTGGCCTTCCGCGCCAGCGCCGAGTGGACGCCGACCTACAACCTGTTCGTCCGCCTGGCCGCCGACTGGATGGAAGACGATTCCAGCCCGGTCGGCGGGCACCGCCTGATTCCGGGCCTGTTCTCCGGCGCACCGGTGCTCGACGACGTCTACGACTCGCGCGGCGGCATCATGGGTCGGCACGAGGCCGAGCAGAAGGGTGCGGCGCTGACCGTCGAATACGACATCAACCCGAACTGGCTGTTCAAGAGCATCACGGCGTATCGTGAGGACGAAAACTGGCAGCAGATCGACTTCGACGCGCTGCCGGCCGCCGATGTCGACGTGCCGGTGATCTACTCCAATGAACAGTTCAGCCAGGAACTCCAGCTGAACTTCACCAGCGAACGCGTTACCGGCGTGGCCGGGTTCTACTACCTCGATGCGAACGCATTCAATGCCTTCGACGTTCTGCTCGCGCCGACCGGAGACCTGATCGGGGTTCCCGGACTCAACGCCAACACGCTCGGCGACGTCGATACTTCCTCGTGGTCGGTGTTCGCCGACGTCAGCTTCGACCTGGCGGCGTATTTCGGCCTCGAGACCGGACTGGAGCTCTCGGTCGGCGGTCGCTACACCAGCGACGAGCGCGATTCGCGCGTGCTGCGCCAGACCTTTGCCGGCGGCAATTCACCGCGCTTCGGTGGCATGGGCGTGCCGATCGCGACCACGTCCGATTTCCGCGGCGAGGAGGAGTTCACCGAGTTCACGCCCAGGGTCAGCCTGGCCTGGCAGCCGAATGACTTCCACAACCTGTACGTCAGCTACAGCCAGGGCTTCAAGGGCGGTGGGTTCGATCCACGCGGCGCAACCAGCGCGGCACCGGATTTCAACGGCGACGGCACGATCAGCGAAGACGAGGTCTTCGAGTTCATGAAGTTCGAGCCAGAGATCGTCGATACCTACGAGGCCGGCATCAAGTCCAGCCTGTTCGACCGCCGCATCTCGACCAGCCTGGCGGTGTTCTACAGCGACTACACCGACATCCAGGTGCCGGGTTCGGTCGGCGTCGACACCGACGGAGACGGCATCTCCGACACCTTCGCCGGGGTCACGACCAACGCGGGCGAGGCCGTCGTCAAGGGCATCGAGTTCGAGGGTTCGGCATTGCTCGGGCGCAACATGATGACCGACGGCGATTCGTTCACCGCGCGGACCGCGATCGGCTACATCGACGCTGATTACAAGGAATTCATCACCCTGGTGACCGATCCGGCGACCGGCGGCCAGGCCCTGCAGGACGTGTCCGACCAGCGCGTGTTCCAGAACACGCCGGACTGGACCGCCCACCTCGGCCTGCAATACGACGTGCCGGTGAACTGGTTCGGCACCGCCGGCAGCTTCTCGGTGCTTGGCGGCTGGTCCTACCGCGGCGACACCAACCAGTTCGAGACGCCTTCGCAGTTCCTCGACCAGGACGCGTATTCGCTCTACGATCTGAGCCTGGTCTGGAAGCGGCTGGACGGCAAGTACGAGATCGGTCTGTACGGTCGCAACCTGGCCGACGAGGAGTACAAGGTCTCGGGCTACCTGTTCGCGACGCCCGACGGTAGCGCCTCGACCCTTGGCCTGGAAGGTATCGCCAACGCGTTCTACGGGCCGCCGCGGACGATCACGCTGACCGGCCGCGTGAACTTCTGAGGCCGGCCACGCTTCCAGACCGCGATTCCCATCGGGATTCTCCCAACGATCCCCCGATTCCGGGCCGGCGCTGCCGGCCCGTCTTTTTTCAACCGGACGAAAAGCACTTGTGGATCCCGCCACTCGTTCCGGGACGTCTCGTCTTGCCCACCGGGAGCGGGTCCAAGCCGACGAAGCGGCGTCAGGGCCCATTCGAAAGGGGGCGTTCACCGCCGCTCGTGCCTTGCGCTGTCGACCAAGTCACGCTCTGATCGTTGCAGAACGAGTGACGGGGTAGGCTAGGCTAGCGTGATGACTCCCCGATGCCGCCCGACGCGCTGCTGATGTACGACCTGCCGATCGGTCTGCTGGTGGCGGCGGGACTGGCCTGGCTTGGCGTCCTGTTCGCCGTTGCGCTGTGGGGCGAGCGCGCCAAGGCCCGGCCGCTTCGCGCCTGGCCGGTGGTCTATGCACTCTCGCTGGCGGTGTACTGCACGGCCTGGACGTTCTACGGCGTGACGACCCAGGCCGTGCGATCGGGCTGGCCGATTCCGCCTACCTTCGTCGGCACCATCGCGCTGTTCGTGCTGTGTACCCCGTTCCTCGTGCGCCTGGTCCGGTTGAGCAAGCAGCACAACACGACCAGCATCGCCGACTTCATCGCCAGCCGATTCGGCAAGTCCTCCGCGCTGGCGGCGGTCGTCACGGCCGTGGCCGTGCTCGGCATGGTGCCGTACATCGCGCTGCAGCTGAAGGCGGTGGCGATGAGCTTCGGCGCCGTGGCCGGGTTGCCTGAACGCGCCAGCGGACCGGCGACCTGGCAGGACCTGGCGTTCTGGGTGGCGACCTTCATGGCCTTGTTCGCCGTCCTGTTCGGCACTCGGCGCGCCGCGGCGACCGGGCACAACCGCGGGCTGGTCCTGGCGATGGGCTTCGAGAGCCTGTTCAAGCTGGTCGCCATGCTCGCGCTGGGCGCTTTCGTGCTGTTCGGCCTGTACGCCGGGCCGGGCGACCTGCAGGCCGCGACCCCGTCGCTGGAGTTCCGCGAACCGGCGTCCTTCTGGACGCTGGCCCTGCTCGGCGCGCTGGCGATGTTCACCTTGCCGCACCAGTTCCACATCGGCGTCGTCGAGTGCCGGGACGAGCGCCACCTGGCTACGGCACGCTGGCTGTTTCCGCTGTTCCTGCTGCTGATCGCACTGCCAGTGCTGCCGCTGGCCCGGGCCGGCGAAGCCCTGCTCGGCGGCGCCGGCGTCGCGCCGGATCTCTACGTGCTGATGCTGCCGCTGGCGCATGACCAGTCCGGCCTGGCGCTGTTCGCGTTCCTCGGCGGCCTGAGCGCTGCGACCGGCATGGTCATCCTGGCCAGCCTGACCCTGTCGATCATGCTCGGCAACCACTGGATGACGCCGCTGCTGTTGCTCAAGCGCCGCTGGGCGCCGGGCCGCGAGCTCGGCGTGCCGGTGCGCATCCAGCGCCGGGTCGGCATCGTGCTGGTCCTGCTGCTGGCCTACGCCTACGGTCGCCTGGCCGGCACGGCAGAAGCCCTGGCCGATATCGGCGCGCTCTCGTTTTCGGGGCTGGCTCAACTCGCCCCGGCGGTGGTCCTGGCCGTCTATCGGCCGAACTTGCCGGCGCGCGCCATCCTGGCCGGCCTGCTCGCCGGCGTCGCGGTCTGGGCCTGCGTCCTCCTGGTGCCGCTCGCCGTTGACGGCCGGCTGTTCGGCGCGTTACCGGGCTGGCTGCAGCCCGATGCCCTGTTCGGGCTCGGCGGCGACGCGCTGCCGCGTGCGGTGGTCGCCAGCCTGGCGGCCAACGCACTGGCCATCGCACTGACGACCTGGATTGCGGGCCGGCGGAGCGGCGGCGTTCGCGCGGATGTCGACGGCCAGCCATTGCCGGATACGGTGCTGCAGCGGCTGGCCGAGCGCTTCCTGCCGCCCGACCGACGCGCGGCCGTGCTCGGATCGGCCGACGCGCTGGAGCGCGAGCGCGCGGTCGAGCACGAACTGGCCGCCGTGGTCGGGGCGGCGTCGGCCCGGCTGCTGCTGGACGCGGCCCGGCGCCGTGCCCCGGCGCCGCTGGATACCGTGGCCGAACTGGTCGGGCAGGCCGCCGAGCAGGCGCAATTCAGCCAGGCGGTCCTGTCCGGCGCCCTGGAGAACATGAGCCAGGGGGTATGCGTGGTCGATGCCGAGCTGCGCCTGGTGGCGTGGAACCGGCCGTATCTGGACCTGTTCGACTATCCGCCGGAGTTGATCCGGGTCGGCCGCCCGGTCGCCGACCTGCTGCGCCACAACGCCTCGCAGGGCCTGATGCCGGCCGACGACGTCGAGGCAGCGGTCCGGCGCCGGCTGGCCCACAAGCGGGCCGGTTCGGCCCACCGCATCGAGCGGCCGTGGCCGGACGGGCGAATCATCGAGATTCGCGGCAACCCGATGCCGGGCGGCGGGTTCGTGGCCACCTTCAGCGACGTGACCGCGTTCCGGCGCGCCGAACAGGAACTCAAGCGCAGTAACGAGACGCTGGAGCACCGCGTGGTCGCTCGCACGGCCGAGCTCGAGCAGGCCAAGGTCGAAGCCGAGCGCGCCAGCGCGGCGAAGAGCCGTTTCCTGGCCGCGGTCAGCCACGATCTCGTCCAGCCCCTGAATGCGGCCCAGTTGATGACGCATTCGCTGGCCGCGCGGCTCGAGCTGCCGATGGCGCAGCAATCGCTGAAGCAGATCAGCGGCGCGCTCGGCGCGACCGAGGACCTGCTCGAAGCGCTGCTCGATATCTCGCGCCTGGACGCCGGTGGCCTCGAGCCCCGGATCAGCCGATTCGCGCTGGACGAATTGTTCGAACAGTTGTCCAGCGAGTTCGCGATGCTGGCCGAGGCGCGCGGACTCCAGCTGCGCTGGCGCGCAAGCGGCCTCTGGGTCGAGACCGATCCGCAACTGCTCCGCCGGATTCTTCAGAATTTCCTGTCCAACGCCGTGCGTTACACCCGGGAGGGCGGCATCCTGCTGGCCGCGCGCCGGCGCGGCGGCCGCGTGCTCGCCGGGGTCTGGGACACCGGCCCCGGCATTCCGGACTCGGCGCGTGGGGTTGTTTTCGAGGAGTTCCGGCGACTCGATCCCGACGGCGCCGCGCCGGGGCTGGGCCTCGGCCTGGCCATCGCCGAGCGCATGGCCAGGCTGCTCGAACACCGACTGGTGCTCGACAGCCGCGAACGGCGCGGGACCCTGTTCGGTGTGGAGCTGTCCGTCGCGCCGCCGGACGAACGCCCGCTCGATCGTCCCGCTGCCGCTGCGGCCCGCCCGGTCCCGGCGCGCGTGCTGCTGGTCGACAACGACCCGGCCATGCTCGAGTCGCTGTCGACCCTGCTCGGTGATTGGGGGCTGGAGGTCCTGGCTCGGTCCGACGAGGCCGGTGCGCTGGCCGCGCTGCAGGCCGATCCGGCGCTCGACCTGCTGATTCTCGATTACCACTTGGACCGTGGGCGAACCGGGCTGGAAGTCCTGCGCGCATTGCGCGCGGCGGGCTGCACGGCCCCGGCGGTCCTGATCAGCGCGGACCACGCCGCCGAACTGCGTAGCGCGGCGCGCGCCGCCGGCTGCGCGCTGCTGCACAAGCCGATCCGGCCGCTGGCACTCAAGAGCGTGCTGCGGCAGCTGCAGACAGCCGCGTCGAACCGATCCTTTGCCGGCCGGGCAGGCCGTGATCCGGGCGACGACCCGGTCGCCAATCCATTCCCCGATCCGCTACCCTGAGCCCCATTGCCGTTCACGTCATCGAGGATTCCATGATCACGATTTCCAGCCAGTTCGACGCCGGCAACATCGAGGTGGTCGAGGCCGCCGATCCAGCGCGGCTGCGCTTGCGCATCAAGCGCGATGTCGGTGACCGGCATGCACAGTGGTTCTATTTCCAGCTCGGCAACGCGCGTGGTGAGGCCTGCCGGATGATCATCGAGAACGCCGGTGAGATGTCCTATCCCGAGGGGTTCGAGGACTATCGGGCCGTGGCGTCCTATGACGGCACGGCCTGGTTTCGGGTGCCGACGAGCTTCGACGGCCGCGAACTGGTGATCGAGCACACGCCGGAATCGAACCAGGTATTCTTCGCCTATTTCGCGCCCTACAGCTACGAGCGTCACCAGTGGCTGATCGCCACCGCCGCCGAGTCATCGCGGGTCACCGACGAGGTGCTGTGCGCCACGCCGGACGGCCGCGCGCTGACGCTGCTGACGATCGGTGATCCCGACACCGCGGCACCGGACGGCTCGGCCCGGGTGCCGGTCTGGATCACCGCCCGCCAGCATCCCGGCGAGACGATGGCCGAATGGTGGGTCGAGGGCTTTCTCGACCGCCTGCTCGACGTCGAGGACGGCGCCGCGCGCGAATTGCTCGACCGGGCCGTGATCTACCTGGTGCCGAACATGAACCCGGACGGCAGCGTCCGCGGCCACCTGCGTGTGAATGCGCGGGGTGTGAACCTGAACCGCGCCTGGCGCGACCCCGATGAAGCCGAATCGCCCGAGGTCTTCCATGTCAGGGCGAAGATGCACGAGACCGGAGTCGGCTTCGCGCTGGACGTGCACGGCGATGAGGCGCTGCCGTACAACTTCATTGCCGGCGGCGAGGGCGCGCCGCGCTGGAACGACGCCATGCAGCGCGACCTGGACGCGTTCAAGCAGCTGCTGGCCGACCTGTCGCCGGACTTCCAGACCGAATACGGCTACGACGTCGATCCACCGGGCTCGGCCGACCTGCGCAAGTGCACCGATTACATCGCAGAGACCTTCGGCTGCCTGGCGATGACGCTGGAGATGCCGTTCAAGGATGCCGCCAACCATCCGCTGCCGGAACTCGGCTGGTCGCCCGGACGGGCGGTCAAGCTGGGGGCGGTGTGTGTGGATGCGATCCGGATGACCATTCGGCAGGGGTGATTTCTTGTTCCGGCGTTCCGGGGGCCGAGCGTTCGGCCCTCGGGGGTGTTGTTTTCTGTTGCGGTTGGTGTTGCGGTTTCCGCTTCGGCTTCAACTTCGAGTTCAACTTCAACTTCAACTTCCGAGGCGTTTCGCCGCTCGCTTCGCGAGCTGATGCGGTGGGCTGCTTCTCGAAGGTTCGAATTCAACGTCAAAAGCGTTTCGCCCGCTCGCTTCGCGAGCTTTCGGCGAGGTACTTTTGGGGCCCCCAAAGTACCCAAAAGGGCTGCGCGAACATCGCCGCCCGGCCTGCGGCCGGGTGCCCTCCGGTGCTCCCGGCTGGCGGGGTCCGTCGAACTCGCTCCGGTCGCTTGCGCTCCCTACGCTCAGACATTGCGACGGCCCT
>Ga0102940_1000281_pt1 | contig 35875 bp, 32 predicted proteins | sample SalPonR2_C_D1_MG_FD_78215 | JGI IMG/M metagenome (GOLD analysis project Ga0102940, IMG submission 78215) | Salt pond soil microbial communities from South San Francisco under conditions of wetland restoration - Salt Pond MetaG R2_C_D1_MG | ecosystem: Environmental > Aquatic > Marine > Intertidal... | reverse complement strand
TTCGAGCTTTACCATTGATCAAATGGCAGGCAGCATCAGCCTGTCGTGGCCGACGATTGTCGCCCTTTCCGACGGAATAAATCTGCCCGACAGCACGGTCATCTTCGAGCTGTGCTTTTCCGTAACGGGTAATTTTGGCGAGCAAAGTCCCGTTACCATCGTCGAGTCGGCGGCCCCCATCGAAACCATTGGCAACGACACCCCCACACCGCTCGGATATATCTTTAATAGTGGTCAGGTCAATGTATCGAATGAGGTGCTGTTTAACGAAATTGTCGCCGAAGATATCAGCTGCCATCCGGGCAACAATGGCCCCAGTGATGACGGAGCCATCTCCATCACCCTGGCCGAAGGGGCTTTCCCCTATAGCGTGACCATTACCCCACCCGTCGGAGGACCAATCAATGCGACTTTGCAAGAGGGAGTTCCCCGCCAGTTCACCGGACTGGCCGCCGGTGAGTATATGGTGTTTATTCGGGATAATGCCTCCAATACCATTGATACTACCCTCACCATTATCCAGCCCGATGAATTCGTCGTACAATTTGACCGTACTAATCCTACGTGTTTTAATCTGCCCGACGGCACCGTAAGGGCCAACGTACTCCTAAACGGCTTTCCGGTAGGAAATCCAGAAGCGCTTTTCTCTTTCGAATGGAGCTATTCCGACCAGGATACATCGGTCATCGACTCGGTTTTGGGAGGCATCCCGATCACCGTATCGGTAGTTGACCAAAACGGATGTACCGAGACCAACACGGAGACACTCTCCAACCCCGCCCCTATCAGCTTTAATGCCACCATTACCGATGCGCAATGCAGCGGACAGGACAATGGCGCTATCGACCTGACCGTCAGCAAACCTGGCTATACGGGAACTTTTGACCTGAGCTGGGCTACGCTAACTGAGGATATTGGCGCGAATAATGTGGTCAAATCGAACTTATTGCCCGGCACCTATTCCGTAACAGCCACGGATGCCGTCAACTGCTCCCAGGTGGATTCCTTTACCGTAGGTGCCCAAAAGACATTAATCATCAATACGGCCGTGGATAGCGTCCTGTGTTTTGGCGACGCCAACGGGCAGATCCTGGCCTCCGGCTCCAGCAATCCTACGGCCGGAGAAGCACTGCCCTACACCTTCTCCTGGGCCGGCCCTACCGGTACCGAGACTGCTTCCGACAATGTTAGCAGTACGTATGCTGATTTGATTGCCGGCACCTATACTGTCACTATGCAGGATGCCGACAATTGCGCTACCAGCCTGGAGGTTGCCGTAGCAGAACCTGATCCGTTGGCCATCACCCTACTGGAACAAGTTGACGAAACCTGCAACGATGATGATAATGACGGCATCCCGGGCCGGGACGGACTGGCCCGCGTAGAAGTCTCCGGTGGGACCGCCCCGTACACCTATTTATGGACGCGAATGATTACCCGGCCAGATACTATGTTTACCGATACCGTATCGGTAGACTCCGTGGCCATGAACTTACAACTATCGACCTACCGGGTATTGGTAACGGATGCCAACGGATGCATTGATTCCCTGATGGTCGATATCAATGCACCCGCTCCACCGCAAATCATATCCTTCGAAAATGACACCCTGCGCTGCAACGGTGATTTGAACGGTGCCCTGAGCGTAACGGCGATGAACGGCAACGGGAACATCACCAGTTACGAATGGGACAATGGAGCATTTGGGCCTTCGATCACTAATTTATCCCCCGGCATTTACCGGGTGCGTATTGCAGCTGATGATGGTTGTGTAACGGTTGACTCGGCCCTGGTTTTTGCACCACCGCCTACAGTGATTGACAGCATCACTGCGGTACAGCCGCGTTGCCCCGGTTCCAGTAATGGCAGCCTGACTGTTTTTGCCAATGGTGGTACGGCACCCTACACCTACATCTGGCAAGACACCCCACTCAACGACACCACCTTCAACAGCCTCCGTCCCGGCCTTGCCGCCGGCAGCTATCAGGTTACGGTAGTGGATGCTAATCGCTGTGCTGAAGTAGTAACAACGCAAAGCCTGGAAGACCCCCCTCAGATTGAGCTTGCTTTCTCTGATATACTGCCGGTCAGCTGCTTCGCCGGCAGTAATGACGGCGAAGCCAGAGTAAGCGTAGATTACGCGGACGGCACTACGGGGCTCTTTACCATTAATTGGGCAAGCGGTGCTTTTGCCGAGGACACCGACAACTTACTGGCCGATAATTTGAGCGCCGGCTTTAATGTGATCACCGCCATTGACGGCAACAACTGCAGTGCAACCGATTCTGTGGAAATCCCCAGTCCACCCCCGATCGAACTATCCCTGAGCGGGCAAGATATTTCCTGCAATGGACAAACTGACGGACAGGCAGAGGTGGTCGCTGCGGGCGGTACTCCGCCATTCCGCTACAATTGGCCACAAACCGGAGCAGCGTCTACCACGGTCACTAACCTGGGAGCCGGCACTTACGTCATCGAAGTGATCGATGACCGCGACTGTATACAGCAGGATTCCATCACCATTACCGAACCGGATGCCCTGAATGCCAGTATTAACCTGGCTCAGACCAATGATCCACTCTGCTTCGGCGATACCAACGGGCAGATTGCCGTCCAGGTCAATACCGACGACAACATCAACCCGCTGGGCAGTGCACCTTATACCTGGTCTAACGGTGCTCCGGCTGACTCGGCAATCGCCAACGACCTACCGGCCGGCAGCTACGGAATTACCGTTACCGATATTAATGGATGTACAGACCAGGTCTCTTTCACCCTGACCGAGCCCACGCCGGTGCAGGCCGTTATTCCGGATCCCGCCGATCCCCGTTGTTTTGGGGAAACCACGCCTTTTACCGTTACCATGGCCTCGGGTGGCGTTGGAATGGATCCCCTGGACTATACTTTTCAGATTGACCGCAACGGACTGAACTTTCCCCTGGGGCAACAAGCTAACATCTTTGCGGGAGCACACATTATTACGATAGAAGACCCTAACGGCTGCACTTTTGAAGACAGCATATTTGTCGATCAACCCGAGCAAATCAGTGTAGCCTTTACTCCGGCTAACGTTACCGTAGAATTAGGCGACTCCATGTACCAACTGAACCCCGAGGTGACCTCTTCGCTACCCCTGGATTCGATCATATGGTCGCCAGGTGATTTTCTCTCCGCCACCAATATTTTGACGCCCATCGTTGAGCCCCTGGAAAACACGCAATATACCCTGACTATTACGGATATCAACGGCTGTACGGCGTCTGCTTCTGTACTGGTTGAGCTCGATCGCAACCGCAACGTTTATGTCCCCAACGGGATATCACCGAACGGTGACGGCCGCAATGATGAATTCAGAGTCTATGCCTGCCGGGGTGTCAGGAGTATCCAATCCGCCCGCTTATTTGATCGTTGGGGTGGATTAATCTACGAAGGCCTCGACCTGGCCCCGGTCTGTGACGGGGGACTGGTGCTGTGGGATGGCGAGATTAACGGGCAGGAAGCCCCCATTGGGGTCTATGTCTACGTTATCGAAGTCGAATTCATCGACGGCGTGACCTTTACGTACCGTGGAGATGTAACGGTGGTCCGCTAAAAAATGGGATTCGTTTCTCTTCTTGACGTTACGCCAAGGTATCTGTAACCATGGAGTGTAATATACCGGCAGTAATATTTATGCTTCGCCATGCGTCAGGAGGAGAAACGAACTCCCCCTATCGTCTCTCCTGGACGAATTACACCGCTCACGAAATGGAATGAGTTTCGATCATCCACTTCTAGCGAGTATAAGCTCCGGCTAGAAATGATTTGGGAGCCCAGACCATTTTATGGCCGCTATAGCCATAGGAAAAACAAACTCTCTCTGGCAGAAACCATATTTTTTCCATAATTTGTATAAAACACCTGCAAATTATGGCGAATCCTATATTCGAAGAAGAGCAACGCTTTATCATGGGCGCATGGTGGATACTCCTGGGGTTGGTAGCCGCTATCCCATTTGTAGGTATTTTCATGCAACTGATTCTGGGCATTCCTTTTGGCAACAACCCGATGTCGGATACGGGCCTCATCATCTTCGCTGCTTTGATGATTTTGTTTCTACAGTTTTTTGCCATGCTGAAGCTAAAAACCACCATTACAGATGAGGGGATAAAAGCCAGGTTTTTCCCGCTGGTTAACTCCTACTGGTCGTGGGAAAACATTGAGGAAGCAGAAGTCATTGACTACGGCTTCGTTGGTGGCTGGGGGCTACGCTACGGCACCAAATACGGTACGGTATATAACGTTAGCGGTAGCAAGGGGCTATTGATCCGGCATAAAAACGGCAACAAATTTGTGCTCGGTACGCAGCAGCCCGAGATGCTGAAGCAAGCCTTGCGGGAGCACAAACACATTCCTCCCGTAGATTTGGACGAATTAGTACCCCCTACCCAGAAAATAAAGGAAAAGCAAAAACGCTAATTCGCTAACGCTATTCTTTACCGGGGAGATCCCGTTCCAGCAATCGCTCAGCACGAATAACCAAAGCATCCAGGGCATCGACCCGGCGCTGTAGGTCTTTCTTTCCAGCAGGTTCTTCCAGGGCCTGCCAACCAATGAAATCAGTTTCCAGGGCATCGACATCGCGCACAAAAAACCGTTCTGCGTCCGTTAGGGCACGTCCCTGAATATTGATGGTGTTACGCCACTGAATCAGCTCTTCCAGGGCAGTAGTCATCTTAGTGTTTTGCATAGACAGACGAGCATTCAGCGCATCCGTAGTTATTTTTTGGCTACAGCCAAAAAACATTACCAGAAGAAAGCTTAGCAGAAGCGAATAGGAACTCGCAGATTGGATAGTTTTCATGATTGGTCTTTACCGCATAATGACAAAGCTGCCAGATTGTTCGCGATCTTCACCATTACAGACGAAGCGGACGCGATAGAGCATCATGCCGGGATTAACCTCTTGTCCCTGATAGGTACCATCCCAACGCGTAAAGGGGTTACCCGTGCTAAAGACCCGTGCTCCCCAACGGTCAAAAATTTCCAGCGCCGTAAAGTTTTGAAAAGCATTCGGATTACTAACGCCGTAGGTATCATTAAGTCCGTCGCCGTTGGGCGTAAAGGCTTTTGGCAAATAAGCTGTAGAACAATCCAGCGTATTGGGGTCGACTACTGTGATGCGGATCGAATCGGTGGCCACGCACCCTGTAGCCTGGTCAATCAGGCGTAAAGTGTATATATTATCGCCCGGAGTTTGGGGCGTAATTGTCGGAGCAGCCGCTGAGGGGGGGAAGACATTATCCTGTGGCTCCCAGCGAAAGGATGTAGCACAGGTACTCGACAATTCAATATCCACCTGATCGCCGAGAAAGACAATCGTATCGGAGGTAGCAATGCGATCGGGAGCATTGTACAACAATCGTACTTCACGGTTGTCCAGCGCTAGATTATAAAAGCGTAAATCATCAATTAACCCCCGGAAAGCAGCCTCGTTTGGGCCATAGCACCCTTCACTTCCTCCCAGCAACAGGTCGCCGTTGTTAAGCAGATCGATCCGTCCAATTACACCTTGCTCGCGCGCCTGCTCACCGTTCACATACAAGCGTACGCGTCCACCGTCCCGTACCACAGCAATTTGGTACCAACAGCCCCCGGCTGGCAACTGACTGACCATATTGATGCTGCGACCCGAATCTTCCTGTAGAAAAACATTAATATTTCGGGTAGCCGGCTGATAACGCACGAAAAATGCCTTATCGTTTGAGCAATCTAACGGACGCTTTTCCAGCAGGTATTGAGTACCTTCCAGGCCCACCGGCTTAAAGTAAAAGACCACGCTAAAGTCTTCGGTAGTGAACTCTTCGGTAACCGGACCAATAAACCGGATGATATCATTGCCTCCGTTGAGGGCTACCGCGCTTCCCGCAACGCCACAGACAAAACCCGGATTACCCTGGGTGATGCCGGCGTTGGCCGAGTTGCCCGTAGCGTCTTCATAACCATTATCAAATCGATACCAGGCAACGGGGCCGGGGATACTTTGGGCGTGCAGGGAAAAGGCGATACAACAGCATAGAAGGGACCACAGTACATATCTCATGGGCGCAAGAAATTAACTTTTTTAGAACCAGGCCGTAAGCAGACCTCCCATATAACGAAGGAAGCAGCGCAAAATTTTCCGAATACTTTATTTCCCGAAAAGATCAGAAAGACCACCCAGCCCTCCGGGTAACATATTCTTAAGCATACCCTGTGCTTCTGCTTGCTCCTGAGCTGCTGCCGCTGTCAGTGCCCGGTTAGTAGCCACCATTAAGAGGTCCTCTAATTGCTCGGTGTCGGTCAAATCCAGCTTTTCCGCATTTAATGCAATATTGGTAATTTCCCGTATTCCGTTTGCGGTCACCACCACGGCTCCGTCACCCGCTTCTCCCTGTACGGTAATTTCGGCGAGTTTAGCCCGCATCTCTTTTTGCATTTCTTCCATATTGCCAAACATAGTGTAGCGATTTAGATCATTCAATAAAGTATAGTCGCCGAAACCTATCCGGTTAATGCGTCCGAAAAGATTTCTGATAAAAAGATCGCATAAAACATAATTAAGACCGCTCCCTCCCAACGGGTAATCGTCTTATTATTGGACATAATACCAAACAGCAGGGTCATAGCCAGCATCAAAGGGATGTAAAACGCATTGATAGACGGTGGAATTTCCAGGTCACCAATCAACGAAGGTATCCCAATAACGATATAGGTATTAAAGACGTTGGAGCCCACTACATTACCTACCGCGATGGTTGCTTTACCACGGCGGGCAGCGTTAATGCTGACAATCACTTCCGGCAGGGAGGTACCGAGCGCAACGGCCGACAGGGAAATCAATTCACTATCGATGCCCGCCAACAACGACAATTCGGTAATGGAATATATGACGTAATCGGACCCAACCGCTACCAGGGCTCCCCCCACTACCAGTAAGGCATACTGCTTCCAGGAGACTTTGGTGTGTACATTTTCCTCATCATCCCCCGAGCGGATTGAGTACCCCAGAAAGATAAAGATACCGGCCAGGCAGATCAGAGATTCTATTAATTCAACCTGATTGTCGCGAAAAATAAAGAAGAGCATAAAAGCCGACCCCCACAGGTACGGCATATCCATATGCCAGATATTGTATTCCAAATTGATCGAGCCCACCATAATGATGGTAAGGCCCAGTACCAGGGCGATGTTGGTAATATTCGAGCCCACCACCGTACCCGCGACGATGGCCGATTCTCCCTCCATGACGGAGACTACCGAAGTGGCCAACTCCGGTAACGAGGTACCGAAGGCTACAATAGTCACCCCAATAATAAAGGGGCTAATCCCCAAGGACAGGCCAATGCGCTCGGCCGAATCAATAAACCAGTCGGCCGCTTTTAATAGCACCGCCAAACTCACCACAAAAATCGCTACATACAACAGTACGGTCATGTCCCTAATTCTATTTATCTTGCACAGTAATGCCCTGTGGCGCAAATGTAAAACATTTTCAGCGCACCTATCCGGCATAGTATTCCTTTCCTTTAACACTCGCCAATCACTTATGCCTTTCCCCGAATGACAGTACGGATATTGTTTATGACACTAATCCGGCTATTCTTTCCTCTTTTCAGTATTGTTTTTTTGTACTTTTGCCCTGTTGGCATAAGCCAAAATAAATTGCATACTGCATTCTTCACGGTCGTTTAAACCGCCAATAGAAAATGGCACTGGATCAGATTGACGTAGATAAGCTGGGGGACCCCCAAAAAGAAATGTCCTTTCTGGAGCATCTGGAGGAATTGCGATGGCATATTATCCGGTCACTCCTGGCTATCGTTATTATTGGTATTGTCTTATTCCTGGTTCAGGACTGGCTGTTCCGTAGCGTCATATTTGGCCCCACCCACAAAGACTTTATTTCGTACCGGGCCATTTGTGATTTGTCCCAGCAGATTGGCCTGGGCGAGCGCATGTGCTTTTCCCCGCCTGAATTCCGGCAGCAGGCCATCGGCTTTGGCGAATCGTTTATTACCAGTATCAAGGTGTGTTTTATTGCTGGCTTTATTGCGGCCTTCCCCTATGTTTTTTGGGAAATCTGGCGGTTTATCAGCCCCGGGCTGTACGACAAAGAACGCAATGCCACCCGGGGAGTCGTATTTATTTGTAGTTTTCTGTTTATCCTTGGGGTATTGTTCGGCTACTTTATCATTGCGCCATTTGCCGTCAACTTCCTGGCCGGGTATACGATTCCCGGCGTTGAGAATGCCCCTACACTGTCGTCCTTTATTAATTATATGGTGATGTTTACGGCTCCGGCCGGTCTTATTTTTGAGTTGCCCATTGTGGTTTATTTTCTCTCTAAGATTGGCCTGGTCACGCCCCAACTGATGCGTACTTATCGCCGCCATTCCATCATCTTCATTCTCCTCCTGTCAGCCCTGATTACGCCACCGGATGTAGTCACTCAGTTCTTGATTGGTATTCCCCTGTTCATCTTGTACGAAATCAGCATCATCATTTCGCGGCGGGTAGAGAAGCAGGAGAAAAAGAAATGGGAAGCATTTGATCAGAACCAGTAACCTGGTGTTTGGTCGGAATTGAAAATTAGTCCTTATGGAGCGCGTGTCCACAAATCTGACGTTATTTTACAAGTTTTTCATCCCGGTCTTTTGGCTGGTATTTATGGGCTCCATCACCGCAGCCTCTTTGATTTACTCTTTTGATTACGTAGGCAACATTCCGGCACTTACCTTCCGGCTGATTATGGTTTTTATCTTTATCAGTGGTGCGGTATCGCTATACCTCACCCTGCTACCGCTCAAGCGCGTGGAAATGGGCGAAGACTTCGTCTACGTCACTAATTACTTTAAGAGCTTCCGCTACCCCTACCACAATGTGGAGTCGATTCAGGTGAGCACCTTTCTCTTCCTGCGGGTAGCCAGCCTGCGCCTGCGGGAAGCGGGGTCTTTTGGCAAAAACATTCTGTTTATCCCCAGCGGGCAGCGCTTCAAGAATTTCTTTGCCCATCACCCCGACCTCAAGGTACTTCTGCACAAGCCCGGGAGAGCGGGAAAAAGCAAAAAGTAAGGCGCCTACCGGGAGCGCATCGTCACTACCGGGCAGATCATTTCTTCCAGCGAGATTCCTCCGTGCTGAAAAGTATCGCGATAGTAGTTGTTGTAATACGTGTAGTTGTTGGGGTAGAGAAAGAAAATATCTTCCTTGGCAAAAATGAAGGTTGAGCTCACATTAGGACGGGGCAATCCACCTTTTTCCGGATCGCGTATAGCCAACACATCTTTAGATTCGTATTGCAGGTTGCGGCCCACTTTATAGCGCAGGTTAGTCGTCGTTTCCCGGTCGCCAATCACCTTAGAGGGAGACTTTACCCTAATCGTCCCATGATCAGTGGTTACAATCAGACGAATATCGCGCTCGGCCAGTTTTTGTAGCGCTCCGTACAGGGGAGAGTTAGCAAACCACGAACGAGTCAAAGAGCGGTAGGCTTTTTCGTCACCGGCCAGCTCTTTAAGCACTTCCATTTCGGTACGGGCATGCGACAGCATATCGATAAAATTGTAGACAATAACCGTAAATTCGTTATTGAGGTAATTGAGCGCACGATCCTCCATTTGTTTGGCATAGTGCGAATTGGTCACCTTGACGTATTCGTGCCGGAGCCCATCGCGAAACGTGCGCCGGATCAGTTCATCTAGCAGATCTGCCTCCCGCTGATTCTTACCGCCCTCCTGATTGTCGTTGAGCCACCAGTCGGGATAGCGCCGGGCAATATTTCCCGGCATCATACCGGCAAAGATGGCATTGCGGCTGTACTGCGTAGACGTAGGCAGAATACTGTAGAAATAATCTTCCTGTTCGATGCGAAACAATTCCCCAAAAATTGGCTCCAGTATTTTCCACTGATCAAAGCGCAGGTTGTCGAGCAAAAGCATGATGGTGGGTACTTCGCGGTCAATTTCCGGAAACACCTTTTTCCGCATCAGGTTATTGGACATTATGGGGCCTTCATCCGTTGCCATCCAATCCATATAGGTGTTGACCACAAACTTGGAAAAGGCGCTGTTGGCTTCCTGCTTTTGCATCGCCAGAATGTCGGCCATTTCCGTCGATTCCGACTGATCGATTTTTAGCTCCCAGTTGATGATCCGCCGGTATATGTCTACCCACTCTTCGTAATTTAATCCACTATTGATATCCATGAAGATTTGCCGGAAATCTTGCTGATAATCAGAGCTGGTTTTTTCCCGAACCAACCGCTTGTTGTCGACGATCTTTTTTAGCGTAAGCAAGATCTGATTCGGATTGACCGGCTTGATCAGGTAGTCGGAGATTTGCGAGCCCAGTGCTTCCTCCATCACATTTTCTGCTTCGTTCTTGGTGATCATGACTACCGGCAGATGGGGTCGTTTCTTCTTGAGCTCGGTCAGCGTTTCCAGTCCGGTGATACCGGGCATACTTTCGTCTAAAAATACCAGGTCGATATCCGGATTTTCGGCACATTCATCCAGGGCATCGTGGCCATTCGTGACGGTGATAACCTCGTAGCCTTTTTTTTCCAGAAAGAGTAGTTGGGGTTTGAGCAAATCGATTTCATCGTCGGCCCATAATATGGTAATTTGATCCATTCGTTTATTGTGATTTTCGCAGAAGTTACAATGAAGGACATAAAAATAGCGGGCCTCACGGCAAAAATATTGTCCAGGTGGCCGGAGTTTTTCACCTTTGTACAGTTATTCGGGTAAAGACGCGCTGGCCTGACCACTACTTTGCCTGATTTTATACGCGCTAAGGCACTGTCCATCAGTGGGCTTTCGCCAAAACCACTTTGCCGGACTACTTGCGTCCACCAGGGAAAATTCCGTTATGGGTAAAAAAAAGATTTTTAATGATCCGGTCTATGGATTTGTAAGTATTCCCTACGGAATAATCTTTAACCTAATTGAGCACCCCTACTTCCAACGTCTGCGCCGCATCAAGCAGGTGAGTATGACGCATTATGTCTATCCGGGGGCACTCCATACGCGCTTCCACCATGCCCTCGGTGCCCTTCACCTCATGACTCAGGCGCTGAACACCCTGCGGGAAAAAGGGACGGCCATCACAGACGAAGAGGTAACGGCGGCCTCCATCGCTATCCTGCTGCACGATATTGGCCACGGCCCCTTCTCTCATACTCTGGAAAATACGCTGATTGATGTATCGCACGAACAGCTCTCGGAGCTGTTCATGGAAAAACTAAATGAAGAATTTGCCGGGCAACTCGAAGTTGCGATCTCCATCTTTCAGGACAAGCACCCCAAGAAGTTTTTACACCAATTGGTGTCCGGACAATTGGATATGGATCGTATGGACTATCTCAACCGCGACAGTTTTTTCACTGGAGTATACGAAGGGGTCATTGGCTACGACCGGATTATCAAAATGCTGGCCGTGCATCAGGGTGAGCTCGTGGTAGAGGAAAAAGGCATGTATTCTATTGAAAAATTCCTGATTGCCCGCCGCCTAATGTACTGGCAGGTCTATTTACACAAGACCGTATTGTCGGCCGAGCGCATGCTTATACAGGCCTTGCGCCGTGCCCGGGAGCTCGCACTATCCGGGGTACAACTACCCTGCCCGCCCAGCCTGGCCTTTTTTCTAAACCAATCCGTTACCTCCCATGATTTCCTGAATGATCGCGACCGGCTTTTACACCACTTTGCGGCCCTCGATGATTACGACGTTATCTCGGCCGTCAAGTCCTGGATGGACCACCCCGACCGCCTCCTATCTTTTATTTCCGCCGGAATCATCAACCGGCGTCTGTTCCGGTTGGAACTCAGCGATACGCCCTTTCCGGCCGGGCGTATCGAACAACTCCGGCAAAGCTTGCTGGAATGGTGGGGCGAGCCGGGCCTCGACCTTTCCTACCTACTCCTGACCGGCCAGGAGAAAAATAGAACCTACAATGTCAGCAAAGAAGAGATCAACATCCTGTACAAATCCGGTGAAGTACGCCCGATGTCTTCTATTTACCACCAAACTATCGACACCCGGGAAACCACCAAGTACTACCTGTGTTATCCAAAATATTTATTGTAGGTTGGGGCTGAGATGGAACCGATCAGTACGTCAAATCTCTTACCGGCCGATTGCCCTGAAGGCGTCGGGCCGGACCTCATACCTCAAAACTTCAAAACCTCAAACCATGCGCACTGTACGCAACGTCCCTGTAACCGGAGCCAATCAACGCACTTTTTTACTCGACGTATATTATCCTCCCGGAAAGCCCCTGCGCGGCAGGGTGGTCTTTTCGCACGGCTTTAAGGGGTTTAAAGATTGGGGGCACTGGGATTTACTGGGGCAGGCTTTTGCCGATGCCGGCTTCTTATTTGCCAAATACAATTTTTCCCACAACGGAACCACGCCGGCCGCACCAACCGAATTTCACGACCTCGAAGCCTTCGGCAATAACAACTACAGTCATGAGCTTACCGACCTGCAAGCCACACTCGATTGGCTGGATCAGGCAGCTAACGAGCTCGAAGGACTATCGGGCCAACGGGAGCCCTTTATTCTAATTGGGCACAGTCGGGGTGGCCCTGTTTCCCTGATTAAAGCCCTGGAAGACGAGCGGGTTAGAGCACTGATTACCTGGGCTAGCGTAGACAGTCTGGCTTATGCCTGGCCCGACCAGGAGTTTATTAAAGAATGGAAGGAACGGGGCGTCTACCACGTGGTGAATGGCCGTACCGGTCAGGAAATGCCTTTGTATTATCAAATGTATGAAGACTACCAGGCGGCGGGCGAGCGCTTTGATACCGAGCGGGCAGCCCGTGCCCTTGCCAAGCCCTGGCTCATCATTCACGGCACCGATGACCCCGCGGTCTCTGAGCAGGCGGCCCATCATCTACACCAATGGAACCCTCAGTCCAAACTAATACTTATTGAAGGGGCAGATCATGTTTTTGGCGGAAGCCATCCTTATGAACGCGAGGAACTGCCCGAGCACAGCCAGGTTTTACTAGAAGCATCGCTTGCGTTTGGCCGGGAAAGTTAGTCGCTCAAATGTTAATTATTTACGTCCTGATCCACTACCAGGAATTTCCCTAGCGAAAATGAAGCCTTCCGGCTACCCCGCCAAACTGCTCTGTAGCTAAAGCAGTTGCCCATTTTAACGATTAGGGGTGGAGCATTTTCGTATCTTCGTGCACCCAACGATAAACGCAGCGAAGCTCATCTGACGAATTATTTAGTACAGAACGTTGGCAGGCAATATTCAGAAAGTGTGTATCGTTTTGGAGTTGCTACTGGTTTAACAAGCAGATCCATTTCTTTTTGTTACCTTATCTATAACTTTAACCTTCTACAGCAGAAGACATCCAAACATAATTTACGAGCCTTGCAAACCCTCGTTTTTCTTATGAAGCAACTGAAGTCTATTCTCATCACCTTTCTGCTGGTAAGCGGTGCCGTAGCAGTTAGTGCACAGGACATCCATTTTTCACAGTTCTACATGTCCCCTCTCAACCTGAATCCGGCAATGACGGGGGTAATGAATTGCAACATTCGGCTGGCGGCCAACTACCGTAACCAATGGGCGAGCGTGCTGCGCGATAATGCCTACCGCACCTATTCGGTATCCTATGATCAACGCATTCCGGTTGGTCGTTATGACTATTTTGGCGTTGGTGGCACCTTTTGGGGCGACCGGGCCGGCTCGGCTGACTTTGCTACCCTTACCGGAAAACTATCTACTTCCTACAGTAAGCGCATGGGCGGTACTGGAAAACAAAGTAACTATCTGGTCGTAGGTGCGGAGGCCGGTGTGGCGCAACGCAGTATCGACTTTCTCAACCTGCGCTGGGGTCAGCAACACGATGGGGAGGGTGGCTTTGACCCGGGGGCTCCATCGGGGGAAGAAGGCTTTGACCGCGATAATTTTATTTTTGCTGATCTGGCTGCCGGCTTACTTTGGTTCATGGTCATGGATGAGAATACAAACTTTTACGTAGGGGGTGCTTTTCATCACCTGAATCAATCCAACCAATCGTTCAGCACAGAGGGAGAAGACCTCATTTTTAGCCGCTATACGGTACACGCGGGTGGAGAGTTTTTGCTTACCGACAAAGTAGGGCTGGTACCAGGAGCCATTGTCATGGCGCAGGGACCTTCTTTTCAGGTTAATGCCGGTACTAGCTTCAAGTTTCTCCTCAACCAGAGTGGAGGTGAATCCTCCTCTTTCCAGGTAGGCGGCTGGGTTCGCCTGGCCAGTAATCTGGATGAATCAATCCTGACGGATGCGGCTATTTTATCCACGCGTTTTGATTTTAACAACTTTAGCCTTGGCTTCAGCTACGACATCAACCTGTCTCCCCTGCAAGTAGCCAGCAACTCGCAAGGCTCGTTCGAGTTTTCCATGATGTATAAGATATGCGGTCAACAAAACCGCGGAGTATACTGCCCCAACTTTTAAGCAACGTGCAGCCATGCCCAAACCCACTCGGCATGGCTGCACTTCCTAAGCCTTCTATCCCATCAGCATCCCGGAATCTCCGGATACAGCCTACATTCCCACGAGCGACAGCATTCCCGTAAACGTTAATGTGCTTAAGCCAAATACTATATACAGATAATTGAGCGTGTATAGTATACGTTGAAAGATACGTATCAACACACCTCTTTACGTAGTCCCCCATTCACGGCACTATCTGCCCATTGAACACGATCCCAAACTATTCAAATACGGAAGGTTAAAATAGCCTGTAATCAGACAAATCTTTTTTTTGTTTGGTCGGGCGAAAATGCCGACCTTAGATGGATAAAACAGTACGGAAACTAAATTATAAACATACTGAGTCGCCTGGCGGCTATATTTTGAAAACTACTCGTGCGTACATTGATATTGCTGCCTATGAACTGGATTGACGAAGTCCGGTTCAATTCCGGAGCGCATACAGCCGACTGAGCAGAAAAACTTAACACGCAAGTTTTACGCCCTGTCGGCAAAGCTTCCTCTAGCAATCAAGATGACCACGTATTCGTCACCAAGAAAACCGAAATCAATGTTTGGTAACAACAAGAAAGAAACAGGAAAAAGCAGTACTATTCTTCAAAGTGGTCCTACCCACTCCCTGAACAGCCTGGTACCAGGTACCGTTATTGAAGGTACCGTTCGCTCTGAGAATGACATCCGGGTTGATGGTACCATCAAGGGAAACCTGCAGTGCGACGCTAAAGTCATCATTGGCCCTACCGGCCGGGTGGAAGGCGAAGTTATGTGCAAAAATGCCGTAATCGAAGGTGCCTTTGATGGCACGATTACCGTAAGTGAGTTGCTGAACATTCGCGAAAGTGCAAACATTAGCGGCGATGTGACCACCGATAAACTTATCGTTCAGTCGGGAGCGACCTTTAACGTTAGCTGCAACATGGGCGTAAAACCCAATGGCCAGCAGCAGGTAAACAAAAAACAGAACGAGCACAAAGAATCATCTTCCAACCAGTCTAAAAAACAAGCAGGCCGTGTCGAAGCCTCCAAAGCAACACAATCCTGATAAAGACGATAATCAGCCCGTGGTTGACTCCCAACGCCTGCGATCCTATGCCAAATATTCCGGCATGGCGATTCAGATGGGAGTCACCATTCTTTTGGGCACACTTTTAGGACAATGGCTCGACGAGAAATGGCAAACTAGTCCTTACCTAACTGTTTTATTGGCGTTGTTTTCTATTTTTGCCGCACTGTACGTCGCCCTGAAAGACCTGTTCGTAAAAAACGAAGGGCAGGACGATACCGATGAAAACAAGCCAACATGAGCCAAAAAGCATTTTATCTCCAATTGTTCCTCGTCACCGCAGCCACGGTTACGGGTGCTTACTTTTTGCATCAACTGCCTCTCTTTGCCGGGGATGCGTTACTTACGTGGATCGCTATCGGCATCTTTGTCCTGCTGAGTGTTACCATGTACTATCAGGGCTACAGAGCTGCTCTTAGCGATAATAAACACGATTTTACCAATACCTTTCTTGGATTCCTGGTCGGTAAGCTATTCTTGTGTGGTGGACTGATCATCGGCTACTTTTACCTTGCCGAACCTTCCTCTAAATTATTTGTATTGCCCTTCTTCGGTGTGTATATTGTGTATACCATTTTCGAAGTAGTCTTTATGTCCCGCCTGGGGCGCTTGTCCACCTAAATTATTATCATGCAAAAAAAAGTATTTTCTGCCGGTGTCAATGATCAGGAATATGAATTTAAAGACCTGAAGGCCGGGCAATTAGACCTGATTCCGGTAGGTGACAATGAAGTCCATATCATTCACCAGAACACTTCCTACCATGCCCGTATCGTAGCAACCGACTTTCAGACGAAAAGCTTTCGCTTTAAAATCAACGGTAGTTTCTACACCGTAAAACTGGCCGATCGATACGACGAGCTGGTGAACCGCCTCGGCTTGCATACCCAATCTGCCCTGATGATCAAGGACATTAAGGCTCCCATGCCCGGTATGGTACTGGAAGTCAACATAGAAGCCGGTCAGGAAGTCGCTAAAGACGACCAACTCCTCATTCTGGAAGCGATGAAAATGGAAAACGTCATCAAAGCACCCGGTGATGGGGTCGTCAAGAAGATTCACATCGAAAAGGGTAACCCCGTCGAGAAGAATCAACTTATGATTGAAATGGAATGATTTTGGAATCAGAGGTGTGAGGTTGGAGGTATGAAGTGTGAGGTGTGAAGTGTGAGGTGTGAAGTGTGAAGTGTGAGGTGTGAAGTGTGAAGTGTGAAGTGTGAGGTATGAAGTGTGAGTACAATAGCTCAATGGCCGGCCATGCCCCCTAACTTCTTCTCTCTCCGATTTTCGATTTATAACTTAGCGTGAGGTTAGGGGTTAAATGGCTGACTGTAAAAACCTCACACCTCATACCCGACACCCTGTACCAGGAGGTTGGGCCCTGACTGCCAAAACTTTACCAACGCATTTATGCCCAACCTCACGTTAACTTATTCTCTCAATCCTTCTCTGCTATGCGTTGGAAGGCATCCTGTCCACACTGTAAATAATCAGCGAATTCATTGGCGCTCGGAGTGTACCCGACAGGGGTATTGAGCAGTTGTTCTCCGTCGGGCGAGAGGAGCACGTAATACGGCTGTGTATTAGTCTGGAAATACTCCGTCTGGAAATGTGCCCATTTGTCTCCTACCCGGCGCAGCTTGCGTTTTCCTCCGGTTGCTTTTTCTACCACGACCTGTTCGTCTGCGGGTAGTTCGCGTTTATCATCCACATACAGGGAAATCAGTACGTAATCATCGCGCAACTGAGTGTATACCTCGCGCTCCGGCCAAACGTGTTCTTCCATTTTCCGGCAATTGACACAAGCATGTCCGGTAAAGTCGAGCATGACGGGTTTGTTTTGTTTTTTGGCGTAAGCCAGGCCGTCATCTAAATCTTTAAAACACTCCAGGTTTTGCGGGCAATCACAGTCGTGCACCCACGAATAACAGACCGGAGGGGCCAAACCGCTGAGCAATTTTAACGGCCGATAGCTTCCGCTTTGCTCACTATAGAAGAAGCCTGAGCCCAGATACAATACAAACGCCAGTGAGAGTGCGCCCAGGCTGATACGGCCAATACCCAGCTTCTTACCGGGCGAATCGTGCGGAAACCGGATCACCCCGAACAGATAGAGTCCAAGCCCCAGGAAAATCAATATCCACAAGCCCAGGAAAGGCTCAATCTTCAGGATACCCCAGTGTTTTACCAGGTCGGCATTGGAGAGGAATTTGAGGGCCAGGGCTAACTCCAAAAAGCCTAAGACCACCTTCACCGTATTTAGCCAGCCCCCCGATTTGGGTAAAGACTTCATCATGCCGGGAAAGAGGGCGAACAGAGCAAAGGGGAGAGCCAGAGCCAGGCCAAAGCCTCCCATACCCGCCGTAAGCTGCCATGCACCTCCATCGGAAGTGAGCGCACCAGCTAACAGTGAGCCCAGAATAGGTCCCGTACAAGAAAAAGATACCAGCGCCAGTGTCAGAGCCATAAAGAATATCCCCAGGACACCACCAACGCCTTCGGCCTGACTGGCCCGGTTGGTCCATTTCTCGGGCAACGTCAATTCGTAGTAGCCAAAGAAAGAGAAGGCAAAAAATACAAAAACCGCAAAGAAGAACAGGTTGAGCCAGATGTTGGTGGAAATATCGTTCAGAATATCCGGATTAATGCTATCCATTAAATGGAAGGGGATGCTCAGGATGAGATACACCAACAGGATGAACCCACCGTACATAATGGCATCACGGATACCTTTGCTGCGGTCACCACTGCTCTTGGTGAAAAAACTTACCGTGAGCGGAATCATGGGGAAAACGCAGGGCGTCAGCAGTGCCAACAGACCGCCCAGAAAGCCCAGGCCAAAAATACTCCAGATTCCCGTTTTGGTAGGTTGCACCTGATCGGTACTACAGGTACCAACGGGAGCTTCCAAATCTGGTTTAGTCATAGCATACGTTGGCCCTTCGGCATCAACTACCGCCGTTTGTCCTGATTGTTGCTCTAGAAAATCGGCTGCAGCCGTGCCGGCCAGAACCGATCCGGTCGCCGGGTCAAGGACAAAGTCGACATAGGCAGGAGGAAGGCATTGCCGATCATCGCAAGTCATAAAAAACACTTCACCGACAACCGGCTGTGTGGGATCATTGATCGTAACGGTCACCGTGTAACGCGCCGGGCCCTCTACGATTTTTTTCAGGTCGACGCCAAAAATATTGTCGTACCCTTCTTTGATTTTTTTGGCCGTTTCGGTGACGGTGCCGTCCCATGTGTAATGGGCACCCTCTATCAGGGTCACCTCAGTGGGTACCGGCCCCGCATCAGGAGAAACATCCTTGGAATAGACGGTCCAACCTTCCTGTATGCTGCCAATAAGCTCAATCGTAAATGTCTCCTCGTCCAGTTTTTTGGCGGAAGCCGTCCAGGTTACCGGCTTGAGGATCCCACTCTGCTCCTGTGTGGCCTCGGTAGGTGGGGCGATTAACAACCCGTCGTCGTCCACATCCGTAATTACCCCTGTGGCCGCTTCCCCCGTCGAAGCACCCTCTGTGGATAAGGCAAAGGAAAACATCTCCTCCATGGGTGGCGTACAGGTTTCATCGTTGCAGGACATATATTCCAAATAACCAGTTACGGGTTGGCTATCATCGAGAAGGCGGATTTTTTGGCGAAACGTGGCTTTGCCTTTGATGGAAATGATTTCCATCTCAAAAAGCTCTTCGTAAGCTTTGCTGATTTTTCCCGACTCTTCGTTTTTGCCGATCAACTCCACGGCCTCCGGGTTATCGTAATGGAAGGAAGTGCGAATAGGGCCATCATCGCTTTCGAGATACTGAGAGTATATTTTCCACTCTTCTTCGATATCTGCCGTAAAGATGAGCTCGTATTCATCATTGCCCAGGGCATTCCAGTCGTACGACCAGGTTACCGGATTGGCAAATTGAGCGTGCAGTGCCTGTGCCATAAAAACACTTAGCAATAGGGTCATCCATTTCATGAAAGCAAAATTTTTCTATCCAATTCAACAAAGCGAATCCCGGTAAAGTTACTCTACCGACACGGAAAATGGTACTTCCCGCGGAGGCAGACATTGCTCGTCGTTGCAACACATAAATAAGATGGAGCCCTCTACCGTTGTTACGGATTCCTGCAGACGCAGTTTTTGGGAGAACGCTACTGTTTTCTTGAATTTGACAATATCCATGCCGAAAATCTCATCGTAACCGGCCACTTTATTTCCCTCCTCTGAGGAGGCATCAACTACGGTCAATCCCTCCTGAGGTTGTACCGTCAGTTCGGTGGGAACGGGGCCATCCCCATCGAGATCCTGGGAGTAAACATACCACCCGGTTTCGATAGCCGCTGTAGCCGTCAGCGTGTAGGTATCATCATCGGCGGCCGTCACTTCAAAGGACCAGGATACCGGGCTATTCTGGCCAAAGGCCAAAACAGAAAAGAACAAAAGGGTAAGGGAAAATAAGGTAATGCGCATGGTAATAACTGTTTAATCTAGCGAAGTCCAAAAATAAGGCGTACACATCGATTTATTCGGTAACAGAGATTACAATAACGCAAGATTAACAGAAGAACATATATTAACGGAAGGGTGAGGGTTAATCTGGTCGCTAAATGTCATAATCCACGTTGTATAAGGTAGTGGGAGATGGAAAAGTTCTATACCCCTACCTGCTACCCCGTCCTGAGAGGTTGAGCCTTACCTACCATCACTTTGCGAAATGGTCTATGGCCAAACTCACGTTCTATTACGATACCGCGGAGTGCGCCGTGCGTAGTAGCGACTCAAATATTCCGCGTCCGTCTTGATTATTCAATAGGTCTTCTGATGCTCGCTCGGGGTGGGGCATCATGCCAAAAACGTTGCGCTCAGCATTACAAATACCGGCAATATTACGCAGTGACCCATCAGGGTTAGCCGCTTCGGTGACCTGACCTTCGGCATCGCAATACGTAAATAGAATTTGGTTATTGGCTTTTAGTTGATCCAGGGTCGCTTCGTCGGCGTAATAGCGTCCTTCAGCATGAGCAATGGGAATCTTTAACACCTTCCCCGGATTGATGGCGCTGGTAATGGCGCTCTCGCTGGTCTCTGTTTTCAGGTAAACGTTATTGCAGATAAATTTTTGGTTGTTGTTGCGCAGTAATACTCCCGGTAACAAGCCCGCTTCGCAGAGCACCTGAAATCCATTGCAAATGCCCCAGACATATCCCCCTTGCCTGGCGAATTCGACAACCGCTTCCATAATCGGAGAAAAGCGGGCAATAGCGCCGGCACGCAAATAATCTCCATAGGAAAAGCCACCCGGCAAAACAATACAGTCGCCGGGACCAAAGCCCGCAAGCGACGTTTCTTTATGCCACAGCTTAACGGCATCCTGTTCCATAATGGTTTCCAACACGTGGAGCACATCGTCATCGCAATTGGATCCTGGAAAAACAACCACACCAAATTTCATACGTCTGCTTTTCATCGCCGGACAAGTCTATCCTGCCAGCTTATTTTGTTAGGCAAAGGTAGAAAGATCTCCCAACAAGCTCTAAATGCCGATCAATACGCGATACTGGAAAAAAAGAGCCGTTACAAACAGGAAAAAGTGTAGTAACTCTGCCGGTCGTTTCGGTAAGGTAGCCACCTGCATTCCCGTCAGCATGCCCAGGGCGGGAATGATAACCATGGCGTGTGATTCGTCTACTCCACTATGGAAAAACGTACTAATACCCCCCAGTAAAAGCATCCAATACAGAATATCAATCTTTTTTTGCGCCTGCATAATCCGTTTTTGCTGCAGCTTGCTTTGCTGTAATAATACCACCACTAAAATGATCCCCAATACAACGAGATGGATAATACCAAATAAAGAGATTTGCCCAAACGCCAAGAACACTTTGAGTTCACTGAATTGTCCGGCAACAAACTCCGGCCAGCGATCAAACCAAAAGTACCCCGTGCCGGCAAGAATTAGCACGGTAAGAAAACCCGAAAGCACCATTAACCGCTCCTTAAATTCAAAACTCCGCAGAATATTGAGTCCGGCAAATAAGAAAAAGATAAATACCCAGTAGGCCGGCACAAACATAAAAGCAATGCCCAGATAAAAACCAGCATTATAAATATGGCCGGCACTTTTCGAATTGCGGTAAACATGCATCAACTCAACCACCGCAAACAACAGGAAGGTATTAGCCAGATGATAAGGCGTCAGGTGTAGAAAAATGGGTGATAAGGCAGACAACAACACCAGGAATAGCCCGGGAAAAAGGGTCTGCTCCCGGGATAATTTATTGGAAAAATCAATCACATTTGCCGTGATGCCCTGCACGACAACCAGTACCATGGCAAGAACGTGGGCCCCAACGGATTGGTAGCCAATCCAATGGTAAACCAGATCAGTGAATAGCCCGTACCCTTGCGGCTCCCAACTGTAGGGAATATACAAGACAGACAAATAAAGTACCGCTGCGTAGAGAATCAGCAGACTACTGGCCAGGATTTGGTTGGTTCGAAAAAATGAAAGCACTTTCTGTCTTTAAATCAGGTCATCGATCGGATAAGTCCTCATGCTTCCAGGACGCACCATAGGTTTCCACCAAAATGTTATCATAGTGGTCAGCCCGGTCAAAAAGGTGGCGGAACAACTCCGATCCACTTTCTACATTCAGATACCGATCGTAAATAAGCACCGACAGTATTATGTCTTGCTCTTTAATGCTAAAGGTCAACCCTGACATGAGGTAATTTTGCCGCAGCAGATACTCATACAGGGGCTGTATATTAGTTTGGGGTAAAGTACACAGGTAAGCGTCACCGGTGATCAACCCTGTTTTTTCGTAGTAAGAAATACTAATCCGGGCGCTGCCTTCAATAATTTCCCAGTTATTGGGGCCCCGGCGCGCCAACCTTACCTCTTGTTCTAGTCGCTCCAGCATATCCTCAATCGTCTTGGGAATACCAATCGGCTCGTAAGGCTCAACTTCACTCGGCAACAAGAGCTTGCTTCCGCAAAAAGGACAGTATGACTGATTGATGTTGTCTTCAAAAACCAGATTGGAACACGATGTACACCGCACCCCAATCTGCCCCTGATGCGCCTGATAAGCGTCCAGTGTCTCTTTCAGATAATGTACGGGCAGACTGAACCCAATATTTTCTCCATCCCGAATAATAAAGGTATTAACGCCCATTACCACCCCCTGTTGGCTTACCAGCGGGCCTCCGCTATTGCCCGGGTTCAGGGCAGCATCGTGCTGAAAGAACGTTACTCCACCTTGTTCATACGAAGTATTAGAAATGATTCCCTGCGTCGAGGCATAACTCAAGCCAAAGGGATGCCCCAGGGCAAGAATGCGGTCACCGGGATGAATCGTGTTGCTATCACCCAGCGGTATATCGGGCACCTCCCCCATATCGGGCGCTTCTAAAAAGGCGAGATCAAGACGTGCGTCGATAAACAGTACAGAAACCAGTTCTTTGGAAAAAGTTTCTCCGGTAATCAGCACTTCAGCATTATCGCGAATTAAGTGCTCATTGGTAACAATAAGTCCGTATTGCTTTAGGAAAAAGCCAGTACCCGTGCTATATGGCGTAGCAATTTGTATGACGATATCCCGGTATAGATCAATGACTTCCTTCATGCGTGAGCGGACCTCGGATCAGATATACAACGAATAGCAACGGACAAAAAGTCCATTACCTACTGTGGCAATAAAAAGTCAAGTATACTAACAAGTATCGGAATATTCAAAGGAAGCCTACCATTTCATATTGGGGTAGGCGCGCTGCATAAACTGCAGTTCGGTAAGAATAAAGCCCAGATGCTCCGAATGCCGCCCCTGCTTTCCACCTTCCTGCATCCAGTCGTTATCTGGCTTTTGCAGGGTGGCTTGCGCCAGAACGTCATCGATACGCTCCTTCCGCAGGGCTGCTATCTTATCCAGGTCGGCCCCAATGCCGGCCTCTAGCATTAATTGATCCACTTCGTCAGCCTTGACGAGTTCTCCGCTAAACATCCATAATTCGTTGAGTGCTGTTTGCATTTTCAGGTGACTTGTCTCCGTGCCATCTCCCAAACGAATCATCCACTCGGAGCTATATTTCAAGTGGTACTGTACCTCCTTGATGGCTTTCTCTGCCATCCCCGCCAGCTCAGTATCTTTACTATGTAGCAAAGCTTCGTGGAAGAAGTAGTTGTAGGAGTCAAAAAGAAACTGACGGACAATGGTGAACGCCCAATCATCATTGGGTTGTTCCACCAAAAGCACGTTGCGGAAGTCCCAGGCATCACGCTGATAAGCTAGATCATCTTCGGATCGCCCTTTGCCTTCCAGTTTTCCAGCATAATCCAACAATACCCGGGCCTGCCCCACCAGGTCGAGGGCAATATTAGTGATGGCAATATCCTGCTCCAGTATGGGGCCGTGGCCACACCATTCCGAAAGACGTTGTCCTAAAATAAGGGCATTATCTCCTATGCGCAGGATGTATTCCAGATGTGCTTGTTCTTTGGTCATGTTGATTTTTTGTCTCTAGTCTCTTAGATGTACTGCCATGCTAACTTAGAGGCATGGTTACTTATCAGCTGCTTGCTGGCCTACGAGGCAATCATTGGGGCATCGTAGCAAGTAGCAGGATTGCCCTTTGCATAGAAGAATTGCAGCTTTCAGGCAATTTGTTCTGTACCTTCATCCGCCTACTTAACTAAAGTGCTGCTCAATAGGTGCTTTTGGTACTAGCTCAAAGTGTCCCCAGGTTCTCCTGGCAGTACAGCTAGCCTCTATAATTACATATGCTTCACCTCATCCGGTACATCGTAGAAGGTCGGATGACGATATACTTTATCTTCTGCCGGATCAAAAAGAGATGCACTTTCATCGGGATTAGAGGCCGTGATTTGTGATGACTCGACGACCCAGATACTTATTCCCTCACTGCGACGCGTATATACATCGCGGGCATTTTCCACGGCCATTTGTGCATCAGCGGCGTGTAGGCTGCCGACATGCTTATGGCTTAATCCGTTCTTAGAGCGGATGAAAATTTCCCACAGGGGCCAGTTTTTCTTATCCATAGTGGTTATTATTTTAACGTGAGGTTGGGAATGAGCTGATTGTTAAATGGCTGACTGTCACAGCCTCACATTGTATTTAGTGAGGGTATAAGGTAGTAGGGCATTGTGAAGCTTTTATACCTTCTACCTTATACCCTGTACCGGGAGGTTGGGCCCTGACTACCATAACTTTACGAACGTCTCTATGCCCAACCTCACGTTACTTTAAACAGCTTCTTTGCGTTGTTCGGCACGTTGGCGACGCTTTTCGGCATGCGCCATAGCTGCTTCGCGTACCCAGGCACCTTCATCGTGTGCTTTTTGACGTGCTTTAAGACGCTGTGCGTTGCACGGTCCATTACCCTTGACCACATTCCAGAACTCATCCCAGTTGATGGCTCCAAAGTCATAGTGGCCGTTCTCTTCATTCCACGTCAGGTCCTCATCCGGCACGTCGAGCCCCAGAAAATCGGCTTGTGGTACAGTGATATCGACAAAGCGCTGACGCAACTCATCGTTAGTAAACCGCTTGATGCGCCAGGCCATAGACTGAGCCGTGTGCTTAGAATCAGCATCGTTTGGTCCAAACATCATTAGAGAAGGCCACCACCAGCGATTCAGAGCATCTTGTGCCATACGCTTCTGTTCGTCCGTTCCGCGACAGAGGGTAAGCATGATCTCGTATCCCTGACGTTGGTGAAAACTTTCTTCTTTGCACACCCGTACCATAGCGCGGGCGTAGGGGCCGTACGAGCAGCGGCAAAGTGGTACCTGATTCATAATAGCGGCACCGTCTACCAGCCAGCCGATAGCACCTATATCCGCCCAGGTCAGGGTGGGATAATTAAAAATACTACTGTACTTGGCTTTGCCATCGAGAAGTTCCTGCACTAAATCTTCGCGCTCGACCCCCAGCGTTTCGGCCGCACTGTATAAATACAATCCATGCCCCGCTTCATCCTGCACTTTTGCCAGTAAGGCAGCCTTGCGGCGCAGGGAAGGAGCGCGGGTAATCCAGTTGCCTTCCGGCAACATGCCTACCACTTCGGAGTGGGCGTGCTGGGAAATCTGCCGGACCAGGGTTTTGCGGTAAGCATCCGGCATCCAATCGCGGGGTTCAATCTTCTGTTCGTCATCAATTCGTGCCTGAAAACGATCTTCTAAGGTAGCGGCCATAATTTAATTTCTTTTGCTTCGGTCGGACGCTATCTGCTTCTGCAGACAGCTTTACTTATACAAATATACATACTTCTATCTAAAAAACGAACATTCGTTCGTATTGTTTACAAAGATTGGAATGCACGTTTTTTGGCTCTAGCCAACCTACACTGTCAAGTTTCCGATTTCATTCCTTCCATGAGCAGGGGAATAATTTGGTCTTCCAGGTCTTTTGCCGAAAGGCGCTTGCCTTCTTCGTACCAGTCATAGAGCCAACGCACGGAAGAGAGCAGGGTATACAAGAGGACACTTGTATCTCCCGACTTAAAGACGCCTTGCTTTTGCCCTTCTTCGATAAGCCGCCGGAAGGCTCCTTCGTACTCGCGGCGCATGGTAAGAAATTCGCTGAGGTAAGGTTCGCTGAGGTGACGCCATTCGTCGTTGAAGGAGGTCACCGACGTAACGTCGCGGGTGGCAATGCGAATGTGCAGGCGGATCAGTGCTTCTACTTTTCGCTGTACCGGTTCATCCATTTTCAATACCTCCTCCATGCCCTGCTGAAAACGACGGGCATTGGTCAGGCATATTTCCTGCAAGATTTCTTCCTTAGAGGAGATGTGGTTGTACAGGCTAGACGCTTTCAGGTCGACGGCTTTCGCCAAATCGCGCATAGACATGGCCGAGTATCCCTTGTCGCGGAACAAGCGGGCAGCAGCTTCGAAAATACGGGTCTTTTTTTCGCTGGATAATACAGCCATAACTATTCATCAAAATTTACGGTAACTTCATCCGACTTGGGGTATGCCTGGCAGGTAAGTACAAAGCCGGCTTCTACTTCCTCGGGTTCCAGAGCGTAGTTAATCAACATATCGACTTCGCCTTTTTCCACTTTAGCCCGACACGTCGAGCAAACCCCTCCTTTACAGGCGTAGGGCAAATCCGCCCCGGCCCTCAGCGCAGCATCGAGGATGGAATCATCCGTCGCCTGCATGGGGAATTCGATTATATTACCATCGAGCTTGATCTTAATCTGGGCATCGTTGGTCTCTCCCTGTTCCTGACGCTCGCGCCGTTTGCGTTTGGCCTGCTCCTGCAGGGCAACGCTACTGGTAAAGAGCTCAAAGTGAATATTCTTTTCCGGCACCCCGGCCTCTTTCAGGGTTTCACTGACGCCAAGAATCATAGGCTCGGGGCCGCAGAGAAAGACGTCATCAACCACGGCGGGATCGAGAATCTTTTGGAAAAAGGCCGTAGCTTTCTCCGCATCGATACGCCCGTAAAACAAATCACTCCCCGTCTGCTCCCGGCTCAGCACATGGTGCAGGCTCAGGCGACCGAGGTATTTGTTTTTCAGGGCCTCCAACTCTTCGCGAAAGATGATGCTATCGACTCCTTTATTGCCATAAAACAAAGTAAACCGGCTTTGGGGCTCGGCCTGTAGTATAGTGCGCAGGATAGACATGACCGGGGTGATACCACTTCCTGCCGCAAAACCCACATAATGCTTTTGCTGAGTGGGATCTAGTGAGGTGTAGAAGCGACCCGCCGGCTCCAGGACTTCCAGTTGAGTGCCGGGACTCAGTTGCTCATTGGCAAAAGTAGAAAAGGCACCCCCCGGCACTTTTTTGATTGCTACCCGCAGGTCATTATCCTGTGGAGCTGTGCAGATGGAATAGGAGCGACGGATTTCTTCACCGTCAACTTCGGTTTTCAGGGTAAGGTATTGCCCCTGAATGAAGGAAAAATCATCTTTGAGGTCCTCCGGTACATCAAAGGCTACCGAAACGCAGTCTTCGGTTTCGGGCCGCACTTCTCGAATGCGTAGCTTGTGGAAGGTTGCCATAGTGTAGGTATTGCTTAAATACGAATGAACGTTCGTTTGCAATATACAATAAAAAAAGTGTATTTCAGGTTGACCCGAAATACACTTTAGGAAAACGAATAATCCGCTTAGAGGTTATTCACAAACTTTGTGAGCTTACTCTTGAGGTTAGACGCTTTCGACTTGTGCCATGTACCACGACGAGCCAGCCGGTCAATCATGCTGACCACTTTAGGCAAGTACTTTTCGGCTTCCGCTTTATCTTCCATGCCGCGCAGCTTCTTGATAGCGGTACGCGCTGATTTCTTGTAATAGCGGTTATGCAGGCGGCGTTTAGCTTCCTGACGGATACGTTTCTTTGCTGATTTATGTTGTGCCATAACGTACGGTAGAATTTACAATCTAATGAGCCGATTACCGGCTTCGTTAATAACGGAGTGCAAAGGTATAGAAATGATTTCAAAAAAGAAACCCTTTTTAAATAAATTAGGAGAACAAAAGTACATTTGAGCGCGTAAATCAATAAGAACGATTTTTACGCCCATAAAGATTTATTTTATCAGAATTTGGCAGGATCGTTTCCCTTATTTTATTTGCGCTTTACTTAGTTTTGTAAAAACAGATCGCACCCTGCGTGCGAAACATATGACAGCAGTTACTATGAGCGACTATTCATTTTTAGCGAATGCACATCCATCGTATATCGAACAGATGTACGAAACGTATAAACAAAATCCCGAAGGGATTGAAGAAAGTTGGCGTGCCTTTTTCAAAGGCTTCGACTATTCTCAGGGCACCAACGGCCAGGCCGAAGGCAGTGGGGCGGCGTTCAACCCCAAGGAATTTCAGGTATTGTCCCTGATTAAAGCCTACCGCAACCGCGGTCACCTCTTATCGACGACAAACCCTATCCGCCAACGGCGTGACCGCTCCCCTAATCTGGGACTGGAAGATTTTGACCTGGAGGAGAGTGACCTCGATCAGGTTTTCCGGGCGGGAGCAGAATGTGGCCTGGAAAATGCCACCTTGCGGCAGATTGTCGATCATATGCACAAAGTGTATTGTGGCAATATCGGCTTCGAATACCACCACATTCAGGATCGGGAAAAGCGCCGTTGGATTCGCTCGCGCATCGAAAGTATTCACCCCGATCAGAGCTATGGCATATCGGAAGATAAAAAACGCCGCATCCTGGAGAAATTGAACGGGGCAGTGGTCTTTGAGAAATTCCTGCACACCAAATACATTGGTCAGAAGCGATTTTCACTGGAAGGGGGAGAATCAGCCATCCCCGCCCTCGACGGCATTATTAATAGTGCGGCCGACCTGGGCGTTGAGGAGGTTGTTATTGGGATGGCTCACCGCGGTCGCCTCAATGTACTGGCCAATATTATGGGCAAGACCTACGAGCATATCTTTAATGAGTTCGAAGGTACGGCTGTTCCCGATCAGAGCTTTGGCGATGGTGATGTAAAGTACCACCTGGGCTATTCGTCCATGGTCGAGACTCCTAACAAGAAGAACGTACAGCTCAAGCTAGTACCCAACCCATCACACCTGGAATCGGTAAATCCGGTGGTAGAAGGGTTTGCGCGTGCCAAAGCGGATATTCTGTATAAAAGCGACTACGATAAAATCCTTCCCATCCTCATCCACGGCGATGCCGCTATTGCCGGTCAGGGCGTAGCGTACGAGACCGTACAGATGAGTCAGCTCGAGGGATACTACACCGGTGGAACGCTGCACTTTGTCATCAACAATCAGGTGGGCTTTACCACCGACTGGGATGACGCTCGTTCGTCGACCTACTCTACCGGAGTAGCGAATGTCGTACAGGCTCCCGTCCTACACGTCAATGGCGACGACCCGGAAGCCATGCTGTTTGCCGTAGAATTTGCCGTGGAGTACCGGCAAAAGTTCAATAATGATGTCTTCATTGATATGGTCTGTTACCGCCGCCACGGCCACAACGAGGGGGATGACCCCAAGTTTACGCAGCCCGAGATGTACAACATCATCAAGGAACATGCTGACCCTCGGGAAATCTACTCTAAAGAGCTGGTAGAACGGGGCGATGTCGATCGCGAACTCGCCGAAAAAATGGAGGATGAATTCTGGAGTTTACTCCAGGACCGGCTCGATGAAGTCAAAGAGCGCCCCCTTCCCTACGACTACCAGGAACCTGAACAGGCCTGGCGTAAACTGAAGAAAACAACGTCACCGGAAGACTATCAAACATCGCCCGTAACGGCAATCTCTGAAGAGCTGCGCGATAAACTTATTGATCATCTGATGAATTTGCCGGAAGGCTTCAAACCTTTATCTAAGGTAAAACGCCTGTTCAAAGGAAAACGCAAGTTACTTGACGAAGGCAAGCTCGACTGGGCCATGGGCGAACTAATGGCCTACGGCAGTGTACTGGTCGATGGCAATGACGTACGCATGAGCGGACAGGACGTACGGCGCGGTACGTTCTCCCACCGCCATGCTATCCTGCAAGATGACGAGACCTTTCAGCCTTACAATCGCCTGCACGGGATAACGGAGGATCAAGGTAAATTCCGGATCTACAATTCCCTGCTGAGTGAGTTTGCTGTGCTTGGATTTGAGTATGGCTACTCTCTGGCTACCCCCGATGCGCTGGTGATCTGGGAAGCGCAGTTTGGCGATTTCTACAATGGTGCCCAAACTATTGTCGATCAGTACATCTCGGCTGCCGAAAGTAAATGGCAGCGGATGAGCGGGCTGGTTATGCTCCTACCCCACGGCTACGAAGGGCAGGGGCCAGAGCACTCAAGTGCTCGCGTAGAGCGCTTCCTGCAATCTTGTGCCGAATTTAATATGACGGTGGCCAACTGTACTACGCCGGCCAACTTCTTCCACTTGCTGCGCCGGCAGCTGGCCCGTCCGTTCCGCAAGCCACTGATTCACATGTCCCCCAAGTCGCTGCTTCGTCATCCGAAGTGTGTGTCGAAGCCCGAAGAATTTTCGGGGGATAGCCGCTTCCTGGAAGTCATTGATGATCCGCAGGTAGGGCCACGCAGCGGCAAGAAAATTCGCAAAGCACTGTTCTGCAGTGGTAAAGTCTACTATGATCTGCTAGAGGAAAAAGAAGCTAACGGACACGATGATGTGGCCATCATTCGTCTGGAGCAACTCTACCCACTGCCAAAAACACAGCTCGATGAGCTGCGGAAAAAATACAGCAAAGCGGAAATGCTCTGGGTGCAGGAAGAGCCATCTAATATGGGGGGCTGGCGCTACATTATGGCCCACTATCCGGAAGTCGATTTTGAATTGATTTCCCGCAAGGCCAGTGCCTCACCGGCCACCGGATTTAAGAAGAAGCACGATGAGGTCCAGGCAAAAATTGTACAGGCCTCGTTCGAATAAAATCACCTTACCCTGCCGTCAGGCAGGACTCAATAAGGTGATCTGTCGCCTTATCGAGCATCTTAAATACCCGGGGAAAGCCGTCGTCGTCCCAGTAAGGATCCGGCACACTGCGGTTTTCCCCGGGAAAGGTGTAATTGAGAATCATCTCTACCTTATCTTCCGTGCCCTGCGGTGCTATGCTGAGGATATTCTGATAATTGGAGCTATCCATGGCCAGGATCAGGTCGTACGTTAATAAATCGTCCGGTTTGAGCTGCCGGGCTTGTTGATGGCGAATATTGAGATTGTTTTCATCAGCAATTTCGATGGACCGCGGGTCGGGCTGTTCACCAATATGCCAACTCCCCGTACCGGCCGAGTCGACCTCCCAATCGAGTCCTCTTTCCTGAATTTTCTGGGCCAGGATACCCTCAGCGAGGGGCGAGCGACAAATATTTCCCAGGCAGACCATAAGTATTTTCATGATGTTATCTATTTACTTGTATACTATTAACGGGCACCCGACGGGAGTGAGTTCACGAGAAACCCGCTTCTTTTTGGCGAAAGCCCTCTATTTCATGAACGTGTAAGATGTGAATAGAGCGGCCTAAACTTGCATTGTTGGTCTGCTTTATCTCATATTTGCACCATATTCGCCGCTATCGAACAACTATAGCCGGGCGAGGCAAGCGTTAAGTTACGACCACGCTTTTTACTTCAACACATTGACTCTTTTCAATGAGAATTATTATTGCGGGAGCAGGCGATGTCGGGTTTCATCTGGCCGAGTTGCTTTCCTATGAAGACCAGGACATTGTACTGATTGATAATAATCAGGAGGTACTCGATTATGCAGCGACTCATCTCGACGTGATGACCCTGCGGGGCGACTCTGCCTCTATTGAAATTTTGCGGCAAGCAGATGCACCGAACGCCGGGCTGGTACTGGCGGTCACCACCAGCGAGAAAAACAACCTGATCACCGCCATTCTGGCCAAGCGTCTGGGGTCGCGGCAAACGATCGCCCGGGTGCGGTCCGATGAATACCTGGCCAAAGATCAGAAGCAGACCTTCGCTGAATTGGGTATTGACTCCCTCATTTCCCCGCAAATGCTGGCTGCCCAGGAGATTCACCGGTTGGTTGCCCAGTGCTCCTTTACTGACGTCTTTGAGTTTGAGAACGGCAAAATCAACCTGGTTGGCTTTACGATCAATGAGCAATCGCCTCTGACGGGGGTGCGCATTAGTGCCATGGATCAACTGGCTGAGGGCATCGACCTCAACGTTATTGCCATTTTGCGGGGTCACCGCACCATCATTCCCGAGGGGGAGACAGTACTCCACATGGGAGACCATGTCTACTTTATTGCCCGCAAGGACGACATCCCCAAGCTGGAGAAAATTGTCGGTATTCAGCGGCGCGTAGTAAAGCGCGTAATGATTCTTGGCGGCAGTCAACTGGCACATATGACCGCCCGCCTACTGGAGCAGGAATACAGCGTCACCCTCATCGAATCGAATAAAGAACGCTGTAAGGAGTTAGCGGAATCGCTGGACAATACGCTGATTATCAATGGCCGATCCAGCAATATTGAGCTGATGGAGGAAGAGGGACTTAACAATATGGATGCCTTTATTGCGCTCACGCCCAATTCGGAGACCAACATTATCTCCAGCCTTACGGCAAAAAACCACGGGGTTTTCAAAACCATTGCCCAGGTGGAAAATAAGGAATACATCCACTTATCACAGAACATCGGAGTAGATACCCTGATCAATAAAAAGCTGATTGCGGCCAACAATATTTTCCGCTTTGTACGAAAGGGGCGGATCGAAGCCATTACCAGCATGCAGGGCGTTGATGCCGAGGTGATCGAGTTTGTCGTGCACAAAAAGAACCGCCTGACCCGTACGCCGGTTTCAAAACTACACCTGCCCAATACGGCCATGATTGGAGGGGTCATCCGGGGCGAGGACAGCCTAATTCCCGATGGAGATTTTGTTTTGCAAGTCAACGACAAAGTCATCGTTTTTGCTTTGCCCGAAGCTATATCGCGTCTCGAAAAATTATTCCGCTAGGCTATGATTAATTACAAGCCGGTTATTCGTGTCATCGGTTTCCTCCTTATGATGCTGGGCCTGTTAATGCTTACCGGGCTGCCTTTTTCGTTTTATTTCGAGAGCGGCGATCAGTTACCCCTGCTCTATGCCGGCTTGATTAATATCGGCTTTGGGATTCCGCTGTATTTTCTTACACCGCGCGACGACGGCAGCATCAAAAAACGAGAAGGCTACCTGATTGTAGCCTTCGGCTGGTTATCTATGGTCACCTTTGGCAGCCTCCCCTATCTGTTCAGTGAAGTGATCAACAGCCCCATCGATGCTTTTTTCGAGACCGTTTCGGGCATGACCACCACCGGTGCCTCGGTATTGGAAGACATTGAGGCCACGCCCCGGGGTATTCTCTACTGGCGCAGCCTCACGCAATGGATTGGCGGTATGGGAATCATTGTACTTACCGTGGCTATTTTCCCGCTACTGGGTATTGGTGGGATTGAACTCTTTGTGGCCGAAGCGCCCGGCCCCACCTCCGATAAGCTACATCCACGTATTCGAGAAACGGCCAAACGCCTGTGGTTGATCTATGTCTCGCTGACTGCCCTGCTGATGATCATCCTCAAACTGGTTGGGCTATCCTTTTACGATGCCGTCAACCATGCGCTGACCACCATGGCTACGGGCGGCTTTTCCACCAAAAATGCCAGTATGGCCTACTGGGATACCCCGGCCGTACAGTATCCCATCATATTTTTTATGTTTCTGGCCGGCACCAACTACACCGTTATTTACTATGGGCTAAAAGGAAAGTTTTCTAAAGTGTGGCAAAGCGACGAGTTCAGGGCCTATCTCGTCCTGGTCGTAACGCTGACTTTAGTTGTCACTTACGGGGTAATCCAAAGCACGCACTATTCCTTCGAAAAAGCATTCCGCGACAGCATTTTTCAAATTGTCTCTCTGATTACGACCACCGGCTTCGTCTCGGCAGACTATACCGCCTGGCACCCTAGTCTGACGATGATCTTTTTTATCGTGATGTTCCTGGGGGCCTGTGCCGGCTCTACGAGTGGAGGAATCAAACTAGTGCGCCATCTGGTATTTTTCAAAAATTCATTTCTGGAATTCAAGCGCATTATTCATCCCCGGGCGGTCGTTCCCCTCAAGCTCAACGGCAATGTAGTTTCGAGCCGCATTCTGACGCACATCATTATCTTTTTGTTGCTCTACCTGCTTCTATTCGTGATGGGCTCCATCGTTGTGGCCATTATGGGATTAGATTTCATGACAGCTATCGGGGCCGTCGCCACCTCTATCGGCAATGTGGGCCCGGGAATTGGGCAGGTAGGTCCGGTCGATAATTTTGCCTGGCTTCCGCCAAATGTCAAGCTGTTTCTCTCCTTCCTCATGCTGCTGGGCCGGTTAGAGATCTTTACCATCCTGGTGTTATTTACCCCTTATTTCTGGCAATCGAATTGATTGGCTACAAAGTGTTAATCTCTACCGAGGTCTTACCTCGCCAGACTACAACACCCAGGGATGCCTGACCGGAGCCGCATGGTTCCTATCTGCAGGAAGATTTTTCTTGGCTTCCCATAATACCAATTCGACTACGGTACAAGCATATGCTGTGAATTGACACCGCAGCCAAACGACCTCGGCAGAGGTCGACCATTTGTAGAAAACGAAACATCAATCATCATCACCGACCCCCGGATGGCGGGTCGACTACCTGAAATAACGATGCAAAATTGACATATTACCTATCATCAAGCACCGAAAAATCAAACGTCTTCTTTCGCCCGATTTCAATCCCGAAATCGTCTAACATGTTATGGTATTCCTCTTCAAAAGTACGTTTTCGATGATGCTCCTTTTGATTAAGGATGTATTTGCAGACTGCATCAAGGCTCGATTTATTGTACGAAAAAGCACCATAGCCTGCTTGCCAATTAAACTTTGTTCGAGTCAATCCTTTCTCATTAATCAAGTATGTGGATGCTTTTTTAACCTCTCGTACTAGGTCGGATAGTGCTTGTCCTGTATTCAAGCCCAAAAAGATGTGGATATGGTCTGGCATACCACCAATAGCAAGCATTTTGTGCTTTCGATGTTGAACTACACCAGTAATATAGCGGTACAATTCATCTTCCCATACAGGCTTGATCAATGCATGCCGGTTTTTTACAGCGAACACAGTTTGAATATACACTTGTGAAAAGACATCTGACATTTTTCAATATTTTAAACAGTTACATAAGCTGGATAGCCAGATGGGTGAATTTTCAAAATAATCTGATCTTAATAAGCCAATAGTTTGAATTTTTGTCAAGAATAAATTCTCTTCATTTGTATTCTGATTGACAAAAAGATGTAAAAACAGTCTTTGATCTTTTTTAGAAAGATTTCGTTTTTGCAGACTTAACGAAGAAGCATTGCCCTAATACCGTTCTTGCTGCAGTAGTCGACCTCTGCCGAGGTCGTATCCCTTGCGATCGGACACATAGCTACAAATTGTTGACCTCTGACGAGGTCAAATGCCTTTCGAAGGGCCACCCGGTTACCTCAATACCTGGAATCAGAATGGGCAGAATGAAGAAGAATAGACAGCATTTTGCTGGGCTACGTGGGCTGCTAAGCGAGAGAAACCTCTAAAACGACCTCGCAAGAGGGCTTCTATTTGTAGAATCAGAAATAGCCATCACCATTTATCGACCCACAGACGGGGCGCGTCTACCTGAGCGGCAGTAGTCGACCTCTGCCGAGGTCGTATCCCTTGCGATCGGACACATGCCTACAAATTGCCGACCTCTGACGAGGTCAAATGTGAATTGCGATCTCCA
>Ga0102940_1000279_pt1 | contig 35943 bp, 25 predicted proteins | sample SalPonR2_C_D1_MG_FD_78215 | JGI IMG/M metagenome (GOLD analysis project Ga0102940, IMG submission 78215) | Salt pond soil microbial communities from South San Francisco under conditions of wetland restoration - Salt Pond MetaG R2_C_D1_MG | ecosystem: Environmental > Aquatic > Marine > Intertidal... | reverse complement strand
CGCCAGGAGCTCAGAACCACTCCGCTACGCTCCGTAGTTCCGAGCTCCTGGCGAGAACAAAAGGAAGCCCTCGATAAGAGGAATTATCTAATCAAAAGTGTCTACTTTTTTTAGGAATTGACACGGAAATTTAACAATTCCGAACTCCGAATTCCGAACTCCTTACTTCTCAGTCAACTGACTGCGCAGCTGCACTTGCTCGACCACGTATTCACCGACCTGTTCGCCCTGTTTGACTCCTTCGTCGATAGCGGGGCGGTAGTGAATACCTCCGTAGAGGCGGCTTACGGCAGCTTCCTCTGAAGCGTGCATAAAGGAGCGGAAAGAGCGAGCCGGCAGGCCGTATTCCTCCTCGCTGGTATCGACAAAGGCAAAGTCGTCACCGAAGACTGAAGTCAGGGCTACGGCGGCAGCGCGAGAAATGACGCTGTGCCCGCTGGTGTACTCCGGAAAGGGCGGCGTTTGCAGGGCGGGCATCCAATTTTCGTCGATGTGCTCATTGATCACCGTTTCGGGGCGAATCAGGTTAGAGCGGTATTTCTCGTCCCAGCAGCTGATGAAGGCATCGGCCAGGGCAATCGAGGTTAGGGCATACGCTTCTACCGATTGCATAAAATCAGCATCAGCTTCTTCGCAGGCGATCTGTACAATATTAATCCAGTGGCCACCCGGCGTAATCTTCTTGGTGGCGTACATCACGTGTCCAATGTGGTGCGACACATAGGGATTGCAGTCCCAGAATTCCGCAATGGCAATGCGTTCGTCTTTGTCGTCGGCTTCCAGGGCATGATATACTTCCATCAACTCTTCGTAAAAGGCGCTGCCCTTTGTCATGTCGAAAGGGGTAGGAGGCACCGGCTTGAACTGGTCGGGGCGCTCCAGTACAAAGGGACGAATTTCGCGCCAGTGAGGTTCGATGCCATCCATATAATCGGGGGGCGTGGGTTGCCAGCGGCTGGGGTCATCTTCCACAATAGAGAAGCGGGGATAAGTCCGCGTCTCTTTGTACATGTCCTGATCCGCATAAGCCAGCACCGCCCCGGCCACTTCTTCCCCATACGCTAGCGAGCGACGGAATACCGCCTTCGGTATACGCAACGCCTCATATTGGGCCATCAGTTTCTCCTCAAACTCGATCATCTTAGGTTCGGAAAAGATGAGGGCACGACCCACGGTAAGAAATGCCTTGACTGCCGCCAGAGGGTAGCAGTATTCCTGATTACCATCCGCCGGTGGAACACCCTCCCACCCGTTGAGTTGACCCGCTAGCGACTGATATTCCGGATACGCCTGCTGCATAATTTCGTAGGCAGCAATACTCGGGTAGGCATAAATACGACTGGCGACCGGAGGCGAAAATATATCGTGCACAATCACGTCGGTCAGCTGCTTCATCGACTCGTGGAAGAAGGTGGCATCCGCCGCATCTTCCTGGTAGTTTTCGTTGACGGGTTGGCAGCTTACGCTAAAAAGCAATAGTACCGTAAGCACCAATATTTCCCCTCGTCCTAATAAACTATTCCATCCCTGCATAAAGACTATTTTTCATTCAGCAAACTCAGAGGCTGTTAAAAACCTCCTCAGCAAACAAACACTTATTAACGTCAAAAGTATACATTATTATGCTTTCCCAGTCCTTTATTGCGTCAGGCTTTTTGTCGGAAGGCCGCACCCAAGGAATACCAACAAGGCTTGTTTCATAGTCGGGACGATTTATTATTCAACGGGTTCAAAGGTAATAGCGGTACCGCCACCAGGAGCCAAATCAAGCTCCAGCTCCGTCGATTGATCTACCGTTTGCATTTTGAAGAGAACGGGCAGGGGATTATCATCCCAGTGGGCATCCGGCCCATCGCTATAAATACGGGCCTGATAGGTCACTCCCGGATCCAGGAAGTCGAGTGCCACGGTGAACGACCTTGCATTTTCGTCGGTAGCGCTGCCCAGGAACCAGCGCTCGCCATCGCGTTCTTTACGGGCAATGGTAAGGTAATCGCCCACTTCACCGTTGAGTACTTCAGTGCGCTGCCAGTCGACCGCTACGTCGCGGATAAATTGAAAAGCCGGTTGCCTCTCGTAGTGTTCAGGCAGATCAGCCGCCATTTGTACGGGGCTGTAGAGCAGCACGTACAAAGCCAATTGTTTGGCCAGGGTGGTATTCACCTGATTATCCGGTTGGTACTGATCAAATTTGATATTAAAAATACCCGGTGTAAAATCAATCGGTCCGCCCAACATGCGGGTAAAAGGTAGGATTACCGTGTGCTCCGGTGGATTCATATCGACACTCCAGGCATTGAATTCCTGTCCACGCACTCCTTCCCGGGCAATGGCATTGGGCCAGGTACGACGCTTGCCCGTAGCCTTGATGGGCTCATGGGCATTGACGGCGACCTGATGGCGCGCCGCCGTTTCCAGTACGCGCTGGTAGTGGTTGACCATCCACTGTCCGTGGTGACGCTCACCCTCGGGGATGATAGGACCTACATAACCCGTTTTTACGGCGTGGATACCCAACTCCTGACACAGGGCGAAAGCCGTGTCCAGCTGCTGATCATAGGTACGGGGCGCAGCAGAAGTCTCGTGGTGCATAATTATATCGACACCTTTTTCTTTACCGTAGCGCACCACTTCCTGAATATCATAATCGGAATAGGGCGTAACAAAATCAAAAACGCCTTCCCGATCCGGGAAACCGATCCAACGCTCCCAGCCCGTATTCCAGCCTTCGACCAGAAGCGCACCGATGTCATTGTCGGCACAAAAATCAATATAGCGTTTGGCATTTCCGGTCGTTGCACCGTGCTTACCACTCGCCATATCCCAACTCGATTTCCCCAGGTGCATCTCCCACCAGATCCCCATATATTTAGTAGGTTCAAACCAGCTGATATCATCTATTTTGCTGGGCTCGTTGAGGTTCACAATTAATTTCGATTCAATCAGGTCGCCGGCCTGCTCTGATACCTGTACCGCACGCCAGGGCGTGACAAAAGGTACTTGTGTCGTCACTTTACTGCTGTCGGGCGCGCCAACCAGCTCACTTACCCACTGCATCTTACTGGTATCGACCTTGAGCGTCATGCCAGCATAATCATAGAGGGCTGCCTCGTGAAAGCTGAGGTGTAAGCCGTCGTCGGTCCGCATTGTAACCGGCGTATTCACGGCATTTTCGGGGATATACGTCTGTGCCAAATTGGGATGATCGCGTTTGCTCGTGGCGTCAATTTCTGTAAAACGGGTAGTGTTGTACAGGTGCTCGTAAATATCCCAGTCGCCAGGAATCCACCACGTAGTGTGGTCACCGGTGAGGGTAAAATGGGTCTCTTCATCCATAATAACCACCTCGTCCATCCTGTCTTGATCAGGAAATTCGTAGCGAAAGCCTATGCCATCGTCATACAGCCGAAAGACAATGTCGTACTGACGATTGGGAGCCTCATTCTCTTCCAGATTTACGGTTAGCTCGTTGTAGGTGTTCGCTACCGTATCCTGCTCGCCCCAGGGCATCACCCAGTCTTCGTCGAAAGAGCGGGTGTTGGTACCGGTCACCGTCAGGTTAGTAGCCAGCGCGGGTTGATCGCGAAAAGTGAATCCGCCCATAAGAGAGGTATCTAAAACGAGTTGATCATCCTTCGTTAGCAGATACGTGGGTTCTCCATTTTGCGAAAGCATAAAGGACAGGGACAAGGTAGCGGAAGGGCTCTCCAACACCCATTCTTTTTCGGTATTTTCCGGGCTACAGCCAAAAACAAATAGGGCTATCCCAATGAGCAGAAGAGTACTGATGCGTAACATAACATATTGGTTTCTATAAGATAAAGGTGGTCAGGAGCACATTACTCCAATCCAACCATCAACTTAGTGTATTATCCACCAAAAGACAAATTTTTGCGCAAGCCTATTGCAATAAGCCAGGCCGGGCTTTAGCGGTAGTCATCAGAAGCGGCCCGTCGTTGCGCACGAAAAGAATCATGGGCTTACCAGCAACCACAACCGTACGGATATTCTGCACCACTCCATCCATGCGCAAATCCCCCAGGGGGAAGACCGTCATGTCACCGCTTTCGCTAAATGCCAGTACATTACCGTAGCTGGCATCGTAGCGCCCCATTTCAATATTATTGCGGTAGAAATTTCCACCGACGATCCACTCCATCTGCCCATCCTGATTGAGGTCAAGCGGCCATAAGTCGTTGATGGTAGAAAACTGCAGGCGCTGGGGTAGTCGTTTTTTACTAAATGTACCGTCCCCCTGATTTTCCAGTAAGAGATGTTGGGCTTCCTCCACATGGCGCACGGTAGCTTTGCGCAATTTCTGCCGGTCAAAGATATCGGTCAACTCGGCGGCCGCCAGGTCTTTGGCGAATAAAAACTCTTTCTTCAGGTCGGGCATCTGCTCCGTCAACTCCCGGTAAGTAGCAAAGGGATATTCTTTGCCCTCGAGGTAATACGTGAGAATCTGCTCCGTCTGATCGTTCTCATCAAAGTCATTGACGTACATGCGTACCGGTTCGTCGGGAGTAGGCTTTAGCTTGGCGTTTCCGCCAATACTCCCCACGAGAATATCCTGATCACCGTCCTGATCGACATCTGCAGTCCGTACCACGTTCCACCAACCGTGTTCTTCCCAGAGCACCTTTTTGCGCAAGCCACCGCCCTCATTCATAAAGGCCGTAACCGGCCCCCAATCCATAGCCAACAGCAGGTCGGGGCGACCGTCCTGATTGAGGTCAGTAAAGGAGGCATCGCGAATAAGACCAACGTCTCTCAGCCCGGGGGCAATTTTGGCAGCAGCCTCCGTAAAAGTACCATCACCGTTATTCAGGAACAGGTAGGACGTTGGTGTTTCCCCATAATTCCAGGGCACCGCCCGGGCACCGAAGAAGAGGTCGGGCAGGTCGTCGCCATTGACATCAGCTACCTCCACACAGGCTGCGGTGAGGAAGGTTTCCCCAAAAACGGTGGTATCCATAGCAAAGCTGCCATCGGACTGATTCCAGTAGATCCGCTGGCGACGGGGATCTTGACTAGCCCAGTATTCATTGCCGCCACTGGCTACCACGATGTCGCGGCGGCCATCCTGGTTGAGATCGACAATGGCGGCATCTACATCCTCGAATACACTATCCTGCCGTAGGCTACCCGGCGTGGCATCGCGGAAAGTACCGCCGGGCGTTTGGTAAAAAATCCGGCTGGGCACACGCTTGGCCGATCCCAGAAAGAGATCATCAAGTCCGTCGCCATTGAGGTCACCCACAGCGACGCCAGGCCCTTCGGCGGAGACCATAAACGGAATCAGTCCTTCTCGGTTGAACTCTATAAAATCATTCTCTTCGTGAGTATAGTCGATACCCGTAGCCTCCGTCTGATCCGTAAATTGATAGGGCGAGGACTGCCGTTGGCCAACGTTCGACCAGCGGAAGGCCATCAGCTCCTCCGACCAGTGCACCGTATCGGTGTGGTTAATCTGATCGGAGCGCAGACGCTGAGCCGTATTATCGGGCCAGACCAGGAACATACTATCGACCGCCGAGGCATCACCCAGGGGCACGTGGAAAGGTGTCAGTGTACTCGACTGATAGCCACGGACCGGAAAATACTCGTGTAACAGATGTTGCCCATCGCGGTAAACAACTACGCGGCTGCCGACACCCTGCCGGTTACCCTCAGGCCCCCGCAGCTGTAAGGAAAGGTAGTCAACGGGGCGCTCCGGTTCATTTTGCATGAGCAGATTTTCGTAGACGGAAGGAGCGTCTTCAATATTATTGGTGACAATATCCAGGTCGCCGTCGCCGTCGAAATCGGCGGCTACCGCCCCGTTGGAAAAAGTCGGTTGAGCCCCCTGTACCGCGTCTGACTGATCGGCAAACTGCAGGTTACCCTGATTGCGAAAGAATTTATTCAACAACTTGATACGAGGCATCTTTTCGACGACCACCAAATCGTCTTCCTCCAGGTTATTCGTCTGCTGCTTCCAACGAATTTCGTTGTCGGCCCGGAAGTTGACGTAGTCAATATCGTTCATGCGGCGGGGGATGCCGTTGCTGATAAAAAGGTCTTTATACCCATCGTGGTCGTAATCCAGGAAAAGAGGTGCCCACGACCAATCGGTGGCAAAAACGTTGGCGAAAATGCCGATCTCACTATAGGTGCTATCGCCGTTGTTCAACTGCAAATTATTGCGCGAGTACTGGTGATTATATCCATACCCAAGTTTAAAATTGAAGATGCTGTAGGAATCTTCCGCGAGCGAGCTCTTCAGGATGTAAGGGTCTGAGGGCAGCATATCGAGAGAGAAAATTTCGTTGTAGCCGTCATTATTAATGTCGGCCATATCGACCCCCATAGAGAAGCGGCTGGTGTGGCGAATTTGTTCGGTCAGCACTTCTTTGAAGGTGCCGTCCTGTTGGTTGAGGTAGAGGTAGTCATTTTCATGAAAATCATTACCCACGTAAATATCGGGCCAGCCATCGAGGTTGGCATCGCCGGTAACCACCCCCAGTCCGTAGCCAATGACGGTGCTAAACAATCCGGCTTCCGTAGTGACATCGACGAAGTTGCCGTTATCGTTGCGCAGCAGGCGGTCGCCCGCCAGAGGGTGGGTATCGTCAAAGACTTTGCGTTTACCAAAGGTACCGTTGGCGTGCAGAGAGTGGTTGAGCAGATAGAGGTCAAGATCGCCGTCAAGGTCATAGTCAAAGAAGGTGGAATGGGTACCAAATACGACAAAGTCCAGGCCGTATTCTGCTGCCTTGTCGGCAAAAACAGGAACACCATCTTTAATACCCTGACACACGAAAAGCTGATTCTTTCCAGATATCGACTGATAATCCCCCATCTGACTGACGTAGATATCGAGCAGGCCATCCTGATTGATATCAACGATGGAGGCGCCCGTTTTCCAGCCACCGGTACCGGCAACGCCGGCCTGATCAGTGACGTCGCGAAACGACCAGTCACCTTGATTGAGAAACAGGCGGTTGTCTTCCATATTACTGGTAAAATACAGATCGGGGCGGCCGTCCTGATTGAAGTCGCCCGCTGCTACCCCGCCACCATTAAAAAAGTACATGTAGTTGAAGACATTGAACTCGCTGGTCTGGCTGAGGGTATTGGCAAAATCCAGGCCCATGGCAGCGCCGTCACGCATGCGGAAAGGAGCCGGCCCATTCGACGAAGGAGTCGGGGTATGCTGGCAACTCGTCAAACTTACCAAAAGGCCTAACAAGGCCAGGTGAAATCCATGCTTTAGGGTCATGTTCAGTGCTTTGGGTGATTCGAAAATCAACATTGTTTACTGTACTAATTCTGGTTGGTTAACAAATCGAAAGACCGCTGGTTTTTCGTTGTTTCTGCCCACGATAAAGTACGGCTTACCGTTAAGCTCAACCGCTTGCATTTCCCGTACTTCGCCATTGACAAAGAAGCCCGATTGTCGGTTTTCCAGGCGCTGAAAAGAACCATTCCCTTCATTAATAAGGACATGCCCATAACTGGCATCGAGCCTGGAGAATTGCGGTAAGAAGCCACTGTCATTGCCGGCTAATAGCACATCGACGAGGCCATCTTCATTTAGATCGGTACAGTAGATATCGCATACACAAGAAAACTGTACCGCATCGGGTAAAGCCTGCAGGGTAAATGCGCCTTGCCCATCGTTGATAGCCACGACTGATTTAAACCACGTTCCCTGGCGCACCAGGGCTTTCTTTAACACTTTGGGTTCGAACAGGTCTTGCATGCTGCGGGTCGCGTAGTCGGTGTGCTTTAGATTTTCTTTTTTGAGTTTGACCAGCTCATTGGTTAGCTCCCGTTTCATGGATACGGGTTTGTCCTCACCGTCGATGGTATAGGAAATGATCTTTTCGACCGTTTTATTATCATCAAAATCGGCTATCCAGAGTTTAGCCGGAGCTTCGGGAGAGCCAGAGAAGTAAAAATTCTCGCCCCGGTTGCCCATTACCAGATCCTGATCGCCGTCGTTATCGACATCGGCGGCCTCCGCCACATACCACCAGCCGGAATAGGCTTCCATTCCGGTCGGCATGGGTTGGTAAACGCCATCCTTTCGGGTGAGGACAAGCGGAGCCATCCACTCCCCTACGATCACTATTTCGTCTGACTCATCACCATCGAGATCCGTTATGGTGATATCGGTGAGCATACCCACGCGTCTCAGGCTGGGGGCCAGCTCTTCGGTAGCATCAGCAAACGTACCGTCGCCCTGATTGCGATAGAGATAAGATTGCGGAGGTAGGCCATACTTTTGGGGGACCGAGCGGCTGGCTACTACCAGGTCCGTCAGACCGTCACCATCGGCATCAATGGGTTCGGCCTCGGCGGTGTTGTAGCCGTTGGTAGGAAGCGCCCTGGGGTTGAGCGAGAAGCTTCCCGTGCCATCGTTTACATAAATCCGGTCTTGCAGCAGACGGTCGCGCACCATGCGCTGGTTCCCCCCCGATCCTACAATAAGATCCATATCCCCGTCACCATCGGCATCAAAAAAGCGAGCGGCAGTATCTTCAAAAGCGGCGTAGTTGTCGAAATCGTGATCAGTAGCAATCTGAAAGCGGCCATCTGCCGTTTGCAGGTATAGCTCAGCAGCCTGCCCGGCACCACCACCAATAAAAACATCATCGAGAGTATCCCCATTTACATCGGCCACATCCATACATGGACCCTGCCGCGAAAGCATACGCATCGTCAGGCCTTCCTGGAAAAAATCGATATACTCGTCTTCTTCATGGGCAGCGAAGGTTATATCAGCCGGCTCCAGCAACTGATTACTGGTGGCTGGAGTAGTCTTCGGCTGATAAGGTTGCCTGGGCAATGTTTGGTAATCCAGCTGCCAGATGGTATCTACCGGGATGCCCTCCACAATGACCGAATTGGTACGGTCGGGCCAAATGATCACCACGGAATCAATGTCCGTTTGTTGGCCCAGGCCAAACGTCATGCGATAGTCAATAGACGACTGAAAGCCGCGCGAGGGGATCATCTGAAAATTGAGGATATCGTCGCCCCGGTGCAGCTTAACTTTAGCCCCAATGGCGCGGGTATTTCCTTTCGGACCACGCAAGTCGATGGTCAGGTAATGGTGGTCAAAGATCTGATTTGACTGGTTTTCGAAAACGAAGGACTCCATATTGAGGTTATTCACCACCAGATCGAGGTCGCCATCGTTATCCAGGTCGCCGTAGGCAGCTCCGTTGGAGAAAGACGGCTGATCGACACCCCAGGTTTCGCCTTGGTCGGCAAAAGTCAAATCGCCCTGATTGATAAAAAGTTTATTCTTTTGGGGATTGGACGGCATGCGCTCAATTACTGTTTGCATTTCTTCTTTTTCGCCGGTTAGGGCCATTTTTTGCACGACGTCGTTGGCAAAAAAGTCGATAAAATCCTGATCAGTCACATCCTGGTAGACGCCATTACAGATATATAGATCGCGGTAGCCATCGTTGTCGACATCGAACATGAGCGCCCCCCAGCTCCAATCGGACGCGGCTACCCCACTGTAGTAGGCGATTTCGCTAAAGGTTTGATTTTTATTATTCAGCTGCAGGGTATTCTGCATATATTGGTGATAAAAGTCGCGCTCCAGCTTGAGGTAGTAAGTATTATAATTTTCGAAGGTGGTGGTGGTTTTACGCCGCTCGTCCGTTTCGGGGAGCATTTCGGTAACGAAGATTTCCGGATAGTCGTCGTTATTGAGGTCGGCCATATCTGCCCCCATGGAGGAGAGGCTAATGTGCTGCATCCAATTTTTGATATCCTCTTTGAAGGTGCCGTCCCCCTGATTGATATAGAGGTAGTCGCGCTCGAAGAAGTCGTTGGATACGTACATATCGGGGTAAATATCACCGTTAATATCGCCAATGGTAATGCCGAGGCCAAAGCCGACCAGGCTGCCGTAGATTCCTGCTTCTTCGCTGACGTCGACAAAGCGGCCATTGTCATTGCGGAGTAGTTTGTCGCCGCCCCCTTTCAGGAAATCTTTTACGGGCCAATCGTCGGCGCGTAAATCTCTTTTATTGCTGTAATTGAGGGTATTGACGGGAATAAAGCTGTTGTTGAGGATGTAGACATCGAGGTCACCATCGAGATCGTAGTCGAAAAAGCCGGCGTGGGTGGTATAGCCTTTTTCATCGAGGTTGTACTGTGCTGCCTGCTCGATGAAGGTACCGTCCCCCTGATTGATGAAGAGTTCGTTGGCCTGATCGTCACCTGCCACGTAACCGGCATTGCAGACGTAGATGTCGAGCAACTCATCCTGATTGATATCGACCATGATTACGCCGGTACTCCAGCCTTTATTGCCGGCCACGCCGGCCGCATCGGTCACATCATCAAATTGAAAATTACCCTGATTGAGATAGAGCTTATTGGGCCCCATATTGGCCGTCATATACACGTCGATGAGGCCATCGTTGTTGACGTCGCCCATAGCCACACCACCACCGTTATAGAAGTTCCGGTAGCTAAAGATGTTGAAGTCTTCGGTATTAGTGATGGTATTGGTGAATTGAATACCCGTTTCGGAGGGAGACCGCAGGACGAGGACGTCTTTGGTCTGATCATTTTTGGCGCAAGCCAGTACGCTAAGAAACAACACAACGGATAGGAAGTACCTCATGGTTAGCTATTCGGTTAGAAAAAATTACCGGGGTAAAGATAAAGAGATAGGCCATTCGAAACTCGAATGACCTATCCCAATTTATGTCGTCAACCGACGACTAGTCGTTGTTATCGATTAGTAGCCAGGGTTCTGGCTCAAGTTTGGATTCACTGCCAGAGCCGTTGGTGGAATTGGGAACAAAAGACGTTCCGGACCGGAGGCCTGCTTAGCCGTCCATGGATCCAGGAACTTACCGAAGCGGATCAAATCCTGACGACGGTGGCCTTCCCAGTACAATTCGCGGGCGCGCTCATCGAGGAGGTTATCCTCGGTGAGTTCCGTAAAGGCTTCTACTCCACGTTGAGTGCGAATGTCGTTGACGATAGTCAAAGCTTCGCCCGCATTACCGTTGCGCAGCTGTGCTTCGGCCTTCATGAGCAATACATCGGCATAGCGGTAGAAGACATAGTCATTATCCGCATTTTCCGTATTGGAATAATCAATCGGATATTTAACTACGCGCACACCGGTTACCTCCAGGTTATTACCGGTTTCCGTCAGCGCAACATCAACAGAAAAGTCAAGTGGGTTGCCGCGACGATCCTCCAATGGGTTCCCATCGGCATCGAATTGTTGACCTTCCAGTAAACCTACACGTATACCACTGACGTCGGTTACACCGGGGTAGGATGAATTCAGTCGAGGGTCATCCTGATCGAACTTATTGTATAAATCAGCAATGGTGGCAAAACCATTCCATCCGGATGGATTCTGATTATAGTGCAAGGTACACATCCAGCGTGAACGCACGTTACCGGAGTTGGCACCCCCTTGATTTTCGCCCGTAAAGATGTTTTCGGTAGAAATAGCATCATTGTTGGGAGCGAAGTTATCGAAGTAGTTCTCGGCCAGGCTATACTTACCGGAATTGATAATCTCATCCGCCAGACTGATCACCTGATTCATGTCTGTCTGATCAAAAACAGGATTTTCGCGATTAGCGAAAGCACCTTTGTTCAGATAGGCTTTCATGAGCAAGACGCGGGCTGCATCCTGATTAGCACGAAAAGCGGGACCATCTGCAGGAAGATTGGGGAGAACATCCTCTACCTCACTGATAATGAATTCCACTGCTTCGGCCCCCGTTAGGACACGCGGAGCTTCGAGGAGATTATCACCCGGCTCACGGAAGGGTACTTTACCCCAACCATCGACCAATGCCAACATAGTAAAAGCACGAATAAAGCGGGCTTCAGCTGCTTGCTGAGCATTTACGTTAAAGGTTAATATGTTAGTGGTAGCGAATACATTCTGCAGCAACTGATTGAAGGTATCTTCAAAGCGAATGTTATCAGCCGGCCAGGTATGGTCGTGTAACACGCGCCATACACCATTATCATCCCAGTCGGGGCCACGGGTGGGTGGAATAACTTCATCCGAAGTATGCTCCTGCAAAGCCCAGAAAAACTCTTGGCTTTGGAAGCCTCGCAGTCCAAAATAAGCAGACTGCAGGAGAGAAGAAACATCAGCGCTCTCATTAAAGAACTCATTTGCCTCTGCCTCGGTAAGATCCTCGTTTAGAGTCTCTTCCAGATCAGTACATGCTGCAAAGAGCAGGACTAACCCCAGAATTAATAAATTTCTCATATTAGATTTCATACCTATTGTTTACATTATGCAATTTTCAAATCAACTTGAAAGTTCCAAATTAATCTATTCATTTGCAAGATTTTAACTGCAGTTTGACAAAAACACGACTAAGATGTTTTTGCCAAACTGCGTTGGAATTAAAAATTAAGCGACGCGCCTAGCACGATGGTACGTGCAGAAGGATACGGGATGTATTCGATACCTGCGGAAGGCAGGCCACTTCTCGTATTCACTGTATTTACCTCCGGATCAAAGCCGGTGTAATCGGTAATTACGAACAGGTTTTGCCCTGTCAGGTAAACGCGAACACCGCTAATTGCATTACCAATATTACCCACGTTGTACGCCAGGGTAGCATTCGCAAGTCGTACAAAGCTTCCACTTTCCACGTAACGATCAGAGGTTTTAATGGCGTTCGTAATGGACTCCTGATTTTCCTGATCCAGCAAGCTGGCATCGATATTACGCGTACCCAGGTTACCGATCGGTAAAACAGTATTCTTAGTATTATTGTAGATATCGTTCCCGAAAGAACCGTTGAAGTTCATATTCAGCGACCAGTTACCGTAATACAACCCGGCACTTACACCAAGTAGTACATCCGGGTTAGGATTACCAAGATAAGAGAGCGCTTCGCCATCAGCAAAGTCACTTTGTCCATCTTCACCAATCCCCTCATGATCGCGCAAGTAGAAGGCATTCAGGGGTTGCTCATCCGCCAGACGGTGGATAAAGGCACCCGTTGCGCCCTGACCGAAAATGTCACCATACGGGATATTAGGACCGTTGTAATTTTCCAGAATGTTATTGAGGAAAGTAACGTTACCGCCGAGCTCGAAGGTAAAGCGTTCGCTTTGGGCAACGACAGAATTCAATGCTACCTCAATACCACTATTGATTACATTACCGTCCAGGTTGATCCAGTAGAAACCCTCTGGAGCAGGCTGAATGGTAGGGAATTGGAAGAGTAGCTGACTACTATTCCGGTTGAAGTATTCCACCGAACCGGTCAGGCGATAATCGAGGAGGGCAAAGTCAACACCAACGTTAAAGGTGGTGGTAGACTCCCACTGCAAGTCGGGATTAGCTACATTTTCCAGAGCGATCTCGCCCGGGCCAGATGATCCATAGCGTGCCTGAGCAGCACCTGCGGGGAAGGCGGAGTTACCCGTTTGGCCCCAACCAACCCGGAATTTCAGGTTGTCGAACGTACCGCCGGAGAACATCGACGTATTATGTAAGTTCCAGGCCGCGGCAATGGCCGGGAAGAAACCATACTTATTATTTTCACCAAATTTGCTGGATCCGTCCACCCGAGCCGTACCAGTGAAGAGGAATAAGTCATTGAAATTGAGGTTGAACTGTGCAAAGTACGACTGCAGTTCCGAATCAGGCGGGCTAAAGGAAGAAATGTTACGTGTACCCTGTGTAGAGTTTTGAATCGCATTTACGTAGTTAAAATCCTCCGTATCGAATCCGCGCGCAGATAGTTGAAAGCCTTCTTCTTCAAATTTCTGGTATTCATATCCAAGCAAACCATTGAAGCGTACACTTCCGAAGTCCTGATTATAGTTCAAGGTATGCGTAAGAATCTGCTGCTGCGTGTTGCGTTCCGCTAATGCTGCCTGCCCTTCATTTTCAATGAGCGGCAGGTTTAAGAACGATTTAATCTCCGTACGGCGGTTACCCACACCGGAATTCAAACCATACTGCAACTTGTAGGTCAGATTGTCCGTAATTTTGAAGGATGGTGCTATACTGAAAATAATATCCGTCGTTTCCACCCGGTCGTCCCAGGCATCCAAAAGAACAATTGGGTTGACGAAGTTACCAAATTCCGGTACGCGGATGGGAGCTCCCTGATTATCGTACAGCGGGTGGGTGGGGTTCCACTGCAGCGCCTGACCAATCAAGCTACCCTGAAAACCAGCGTTGGTGGTTACCGGTGGCGCCTGTTCATTCGTACGCGAAGCGATCAAATTAAAATCAATGCCGAGGCGATCACTTTCCAGGAACTTATACTGTCCGGAGATGTTGGCCGACAAGCGATTTAATTCGTTTTCTTTGATCACCCCTTCCTGATCAAAATACCCCAGGGATACACGATAGTTACCGCGCTCTGAGCCACCACTAACGGCCACGGTATGGTTATTCACGATACCGGTGCGTGTAATTTCATCAAAGGCATTTACATTATCGCCGAAATCACCTCCGGTAAGGCCATAATCCTGTAGGGCCTGACGGTATTCATTACCATCGAGTACGTCGTAGGTGCGCAACACGTCGGAGAAACCAATGGAGGTATTTACGTTGAGGCGAGGATCGCCGGAGCGTCCGCGCTTGGTCGTAATCAAGACCACCCCGTTGGCACCTCGTGAACCGTAAATGGCGGCAGCGGAGGCATCTTTTAATACCTGAATGGACTCAATATCATTTGGGTTTAGGTAGTTGAGTGGGTTGGAGCCAGCTGTACCACCGAGGTCACCGGCGTTGGTGCCCGGCTTGGAGGATGAGCCCGTCAGCTGTACACCATCCACCACGAAAAGTGGATCATTACCAGCCCGGATAGAGGCGTTACCGCGAATTCGGATGGTAGTAGCACCACCTGGCTGACCACTGTTGTTCACAATCTGTACTCCCGGAGTACGACCCTGGATCAGCTGATCCGGTGCTACAATCACCCCCTGATTGAAATCTTTTTCATTTAAGGAAGCGACCGATCCGGTGAGGTCTCTTTTTCGCACCGAACTATAGCCCGTTACGACAATCTCGTCGAGGGTCTCCCCCGCCGTCAGAGCGATATCTATCATGTTTTCCGTCCCGAGGGTAATAGTCTGAGATGTGTACCCCGTATAGGAGAACTCCAGTTGTGTAGCATCGTCGGAAACTTCCAGGGAATAGGAACCGTCAATGTCGGTTACCGTACCTGTACTCGTTCCCACGACCAGTACATTTGCTCCGATCAATGGTTCTCCGCTTTCGGCATCCGTAACGACACCACTAATGGTGCGTTGCGCAAGGGCAAAGTTGCTAAACAACATTGCCGCAACCAAAAGCAACCACTGCGAACAATAGTTGACTCTAAGTTTCATACAAAATCCAATTTAATTATGTGAAATAGTACCTGTTGATGCTCTATTATATACCGTACAGACTTACCCCGTTACCCGCAACGCACTCGCTCTATTCTTAAGAGGAAAGACTGTATTCTTGTAAATTGGTGTTCTTTATACACTAACATTATAGCATGAAACTGCTAAATTAGTTTGTAAAATCCAAAGAAACACCTGTATGTTTTAATTATATGCCATTCCTTCAAAATTAAATTACGTATAACTATACCGTTTCGCTGCCTGGCAAAAGGCAGACTTACAGGTGTTTCTCTGCAACTTCCTGATGGAAGAGCTGTTTCTATAATCATTATAGATATGCGAAGCAAGATGTAATCAATCTTATGAAATGAGAACTAAAGAACACCTGAGCCCAAACCCTCATCTTGCCGGCGCAAACAATTTCCACTAGCATATCTATATATTGATAGGCAGGTCAACCTTTCCTTTGTACTTGTCCAGAAATTCGATTATTCAGCAAAACCATGATGCGACTAGGTTATTTGACGGTTATCATGCTCCTGTTCTTCGGTCAGGCGAAGAGTCAACGATCCGACCTGTTCATGCCGGCTGATCGTCAGGGGCGGGTCGAAGTGCCCTTCACCTACGAGAATAACTTTATCGTCATCGATGTTATTTTTAATCAGATCTTTCCTCTCCGGTTTATTCTCGACACTGGTGCCGAGCACACTATTCTTACCAACCGGGCGATAACCGATATGCTCGCGATCGATTACCAAAGGCGTTTTACCATCCTCGGCGCTGACCTGAAAACGGAACTCTATGCCTATTTAGTTAGGGGCATTGATTTAAAAGTTAATGACCTGCGGTTTCTCAATCGGTCGCTGCTGGTGTTAGAGGAGGATTACTTTCGTTTTGATCAGTTTGCCGGCATTAATATACACGGTATTATTGGCGCCGATATTTTACGGCGTTTTGTAGTCGAAATAAACTATCGCAAAGAAACTGTCACCTTTATTGACCCCAGCCGGTTTAAGCCTGATTTGCGTCATTATCAGGAGGTGGAGGTGGACTTTCAGCGGGGAAAACCTTACCTCTTCACCTCTACCACCTTGGCTAACCAACAACAAGTTGACACCAAGCTGCTCATGGATACCGGAGCCAGTCTCTCCTTATTATTATATACCAATACTGATAGCTTACTTCATCTACCCGAGCGTATTATCCCCAGTCCGCTAGGGCTGGGCCTGGGAGGCACCCTTGATGGCTATCTGGGGCGTGTACCTTCGTTTCAGTTAAACGAACCCTTCGAGTTTAAGGATTTGGTCACCAATTTCCAGCAAATACTCCTCGTGGCGGACACTAGCTACCTGAATGACCGCAATGGCATCATTGGTAACCGCTTACTCGACCGCTTTATCGTCGTCATTGATTATATTCGTGAAAACGTCTATTTCCAGCAAATTGGCGATCTGGACGAACAGATGGACTACGATAAAAGTGGCTTATTCTTACGGGCATTTGGCGCCAGCCTCAACAAATTTGAAGTCTTTTATGTAATCCCCGACAGCCCGGCCGACCGGGCCGGTATTCAGGAAGGAGATCGCCTGGTACGCATCAATTGGTGGCCCACCAACTTTTTTGACATGGAGGGAATAACGCGCAAGCTGAGCAAGGATGCCGGAAAAACAATTCGCCTGATTATTCGGCGCGACGGAGAAAAAATGCGATTTGTATTCGATCTGGAAGAGTTGTTGTAATTTTGGCGAAAGCCACAAAAACGGACTATCCCCCTTTAGTGAGCACTGCCCTTTGGGTTTTAGGGATAATTTATAGCTAACCCTTTCATTACTGAGTCAGAAACCTTATCTTTGCCCCTCAAATTTGAAATCGTTTCATTAAACAACAGCACATGTTCGCAATTGTAACCATAGCTGGTCAGCAATTCAAAGTTGAGGAAGGGCAGGAGCTCTTCGTCCACCAGCTACAGGCCGAAGAGGGCGACAAGGTCGATTTTGACCAGGTACACCTCATTGATCGCGATGGCAAAATAGAGTTGGGCAAACCAACCCTGAAAGCGTCCGTTAACGCTACGGTCCTTGGCCATCAGAAAGGCGATAAAGTTATCGTTTTCAAGAAGAAAAGACGTAAAGGATATCGGGTGAAAAATGGCCATCGCCAACGCTTCACCAAAATTCGCATTGAGAGCATCGCCGGTTAATTGCGGCTACACACTTCAATTTTTGTACTCAAAACCAATACATCATGGCTCACAAGAAAGGTGTCGGTAGTACGGATAATGGCAGAGACAGTAACAGTAAACGCCTGGGCGTGAAACTGTTTGGTGGCCAATATGCCAAAGCCGGCAACATCATCGTTCGTCAGCGGGGTACCAAATTCCACCCTGGTGACAATGTATATAAAGGAAAAGACTTTACGCTGCACGCGGCCATCGACGGTACCGTTACCTACCGCCGCAAGCGAAATAATCGCACCTACGTTTCTATCCTCACCGAGGAAGAACTGGCTGCGGTAGCTACCCCGGAAACTCCGGTAGCAAAACCTAGCAAAAAGGCAGCTCCCAAAGCAGAACCGGTAGCTAAAGCACCGGCTAAAGAGGAAGCGCCCCAAGCCAAGGAGGAAGCGAAAGCAGCAGAACCTAAGAAAGAAACCAAAAAAGCTGCCCCTAAAAAGGCGAAATCCAGTAAGATCGAACTGCCTTCCGGCAAAAAGATTAAGCAGGATGACCTAAAGGTAGTAGAAGGCATTGGTCCTAAAATTTCCGGTCTGCTCAACGATGCCGGGATTAATACCTGGGCTGACCTGGCTAACGCCGAACTGGACAAGCTGCAAGGCATTCTCGATGAAGCCGGTTCTCGCTACCGCATGCACGATCCAGGTACCTGGGCAAAGCAAGCACAACTTTGTGTAGACGAGAAATGGGCTGAGTTGGAAGAATATCAGGATCACCTCAAAGGTGGTAAAGAGTAATTGACCCACTCACCAGAAAAAAAGCCGGAGCAATGCATATTTGCTTCGGCTTTTTTTATATTTAACGTGCAAAACACGCTCCTTCTCTAAAAAATATACTTGCCACAAGTAACTCGTTAAAGTTCATTCTGCCTTTTAGGTGGCATTACAGCGTTCAACTTTATTTCATGTTTTTCTTAATAGCTGACTCGTCTCCAGAGTAGGTTAGCTCCTATTCCATACAGAGCACTATACAAATAAGTTGTTCTATGCTGTTTACCCTACTTGACCACACAAAAGCTGTTCCAGCAACTTCTGCACGATGGCTCTTACTTCTTGTACTGTTAATGGCAATAGTGCCATCGTATGCCCAGAAGTCTTTATACATTGGTGAAGGCCGTACCGGTGCAGTCAGTGTCCGTAGCAGTGATACCTCCGGTGTATCTCCGGAGCAAACACTGGAAGGACTTAGCTTACTGCCCAACCTGAGTGCCAGTTCCCGTTTTTTGGGGCAGGCCACCCTGGGGGCTGATTTTGCCACCATCACCCAGGTTTCCCAAAAAAGTTATAATCAATGGCTGGAGGAGCAGTTTGCCACTCCTCGCGCCTTCCGTCTGGAAGACCTAACCCGTGACCTGACCATTACCGCTCTTGACTCGACCTTCGAAATGGGTGGTGACCCCAACAACGTCGAGCCGGAAATGCTCTACTGGCATACTGCGTGGTGGCAATACACCATGACCAGTCCTGACCTATTGCGGGCCCGGGTCGCTCTGGCGCTTAGCGAGATCTTTGTTATTTCCGAGCTCCCTGAACTAGAAGATTATCCCCTAGCTCTGGCCAACTATTACGACATGCTGCTCGATCATGCCTTCGGCAACTACCGGGACTTGCTGGAAGCCGTCACTCTGCATCCTGCAATGGGTATCTATCTCACGCACCTGAACAACCCGAAAGCAAACCCATCCCTTAATCGTTTTCCCGACGAGAACTACGCCCGCGAGGTTATGCAATTGTTTTCCATCGGCCTCTACGAACTCAATCCTGACGGCACCCGGAAACTCAACGGAGCCGGTGCCCCTATCGCCACCTATGACAACGAAGACATTTACCAATTCGCTAAAGTATTTACCGGACTAACCTTTGGCGACGCCTTCCTCTTTGGCCAGGATCCACAGAGTGAACAGAGCCTGCTGCAGCCCATGCAGATGATTAATACCTGGCATCAGGCCGGTACCAAGTACCTGCTACGAGGCGATTCGATTCCCGACCGCTCACCGGTCGACGGGATGGCTGACATTAACGATGCTTTAGATAACCTATTTCATCATCCCAATGTCGGGCCCTTCATCGGGCGCCTGTTGATTCAGCGCCTGGTTAAATCGAATCCTTCACCGGAATACATTGCCCGCGTCACACAGACCTTTAACGATAATGGTCAGGGCGTACGGGGCGACCTAAAGGCGGTCATCCGTGCCATCTTTCTCGACCCCGAAGCTCGTGACTGTTACTATGTTGATGATCCCTGGCAGGGCATGCTGCGTGAACCCATCGTACGCTACACCCAACTATGCCGCGCCTTTAATGCAGCTAATGAGAAAGGGCTCTTTCGCAATGCCATGAGGGATTTCTACCAACTCACCTTCCAGCGTCCCCTGGCTTCACCCTCGGTATTCAACTTTTTTCAGCCGGATTACCAACCTATCGGCCCTGTAGCTGATAACGACCTGGTAGCCCCCGAATTCCAGATCACCAATTCGGTATCTATCACCGGCTATGCTAATCTGATGCACGAATGGTTAGTCGAAGACAAAGACCCCATGGAATACCGCAGTCTCTTCAGCGGCGAAAATCGCACGGATGCCCACCGCACCTACCTCGACCTGCAGGAAGAAATCAACATGGGGGAATTGAACGAACTCGGGCAGGTCATCGAACGGGCCAACCTCATTCTGGCCCACGGACAGCTTTCCGAATCGACCCGGGCAATTATTTACAATATGGTCGAACAAATGGAGACCGAAAGTCCCGAAGAGAAAGTACGTCTGATTTTATTCCTCATTATGGTTTCTCCTGATTATTTGATTATACGTTAATTCCTTCTGCTATGGCAAAAAAGTACACCCGTCGAAAATTTATTGGCCAGGCCAGCTGTGCGGCTCTGGGTAGCACAACGCTCCTGTCGTCGCTAGGTAGCCTGCTTGGCACCAATAAACTCATGAGTACCTCTCTGGAAACCCCGGGCGATTATAAAGCCCTGGTATGCATCTTACTGGCCGGTGGCAACGACTCGTTCAATATGCTGCTGCCGTACGGAGAGAGTGAGTACGCCGAATATGCGGCTACCCGCAGCGACCTGGCTCTGCCGCGCGAATCCCTGCTACCGATCAATACGCAGACGGCCCACGGAAAAAACTTCGCCATACATCCCAGTATGCCTGAAATATATCAAATGTATCAGGTAGGAAATCTGGCCTTTTTGGCGAATGTAGGCACGCTAATTGAGCCCATTCAAAACGAACAGGAGTACGAGTCCGGACTCAAGAAAATTCCGCTCGGCATTTACTCCCATTCTGACCAGATTCAACAATGGCAAACGGCCGCACCCCACAGTCGGGAAGCTATCGGCTGGGGGGGGCGTATGGCTGACATCCTGCAGGAAACGGACACAACCACCGGAATTTCCATGAATATTTCCCTCTCGGGACGCAACGTCTTTCAGTCGGGGCAGAATACCCTGGAATATTCTATTAGCAATCGCGGCGACGGTGTCCAGGGTATTGAGGAGTTCAGGCCTGGCTGGGACAGCAACCGCGGCTTCCTCAACGACCTGAGGGATCAGTCGTTAAAAGACATGGCCGACCAAATGTATGCCAATGTTTTCCAGCAAACTATGGGTACCCTGACCGGACAGACCCTGGAGTCACTCGATGCCTTTCGATCCGCTATTCAGCAGGTTGCCCCATTCAACCACACCTTTGGTGAGCACTACCTGTCGCAGAATATGCAGATGGTAGCCCGTACCATTGCGGCCAACTCTGCTCTGGGTAGTCGGCGGCAAACCTTCTTCATGACCTTTGGCGGCTGGGATCACCACAACGAGGTCATTAACAATCAGGAATATATGTTGGGTGTGGTCAGCCGGGCCGTGGGCGACCTGTTCAGTGCCCTGGGTGAAATTGGTCTGACGGATAAAGTTACCCTGTTTTCCATTTCTGATTTTGCCCGTACCCTGACCTCCAACGGCAATGGCTCGGATCACGCCTGGGGCGGTAATGTTTTAGTGGCCGGAGGTGCCGTCAACGGCGGTGACGTATATGGGCAATACCCCGATTTATATATTGCGGATAACCCCTTAATGATCAGCCGCCGGGGCAACCTCATCCCCACTACCGCCGCCGATGAATACTTTGCCGAGCTTATCCGGTGGTTTGGAGTTTCGCCCAGTGAACTGGAGACTATCTTACCCAATATTCGCAACTTTTATTCACCGGAGTCTGGTCAGTCCCCAATCGGTTTTTTGCCATAGCTTAATTACACTCTTGTCAAAGCACCTTTGCCATGAAAAAATATACATTGTTACTTCTTGCCCTCTGCGCTACCCATCAGATCTTTGCCCAGCAGCCTACCCCTGATGTATCCTGTGTGGGCGAAGCCGGGGTGATTGACTGGCTTTATTACGGAGATATTGCAGGCTGGTCCATCTCGGAGTTGGAAGCAGCCCCCCGTTATCCGCAAAGTCCGGATGTGCACAAAGCGGTAAGTAGTATACGGGCACCTACCAACTACTATGAGCACTTCGCAGCTAACCTACAAGGATTTATTCGGGCTCCTGAAACCGGTTATTACGACTTCAACCTCACCGGCGATGACAACAGTCAGTTTGCCCTCTCCCTTAATGGTGCCGGAGATACCCTGACCACGCTTGCTTATTTCGAAGGATGGACCAATGAGGAAGAGCATGATAAATACCCTACCCAAACGGCCGAATCGGTCTATTTACAACAAGACCAGTATTATTATTTTCAGGTCACCTATAAAGAACACCGCGGTGGTGATAACGCCAGCCTATTTTGGAAACGCCCGTCAGAGGCTGACACGGCCCCCTGGGAACTGATCACCACCCAATATATCTATCGCAATGCCTGCCTGGAAACCTGTCCCCCGGCCGGTACCGCCTGCGATGATGGTAACCCCAACACCTATAATGATCAGCAAGATGGCAATTGTCATTGTCAGGGGATACCGGACACCCTACCGGCCTGTGTCGGACAGCGGGGTAAGGTATTTGCCCTCTATTACGACACGCTATATGACGCTACTATCGAGGCTCTCTTCGCAGCCTCCTCCTTTCCTTTACAATCTGCACGCAGTGAGACGCTCACGCAATTGGAAGGCCCTCTCGATCGAGCCAACGGCTACGGTACGCGGGTGCGCTCCTGGCTACGGGTACCCGAAAGTGGATTCTATCAATTCAACGTAACCGGGCAACAGCAGGTACGGTTATACCTCGACAACCATGATCAACTCAACTACAACCTGACCGAAATTGCCCGTCTGGATGAGCCTTCCGGGGAACATGAATATGACCTGAGCCCCTCGCAAACATCCGATTCCGTTTGGCTGGTTGCCGATAGCTTGTATTACCTGGAGATACTCCATGCCGATACCTGGGGTTCCGACGCTTTTGTGGTGCACTGGAAAACGCCCTTCTTCCCCGATGATAGATGGCGCGTAATAGACGGTGTTTACCTCTATGCCTACGCCTGCGAAAACGCCTGCGCCCCGACAGGTAGCACCTGTGACGATGGCAACCCCCTAACCTTCAACGATCAATACCAGGACGACTGTAGCTGTGCCGGTACACCTTGCGCGGATGCCGACTGTAGCAATAATATGCCCTACGAACCCTACGCATCTTGCGACAATCAGGGTACCCACTCCAACCATCCCGGCGATAGCTGGTCGACCTGCTCACCTTCGCCCAGCCCCAACCAGGCACGGGGTGTATCCCATTGGATCGAATACGACCTTGGGCAGGTTTACGCCCTCAATAATACCCACGTCTGGAATTATAACGTCTATCAGGCTACTGATCAGGGTTTTCAGACGGTGGCAGTCGATTACTCGCTGGACGGAACTACCTGGCAGGAGATCGGCACGTTCGAATGGGAAATCGCTACCGGGGAGCCTGACTATGCCGGCTTTGACTGGAATGCCCTGGCCGGTATAAGTGCGCGCTATCTATTATTCACGGCCCTCGACAATTATGGTGGTACTTGTAGCGGCTTGTCTCAAATTAGGTTCGACGTACAAGAATGCCAGCCGGCAGGTACGGCCTGTAACGATAATGACCCGCATACCACAAATGATGTCTTTGACCAGAACTGTCAATGCCAGGGTACGCCTCTACTGAGTAATGAATGTACGGTAACCGACAGCATGATTACCGGCACCATCACCCAGGAAAAGTACGCCGTAGCCAATCACTTACAAACGGATGGTTTGCTAGCCAGTGGCACCCAAACCGTATTGGTTGCCGGCGAACAAATCACCTTACGCTCCGGCTTTCACGCCGAGTATGGAAGCACACTACAGGCCAGTATTGTACCGTGTCTTCCAGAGGCTACAGATGAATCGGACCTGGTCAGCACGTCTCCCCGCACCAATGTGGAGACAGCCGATGCCAGAAAAGAGCAAATAGCTATACAGCTTACACCTAATCCAGCGCTAAGTTGGAGTACGCTCTCGTATACCTTACCAGAAGCCGGCGAGGTTACCATAGAGATACGCACCGTGTCCGGCCGACTGATCGAGCGCCTGCTCAGTGGACAGGACATGCCGGCCGGAGCCTATACGAAAGATTTGGCCGTCCAACAATTCGCGGCAGGTGTCTATTTTATTCAACTAACCTTTAACGGACAGATCTACACCGAGCGCCTGGTGGTCATCCGCTCCTAATCGGAGTGAGCCCGCTATACTTTTTCGAATTGGTCGCGGGTCAACCAGCCTGTCTCACCGTTCTCCAGGCGTACCTTGACCCACTCACCGATCTGGTCGATGACCAGCACCGCTGCGCCCGGTGGTACGGGCCGGATCACGGCACTGCGAGTATCGGCCGCTTCGTACAAATTCGGCGTACCGGCAACTATTACGCCTTTTTGCGACCGGTCATTTGTTCCCATGCCGTCCAGGGCCAGTACGAATGGCAACACTGCCAACAGCAAGACGACCACGCCGGCGATGAAGGCTTTTTTGCGTTGCTCCCGCTGTGGAGCAGTACGCCAACGCCAAAGTCCTGCAAAGCCACCCCATAATAAAAGGAGTCCGATAATAGCCCAACCATTAATTCCAAAAATACTTTTCGTAAAGCGCCACCAACGCTTGAGGAAAAACTCGGGAAGTGGAGAAATAGGATCAGCAAAACCAGCCCGGATCACCGCAAGGTTATCTTGCAACCCGCCATCTCCCGGTGACAATTCTAGTCCCCGATGGTAATACAGGGCAGCCTTTCCGGGTTGGCCAACCCGGTACCAGGCATTGCCCAAGTTGTGGTAAAGGGCCACCGAAGAATACCCCTCATCCAAGATCGCTTCGTATTGGCTGATCGCTTGTTCAAACCGGCCGTCCTGATAGGCCTGATTCGCTTCTTGCAGTTGCTGTACCGGTGTCGCCGCCGCAACGGACGACACCAAAAGAACGTAGCTTATTACCATCAGCAATAGTCTATTCTTTACCTTCATTTTGTATTGCCGTTTTTTGTGCCAACAGTGGATCAAATAGATCTAATCTACTCTGAGGGCGTTGCTCGGTCATCCATCTAAATCCATCAAGACGAAGCTTAGCGTGGTCGGCCTGATCCATAGGGGTCAGGCTTGAGTCGGGCTGACGAATAAACTTGATGCGATCGACTTCGTTGGCCCCAAAATAGACCTCCATCCTGCTACAAATAGTCTTATTGACGCCCACGTACCCCCCTTCATCATCTTTGACGTAGTAAATGGTTTCCGCATTACCATCGACGTTCATGCGGTATAGCTCATTTTCGCGAAAGCGCGCCTCAATATATTTCCCCTTAATTTGATTATAAAATTGACCATCCGAAATATTCATAATAAAAGCATTACCTCGAAGGTAAATACGATGAATTTCCTCATTGCGCAGGCGCAGCAAAATAGTGTCGGCCGTAAACTGCGAGGTATCCGACCAAATCACAGGATCATCGAAAAAGACAAACAAAGAGTCTCCGGTATCATAAGTCAACGAATCACTCAGCGCCTGCAGGTCGCTTTTGAAAATACGCACATCATGATAGGCCAACAATAATCGACTGGAATCAGCCGGCAGAGTATCCGCCCGCTGTCCGATCAGGGTGTCCGCCGCCAGAAATAAAGAATCACCATCGGCCACCGTAATCAACTCCGGTCGGCCACGAGGGCCATTGATGGCTTTGAGGTAATCATCCTGCTTGCGATACAGGGCACTGTCCGAAAGAATCGTCAGCTGAGCGGAGGTGTCCTGCCAGACCACATTTCCCGAAGCTTTGCCCGACCCTTTATCATCTTCCTGCTCCAGGTAGTCAATGCGGTCAGCCTGTAATATCTGAGGTGGATCGCTTACTACTGAGCGCCCCCGCGTAGCGTAGGTTCCCGTAGCGCCGATATAACTGATCTGTTCCGCTGCAATATCCTGATTTTCATCCTGATAGCGAGCATTACCTCGCAGGTAAATATCTTCGTCGGTCTCCTGATAGCGAATAAACTCCGCCCTGGCCACGCGCTGGGAGTCGCGCACAAACGCCCGGCCTTCCAGCTCATAAACCGTCGTCTGATCATTATACCGTATTCGGTCGGCGGAAGCGACCTGATCACGTTTGACGTACTGCGCATTCTGAGCAAATTCGGCCAATCCATTGTCCGTATCGTAGAACCCATCTTCGCAATAAATCCGGGCGCTATCCGTGACAATCACCGTAGGGCCGGTGAAGAGTACGGTCTTTTGCTCAACCTGAAAGACCAGACTGTCTGATTTTAGCTCGAACGCTTCGTCAATAACTTCAACGCTATCTTTGAAATAGGCGACATCCGCCTCAACGTCGTAGTAACCGATGCGACTGCTAAGTTGAGTAGAATCATTAAACAGTGTAGCCCCATTCGTGTAGGTAGCCATTTTAGTATTCAGGTCGTAGTCGAGCCGGTTCGTGAAGAGCTGCTGCGGCCCGTTGGCCAATCCGACTTCCTGCCCGCTCAATTTAGCCTGCCGCAGGGTTCCGTCGTAGATTAGGCTGTCGCCAAAAACCGTTAAAGAATCGCCCTGCCGGATACTCACATTACCGTAGGCATACAGATCGATTTCGTTGATAAGGATGGCCGAATCGCAGTACATAAAAGCACTATCTTGCTTGAGGATAACATTATTCTTGAGTTGAACGCGCTCCTCGTCGCCCCGGTTTTTTACCAGCGTGCTATCCGACCAGACGATTTCGATCCGCTGTACACTAGAGGTATCTTCTACCGTAGTGGGGCGCTGCGCCCATGCCGTATTAACCAACAGCAGCAGTATGGCTGAAAACAACCAGGTACCGGTAGTAATATGTCTCGCTTTCTTATCCAAGATCTGTGTTTTGCCAGTAAACGTCTGCCGGGCCTCTATTGTCGATGCTTCACCTGCATCTTAACCTCCCGTTAATACATCGGCCGCTTCTTCTCCAAGCAGACTACCAATAGCGACCCCCATGCCTCCCAGGCGAACGGCAGCCAGGGTATGATCATTAACCGGATGCAAAATCGGCTGCTTCGTCGTACCTACGCCCATGATCCCGCTCCAGCGCGATGTAACCGACACGTCGGGATACCCCGGCAAGATAACCGTGTGCAATAACTTTTGTAGCGCCCCCTGTATCGTTTCCGTCATGCCAAATTCAGAGGTTGTTTCTTCGGCTTTCGCCAAATGCCGCGCACCACCAAGCAGTACACGATTCCCAATATTGCGAAAGTACACATATCCGCGGTCGTAGTGAAATGTTCCCCGGAAGGGCAGGTCAGCCAACGGCTCCGTGACGAGTACCTGATTGCGGGCCGGCTCCACAGATAATCCGGGCAGCAAGTGTCGGGCAAAGCCGTTGGTAGCCACTATAATTTGCCGGGCGGGAATGGTCCAGCCCTGTTGGGTAACCACGGCCTGATCGGCCAGCTGTTCTACTGGAATACCTCCCAGCACATCGATATCCGCTTTCCGGGCCAACTCTAGCAGGCGACGCATCATATTACCGGTATGAATTTGTCCTTCCGCTTTATTCCAAATCAGGTGTTCCACCCCGGAAAAACAGAAGGCTCCCAATTTCTCATCCGCTACCTGAAAGGTTTCTTTTTCCCCGGTCAGGGAGGACAGCTCGCGGTTAAAGCTGTTCATCTGATCGAGACAGCGCACATAAATATCTTCCTCCCCGGCGCGAAATAGCTCGTATCCTCCCAACTGCCGGAACTCGAGTGCCTTATCCCCTACCCTTCTGCGAAGTCGTTGTAGCCCATCATAACGTCGACGCACCAGATTCCATACCTGATGCTCCTCCAGGGTAGCCAGATCATCGAGCAGCTCGGTCATGCTGCCAAAACAGGCAAAACCAGCATTACGGGTACTGGCACCGATAGGTAGAGGCCCTCTTTCCAGCACCATGATGCGCGCTTTTGGATTTTTTTCGCGAAAGCGAAGAGCTGCGTTTAATCCAACGATACCGGCACCTATGACGAGCAGGTCAAGGTCGCGAAAGAAGGCATCATGTTCCCAGAAACTCAGTTGATAGTGCATGGGGCAAAAGTAACGATTTCCATTGCTCCGTACTCCCCGTTAAAAGAAAACCTTGAGCCAAATATACCGGTAAGCAAGTAATGTTGTAGGCGCGGTACGCCCTAAAATCCCTTATATTTGCCCCGACCTATCGCATGGGTCACCCGAAGATAAAACACAAATTAACAACAAATGATCCAACGCATTCAATCTCTGTTTCTATTGCTGGCAGCCGGCGGCCTTGGTAGTCTGTTTGCCGTACCCTTTGCCCGTACGACTAAAGCCATTAAAGAATCTGCTTTCCTGCAGGACAGCCTGTATGATCTATCCGATCATATTGCTCTGATGATCGTTTTTGGCCTGACCGCAGTGCTGGCGCTCGTCTCTATTTTTTTGTTTCGAAACCGCAAACTACAACTGCAGTTTATTGCTTTTACGCTAGTCGGTGTTGTGGCGGGGATAGTTCTTGCCGTCGTTTTATTTATGCAGCAGGGAGTACCCATTGATTCCTCCATTCAGGACGATATTGGCACCTATTTGCCTTTGGTGGCTATTCTCTTTTTAGCGTTGGCTTACCGGTTTACCAAAAAGGATGAAAAACTGGTACGTTCTATGGATCGCCTGCGCTAAGAAGGTCATAATGCTGGCGAAGTGGTTTGAGCTCAACCACTTCGCCGGTATTCCTACGGTAAAAGGTGCGGGCAGGCATAAAAAACCCCGAATCTTCGCTTGCGCCAAAATTCGGGATTGGGAAGAGGCCCCTTACAGGAGTCCTCTAGTATATCCGTAAGTATTATTTCTTCGGATCGCGTTTTGCGGAGTAGTTTACTTTCAGCTGACCGGCTTTACGCAGTTCTGTTTTCACGTCCTGCACAATACCCATCGTAACTTCGCCGTCGACGCGCAAAGATGAAGTAATTTTCGGGCGCTTGGCCTCCGGTACTTTCACTTTGTGCTTTTCGAGGAAAAGCGGGATTTCAGCTACGGTAGCAAACTTATCACCCAATTGCATACGAGGCTTCGTACCGTAAACGTCTTGATACTTGGGCATTGGGCGCCCGATGTATACGTAGTTTACCAGTGACTTTTCTTCCAGCTTCGTCAACTCCGTAGCAAACGGTGTGACTACTTTAACTTTCAGCTCAGCATCTCGCAGTACAGTTACTACCATAAAGAAGAAGAGGAGCATAAAAATAATATCCGGAAGGGAAGCAGTTGATACCTCTGGGTCTGCCTTACCCCTTTTTTTAGAAAATTTAGACATAGTGATCGTTTTTAGTGCCTTTCACAGCAGATAAAGCAATAAATGGCGTTTTCGACAACTGCCTGCCACCTACTGCTCTTCGCCGAAGTTGGTAGGTTCGGCCTCGGAAAGTACCATCGGAATTTCATCCTTAATGGCCTTTCGTTGAGCTAACGGAAGATCATCGCTGTAGGGCACACCGAATTTACGGCGGGCCAACTCGTCCCATAGTTCGTTGTACGCCCCTTTCAACTCATTATAGACCTGCAGGTAGGTATCATACTCCGTACCACGGTCATTTTTGAGGGAAATAATAGCCATAGTAGGCTTTTCCGAAAGATCAGGACGCTTACGAGGGTTGGCGATGAATTCCTTTGCGTTTTCCCTTAAATCGGTAATACGCATTTGCTCACCCCGAACCAACAACTGGTTGTTGGCATTAACAAGTACCGAATACACATTGCGCTCTTTGAGCTTTTGAATATCCGGTTCTTCTTCAGACCATGGTGGCAACTTCACGGTAATTCCCTTGTCTTCCACAATTGTTGTCGTCACGAGAAAGAAGATGAGCAGCAAGAAAGCAATATCGGCCATGGAGCCGGCATTGATCTCGTTTTTCATTCGATCTCTAGCGCTTGTACGTGCCATAATGGTAAAATTATTTGAAGAAGTTTATGATCTCTGCGAGAACGAAGGAAGCAAAGGCCGTAGCAACTAATACCATCGCGGTAACGATTGCTCCACCAATAAACTTCAGGTTCCCGGGGTCGATGCCGCCCACGCGCTCAATGGCGTTAGCAATGGGATCGATCTCATTGGAGGCTACTCCATTAGCGGAACTGTAGGCAATAAAAAATACTACCACGAGCACCGCCAGACCGATAAGCCCTTTAAGAGACCCCCTCAAGTCGCCTAGGACCTGGAAGAGGCCAAAAGCAACCAGGGAAATAGCGGCGACAATAATCAATATCACAGCACCAGTGATGCCGGCATTAAAAATAGTCGTCGTTACCTGATCTTCTTCGGGCAGCTCGTTGAACTGGTCGAGGCCACCGATGACGCTGAACAGGAAGATTGCCGTAATGACAACACCTAACCCAAACGCCAAAAGTTGACCGTTTTTTACGAGAAACTTATACATAATCAGTTAAGGTCTTTCTTAGTTTTTGAATACGTTGTTTTCAGCCATGATGTCTACCAATGCGATTGATGCATCTTCCATCTTGTTCACGATACCGTCGATCTTATTCACGATATAGTTGTAGAAGATTTGCAGGATAATCGCGGTAATCAGACCGAATACCGTAGTCAAAAGAGCTACCTTAATACCACCGGCTACTACGGAAGGCGACAGGTCACCTACTGCTTCAATCCGGTCGAATGCCTGAATCATACCAATTACCGTACCCATGAAACCGAGCATCGGTGCAATAGCGATAAACAGCGAGATCCATACCAGGCCGCGTTCCAGGAGTCCCATTTGTACACCACCGTAAGAAACGATAGCTTTCTCAACAGCTTCAGGTCCCTGGTCAGCGTTTTTCAATCCTTCAAAAAGGATGCTAGCCGTAGGGCCAGGCGTTGACTTACAAACTTCTTTGGCTCCTTCGATATCACCAGATTTCAGGTTTTCATCGATACGAGACAACAGCTTGTCTGTATTGGTCGTGGCAATATTGAGCGTAATGATCCGCTCGATGCAGAACGCCAAGCCCAAAATTAGACAGATCAGTACGAAGCTCATAAAGCGCCAGTCTCCATCAATGAAATATTTTTTCAGGACCTGGTAGCCACTCATTTGAGCGCCGCCTTCTTCAACGTCGCCTTCATCTTCAGCCATTGCTGGTTCTTCAGCCATGTCTTCTTCCATGGCGGCAGCTGCTGTATCAGCGGCTTCTTCCGCTTGCTCCATAGATTCATCCGCCGTAGTTTCTTCGTCCTGGGCGTATGCTACGTTCGCAGAAAAGACTGCCATACCGATAATAAGCAGTAATGCTAACAATTTTCGCATAGTCAATAAGGTTTTACGATTGTTTTTTAATTCAGTTAAAAAATTGCGGAGAGAGAGGGATTCGAACCCTCGATACCGCGTAAACGGTATACACGCTTTCCAGGCGTGCCTCTTCAGCCACTCGAGCACCTCTCCGTAGCTTTGAAGGCGAAAGATAGAACTTTCAACAGGCAATCCAATACTTACACCTTTATTCTTTTAGTGGGTCTTATTTGCCTTTAATCGTGTTCTTGAGGGATTATGCGCTGCATCCACAGCTGTAAAGCATGGGCAAAAATAAATATTAACGGCTTTTTAACAACCTTAAGCGGACATAAAATTTGTAAAAAGATACAATATATCAAAATTTTAAGTGCTTACCGACCTGTCGGCAGCTAATCGATTCTGCCCAGTTTCGTACGCCGGATTGGATAAACCAAATAGAATATTGGCATTTTTGGTCGTCTGTTCGGCCACTTCTCCGAGGCTGATCCCATATACCTCAGCCAGCTTTTCCGCTACGTTCAGGATATAAGAAGATTCATTGCGTTTCCCCCGATGCGGCACCGGGGCCAGGTATGGCGAATCCGTCTCCAACACCATGCGCTCCAGCGGTAAGCCCGCCACCGTTTTATCCAGTCCTGAATTTTTAAAGGTCAACACTCCTCCAAGCCCCATGTAGAATCCTAAATCCATAATTTGTTCGGCCTGCGCTACCGATCCGGTAAAGCAATGAAAAATGCCCCGCAGGTTAGCATCACCTACCTCCTGGATCAGGCTAATCAACTGATCCGTCGTCTCCCGGCTGTGAATGACAATCGGATAATCAAACTCAAGTGCCCATTCCACTTGTGTCAAAAAAGCCTTTTTCTGCTCTTCTTCGTGTGTTTTATCCCAGTATAAATCCATACCAATTTCCCCAATAGCTGCAAAAGGCCGCCGGTCGAGCCACTGCCGAATTACGGCGAGTTGCGCCTCGTAATCATCGGCCACCGAGCAGGGATGCAACCCCATCATAGCAATACACGCCTGCGGGTCGCTTTCCTCTAACGCAAGCATAGCGTCAATACTGCCTACATCAATATTAGGTAAATACATCCGTGTAATACCTACATTTTTTGCCCTCTTGACTACGCTATCGCGGTCGTCGGCAAATTGATCTACGTATAAATGGGTGTGCGTATCAATCAACGTCATATCAATAAAGATTCATTTTTCCAGCATTTTGGTGGTTCCCGGCCGGAATTAGCGGGGAATAAACAAAGAAAATTAAGATTCCCCCACTAAGTAATGGCTAAATTTGAAAAAACCCTTTTCTTGTCGCTCGTACGCAACCAACAACAATGGCAAAAAAGAAAAAGAAATACTACGTGGTTTGGCAGGGTCATGAACCCGGCATTTACGATAACTGGACGGAATGCCAGCGGCAAATAAAGAATTACCCGGATGCCCGCTACAAGGCGTTCAGCTCTCTCGCAGCTGCCGAGGAGGCTTACGGCGATGATTACCGCTCGCACATGGGTAGTAGTAAGGCTGCCGCCAAAAAACGCCAACGCCCCACCGACCCCAATAGCGCTGATATCAAATGGAAATCAATCGCGGTTGATGCAGCGTGCAGTGGCAACCCCGGAAAGATGGAATATCAAGGTGTGGATACCGCTACCGGCCAACAACTCTTTCACCAGGCTTTTGAACTGGGTACTAACAACATCGGCGAATTTCTCGGTATCGTACACGGTCTGGCTTTTTTGCAACAGCAAAAATCAAACCTCCCCATTTATACCGACTCCAAAATAGCCATGAAGTGGGTGAAGGATAAAAAGTGCCGCACGAAATTAAAGCGCACAAAGCGCACGGAATACCTATACCAGCTCATTGCCCGGGCTGAAACCTGGTTGAAAAATAACACTTTCGATAATCCATTGCTAAAATGGGATACCGAAAACTGGGGAGAAATCCCTGCAGACTTTGGCCGCAAGTAGCTTATCGCTTTTTGGCGGAAGCAAAAGCCATTTTATAATCTGCTTTTGCTTTGCCCCTGCGAATATTCTCCAGCTTACGGCGAATAAGTTGCTTCTTGACTGGCTTGAGGTGCTCCGTAAATAGGATGCCGTCAATGTGATCGTATTCATGTTGAATAACCCGGGCATTTAGCCCCGAAAAAACCGTGGTGTGTTCCTCAAAATTTTCGTCGAGATACCTCAGCTTGACCTGCTCGGGACGATCAACATCTCCCCGGATATCAGGAATGCTCAAACAGCCCTCTTCATAGCTCCATGGTTCACCGGCCTCCTCTACTTTGTGGGCATTGATAAAAACCTGCTTAACGCCCTGATCTTCTTCGCCTTCTTCCATCATTTGTACGGTATCGACCAGAAAGAGACGGATAGACTTTCCAATTTGTGGAGCTGCTAACCCTACTCCATTGGCGTGGTACATAGTTTCCCACATATCGCTAATCAACTTTTCCAAACCCGGATAATCTTGTGTAATATCCTGGCCTTTTTTTCGGAGTACCGATTGCCCGTACGCGTAAATTGATAATAACATGCTGTCGTTTAATTTAAGGCAATAGGTGCTCATCCAGGTAATCCTGTAGAATGAGCACCGCACTGATTTTATCCACCAGCGACTTGTCACGCCGCTTCTTTTTCTTCAAACCACTATTCCGTATGATTAGTTTAGCTTCTTCCGAAGTATACCGCTCATCAATCATTTCGACCGGAATATCGGGATACTTCTTGCGTAATTTACGCACAAACCCCACTACAAGATGGGCAATTTGTGCCGGACTCCCATCCGCATGCAGTGGCTCCCCCACTACAAACAAGGTAACCTCTTCCCGGGAAAGATAGTCTTCCAAATACGCAAACAAATCCGGAGTAGCCACCGTATCCAGACCATTGGCAATAATTTGCAATGGATCAGTGACCGCCAGGCCGGTGCGTTTAGTGCCGTAGTCGATAGCTAAGATACGTCCCACATCCTTTATTATTTATTGAAAAGGCAAATATAGGCGTTCCTGCCTGATTTGATTAGCCTGGCAATAAATTTGGCCTCAGCCTACCCGCAATCATACGCGCATCCAATGGCACGCGAAGCTGGTATTTAATAACCGCTTAAGCCGGATCAACCCCAAACAAATACGGCCGAAAGTACCGGAAAAATGTGAATGTACTATCTTTACATCATGAAACACATTTACCAAATTGACGGTGTCATCCAGCCCTATATGTGGGGTGGTCATTTTTTTTTAGCCGACTTAACAAATCGGCCGACCCCCACCTCTGAACCCGAAGCAGAACTCTGGATGGGGGCTCATCCCAAAGGGCCGGCACGGGTACATCTTCCCGGGGGTAAGGTCGAATCGCTGAATCTCTTTCTCGATAAGCACGGCACAGAAATTCTTGGCCAGAAAATATCCCGAACATTCCACGGTCAGCTACCCTTTTTATTTAAAGTCCTAGATGTTCAACAAATGTTGTCTATTCAGGCTCATCCGGACAAAAAACAGGCGGAAACTGGCTTTGCCAAAGAAGAAAAAGCAGGCATTCCACCATCAGCCTTCAACCGCGTATTCCGCGACGATAACCACAAGCCGGAGTTGTCCGTTGCCCTGAGCGACTTTTATCTATTGCATGGATTTCTTCCCGAAGAGCAAATTGCGAAAAGGATAGGGAATATTCCGGAGTGGTCGCTGCTGGCTAAAAAGCTCCAGGCTGGCTTAGCGGATCTTTATGCCTATACCATGCGGTTGCCCCAATCGGAGGTTGACCGGCTGCTCCAGCCACTCGCAAAACGGCTGCAGCAATCTGCAGATTTACCAAAGGATCAGCCCGACTATTGGGCCCGGCAGGCCATCGAACAATACACCCGCCCTGATGGAAGCATTGACCGGGGTATTTTTTCGATTTATTTCATGCACATAGTGCACCTGGCTCCCGGGGAAGCCATTTTTCAAAAAGCAGGCGTACTGCACGCCTATCTGGGGGGGCAGGTCGTTGAAATTATGGCCAATTCCGACAACGTAATGCGCGGAGGTCTAACGGTCAAACATATTGATGTCGACGCCCTGCTGCAGCATATTATTTTTGCCGGAGCGGATCCATATCGAGTAGAAGGAGTTGACACTGGCAGCGCAGCAGCTACTATGTATCCTGCCCCCGTAAAAGATTTTTCATTGAAGAAGATCGACCTCGATGAGCAGCAGAGCACATACCAGCGCTTAGCCGGTGCTCCGTCCATATTTCTCGTTATGGAAGGAGAAATATCCATTTCCGGCACTAACCTGACGTTTACGAGAGGACAGCAATTTCTTGTCGGGGCAACAGAAGTAGTAAATCTCACGAAAGCCGGTAAGTCAGGGCAACTTTTCGAGGCAACAGTACCGTTTGAGGTGTGAGGTGTGAGGTGTGAGGTTTGAAGTGTGAGGTTTGAAGTGTGAGGTTTGAGGTTTGAGGTTTGAAGTTTGAAGTTTGAAGTTTGAAGTTTGAAGTTTGAGGTTTGAGGTTTTAAGTTTGAAGTTTGAAGTTTGAAGTTTGAAGTTTGAGGTTTGAGGTGTGAGGTGTGAGGTTTTAAGTTTGAAGTTTGAGGTGTGAAGTTTGAGGTGTGAGGT